>Ga0209611_10005448_pt1 | contig 21334 bp, 9 predicted proteins | sample S1TSphgellanicum_3_FD_187693 | JGI IMG/M metagenome (GOLD analysis project Ga0209611, IMG submission 187693) | Host-associated microbial communities from peat moss isolated from Minnesota, USA - S1T2_Fc - Sphagnum magellanicum MG (SPAdes) (version 2) | ecosystem: Host-associated > Plants > Peat...
GGTTGTTAGAAAAAAAAAAGTTTTTTTTAAAACCAAAAACATCAACCAAACATTGTTGAAATAATACACCTGTGCATTATGCACGGGGTTCACCAATGGTTGTCCAAAATCATAAAAATTGGTTTTGACCCAGACCCATGGTTCTCACAAAAATAAAGGATCAGTCAAAAAATGGTGCTATTGGGAATTATTTGGGAACATACAGGTTTCTGCCCTCCAGTGTAGTAGGTAGATAGGTGGATCGATAGGTAGGTAGGTCAATAGGTAGGTAGGTCGGTAGGTAGGTCAATAGGTAGGTAGGTAGATAGGTATGTAGGTCGATAGGTAGGTGGGTCGGTAGGTAGGTGGGTCGATAGGTAGGTAGGTCGATAGGTAGGTATGTAGGTAGATCTGTAGGTAGGTTGTGGATCGATAGGTAGGTCGGCAGGTCGGTAGGTCAGTAGGTAGATAGGTGGGTCGGTAGGTAGGTGGATCGGTGGGTAGGTAGGTAGGTAAGTAGGTCGATAGGTAGGTAGATGGGTCGGTACGTAGGTACGTGGGCCGGTAGGTAAATGGGATTGGGAGATTGTGGGATTTTTATTTCACCTATGCATTATGCATGGGGCACACACTAGTTACTTATAGTAAAGGAAGGATGGTCGCATATTCGCGCATAAATGAAGCTTCCCTTAAATCCGTGCATTTGGTCCGCTTCCCCTTAATCCGTCCCGTCATCCATTCAACCGGACTCATTGGTTCTGGGTTTTTAAGCCAGACGAACAGTGGCAACGGAAAAGGCGTGAGTGACCTTCCATGTGCTGCCACCAGAAGTGGCTTCTGCTGCTGCTCCTCCTCCTCCTCCTCTCCCTTTTACATCCAGCCGGGGTTTTTAAGTCGGGAACAAGAGTTTGGGGAACCTATGGGAACATATTTAGCGCACCATTGGTTGGTTTCAGAAATTGTTGTTGTGGACAAAAAGAATACCAATGTGGGGTGGGTATTAGATTTTTTGTAATACCCGTATGCTCCAGTCGGGGGGATCGACGGGTTAAATAATCGAAGTGGGAAATGCGAAGGATCGGCCGGGGGGATCGACGGGTTAAAGAACCGGAGTGGGAAATGCCAAGGACCGGCCGGGGGGATCGACGGGTTATAGAAACAGAGTGGGAAATGCCAAGGACCGGCCGGGGGGATCGACAAGTTAAAGAACCGAAGTGGGAAATGCGAAGGACCGGGGCGACGGGGTAAAAAACCGAAGTGGAAAATGGTAAGGACCGGCGGAAGGGGGGGGGGTCGACGGGGTAAAGAACCAAAGTGGAAAATGGGAAGGACCGCCGGGGAGAGGGGGGGTCTCTACGGGGTATATAACACACCTGTGCATTATGCACGGGGCCCACACTAGTAATCATAAATAGGAAGGATGATGATGTTAAGGTCAAAAGATTTAATATAAGAATTTTAGTACAAGAAAATTGATATCAAATTATTAATATAGGAAATGTAATATAGCAAAATCATTACTAGATTTGATTATTGGATTTCTATTACTGATTTTTCTACTACTAATTTTCTTTCATACATCAATTTTTATTCTTGGAATTACTTTCTTATTTTTAGTACCAAAAATTGAATGATAATACTTTTGGTTATAATTAGTAGATTTGTAGATATGGGTCTTGAAGCAATCAACGCCTTTAACGTAAGGGATTTTTTTGGGTGCTATCCTAGATACTTAGCTATGGGTTTGATTGTGCTCATTGGAGCTTGCTTTCTTTTCACTACAAAATTATAGTTTTGTTTCATTTCGAAGATTTATTTGCTTAGTGATCTTGAATTGTGAATGTTCAAGTATCATAGTTTTATACCAAGTCTAATCTAACATAAGACTTTGGTACTTTATTTTGTACTACCACTTCTAGAATTTTCTGCTAATGACTACTTGTTCAATATAAAGTTGCAAAAATGTATTTCATTTTGTTCTTATTTTCTTTTATTTCTAAACTTAAAATATTATGAGGCGGGCTTTAACAATCCGGGAGGGAATCACAAGTGGGTCTTAACACACTTCAACCCCTTTCCTTCCAATCTTTTATTCGATTAAATAACTATTTGGATTCCCAATGGATAACCCAATGGTTTCCTTGAACCCCTTTTCTATCCTTCTCCTCCCTTAACATTTAATTAAGCACCACAAGTAAAACCCTCAAAGACTCCCCTATAACTACAAGGTCTAGTAAGGGGCCAAAGGTGGATAGGTTTATTATTGGGACATGTCTATGGTTTATCCCTTCCTACCTACCTCTTTCCCACCTCCTACTTGCACCCTTCCTATTGTCATTCTCTAGATACCAAATGAAAAAGATAATATAACCTCAACACCCCAACCTACACATCCATTGAACCTCTAGACAATAGACTAGGTAAACTATGGGTTTAGCCCACCTTATTATTGCATTGAGTTCCATGTTAAGCACCACCATCAACAACATTTCCCTACACATTTAACCACACTTTTCCCCCTTTTTACACTTATGGGACATCAAGCACCATAGGCAAGTACAACATGTATTTCCCTGCCCATACCCCAAACTCCTTACTTAATTTAACCAATTGCATAATCCAATGCACTCAAAGTATGTAGATTTCCTCAATTCCAACTATCAAATCTTGACAAAAACACATTCAAAAAAATTACATAAAGTCATCAACAGGTTCCCTTTTTTCCTTCAACTCCCTATGTCTCCAAGTCAATGCATTTCATCACTATGAGATTAAAATATCAATTTAGTAAAATTATACTTTAATTTATGTTGTTCCACATCAAAATACTAAAATTAATTTAATGCATAGAAATCTATAAATATAATAATTATATATCTAAATTGAATAAAAATTTAAATAAGTCAGATTTAAATCAAATGTTAATTAAAAAAATACACTAATTTTTAAAAATAAACACTAAAAATTAATATAATATTTTTTTGCAATTTCAAATTAAAAGACATTAGAACATTCAATGTAATTCTGAAATTGTGTAATGACATTACATTATAATGTACCAAATTTGAAATATACATGTCTTTGGCTATAGTTGGGCTATAAGGAACCATTTACAACATTTGCAAGTGCTTAAAAGACTATTTTTGCTATTTAAAGAATTTTAAAAATGATTTCAAAAAATTAAAAAATGAAGTTTTAATGGGAATTGTTCTAGGTACACCTTCACATGATAGTTTAATGCAACATATTTCTAGGTCATAAAAACTAAAAAAAAAAAAGTTCAATTTGTGACATCATTTTAGAAATATTTTGCCATTAAAGAGTCTAATCCTTGGTGTGAATGGTTCCTTAAATCTAGTTCACATCCCTCTATTTTTTTTGCTATCACATTATTTGTCACAACGTGAAATGATATGGTTATGGCCTTGGATTTTGTCTATCAAGGTGAGGTTTCAATTTTCATTTTGAACTTTTTACAATTATGACTTACATGATTATTTTTAATCATGGTGACATGGTAAGAAATCATAATAATAATAATAATAATAATAACATATATAGACATGGGTCATGGATTTGATGATTTGTTGGTGATCTATTGAAAATTTTACACCCATTTTTTTTTGGGATGACAAATTGCATGTGACAAATAATTGCAAATGACATGACATCATCATTTTATGAATGAAGTATGTGGTCAATGTATACAATGTCATCCTTTGAACATCTTTAACCAATACACCACACCTATATAATGTGAAATTTTTTGGGAACATTTTTATTTCACATGTGTTAAATTCACATTTTGTACTTACATTATTTAGGTAAGTAGTAGGTTGGTAAATCAACTTGTACTAACCATCTATTTACATACACCCTACCTACCTACTTACCCTACTATTAATTGATGTGCTGATGTTAGTTAAATTACATTTATTAATGTATTATTTTACAATTCCAAATTGAACTATGGATAATTATATTGTTGAAAATAAGTTTTTTTTGTAGGTTTGGTGAATGGGGTTCATCATGATGATATGTCCAAAGTGGGGTTTGAACCTTGACCTCTTTGGCCACAATCAAAGGTTTTTACTATTTGACCATCACATCATGAGTTGATATAATTGATTATTGCAAAATATATAAACATATATATATTTAATATCATGCATTATAATTTGATTATACGTAATTGGATAGTTTCATAATGAAATTGTTTACACATGTACATATTTAATTTGATAATTCAATTTAGTATATTTTTACTTCATAATTCCAATGAAGTTTAGGATGATTTTAATTTCAAAAATGAGATTTATTTAAATCATCATTTAATTGAATTTCATCATTTCAAAACTTCCAAATGGTAAAACCTTGCATTAAATATTATATTTTCATTTGGGCAAACATTCAAGTACATTAAGTGTATCAGATTTTCTTTTTGAAAATCTCATATTGAAATTAATTCAATTAAAAAATTTCCAAAATTAAATTTCATATTTCTTTAAGTTTGTATAAAGAAATTGTAACATATTTTTATTGATTTAAATACCAAATTTGAAAAAATTACATTAGTTCAAATTTCACATGTACATTATTTACTTTTACATTTTAAAAAATCTATTGGATCTTCATTTTTTTCACTTGTCATTTTGTTGTATTGTAAATGTTGTTCCCTATTTTTTTATGTGACTAATTAAAACAAAAAATAAAAACATGACATTTATAATTCAGTTTTAGTTTTTAGTAATTAAATTTAAAAATAATTAAATAATATTTATCAAATCTATTTTAATATTTCCACTTCATAAAAAATAACATCACAATCATAATTAATCATATTTATGTGACTAATTATAGTGATAGTAGTTACATTAATCAAGTCAACTAATGCCACGTGGGTGCCACATACAACATGTGTTCAACACATTGTTTGTTTTGACTAGATAACTAGTTTTTAAAGATGAAACAAGCACACTTAATTTCGATTCTAATCAAATTAAAGATCATTAATCATTTTAGACAAATAAATTTGACATTACAATTTTTTGGTCATGATGTTACTAATAAAAAAAACCATGTTTTTGTAATAGTATACCAACCTTCTCAACTACCTCTCCTATATTTACCATTAACATATCCTACCCTACCTATTAATTGGGTATATATTCATTAAGTAGGTAGGTAGGTAGGTTGACGTGTAATAAATTAACCTAGGCACATTTATCTACCTACCTATTACATAAGTAGGTTAAAATAATAGCAAGCTATTTCCTAATTCGTAGCTTAGCCTAGGTTTAGTTAGGAGGTCATCCTACCTATTATTAACTTTCAACCTACCTATTTTACCTACCTACTTAGGTATTATTTCCCCCATCCTACATTTATATTTCTAGATATATACCCTAGACAACAAGGCATAAATATCTTGGGTAGTACAATTAGGGATGTCATACCTTCACACCTTTTAATTATTGGACCCATCAAACTTTAGAAAACTATACAAAAAACACTTAAATAAGGTTTTTATTATAGTTTTTTAGTTTATTATAATTTTTTGGTGAATACATTTGCTAGGTTGTGAAGATTTGAAACTTTAAATGATGTCAAGAGTATTTTGTATTTTGATGTTCTGAATCATTACATTTAGAAAAAGTTTTAAGAATGTAATGATCTTTTTTTTTGAACTTTTTTGGTTAAAAAGAAAAAGTTTGAAACATGTTTTGGCTTATTCATGAAAAATAATTTTCTAAAATATCTTTGATGGTATTCCATCTGGTCTTTAAATATAATTAATTTGGTAGACCTATAATTTTGTTATTACTTTTCAAAGTTAAAAAATGTGATTATGAAAAAGGCTACTACAATTATAAGCAACCCAAAATTGTAGCAATTCTCACCTTTTCTTGTTTCAATGAATATTTCAGCCCTTATACTTTGGCATGCAATGGATAATTAAACATGAGAACAAATATAGTTATAATTGTAAAAAAAGTTAAAGCAAAGGGTCAAAAGTATAAATGGCTAGATTTCTATTCAAGGAAGTCCTAAGGTAATTCTTAGTGGTATTACCCAAGAATGGGTTTGTTCAATATATTTCTAGATATACCTTAATAAATTCAAATATACATATAAATTTCTAAGTTCATATCATAGTTGTTACCAATAGTTGTTTGTTGTTGCAACTAATGAGAAAAAAAGATCATTCTTGGATGAAAATATTCTTAAAAATTGTTGGATCATTGGAAGGATGAAGAAGCAATTAGCACAAACTAGTCACAAACATGACCAAAAAATGTATAGACCAAAATTTAGTTCCAAAAATGAATATGGAGAATTACATGTGACTTTTTCAAATGTGAAGGCCTTTCAGAATACACCTAATGTTGGCACAAGTTCAGATTTGAATTGCATTTTTCTTGTCTCACCTTCCTCCGCCACATTGAAGCATATTTTAAAGGTAGGTTTGTATAAGGCCAAATATCAAACTGAACCGAAATTCATTTTGGAACTATTCAGATGCATATCTGATTTTTTAAAATATATCCGGACAACACTGGATTGAACCAATTTGATTACAAAGTTGTAACCAATTTTCATGATGTGGATATAATCTCCATTTCAAAAAGTTAGGCATACACAAGCTTTCAATCATGGATGCCATTGAAAACTTTGAATCTTTGCCAACTTGAATCCTATACCTCTTGAGGATCCTCCTTTGAAAATCTCCACCAGCTTGGTGAAATTCGGGTTAACCCATGCATAAAAAGGGCTAGTTGTTGGGCATTGAAAAAAATTTGTGTTGGTAGTTCTTCTCAATTTTGATAATAATTCATTTGGCTTTTGGTTCTCTTGCTCATAAATTGGGACTCAACTTCCCACATGGCTTTGGGTTAGACCTTGGGAATTTAGGTGGATCTTTCTATAATATTTTTAGATTAAACTTCATGTTCCTTTCACTTGTTTTTCAAATATTATCAAGGGTCACTAAAAAAAAAATCTTCACATGTATGATTGAGTTTACAATTAGTATTTTAGTAATAAAAGACAAAAATGACTAATAACTATAAATTCATTAGATGAGTTGTTTAAAACAATATTCATTTAGGACATGGCAAGGCACAATAATGTGGCACATTTCATCCATCAATCATGAAAAACATTTGTAAAGTCATAAGTGATAGTTTATTGATTGTTTAATTGTTTTTTATTATTGCAAATTGGAACAAAACTTTGGGGAACATTATTTTTAAAATTTAAAATTTTTATTATTATAGATTTATTTTATAATATAATAAATAAGATATGTTTTCAATTATTTTTAATTTTCATTATTTTTTATCCTATCAATTATTGACACATGTTATCGTCTAAACTAGGTTAAAAACCTAATTTATGTGGCTAGGTAGACCACCTAATTTACCTATTTAAGTTCACGTAAGTAACCACCAAACCTAAGTAGTTTAGGTAGGTACAAAATATATGGTCAATATTTCAATGTTGACCAAAACAAAATGTCATTTGTGAAGTTTGATCCTTGGACCCCAAGGATGGAGTTCAACTCTATTATCAACCCTCACTTGTTACATAAATAATATAATGTTTACTTTATTTACACTATACTTCATTTGAATTTTACACAAAACCTTAAATTTGATAAATTGTATTTAATTAATGATTTCCAAATGAAAAAATGAAAAATTTATTCATAAATTTCTTTCAATAATGTACAAAATTATATAATTAAGAAAAATTCATTTCAAAAGAAAAATATTTGATCTTTGTTATTGAATATTATTTCAATGACCATTGTTTGGAAAAATGAAATCAAACACATGATTTGTAAATGGAAAAACCTTTGTGCCTAATACAAGAATCAATAAAAAAATATCTTTCATATTCTAAACTGTCATTTGATTTAGGAATTTATATTATTTTTTCTTCCAATATATCATAATTTTACTCATAACTTTTAATTTGGACATATGAGTCCATATAATTTATCCACATAGAATATTTATAAATTCATAGAAAATCAATTGTATTATAAATAATATTAGTCATATTCAGTATAATTTATAAATCTAATTTAAATATTTTAATTTAATTTGAAAAAAACTTAATATACAAAAAATAATTAATTTTCTGAAATTATAAAATTTATTCATTTTTACACATCATAATTTAATATGATTGTGTAATAATAAATTTTCACACATGTAATATATATATAAACATATAAATGTATATATTTTTCACATTTGACACTTCTATTTTATTTTAAATTATTGATAGAAATTTTTTAATCATTATAAAATAAATTTATGACCACATTGTCTATGTAAGGACACATCATCTTTTCCATGTCATTTGCATGGTCATTATTTAGTCATATTTGAAATGACTTTATCCTAGTCATGTTTTCAAATGATATTTTAAACATCCATGTCACTTTGTCATCAATCATGGATGTCGGATGGATGAAACTTTGCAATGAAAAATGATGTCATCCTTGCTATTATCATGTCAAATGCACTATTAATATATGATTACAATTTTTTTCACTTAAGATTTGAAATATATGACTATAGTATGTAGTCGTTTAGAACATCTAGTCATTGATTTTTTGGTTGCAAAGAACATAATTCCTTCTAGTGGGTTAAAAACTTGTTTTTCTTGGTTTTGTAATGATATGCAAATCTAAGGTGCAAATTATAATTCCCATAATGAAAGAGGGCATGGGAATTCCATGATGGGATTAAGATGAGTTCCTAAGTTGAATTCACAATCATGTCAAATTGCATTTTAACTAGTAAAAAATAGTGACTTTTGTAATTTGAAGCCAAAATGGAACATGGATGAACTATGGGCAATTCACATTCACAAAATACACCATGGCTTGGACTTGGGAAAGATTCTTCACTTTCCTTTTTTTAACATATTATCCAATTTCCCATGAAGGCTACATCTAAATGACATTTTTTTAGGACTACCAAGTAGAATCCCAAACTATCAAGTTATGAATCTCACCTTTTTGGGGGTTCATCATTCCTTTGTTGCAATTCAAATTAAAAATTTTGAAAGGGAAAAGTTGTAGCACTTCAAAAATGATTTTAAAAAATGCATCATGTTATTGAATTAAAGTTAATTTGACTATTTTGACTGTTATGTCAAACACATTACACTAAGACATGGCTTCCATGAGATTAGGGATATACAATTACACATGTCATAAGGGATTAGAAATGATACAAGAAGTAGGTCCAATTCAACTAAAATTGGCATAAATGATTAACCTAATTGAAAAGGACTTGTCATGGATGTCATGTTTTGGTGTAGTGACATTTTAATGGGTGGGAATTATTTTGGCAACTTGGCCCCCAAACCTTTAAACTTAATTCTTTACATTTGATTTGAAATTGAGACCCAATTTTAATATCTATTGTTTAAGACCTTTTCAATAGTTTAAACAAAGCTAAATTTGGACAAGGTTTGATTCTTGAAAACTTACTCCAAAGTTTTAAAACATTTCGAAACTCTCTCAATTTCCAAAGTGAGAATCTATTTGAGAATGTTGGGATTCAATTTATTACACTTTCTCACACTTGTGAAAGTTTCAAAACATTTTTTTGATTTGGTTCCTTTCTCATGTGCTAGCTTTAGTTGTGAGCCCAAAAATTAAGGTCACAACAATTATAAGAACATGTTTGATATTACTCAAACTTGTAAATTTTGATGTAACTTGAGCAAATAAGATTAGATAACAAGGAATTTACTTTAGTTATAGTGTCAACTTTCAACACAATCCAACCCATTTACCTTGTAGATGCTTGTTAACGAGTGAGAGTGATGAGATTCTAGAACTCATGGTAGTAATTCCACCATATGAATTAAAACCTCCCTTAACCTATAAACTCAATCTTGAAAGAACAATATTTGATTGAATTACATAAAGCAAGAAGTGGATCTACTCAAATGGAATGAAAGCCTCATTTCCACTAACTACAAAATGGTTTATAGTTCTAAAAATAGCCATGGGTGATTTTCTTGTCCCCCCCACCCCCCCAAATCATAGGTAGCTTTTTTCCTTCGTAGGGTCACTTTTTCACTTTGCCATTAGTAATAGGGAGCACAAGATTTTGAATTGGTTGTCTTGCATGGTAGAAAGCTCATGGCATGCTTCTTATGTATTGTGCCTAGTTTGTAACTTACCGCTGGGAGATTCTGCAAAAAGGGAAGATGGGAGTTTGGGGGAGCAAGAAGGGGTTTGCAAGGGGCTGTTTTGTTAACGTCATGATGATATGACAATGCTTTTTTACCGATGGAATTCAAGACCTTAGATAATCGTCATGTTTATTCTTTTCCAATGTAACGTGTTTGCTAGTGACGTTTACAAAAGCTTAGATTCATAAATTTGCTTCAATAATGTACAAAATTATATATTTTTAAAAAATCATTTCATAAGAAAAACATTTGATTTTTATTATTGAATATTATTTCAATGACCATTGTTTGGAAAAATGAAGTCAAACACATGATTTGTAAATGGAAAAACCTTTGTGCCTAATACAATAATCAATAAAAAAAAATCTTTCATATCTTAAACTGTCATTTGATTTAGGAATTTATATTATACAATTTTGCTTTCAATATATCATAATTTTACTCATAACTTTTAATTTGGACATATGAGTCCATATAATTTATCCACATAGAATATTTATAAATGCAAAGAAAATCAATCATATTATATATATATATATATATGTATATAATAACTCAAAATTATATATTTTTCACATTTTACACTTCTATTTTATTTTAAATTACAATATACAAATTTAACTATAATATACTATTACCATTCAAATTTATTTCATATAACTTTTAATTTATTCACATTGGTTCTTTAAAATGGATCATATATCAAGTATATTTTAAAAAATGTAATAATGGTTCTTATATTACCTATATATATAATATTAATTGAAATCAATTGATCCCTACATGTTGTAGTTTTTAATGTATATTTATATTCATATTAAATTATTGATAGTAAATTTTAATCATTATAAAATAATTTTATGACCACATTGTCTATGCAAGGACACATCATTTTTTCCATGTCATTTGCATAGTCATTATTTAGTCATATTTGAAATGACTTTATCCTAGTCATGTTTTCAAATGATATTTTAAACATCCATGTCACTTTGTCATAATTATGGATGTCATATGGATGAAAATTTCCAATGAAAAAAAATGTCATCCTTCTTATTACCATGTCAAATGCGCCATTAATATATGAATGCAATTTTTTTCACATAGGATTTGAAATATATGACTATAGTTAATTATGCAATCAATTAGAACATCTAGTCATTGATTTTTGGTTTTATAATGATATGTAAATCTAAGGTGCGAACTATAATTCCCATAATGAAAGAGGGCATGAGAATTCCATGATGGGACTAAAATGAGTTCTTAAGTTGAATTCACAATCATGTCAAATTGCAATTTAACTAATAAAAAATAATGATTTTTGTAACTTGGAGCCAAAATGGAACATGGATGAACCATGAGCAATTCACACTCACAAAATACACTATGGCCTAGACTTGGGAAAGAGTCTTCACTTTCCTTTGTTTAACACATCCAATTTCCCATGAAGGCTACATCTAAATGTCATTTTTATAGGACTACCAAGTAGAATCCCAAACTATCAAGTTATGAATCCCACCTTTTTGGAGGCTCATCATTCTTTTGTTGCAATCAAATTCAAAACTTTTAAAGGGAAAAGTTGTAGCCCTTCAAAAATGATTTTAAAAAATGCATCATGTTATCAAATTAAAGTTAATTTGACTATTTTCATTGTTATGTCAAACACATTATAGCAAAACATGACTTCCATGACTAGGCATATACAAATACACATGCCATAAGCAACTAGAAATGATACAAGAAGTAGGTCCGATTCAATTAAAATTGGCACAAATGATTAACCTGATTGAAAAGGACTCGTCATGGATGTCATGTTTTGATGTAGTGACATTTTAATGGGTGGAAATTACCTTGGCAATTTGGCTCCCAAACCTTTAAAGTTATTTTCTACATTTGATTTGAAAATGAGACCCAATTTTAATATCTATTGTTTGAGACCTTTTCAATAGTTTAAACAAAGCTAAATTTGGACAAGGTTTGATTCTTGAAAATTTATTCCAAAATCTTAAAACATTTTGAAACTCTCTCAATTTTTAAAGTGAGAATTCAATTGGGAATGTTGGGATTCAATTTATTACACTTTCTCACACTTGTGAAAGTTTCAAAACATATTTTTGATTTGAACCCTTTCTGATGCGCTAGCTTTAGTTGCGAGCCCAAAAATTAAGATCACAACAATTATAAAAACATGTTTCATATTACTCAAACTTGTAAATTTGATGTGACTTGGGCAAATAAGATTAGATAACAAGGAATTTACTTTAATTATAGTGTCAACTTTCAACATAGTCCAACCCATTTATCTTGTAGATGGTTGTTAATGAGTGAGAGTGATGAGATTTTAGAACTCATGCTAGTAATTCCACCATATGAATTAAAACCTTTGTTAACTTATAAACTCAATCTTGAAAGAACAATATTTGATTGAATTACGTAAAGCAAGTGGATATACTCAAATGGAATGAAAGCCTCATTTCCACTAACTACAAAATGGTTTAAATCTCTAAAAATAGCCATGGGTGATTTTCTTGCCCCCCCCCCCACCCCCCCAAATCATAGGTAGCTTTTTTCCTTCGTAGGGTCACTTTTTCACTTTGCCATTAGTAATAGGGAGCACCAGTTTTTGAACTGGTTGTCTTGCATGGTAGAAAGCTCACGGCATGCTTCTTATGTATTGCGCCTAGTTTGTAACTTATCGCCGGGGAGATTCTACAAAAAGGGAAGATGGGAGTTTGGGGGAGCAAGAAGGGGTTTGCAAGCCTAGTTTGTAACTTACCGCCCGGGAGATTCTACAAAAAGGGAAGATGAGAGTTTGGGGGAGCAAGAAGGGGTTTGCAAGGGGCTGTTTTGTTAACATCATGATGATATGACAATACTTTTTTACCGATGGAATTCAAGACCTTACACAATTGTCATGTTTATTCTTTTCCAATGTAAGGTGTTTGCTAGTGACGTTTACAAAAGCTTAGATGAATGACGCCATCAAGTGCTTGTGATTCGAAAAGGGAACTTTACAATGGGGGCCATTAGGTAGCATGGTTGGCCTTGGTTGAACCAGCACCTACACCAGTACCATGGTAAAAACCTCAAAACCATGTCTCATTTTCTTTTTTTTCCCTGTTTTTCAAGGAGAAAAAGAGGGAAAAAAGAAAATGAGACAATGTTTCAATTTTGTTGGGATTTGTTTATAGATACCCGAAATCAGGGTGTCTATGTCCAAATTCAACATTTTCTCTGTTCATTACTAGCTCTAAGACACCTCACTCAAGAAGGTGAAGGTGCCAATTTATGTGCATCATAATTCAAGCTTTTGAGGCTTGAGTTACCCTCTCATTTTTTTAATGCACCCCTTGTTTGGATATGAGCAGAAGCCAAGCATGTATCATGAACTTGTCCTAGTTCATGAATGCAAGTGGTTCGTCCCTCCATCTAATTGTACAAGCAAATCAAGCTTGTGGCATATTTTGTTGGAAAATGTTGAATAGGCCAAAGGAAATGAATGCAGTCAGTGCAAAAGTATTGCTACAAAATTTTACTTCAGTCTGCTCATTTGCTCCATTCATATTTTCTCAAGTGACACCCAGCCAGGCATGTTTTGCACTCTTAACCTCACATAATATGTGAAGTGATATATTACATACCCCTCTACACCCCTAAAGTGTTCAAACCGTGCATAACATGGATAGTAAACATGCCTAGGCATAACAAGGTGAAGAAAAAGGGGCAAATGTGCAGACTGCAAGAAAAAATTGCAGCAATACTTTTGTACATTCATTTCCTTTGGTCAATTTAACATTCATATATTTTGTCTATTGGGAATGCAAGAGGCCTTTCAAGTTTCTGGATAGCCAACCTATTGATGTGGGCCAATTCAAACAATACTATTTTTTTGTGCTGACGAGCAAGACTTGATACCCCAACATTGAAAATAATTGATCAGAATCAAAATTAAAATAGTTGAACACATTGTGTGGTAAGCAAAGCTGGAGGCTCAAGGATTTTATTGTATGTGAAACTTTGCCTCATATTTTATTTGTCTTGCTTTTCTCCTTGATAAGTGCCAGGAATCATTGGAAAAAAAGAGAAAAACCATGGGGACATTTCAAAAGATAGAATGCCCATTAGATTGGGTATTCCATTTTCAAAACACGTTCCACAAATGTGAAGGAAAGAATATGTTTTGTATCGTGCCGTATAGAATCCAAATACACCACAAAAATCCCAACAAAGTTTTACATTAGGGGAAGGCCTGCTCCCCAGGGCCTCGGCTAATTTAAGGGTGGTAGCCTAGCGGGCCATAACCCAAGGTAGTAAGCCTGAAAATTAGTGAGGCCTGTGGGAGTAGGCCTTCCTTACAAAAAGCACTAACAATTTATTTACTTACTGGCCTTGCCTACTGAGGCAAGGATATTGCGGTTAGATTCATTATAGAGTAAGTAGCTTAAAGGATGTTGGCCCCTAGGTAATAGGTCTATTTTTTATATGAAGGATTTTGAAAGATGATATTTTGGCTTGTGTTGAAACTTGAGATTGGTTATAATAGAGTTATAATATCTTGAAGGATTTTGGATTCTTTTAGAGGATTTTTTGAAGATTATATTTTTACATGGTGAAATATTTGAGTTTTCATGATTCTTCTTTTGCCTTCATATACTTTTTAATGTACATGGCAAGGTCATAGTGTGACACATCCCTTGTTCAAAGGGGAAAGGTCTGCATGTGATCAGCGAAAGGATCCTTCAACCAATGAAGGAATCTTCTATTAGGGAGGTGCTTCCAAATACGAAGGGGCAAAACTTTGGAGAGCTTTATGATATTATGGGCCACCATATAGGTATCCAGGAAAGGTCGTGGCATAAAATTGTACTGAAAGATGCGCAATAAAGTTGAAGGTAAGTACTTAAAGATGTGGATTGCTTTTGACTCTTGCAAGCATCTCCCACTCTTTAGACCAATTCAATGAACTCTCAAAAACCAAAGCTCTTCCTTGTGTACCATGTGGAGCATTGTGGACCCAACACGCATACACTAACCGTTGTTCTTTTTGAAATTTGTGACGATTATCCATAGGATTAAAGTTTTTTGGGGCTACCCATTTGAACCAAACATAGAATTTTAGCACATATATGTCTGAATTGTGGGGATTAAAATCCCCTAAAATCACTTCATTTTGGCATTTTAGATTTTTAGTTTTACTTTTTGATGAAACTTTGCCAATAGAAAATGGCTGATCCCACATCTTCTAGAATTTGGGATGGGTTGTATTTTTTTTTTTCGGAATAATCAAAGAGCCCAAGTTGTGGGGACTTGCCACAAAATGGAATTCCAAAATGCAAGTTGTTCACATATGGTAGTTAATTTCCATTAACGTTTTAAAACATTATGTTCACAAGGTTTATGGTCTAGGTACTTTCAAAGAAGGATGTTCCAAGATTCCAATTTGTCATTTATTTGAATTTCTTTGTTTTCTCATTTAACCCTTATGTCTTATGAACCATCAAATTTTTCTCTCACTAATTTAGCACAACTTTGGACTTCCTGGGAACATGATGAAATTTATGGGAAAGTGAGGATGATAGAGAAAACTTGAAAATAGTTAGAGTCAATTGGAAAGATGGTTGTCAAACGAAGCAAAGTGAGTCCATGAGCAAATGGAAGAAATGGAATGAATGAGCCTATAAAATCATCTGACATTTGATAGGGTAAAATTTAAAAATTCTTCATGTAGCATTGTTTTGGTTATAAAATCAGGTGGGTTGTTTTCTGTCATTAAAAAATTCATGGAAAATAAAAATAAAAATAAAAATGGATGCTTGTTAGCATTAGGGACATGTGTAATTTTCAGAACTCCCCAAACCTTAAAGAAAAAAATTGGGTACTCTTGAGTGCATGTCAAGCCTTTCCATGGCCACATGAAAATTATGTTCCTAAAATCGTTTGTCAGCTTGTGGTAATACCCATTCTTAAGGGCATCTGCACCGACGCATTTAGTAGTCTCCCACCTACATGCAGTTTGAGTTTGAGTTTTATGGGTGGCGTTGGAAAGAAGTTAATAACTAAAACTTGGATGCGAGAAATATTTTTGCAGGGTCACATACAGAGGGAAGAGTTGGTGGAGATGCTCTAACAACCTAGGTGCTAGGTACCTATATTATTGCACTAAGCATCCCCAGCCATGGTCAGTATGTGACCCTGTATATCACAATTGGATGAAGAAAAGTAAAAACATGCTGGTTTCGCTTAGGAAATACATAGTACAATTGCAAAGTTTTGGGTGCCTAGTAAAAGGCATAGCTGCCAGCAAAGCTGTGCACAAAAGAGTGTAATGAATATGATCTGACTAGTTCTAAGTGCTCCTGATTGGTGGTTTGCTATTAGTAATCCTCCACCTATTTGCAGTTTCAGTTTTATGGGTGCGTTGCAAAAAATAAAAAACTAAACGTGGATGTGAGAAATAGTTTTGCAGTGTCACATACTCAACTCCACTGGGCCTGAGTTTGATGATGATGGCCCCAACAACTTCTGATAAGCTTTATCTACACATTATGGGCAAGCACTAAAGAACGGTCACGAGTTAAATGCTGCACGAGGCTACAAGAATCAAATTGTACTTCAATTGTCATTAATGTTTCAAAGTATCTTTCTTGCACCACTTTTACAAAGAAAAAAAAGGCGATGGCATTGGTTAGAAGTCCTTACCTTCCGCCCAAAGGTATAGGAATTTATTCTTTTTCCAAAATTTCTGTTTCCCTCACCCAGAGAGGGTAATCCCCAAGCACTTTCTCAAGCTAGTGTGGCCCCACGAAGATGAGGAGTTGCAACTTTTCCCCAGAGAGAGAAGAGACTTGGAAGCCACAATCAAGTGAAAAAGCCCTGGCAAGCTAGGGAGTTAAAACTTTTATTGAAAACTTCATACAATGTGCAACTTATCATGCATACGATGAAATCATTTGTCTTCAACTTTCATTCATCATGTAACTTTTCATTCATATTACGCAACATTTCACAATGAAAAGTTGAAAAAAATGTTCCATAGTCTGAGTTTGCCTCAAGAAACCATGGTTTCCTGAGGAACTTGGGTCCATTTCCCTGGGGAGTCATGACTCCTGGAATTTAGTTTTCTCAAGAACTTGGGCACATTTTCCCAGGAGAATACAGCCTTCTTAGGATAAAATTCATCAAATCATGATATTTCCATGATAAAAATATTTGTAACCCAGCCATATTTAACATAATCATCAAATTGTGAAAAATAAAATAAAATTGAAGATTAGTTTCTCACTAGGCTTTCTCCCTGTGAGCATGGATACCTTTTGAATTCAAGATTCACCAAGTTTAACTTGTTACCAACATTTAGTGCTTGTCCTCATTATGGATACTGCTTTTGCCAACTCTATATTGTTCTATCAAATTGTACACTCTATATTATCACCTTATAAATCAATGTCATCTTGTGGATTGCCCCTAATGCTCCTCAAACTACCCAAAATTTGTTCCTTGTCTGCCCAACCTTTTGCTCCCAAAAAAAAACAACCACCCAAATTTCAAGCTGCCTAATGAGAGGCTTTCAAACTTTGTTTTTGGGGTTCCTTGTTTTGTTGGGAAAGGGAGGGGGGCATAGGGGTGTGTGTAGTCTTCATTAGATGTAGGTGAGAAAATCGGGTCAACTTGGATGCTAATTATAGACACACTCAAATTCATCCATCCATGCCAAGTTCATTCAATATTCATAAGTTGCCTGATGAATGGTTCAAACATTCTTTTTTGTTTTTTTGGATTGTTGGACTTGCGTGTGGGTGGGAGGGGTGTGTGTGTTTGATTGATTTATGGTTCTTGAGAATAACCCTATCAAGCTAGCCTATAGAGTTTTTTTCAACAACATTTTGACAGCAATTTGAACGGTTGAAAAAATCATGTATGGTTTCTTTTTTAATTGGGTCCAATTTTTTAAAACATTGTGATGATTAAGCCCACTGAGTGATATGTGAATGCAAGGATGAATCATCATTTGAATGGATGATAGGTGAAATTGACTAATCAACTCATATGGATGTGTTTAAAAAATGCCTTATGTCCTTTTTGCAAATTAGAAGACCAATTCTGCATACATAATTCTTGCCAAGCATTGATTTTTAATAGGGAAAAAATAATTGCAGCTAAAGTTGTACTACAAAATAATTGTTTGAAAATATTGAAATTTGTAACAAAATAAACATTATTTAAATGTTCCTCTTCACATTCCTTTTTACATGTCAAAATATGATCTCCTACACACAAAAATAAATCTAGTGATGATGGTAAGATGATAGTTGGTATAAGGGGCACGATTATAGAGTCCACATGCATATATACTTCTGGCGATAGACTAGCTATGAAAGTACAAATTTATTAAAATCCTCCTGGCTACTTGCTTGAACAATGTGTAATGACATGGCAATTTTTTAGAAATTAAAAAAAATGGTCAAATTGTCATAAAAAACAAATACACAAAAAAAAAAAAAAAAAAAAAAAAAAAAAAAAAAAAAAAAAAAAACGTTGCCTAGGTTTGCTGAAAATTATGGAAGAGTGTTTTCTTGGCTATTTTTCCAACTCTCACTTTATTCTGTATAGTGGAAGGAGTACCCATGATGTCTGTACAGCGTTCAAATTTGTGCTACATTACACTTCAAGATGGTAGGCATCCACTGGATGGTGGTTTGGACTCAGTTGTGGATGAACATCAACTGATTTAACATCGGGTTTCAGCTTGGTAACCCTATCTGTAAGAAGTAGGTCATACATATAGGAAGATGGGTAAGAAAATAAGTGACTACTAGGTAAGGTAGTTTCGACATATGTAAGTGTCTATTACACGCCCAAAGTGTGTATAACAAGACACACAATTTGATCATCCATGTCTTTCTTAGAAAGACGAATTGGGCAAAGGGCAGACAAGAAAGAAAAAGAAGCAGACAATACTGTTATACTACATTAGGGACCATTGCTGAGCTAACATTGTCCGTTTTTCACCATAGGTAGAGTCTTTTTTTGACAAACACAATTAATGGAGTACATAGTAATACTCATTTATGGTTGGGGCTTCAAAAAAAAAAGAAAAAGGATATCAGAACTTTTTTTTACACTAGTTTCTATAAATAACAACTTCACAACACAAATTTAAATGAGAAAATTTGAATGGTCTAAACTAAGATAATTCATTGGATGGTGATGATTTTTCTCATGTGTACATTGATATGCATATAAATTTGGTTCAAACTCAGAAATGCAGAAAATGCTTGAATATGCTCTTATGAACAATTTTACATGTTTTTTGGAATGATTATTTCCTGCACATGTGAGTCACATTTCAAGTTATACCCGTTAAGCCTAGTTAATATAAAAAACCAATCAAATGGCTTTAAAAAATAATCCTTTTTCTTGCAGCCTCAAAAATTGGATTATTTTTTCAACAATTTCATATGATTGGTCAAACATAGATGTAAACATTATTTATTTTTAAAAAGTTTGACATCAATTGCATTTTTTATTGCATTCCTTTTGATTCTTTTTATAAAGAGGTGCAATTTGGACATTTTATATGGTTAGCTTAAAGAAATTTTTTAAAAATTATATAAAGCCTAATTTTTTAAAATATAAATTATTTATTTAACATAACACCATTTTATCTATTGGCATAAAAAAATTCAATACAAATACAATGATAAATATTTTTAAAATCTTAAGTTATCCTTTTTCATTCTTTTGCAAACTCAAACACTCCTTTTTTTGTACCCCAATCGTGAATAGACACATTACCACTATATGTATGGTTACATAGTTATACTAATAGCAGAAAAAACTTGGGTCTCTAGTTTAACCAACTAATTCAATAAAAAGCTTGGGTCTCTAATTTAACCACATAATTCAAGGTTGACATAATGTAGCATCCAGGTCCTGAGTCCTGTCACAAAAAGTAATTTGACATTTGTAAGTATGCAATTTAGGGCCTTGGGTGAACCCACATTGGTACCCCGGCAAAGAAACCCAAAATCAAATTTAAATTATTTCTTAATATTAAAAATATCCCATACTTAGACTAAATCTGGTTCTCTGAGTTGAAATATGACATTTTTGGGCTAAATGTGACCACTAAGAGGCCTCACTCATAAAGGTTAAGGTACCGAAGTGAATGCGGGTGCACCCTAACCCAATTTAGGCTTCTCATGCACTGGCGTCAAGGTGTGTATATAATAATGGTTACAACATAGAAGTTAGAAGTGACAGGCTATGGTTTGGCGGACCAATAACTGTTTAATTTTTTTAGAGCGAAATTTGGCAAATTGTAGAAGTTGAAGAACTAGCCTGGACTAATATGGAAGACAATTGATGGCATCTTTTGGAGCACCATACGAAAGCCCAATCAGACACAGCTATCTAGTGCAGATATCTCTGACTATCGGTATGTCCGTAATACATATTTATTATTTAAATAGTTGTTGACTTGGGAGGGGCCAGGTCCTGCCTCAGACCCTGAGGTGGAATATGTTTATTCAGTCAAGGGTCTTATATGGAGCCAGTACCAAAAGTATTGCTGTGATTTTTTCCCCTCATGTGCCCTTTGCCCTGTGATTTTTTCCCCTTGCCATGCCTAGACATGTGTTGGGTCAATGTTGTGCTTGTTGAGGGGGTATGTTAGGGGCACATGCTACTTGACATGTTACGTGAGGTTATGAGTGTAAAGCATGGTAGGTTATATGTGTCTGGGTATCAGGAAACATGCAGTCTGGGCATCACAAGAGGGAAAAAAAATGGGGCAAAGGGCAGACTGAGCGAAAAAATCGCAGCAGTACTTTTGATACTGGCTACATTTAAGACCCTTGGCCCAGTTAACATTTTCCACCCTGTGGTGAGTACCTTGCAATTGGACTTTTCGCAGAGCTGAGCAACACGTGAGAATTGACTTTCTTGCGGCTCCTTTAAAACTGTACTTCTCGATTCTCACGTTACCACCTCAGAAGGGAAGGGTCCCCACCAAACCAATAAGCCTTCACACTCATGATCCTGACCAACACCATATCCTGGGCTATATAAGAAACCCATCCCCCAGCAAGAACTCAGCAACAATTTTTGCGTGAAGATAGTCCTTCAGGTCGTC
>Ga0209611_10005449_pt1 | contig 21334 bp, 15 predicted proteins | sample S1TSphgellanicum_3_FD_187693 | JGI IMG/M metagenome (GOLD analysis project Ga0209611, IMG submission 187693) | Host-associated microbial communities from peat moss isolated from Minnesota, USA - S1T2_Fc - Sphagnum magellanicum MG (SPAdes) (version 2) | ecosystem: Host-associated > Plants > Peat...
AAAATGCCCACGTATTGTTTTATTGCGAGTGAGCCAAAATTTTTGGTTGCACTCTAATTCCACAAACAATTCTTCATTATGTGTTTGCTCTTCAATATATTGAAACTTTTCCTTATCCTTGCCAAGGTCTTTTTCAACAAACTTACTATAACCTACTTTAGATTGGATTACACTATCATCATTCTCAACCCCACCACTACCACTTCCAATCCCAACTTCACCATTACAAACACTTGTACAGTCAGCAACATGGAGAAGAGAACCTTGTGAAGCTTTTATAGCCCCATTAAAAAAATACCATGTTTTAGGTTTAGTGTCAATTGACCTTGAAAGCTAAACCAAGTAGTACATTATATTACGAAATTGAAACTAAGAAGGAACATATAAATCATTGGCAACACTATTTACCAAATTTGCAACACAAACTTCAAGTTATTGTTGGTGATGCTTATGAATGGTCAAGAAACATAACAAAACAGGTGCCAGACAAATTATTGAAATTGCATTGCTCACAAAACATTGGTCATGCAGATCCAATGCTCATGAAGTAACACACAAATCACTAGCACCAAACTTTCCACCTTTGAAGCAAATTTACTAATGCTTGTGAACAAAACAAGTGTTGAATAGAGCATCAAATTTGGAGTGCTCATGAAACACCTTGTAGATCCAATGTTCGCAAAGCATTGCACATATCATCAACACCAACCCCTAAACCCTTGAAGCAAAATAATGTTCATGAAGCACCCTGCAAATTCAATGCTCACAAAGTTGCAAATCTAGTGTTCACAAAACACACACAAATTATGAAGCACTAGACATTCAATCGCTAATATTGCATAGTGATCATGAAGCACTAGAGATCCAATGTTCACAAAACACTAAAGATTCAGTGCTCACAAAACATGACACACACCACTATTGTCACATGCATGAAGCACCATGAAAAGCACTAGGAGCGATAAACAATGCTCATGAAAATTTGTTGAACAAAACATCACACAAATCACACAATTGATGAAAGAAAAAGAACAAAATACATAACATAGTCACACAACCTAGGAACTTATGAAGCAAGAAGAACAAACTTGCATAGAAGACTCACTTATTTACATCAATGCAAATTGATTGCTGATTGCCAATGATAAAAAAAAGTTGCGAATTTTGGTGCTCCTTTTTGGTGATCCCTTTTGACGCTCCTTTTTGTTGTGTGTCAAAATCATGGACATCCTACATAATGATGAGAGCTTGTGCTTTCTCATGTAGGGGGCATAGCTCAACAATAAACTAGCTTTAACATTTCTAACCTAACCCTAAAATCCCTAACCTAAATCCTTATGCCCTACACAGGTTCATTATGAAAGAAGCCCGCCTGCCAGGGCATTTTGTGAGTTTTTCAAAACACATGCCCACCTATGTAAGGGCATTGCATGTGTATAGGAGAAGCAAGACCCACCCAGGTAGGGTATAACTACTTTTTTCATTGACCATTGCTTGTTGGTCAGGGCATATGATAACCATGTTGATGCCCTGGTTGAAGCCCGGCCAGGACCCACATACCTGACCAACATTCGTATAAACCATCTACTTACCTAATGTTACCTATTTTCCTACCTGTTTACCTATATAAGATGCCTACTACTTCTTACAGAATTGGTTACCAAGGTGAAACCAAACATTAACTCAGTTGAGATTCATCCACAACTGAGTAATAGGGATGGTGCACTGGTGGGTGCTGGTTCATTGTGGCCCTCAAGTTGCAGGACAAAACTGGCTTTAGAGGATCAAACCAGGGCCCAAAGACAGGGTCACTTTATTGAGAAGTCTATTGTATATATGTTGATTCGATATATATGCAATCAAATTCCTTACGAGCATCATTACTATATTTTCTTATTAGCTTTCAAACTGTTCATCCATCACATTGGTAAAGTTTGGGATAATTTGCAATTGCTTTTAACTTTGTGATGGAGAGGGTTTAACACTAAACTACGGTCCTTGAGTCCAAATTTAACATGTCCCCAATTAAATATAGTCTTTAAAAAGCCTCACTCAAGAAGAGTAAAGTACCCATGTTAGTGTTGGTTCACTTGGAACAGCACATTGAGGTTCATCATCAGCACAGTTCTGGAGTTGGGGAAGGTTACAAGACACCTACACATTAGAAAGACCTTGAAAGTCACATCTTCTTCACTTGTCGTATACAGGACTTTGTTGGCCTTGCCTACCAAGGCAAGGATATTGTGTTTAGATTCATTATAGGGTATAGTGGTAAGTGATTTTGGCCCCTAGGTAATAGGTCTATTTTTATATACGATTTTTGAAAAAAATGATATTTTGACTTCTATTGAAACTTGAGATTAGTAACAGAGTTATAATATCTCGGTTTCTTTTGGTGGATTTTCTGAAGATTATATTTTTGTATGGTGAAATATTTGAATTTTTCATAATTCTTCTTTTGCCTTAAGATACTTTTAAATGTGAATGGCAAGGTCACAATGTGACACACCCCTTATTATACTACTACCATACTCCCTGATTGGATTTGGCAACAAATTATCGAATAATTAATTAAGTTTTAAATTTGAACTTTAGCACTTGGTTTTTTAACTCTGAAATTTTTGACAGGTAATGGCTATAGAAAATAAGAAACACATTTTTTTAATTTATGGGATGGGGTAGTCTATTTAGACTGTCTCAGTTTTAAGTTCTTGAACTTTAAGGTCTGCGATTCAAACCTGGAAGTCAAAATCTTCAAACTCTTGCATTTATAAAAAATCTCGAAGTAAATAATAAATAAATTCTCAAAAATTCAGCAAATTTTATTTATTTATTATGCCAATATCATTCAGGTTCTATGATATCTCTCACTAAGGCACTTGCATGCAGTTGGCACTGTGGGTACATATTTTCAAAAATTCGACAAAACAAAAAATAATTTAATTTATGCTGAAATCGTTCAGGTACTATGATATCTCTCACCCGAGGCACTTGCATGAAGTTGGCATTGTGATTACATAGTCAGGGGCAGGTGATAAGGTTGGAATTTCCTTGCAGATCCTAATAGCCTTTTTCATGAAGACATAATTCATGCACAGCTAACTGATCACGCCTGGAACTCAGTGTGTAATAGAGTGCAAAACATGGAAACACAAAGGTGGTGGAATGGAATTTCATGATAGCTTATAGCAGGCTCATTGAATGCCCCTCATGCACTGCAACTTGTCTCGTGTGGGCTTTTTCCTTGGTTAAAAAGTTATGTTCAGTTTCCCTCTAGCAAATTTTGGTTGGCATTTGTGATGATTTGTTTTGGGGTGACGTATTGTTTGGCATGTGTTCCACAGGTATTTGTTTGGCACTATGATGATATATTATTCTGGGAGAGGTTATGGATGTTGCCAAATTGCCTTGGAAACCCTGACGATGGACTTGTGGTGACTAAAGTCCCCAGTGATGAACTGGATTCCCAGAAGGAATAGATTGGGTTAAACCAATTGTCAATTGTCGGTCTGATATCGACGACTTTTGAACACCCCAGCCTGGTCCTGGTATTGTAATAATTTGGATATTTTCATAAGAGATGGGGTTGAATTAAGTGTTTGTCTGGTATTGACCAGTGTTGGTCAGTACTTCCTTTTCAAGAGAACCTTTGGTCACGATTATGATGCTAATTTCTTAAAAACTAGGTTATATGGGTTCGGGTTTGAGCTTAGTTCTTCATATTTCTAAACCTTGCAGTTCATGTTTTGGCACTCTTTTTTTTTGCAAATTCAAGAACCATTGGGCCCAATTCACTTTATGCACTTCCAGAGACTGCCTATAGTATAAGCACAAAGATTTACACTAATTCAAATTGAGGATGCATAAATACAACTAATCAAAACACATAAATTGTATAAAGTTTACCTACAACTAATTCGAACCCATCAATTGCCTATAAAGTCAAGCCTACTTGCCAACTTCTCAAAAAGGTTTAACTTGTTTTACTTGAAGAACTTGATCCTGTGATTTTTCTTTTCTTTTCAAGGTTCTGGGTCTGGTTCTGGTTCTAGCAAAATGCTAGTTGCACGGTTTGGATCTAGTGCCAATTTCACCAAACAGATGCCTGTTCAAGTCACAAGAATCTCAACTTGAACCCCTGAGTTTGAGACTCCAAAGGGGGAACCTGCCACCTTGGTACTGCCTTTTGAACATCTCATCCTGGTATGGCATAATTTTTTAGAATTTTCATACCAGCCTCATCCTGGTATTAAGTCCAATATTGATTTTTGGCTGGTACAAGGCAAGTCTACACCTGATATTGAAATTGGTATAAATTTGATACAAAGGCTGGTATTTATTACCTTAAGTCCCAGTCCCTACCAGGGTGGTATCACCTTGGGTCATATCAGCTTTGTAGGGTCCTTGATACCAGTTTTGAGAGTAGGTGCAGTCATATATATATATACCAGACCAACTCTCCTTAAAACCCTTTGCAACCAAGCAACTAGTTGCGTATCATTAGGCTTTTGGCTTATGTGAATGCAACCTGATTTTGCAAGAGGAGGGGTCATTCCCTCAAAAAGCCCCAACAGCTCAAATAGGAAATGTTCCTGGAATTGTATGACCAAATGAACTTATAATTTGTCATAAAAAATTAGGTAATACAGACCAGTATGATAGTTTTAATATTTACTATCCAAAAGTATTCAACTTTTTGAGAGAAATTTCCATCTATTTGCTAATTTTTCTTAATTATTTTACTTAATTATTTCAAATCTAGATACTCTTAGTTCATTACTTGCCCTCAATAAATTCACCTTTCCAAATTACTCATCCATCTGTTTGCATTATTAGGGTTCTTTGACATTATAGTGTTATTATATGCTATGATGTGCAAAATTTGGAGAGGTAAATATAGACCGATGCCTTGCCAAGCAAATGAGACAAGGACAGGTGTATAACTTCATGAGCCGATTTCTACATGCTGAAATATAATGAATCAGCTAGGCTAACTTCATATTTGGAACACACTGGATATTAATGTTGCTGATTCCTTTGTTGCATTCACAAGCATTCCAACCACTGTTTTTTTTTTGTTTTTTGTGTTGTTCTTTTGACAAAAGAATCGGGAAATCTTTGGAATTTTTTTTTGCAAGTGTAAATTATTTGGAAAAGCTCGCCAAATTCTTGGTATCACAAAATTGAAAAAGAAAAAAGAAAAAAAATCCTGATGTTCAGCCCTAGTTTGTCCCTGTAGACAGTTATCCCTGATTCATCCCCAGTTTGAGTGTAGCCATAAAGTGTGTATCACAGTCAAACTGGGTAGCGTTAAATGAAACTGAGTTTGCAGGAGTTTATTCCAAAAAACTTTAGTGCAGAATATGAGCACAAGTAAGGCTAATCTGAACCTCATGCGAGACCAATTTACGTGAGAAAACCAGTTTGGTTACCTCTTGATTTCTATGTATTGTTTTCATCCTGAGTTTTGAAAAAACTAGGGCCTAGCACCCCCAGTTTAAAGTACTTGTCGGATAACTCTATTTTGGTAATGCTCTCGCCCACATTCAGAGAGTGCAACCTTCAGAGAGCAGCGCTTTATGTTTGTTGGTTTAAGCACATCCTGAGAATGGTACACCCACTTGTGCGGTGAAGGAATAATTTCACACAATAATATGCCCTCCAGTTACGGTACAAAAAATTCTTAGAGGATTAATGTCTGATGCTGCACTGTCTTTGATGTACCACAATTTGAAACGCCTCTTTGTTTAGAACCAAAGGGGACACTACAGAAAAGTTCCCAATAGAAAAATCCTAGTAAGCAAAAAAGGAAGGGGACATAAAGAATAGTCCCCATTAGAAAAGTCCCCCTAAACACAAAAGGAAGGGGACAATGAAGAAAAGTCCCTGTGAAAAACGAAACAATGCAGAGATGCGCAAGTTCATTTGGTCCCACATTTTGTTCACCAGGTGTTAGCGCCTGAACAGTGAGTTCATGTTTCAGAAAACAAGGTATGTTCCCCTTCCCTTTTAACTGTTGCCGGTTTGAACTTTGCTTTCAGGCCAGAGTTCTTATTGCATGAAACAACATTATACTTGGAAAATGTTGAAACTTTCAGAAACATTTTTTCCAAAGAATTGTGTTTTGGTCAAGGAAAAGAAAGAATATTTCAGAATGTTTTTTGGAAGATTTTATCTTTCAACATGCAATCTTTCAAAATTAATTAATCAATTGATAGACATGTGTGGAAGCTGCCCTTGTATTATGATATTGCTGGTTTGAAGTTTGAACTTGCTATAAGCTTGGGGGCAGACCCATTGTGCCATGAGCCACTTCTTTCCTCATGGATATAATAAGTAGGCTAGCAGCTGAGATTGTGCATACAACTTGATCTGTAGGTGGTGAAGAAGAAAGGGGGTTTGTTGTTGTTGCAGTTGTGTGTTGAACGGCATCTTCTGTGTTTATGTCCAACAGATATGCACTACTAGGTAAGTTAGTCCTGACAAGTCAGTTAGAGTACAAGAAGTGCAGAGATAATAAGAGAAGAGAGAGTAAGTATCTAGTGCAAGGCTTTCTTTCCAAGTTCACACCAGTGTCTTTTTTGGGGTGATTTTTTGCCACTTGGCTACCCAAAGAATCCAGTTTGATTCATAGACATGATTTTGGTGAAAAGAATGCACCAAGTCATCAAATTTTGAGGATTTTTTTTTCATTCTGAAATTGCCATATTTAGATAATTGTTTCCAACAGGTTGTCAAAATGTAACAATATTCTTAAATTTTTATACTTTCCTGTCTAACTTGTAGCCAAATATGATTATTTCCTCTTTTGGATGGATGACCATCAGTGTGGCTATGTCACAAAATTGGAAAAAAAACCCTGGTTCACACTTCCTTATTGACTCCACCAATGAAATTTTTGGTTTGCTAAAAAAATAAAAGGATTCAATTTGAAGACTAGTAACCAATGCATTATATTTTTTGGGAAAACATGATTCAATTTGGAGACTAGTAAACCAATGAATCTTAGCTTTTTTAAAAACATGATTCAATTTGGTAACTACTAACCAAGGTAGTTTAATATTTTAAAAAATATCATACTTCAATTTCAAGACTAGCAATCAATAAATTTCAATTTTTTGAAAAAACAAGATTCAATTTGGAGACTAGTAACCAATTTTATTAAAATATTGGGTGAATTTTCAGATACTAGCAACCCCCATAAAAGAAAAAGTGGATTTGCAAAGGGCACAAAGGACATTTTTAAGAAAATATTTGCTACATTATGAGGAAAACAAAATTCTGAAGTTGTAACACTTAGACAAAAAGTTCTAACATGTACAAACGTATTCTAAGACGCACTTTAGACGAGGGGCCAGGGTCCAATTTCCTAGGAACCAATTTGGACTGATTTGAAGCAAATTGAATCCTTGAGTTGGACTGTACCTTGGTCCCTAGCCTCATTCTTGGTTCTCCAAATCAGGAACTCTCCTTTTAGCACTGTTTTTTGGTCCGAACCAATTGATTTTCCCTCCAAAAAAGGTGCCATAAGTCATACAAGCTTTCTCTAAGAGCAATAATGTTATTTGTCTCACACAGTTCGCCTGGCCTCCCCGCCGCCCCGCCCAAGTGCTGATGGGATGCAGCAGCTTGTACTTTACTTCAGTGTCTCACGTGCACTTTACCCCGTAGTGGGGGCCACCGTGAACCGGCACCCACCAGTGCACCATCCACTGGAGGCCCATTATTACTGTGTGATGGATGAACCTCAACTGAGTTAACATTCGTTTTCACCTTGGTAACCAATTTTGTAAGAAATAGGTCTCATATATAGGTAGGTAGATAGGCAGGAAAATAGGTAACTACTAGGTAAGTAGATGGTTTATACATAGGTAAAAGGTTGTTTTTACTACCTACCTAACTACCTAGTTAACAATGGTGGTTAGCTCAGTTGCTGTTTTTACTACCTACCTACTAACAACCTGCTTGTGGGTTGTTAGTAAATAGGTAGTTAAAAAAAGCAACTGCGCTAACCACCATGGTTAACTAGGGAACTAAAACCCAACAGAAAACTGTTTCCTACCACTTATCATCCATCCATCCTTCACTCTGCGCTGGTGGGTGCTGGTTCACTGTGGCCCATAGTAGGTACCTTCCTGCCACTGGTCCTCATAACGTCGCTTTGCAAGCTCCTTTCCAGAATCCCTAGGCCCAGACATGAGTAGCAGTGTTCTTTTTAGGAATTTTATAACAAAGCCAAAGTGGCGATCATCCATAAAAAAAGATGCAGCAAATTTGGCGATCATCCACAGGAAGATTTAACCAAATCTTGGCCATAAACCAGTCAAAAGTGCAAAAGTTTAATGAATCCTTGTATATTTTTCTGGCTACTCATTGGAACTTCCAGCAACTTTCTGGCCCCCAGAAGAAATCCCAGGGCGATATTTAGGCGATTTAATTTAGGTTTTTCCTTAGGATTTCCTTTAACAAAAGGCAAGGAGATAAAATAAGAGTGCTTTTATGGCGAAATTAAAGCCTGGTACTAATGTAGCAGCACAAAAGCTGCAGCAGCAGCATTTGGCCGCGCGTGCACAGTGAAAGAGTCCAGCTTCAAGCTCTGCAACAACGGTTGTTCAGATCCGGCTGAAAACTGTTGTAGATTGAATCCGGCCGCTGAGCTTTCGCAGCATGTAGAGCATAAATACTATGTGTGATGCTTCAGTAGCCATCTGCTGCAGCCCGCGTGCAGTGATCAAGACTTGTAACTGCAATCTGTGTTGCTGTTGTTATATGTCGACGATGCATTGTGGTTTTGATCAAGCTGCACAGGTTACTACTACTGCTCTAGTAGTGTCAAGCTGTAGCTGGCGCTTGCTAACTACTTTGGTCCTGATCAGAAGACACTTCTTCTTCATAGATCGGCTCCGGATCAGTGGGGCCTGAGGAGCTAGTTTTCCCAAGCAAAAAAGAATTAAATAATATCAAGGTTTGTGATTTTATGTGTTGTGCCGGATCTCGTCTTTTGGTTTCACGGTACTACCCATTTGCTTGTTGTACTGGATCAATGCGTTCTTTGATTCACACAATCGATGATCAATTTCTGTGGCAGTCAGTCTAATAATGCACAAGCCCCCCTTCAAAGACTGGGTTGTCATGTCTGCCATCCTGTTTGGAAGATCAGTGAGCCTGCTGTTGCACTTGGCCTGCTGGAGGTGGATTGCTCCCCGGCCCTTTCAGTTTTCACAACTTTTCCTGGTTCTTATTGATGGTAGTTAACGGATCATGGGAGATGCGATACAAGTTTGTGGATATAATTTCTGTCTGTTACAGTTTTTTTATTTGTATTTTGCAGATCAGAGAGTTGGAGATGTCAACAACAGCTCAAGCAGCTGATGGTGGCAAGCAGAGGCTAGAGCTGCTACTTTTGCAAAGAGAAGTAGAACAACAGCAACAACAAAACCACTATATCAGCAAGTCGCTCAACAGGATGCCTGAGGCTCCAGTTCGAATTGTTCACCACCCAGTGCCGGCCTCCTCTGGTGTCCTGGTATGAGGGCTTTTGTCCTCATTTTTTGGCATCTTTTGGTTGTTGTCCAAATTTTTCTAGCGTCCATCTTTTAGAGACTGTTGTTTGAAATTTTTGGGAGTTACAACAACAACAAATTAGTCATGACTGCAATTAATGTCCACCGAGAAACATGCACATCATGCCACTAACTCTCATCTCTGCAGGTACCAAGAGAGATACAGTTCTTTCCTTGCACAATCTCAAGGGCAGTTGAGGCATCAGCTGGAGCTTCTTTCGGCACGAGTTTCCTATATGGAACAAAGAGTGTTGAGAGATCCATTGAAGATCAAGGAGAAGACCCAGAATATTGGCAAACACTGAAGAGTACTCGTCCTACATGGGCTTCAATTGAGTCAGACATTTCCTGCCAGGAGCGTGGGAGAGGGTTGAGCAATGCATCCAACCTCGCAAATGGTGTGGGTCATGTGGCATGTAATGAACAGGTGGAAGAAGGTGACCCACTGCCCAAACGGCAAAGGAAGATGATGCAGATCAGGCATGCTCATTTCCAAACTAGTTCAGCTACTTTGGTCCTTGCATAATCTTGTGTAATATCATGTGCCCATTCCCTAATGTCAAATTGCAATTTTTTTTGTACTATACGTCACAATAAACGCCACATATTGTACATTGGAATGGATGAAACTACATAATTTACTTCACACAAGTGTCATGAGCCATGGCTTTCTGTATGATAAAAGCCACTTTCTCTTGTAGTGAGCTAGGTTTTGCTACCTTCGCGTGTTACATAGATCAGAGATACAAAAGTGAAGTGTTGTGTTTTTGTTGTCGACTTCATTTTCAGATCTACTAGTTCTGGTTGCGGCATCACTAGTTCGAGTTACCTAGTTTGCGTATTCTTGAACAGGATTTGGGAACTGGGGGGGGGGTGGGGGGGGAGATTTCTTGTGCAGAAGATCAGTCACAGGAGCTATGAATGCAGAAAGCTTGTGGTTGCTGAGATTGGTATCTACCATTGTGTTGTGGTGTAATATTATCGCGGCTCCCATGATCAGCAGCTGCCAGGCCCAATTAGTCCCAGCGATATTTTCCTTCGGAGACTCCTTAGCAGATCCCGGCAACAACAACTACATTCCCAGTCTTTCCAAAGCAAACTTCCCGCATAACGGTGTGGACTTTCCTGCTGGTCCTACAGGCCGCTTCACCAACGGTCGAACCACGGTTGATCTCCTTGGTAAACAAAAGCCTGAGCTTACTTCCTGCTCCTCCTCCTCCTCCTCCTCCTCCACCTGATGTCACTTCTAAAATCTTCTATTTCTTTCCTCTTTGCAAACACTGGATTTCCCCCAAAGCTCTAGCAGATCAATGGGTTTTTTTTTCCTGGCTAAATTTTTTTTTCAAAATTTGTTTTTTGGGTTAAATTCTAGTCGCAAGGTTTAGACAATTTTTGGGGATAAAGCACCAGGTTTCTTTATTGAGTTCTAGCATGTAGCCAAAAAATGTGAAGGATTACTTTAAAATTTTACTTTCATGCCTGGTCTACAGCCAAATTTGACTCAGTCTTCTTGTGGATGTTCGCCAGTTTGGCTACATCACAAAATTGGAAAAAAAAAACCATGCTGATTATCCAGAGGCAAATCTTTAGGTTGCTGTTCAGCCTGTGCACACTAGAACGAGAGTGCAATATGGATTTGCCTAAATTTTGCATGCATGCATGCATGCAGCTTCTTTCCCGAATTCTCAAGATCCCATCTTTGACAAGTACCCCTCTAAACAATACCTTTACCATTCCAGCAATAAGTAAATTATTTTCAGTAAATGTCAATTTCTCTCAATGTCAGCTGCTCACAATGTCCAAAGTTCTAAGAATTTGTTTGACAGTAATATTGACTAGCTGCCCTAAAGCTCTCAGTGGTGCTTGGTGCCTAAGTAGAACAAAATTACTTGGCATTTTTTTCCCCCACCTCAATTGTAAGAATTTCAAAACAAAATTTAATTTTTTCTGCTGAAATGAAAATACATTATAACAAAAGATGTCTCTGTATGTCAAGTGATTTCATTTGATTTTGAGTAAATTCATTAGTTGTAATGAATGAGGATCAGTGAAATGGCAATGAATTCACTAGTTTAGTGAACAAAGACTAGTGAACTGCACCCACATTTTGTAATAATGATAATAATAAATAATAAACAAATTATAGATATATATATATATACCTCGTGAAGAAGATGCCAGAATGATATAGGTACTATGGTACTTGGGTGCATGACCCCATTTTTCTTCACTAGTGGGAGCTTTATTGAGCCTTGTGTTGATGGTATTGTCAAGTGGTTTTATAAATCCCAGCTTGAGATTTGGGACTTATTGCATCATGTGCAGGTGAATTTCTCGGATTCAAGTACTACTTACCACCTTATCTTGCTCCTAGCACCAAAGGGAGTGCGATTCTTAATGGTGTAAATTATGCCTCCGGTTCAGCTGGAATACTGAATTCAAGTGGCTATCTTTTTGTAAGAAAGTTTCAGCTCTGAAAATCTCTAGTTATAAATTTGGGAGACTTTGGAATAATTAGTGCTGCTCAAGGAATTGAGTAAAAATCGAAAGTCTTTCTATTTTCCAACCTCTTGAGATTCACAGATTGCAAAAAAGAATCCACTGACCCAAAATCCTGCACCAAGTAAAAATCTGTTGCAAGCAAGCCAGTTAACTATGTATTCTATGGTCTTGACTAATTTCATGTAAATGTGTGTGTGTGTGTGTGTGTGTGTGTGTTTTTCTCTGGTTAATGCAGATAGGGCGCAATCCAATGGACCTACAACTGGCCCAATTTGCAAACACTTCAGCTGAAATTAAGCAGATTCTTGGTCCGGAAGCAGGAGAACAGCTTCTTTCACAAGCTCTTTACTGGGTGAATATGGGATCAAATGATTTCTTGGACAATTACTTTGCTCCTGACTCCCCCATTGGCAACCTCTCTTCAGAACAAGTCAATGCTCTAGTACTTGGCACTTATGAACAACAACTCACGGTAACAACGCTAGACTATGATTCTTCAACCTCCCCCCATGTGTAGTATTTATACCACCATTGTTGCCAAATTTACAAAGGAAAGGAACATTTGTGCATCAAAATCCATCTGGGACTTGGAGGATTTCACATTGTCCATGGTTTCTTATAAATAGTTCCATATTGTGTTCCCCCCCCCACATGTCCACTTCTCCTCCTTTGCAACATTATTTAGGGTCTTTATTATCAACCTAGTAGTCTTATTATTGAGCTTGAATACATGATGACAAACAAGAGATTTGTGTTCTTTTCACAGAGGTTATACTCAATGGGAGCACGGAGATTTGGGGTGGCAGCAGTAGGCCCATTAGGGTGTATCCCGTTTGAACTCACATACACATTAGCTGTTAATGGAACGTGTGACCAGACTGTGAACACACAAATTCAATCATTCAACGTCGGCCTCGAAGCTCTTGTCAATCAACTTAGCTCTCAACTCAGTGGTGCTCAATTCACATTTCTGGATGCTTATACCATTGTTGATACTATTATCCAGAACCCTTCAGATTACGGTCAGTTCCTTAACCCTAACCCTAATTACTAAGTCCCTGCCCCGTATGTGTAGGGTAAAGCCCTAGGACCAGGGCTTTACCAAAATAAGGGACCCTGAGAGCCAGGGGTGTGTCCCAAATTTTGGTGAAGCCTATTCTGTGAGCTTTAACCAATGTAAAGATCATGACACAAAATGTGATAACCCACACGAAAATGGAAAATCCTGCATGAAAACAGAATTCTCTCCTCTCTTTTCAGAGGGAAATTCAGTTTTGTAAAGCTTGTCAGAAGAATTGCCAACCAGGTCTTTACGTGTCACAGGTTTATGTTTTGAGAAGTAGTTCATCAATTGATTTGTTTTGGAAGAGTTTGATAGTATGCTGGATACTATAGATGCCCTAGAAGCTAAAACTTCAGTCCTTCAGACTCCTAAGCTCAAATACCCACATTGATTGTTGATATTCAATTTGGGCTCTTAGAATACATGTTCACAATTTGTAGCACAAGATTTTGTGAAGGCAGGCCTTTTACCCAAAAGCACGACCCCATGCTCTTTGAACAATCTTTTTTCTTTTTTCTTCTATCCTTGCTACCCTATGTCCTTACTTCTTGCATCCCAGAGAGTTTAACCAACCCATAATTTGAAGTTTTTGATTGCTCTTGAGAGTGTCACACCTACTTTTCCTTTTGTGCAGGCTTTACCATAGTGGATATTGGCTGCTGCGGAATTGGAGGACCTTACAGGGGTGCACTTCCATGCACCCCTTTGGCAACCATGTGTGATGAAAGAACCAACTATGTATTTTGGGATCCATATCATCCAACTGACAAAGCCAACATCATAATTGCTGACAGATTTTACTATGGGAATACCACCTTTGCCCGGCCCATCAACGTTTTTGAACTTGTCACTATGGACCTTTGAATCCAATGTTGTCTACTGTTCAAGTAAATTATTTCCTTGCTTGAAGTTTTTTTTGCCTTAGCTGAATATCACATATAGCTTTTAGAGTGTTGTAGTTAATTCCACTTTACGGATCATAGCTTAGTTGCAACTCCTGATTAACATATCTAATATAGTTTAGTGGCCATCAAGTTGCGAGGATTCATGTCATGGAGAGCAACGCAAATTGGTACCGATGGTTTTCTAACCATCAAGTTAGCTTTGACATTAGAATTGAGTGTTCAGCCAAATTTCTATGTGCTAACGGAAGACCTTAAGAGCATCCCCACCATTGCCCAGCACAACATGTTTTGAATGAACAACAATAAAGTTTATGTTGGTTTGAGGCAATAAAATGGTGATGGGCTAATATTTGCGCACAACATGTTGACTTGCAAAAGGCATTGCACAATAATAACAACGACTTTTGACTAGTCGAATAAATGATTGGTGTAGGTGGTTTGTTATTAGTAGTCTCTCACTTTTTTTACAATCTTAAATTTCATGTCTATGGGTGAGGCTTAGGAAACAACAAGTAAGCTATCTCGAATGTGAGAAATATTTTTATAAATGCAATTATCATGTATAGACAACTTGTTTCTAAGGTATTCTTTCACCAATGAAAGTTGCTCTTAGCACTATCAAAACATTGTTTTAACGATTGGTTTTTTTCAACTTTAGTCAAATCAAACTTGTTGCTTATGTCATTTTTAATCAATTTTTAATTGCTTATGTCATGTGTAATTATTTAAAACTAATCATAGGTGCAATGAGATCCCTATTGTGAAGCTACCCAATTCTTTCTAAACAACTTGATTGGGTTTCCAATAAATCCTGATTTTATCATCCATTTCATATCTAGCACATTCAAACAACACCTATCCATCGAACACAAGTAAGAATATCTTGGGCTTTAAGTACAAATTTGTGTTAAATGTGAAGGCTTCTCAATTCTATATGGTAATGGTCATCTTCTAGCCTCCTTTGTATAGGTCTCCTTGGTTCATTACCTTTTAACTAAATTGAAACTTTGTTTATTTTTCCAAACACACATGCATGTTAGATTTTTTGCATCTCTCTTTTCTTCTTCCTTCTTTTGTTTTACTCATTCATCTTTCTTCAATTCACTCCTCATAGGCACACACTCAAATGTGTTGAGCACAATTAGAAACATCCAACATTTTTGAAGAAATAATGATAAGCTATTTACTATTAAGGAAGAGCGAGGATAAGGCACTAGTGATGAGATAGTCCTTGTTAAATTTACCACACACCTTCATTGCATGCAATACCACCTTAATAGGTTCCCGAGCATCTCTTCATTTGATTGATTAATCAAGGTGTTGTCATAGTGTTGTGGTTCTTGGCATTGTAGTTTAGGTTAGATTTGAGTCCTTGGATACACTACCTTGACTATAGATCAACAGGGAGTAAGAAATTTGGAAATGTTTAAGAAAGTGTTTTGATTATCTTCCTTCTTTATCTTCAATCTTTATGTGGGTTCTAGGCATGTGTTTGAGTATTTGGTGCATGTCACATCTCCTCCTCCAACCATAACTTATCAAATTTGAGCACCATTGTGTTCACTTTTGTTAATTTCATTTCATAATTTGCCTTCAAGGATTTCAATCTCTTGACATTGATACAGCCCTACTTCAAGTACCATCTCTAGGGGGAGGACTTCACTGAGTTTTAACCTTATTGGTTCCTACTTAGTAACCCATTTTACTCATCTTTTTCTCATATTGTAAGATTCTATCTCCCACAAATCATTAAGGGGAGGGGAACTTTCTAGCTTTGTAAAACAAAAGCAAAAATTAATGCACTACCCTTCCTTTGCTTCTCCCTAGCACAAGGATTTCAAGTTTCAACCTTAAAAGTCTTTCAAGATAGGGTTTACTTCAATTCATTAGTTACAATTCCACACTAGTTACAAATAACTCTTTACTCCTCTATATCCCATTCACTCCTCCTCTTCATGTGCCTTTAAGCTTCAACTTCTAAGTAACTAAAATTCTTGTAACAAAGCATATAATGAAAACCTTCAGTTCATGAGAACAAGAATTATTAACACCCAATTGCACACCATACTCATGACCATCTCAACAATGATGGAATTTGGCTGGAGATGGATAACACAGATAAGTACTCAGATTAGGGTTAGGGCAGGATAATGGGACAGGTTTGGTGATTTGGGCTATGGATTTTGAACTTCACACTTGTGAATCAGGAACTTCCTGTGCTGCTTCAAGAACAGAGGAAATTAGTTCTGATCCAGTGAGAAACTAGTACCTCATGCTGAAAGTCAGGAAACAAAGAATCTTATCCTGTCCGCAACAACACACCAAGAAAGTTCTGTGGATGTTAACAACAGGCTACAGCATAGCAAAATTTGTCAAAAACATTGTTACCTTTCTGAATCTCCAGGTTGCCCATCTGATGTGAATCCCAGACTCTATACATTGAAAGATGATCAACCATTGAGGCATAACGAAGCCCAGTATCCCTCCTCGTGAGGGATGAATATTCCTACAGGAAGAGACATTGCAGCTAAATGTTTTATTTCTAAACTGGAGAGGCACCCATGATACAAAGGATGTAGATCCTGCTACTGCAAAGACACAACATCTGTAATCATCAACAGCTTGCTTCATTAGACAAGAAATACAAGTACAAAGAAAAGGACTAAAACTCACCTCCTATTCACAACCCCCGTGATGAAATCCCACCTGGATGCACCTGACTTTGTGCAGAAGCCTCTACAGATAGTGTACAAATTAAGCAGGATACTGAAGAGAATTCAAGGGCACTAAAAGTGTGTAAACCCACTGAATGAAGCCGCACATCCCCCATCAAAGTTGGACTAATGTGGTGACCAGCAGAAATCTCTGAAAGGCACAATAACTACTAGTAGAAGAATTGATGATATCTTTGAAAGGTGCAATTTCTAGTCGAAGAATCAAGATCTTAGAAAGGCACAAATTCTATGGCAAGGATTGAGATCTTTGGAAGGCACAATTTCTCGTGGAAGAATTGAGGTCTTTAAAATGCAGGAGTTCTGGTGCAAGGATTGCAATCTTTGAAAGGCACAATTTCTGGTGGAAGAATTGAACTCTTTGATGGGCAGAATTTCTGGCGCAAGGAATGAGATGTTTGAATGGAAGAATTTCTGGCAGAAGAATTGAGGCCTTGTGAAAGGCAAGATTCCAGTGCAAGAAATGAGATCTTTTAAAGCCACAATCCTAGAGTGGAAGATGTTTGAAAGGAAGAATTCTAGTGGAAGAGTACTAGAGATCTTTGGAAGGCACAATTCTAGTGGAAGAGGAAGAGATCTTTTGAAAGGCACAATTCTCTAGTGGAAGAATTCCAAGTCGGGCCAAATGGAGGAAACAGCATCTCCTTCTTCATACCCATTCGTCGAGTACCCATTTGTTGGTGTGCTGCCTTCTTCATCTATGGTACTGGAACCATGTGGTGGAGATGAGCTGTTGGGAGCTAGGGATCCCTCTTGCACACTGGGCTTGTTCTCTGTGTCCAAACGTGACAACATATTACATGCCTCATCTCCTTCAGCCTTCCCATGCAGGTGGTTGTCCTGAGGACTGTTGCCTATGTTGTTGTGTTCATCCTCATTTGCACTGAGGTCAGCAGATCCATCATCATGTTTGGATTCATTCCAAATTGCTTGTTGTTGCAGACCACGGTCTTCAGGCACTGAATTCCCCCACTGAGTCACCTGCCCGACAATTGTGCTGTCGCCTTGATTCATCTGCAATTCCAGCCCATTCAGAGTGCAATAGTAGCTGGATCCATTTGTATTGACCACTGGGTGGTTCGCAGCTGGATTGCTGCCTTGTGCAGCATACATAGCATGCATGGTGGAGACCTCTGAATGTGGGCTCATCATGAGCTGGGTCTTGTTCATCACAGGATAGAAAAGCCCAGCAGCTGGATTGTGAAGATGCTCCAAGTAATTCTCTTGCGGCTCATACCCAGTCATGTTGTAAGGGAGATTGACATCCTGCATTAGCAACTGCTGGAAGCCAACAGTCTGCTGCAACAGAGCTGGGCTGCTGCTGCTAGAGAGAGCTCCTGAACTGGGAACTCCACCTTGTGTTGCAGCTGATCTGTTGTTGTGATAGGGCTCAGATCTCTGGCTCCGGCTCTTCTTCCTGGACCCACCACCCACAGGAACATTGCGCAGAGTGCCACCCATTGTCCAGTACCTTTGACATTGCCTGCAAAAGTATCTAGGCTGCTTCACGCTGTAGTTGTTGAAGTAGCAGAATTTGGTATTCATGGATGCACATCGCGGGCAAGGGATCACCTTGGCTGGCTTCTCTAGGACATGATCGCTTCCGCGTCCCGGAGAGCCGCCTCCTCCAGCTGAATCACCACCCAGTGAGGCGTGAGAAGAAGATGTGGCATCTACCCCCTGAACTTGCTCCTCCTGCTGCTGCAGCTGGGCTCCAGCTCCTCCTCCTGCAACGTCGGCACTATCCGAATTCACCGACAACTGCATGACTGAAAAAAATAGAAAATCTGCTGAGTCTACCTCCCTCCCTCCCTCCAAGCCTTGAGGAAAAAAGCAGCAACTTCTTCAGCAGTTTGGCTCAACAGCTCCCATTCCAAAGCATCGCTCAGCACCCAAAACTCAGATCTCCGAATCAACCCACCTCAATATCGAAATTACAGATCACAACAGCTCTTGGTCTCTGTGTCAACAACCGCAACAAAGCTAATTCCTCAAGAAGATGAAGAAAGAATTGGAAACGAATCCCGGGGGGAAAAAAGCAGCAGTTTGGATTCCACCACTGACAAATCGGACGGCACCCAAAAGGCAAAAGATGGCAACCCAAATTCAAACCCGGGTCTTTTGCAAGAGGAGGTTGTTAGTTGTTAACCGACACAAAGAAAGTCAGAAGAGAGAAGAAGAAGAAGAACCCAAATCCCTCCTCCTTCTCCTCCAGCTCTTTTTCCCCCTTTCCAATGGCCTGAAAAAGCAACCCACAAAAAAGATGAAAAGACGACGACTACAACTAAAACCCAGCCAGGGACGGCTGCCTCTCTCAAAACCCGATATCAGGAAAAGCTCATGAAACCCAAAAAGAGAAAAAGCACACACTCCAAAACAAAACCCAGAAAAAAGAAAAAAGAAAAAAAGACAATGATAACAACTTATTACTACTACCGCCAGAAAGAAAATAGAAAGCAATCTAAGCAGAGGAGAAGAAGCAGCAGCAGAAGCAGAGCGTCAGGGCTGTACCTAATAGTAATGCCTAAAACTTGATAGATTGCAAGAAACGAGAAAAAGTGGGTAATGATTTCACAGCAAAAAGTCCAACGACGTGAAAAGAAAAGTGCAGCAGCAGCAGCAAAGGACTGATACTTAAAATACAGCAGAAGCAGCAGCAAAAGTGGTAGTCTTTTAGGGTGTAGAGAGAAAGGCAGGCAGGCAGGCAAAAGGGGGGGGTGGGGGGAGGGGGGACGGAAACAGCAGCACAGCAGCAACAATGGCGATGCCCATAAGACCCAATAAAACAATAGCGGATGTGGTATGAATGGTGGTGTATGGGTGGCAGGGATGGACGGATGGATGAATGGATGGATGGATGGATGGATGAGTGTGACAGGCATTACATATAGTAAAGGAAGAATGAAGCTTCCCCTAGGTTCCTAGCATGGCACAATGACAAAAATGAAAGGAAAATATCCATCCCTTGTCCATCCATTCATTCATTCATTGCTTCCATCGTCCTTACTGATTACTTATTCCAGGTTTTTTCAGTCCTTCGGGTTGGCATCGACGTGGGTTGCTGTCTGCCTTAGACAAGTGGGTCCTCTCTTCCGCCCACCCCTATCTTTTCTGCATGGTTGTTGCTGCTGCTTCCCACCACCAACCCTAACCCCCCCCACCCCCCCAAAACCCCCCAACCAGAATTGCTATCGTATTAATATCTTGCATTAATATCTTGCCTCGGGCATGATCCAGCTCCCACATTGGTGCCATGGTAAAAATCCGTACAACCCATTAAAATTATTTCCAGATATTATTACAAATATCCAATGTTTAGAGTACCCGGAGGGGTGGCCGTCTCTGAGTTCAAATCTAACATTTTTTTTTGGGGTCTCAGTATGGCCATTCGGAGGCCTCACTCCAAAAGGTGAAGGTACTAATAACTTAGGTGCCCTGGCCATGCCCATCCATCATCCCATCACAATTGTAGTGTAGAGCTGGAGGGCAAGGCCAGCATTACCCAAATAAGGAGCGTGTGTGAGGTGAGAGCTGAGTGCAAGCTTGATCTTGATAATGCTCTAGCAAGTGTAGAGGGTAAAACTGGAGGGCAAGGTGGTTATTATTGAAATAAAGGGTGTGTCAGTGAGGCTTGAGAGCTGGGGCACAAGCTTGATTTTGATCATGGTCTCTCACTTGTGGGCTTTGTGTGGTGTGAAAATGGATGTGACTAATGTGATTGAATCAAAGGGTGAGGGCTTTTACATATTTTTCTAAAGCTTGCTGTGGAAACAGAACACCCACTCACAAGCCAGAAGAGGACATTATAATGTGCACATGTCCAAATTAAGGGGTCTAGCTGCTGAATCCAGGCCCCCATTTTGGAAATGTGCCCCACTTTTGGGCTTCACCTGTTGTAAAGCATGAGCCGACCTAACCGACCTAAACAACATATGTAGATCAAGAGATGTAGGAGGGGATCTTACATCTACTCCTTAAGAGTGGGAGAGAGCTTACACCCTGCAACACGCAGGCATAATTTCCCTCTCACTCTTAAGGAAATAAGGCTCACTTTAGACGAAGGTCCAGGGTCCAATTTCTTAGGAACCAATTTGGACTGATTTGAATCAAATTGAATCCTTGAATTGGATTGTACCTTCATCCCTAGCCTGATTCTTGGTTCTCCAAATCAACAGCTCTCCTTTTAGCACTGTTTTTTGGTCTCAATCAAGTGATTTTCCCTCCAAAACAGGTGCCCTGTAGGTTTAGCCTCAACTTTGCCCCTTTTTGGTTTTGGACCCTGGTTCCAAGGCCTTGGGACCAATTTAAAGCTTTTAACCAATAAGATTGCTTGAACTCATTGGTCCCTGGACTTTGGACCCTCCTCTAAAGTCACCCTAAGAGTAAGAGGAGCAAAAACTCCACTTTTCTAGAAAGGATATTCATGGATTTAAGGTGCCCTACAATAACACTTACTAAATTTCTCCCTGTGCATCAAGATCCTACAGGGGACAAAGGAGCTTTCTAAATCCTTTTTATCAGTAATGAAGAAGAAGCAGAAGAAAGCTTCATGGGGGGGGGGGGCATCCA
>Ga0209611_10005453_pt1 | contig 21312 bp, 13 predicted proteins | sample S1TSphgellanicum_3_FD_187693 | JGI IMG/M metagenome (GOLD analysis project Ga0209611, IMG submission 187693) | Host-associated microbial communities from peat moss isolated from Minnesota, USA - S1T2_Fc - Sphagnum magellanicum MG (SPAdes) (version 2) | ecosystem: Host-associated > Plants > Peat...
GATAACTAACGAGTGTGTAGTGGATTTGGATTCTGAATTGTAATTAGTTAGGGGTAGAAGTTGATCAAGACTGTTGGCTTTCATAAAAATCTTGACGTTTGAACTTTCGCTGTGCCAAGAACGTCAGGAAGAGGTCTAGAGGTCTTGCATGTTTTTTTTAGGGACCAACACAAGGGAGATGATGAATGTGTCAAGGATTTTTGGAGTGGTTGTTGTGGCAGCTCCATGTTTGATGGCTTGGGAAACTTAAGCTGAGTGTGCAATGTGTTCATCCTGAGGAGAGAGTACCTATTGGATTGTGTGAGCTTCGAGCATTTAGAGAACAAGGGGATACTGAAAAGTGGAATAGATTACACTCACCGATCCTATCCTGAATCTTTGTCCAATCTCTAAGAGGAACCATGTGATGTAGTCAAGTTAGTATTTGTGAGATTCTTCTTGTTGGGATATGAGTTGCCACTCCCATTAAGCAACCAGTTGACTCCTCGAAAGAAAGAAAATCAAGAAAGAAAGTGATCCCTTGTGATCCATAGAAATAAAACAATAAAATTTAGGTATTTGTAAAGAATTTGATGAAAAAATAATATTTGAATCAAATATTTCTGTTTCAGTAAGACTTCAGCAATACACATTGAGTCTGCTTGTCAGCATTAGGGGTTTACACAGGTAGAAAGTAACTCCCCTTTCATTTTGGTGACACCCCCCACCTAAACCCTAAACCCCTGCCCAAAATTGCACACAAGCAAGAAGTTGTGAGAAGGAGCATGCAATCCCCAAACACAAATAAGGGAAGAAATAGGGAGGTATTTGATTTTCACAAGAGTCAAGGATCCTTTTTGTTGGAAGCAAGTAAGGAATTGTATTTTGGTTGCAAACAAGAAGTGGGTATGAAATAGATGATGATCCTTTTGGTTGGAAACAACAAGAAGTAGGTATCAAGAATCATCACAAATGGAGGTCTTGGGAGTGGAGAGGGAGATGGTGTGCCCATGTGTTCCGGGGCCGCTGAAATTGTTGGAATTGAGCAACAATGACCAAGTAATGCCGCGGACTTACGCGGAATTTCTCTTTTTTTTCTCTGGGGAGAAAAGGGAGGAGGAGGAGGAGGAGGAGGATAATCATCATCATCATCATGGGTTGATGAGCTTCATGGACTCCACTCAGCTCAAACTTTCTTTGTCCAAGACATTGAGTGAGTTCTATGTATTGGCAGGTCGGTTGAAGAAAAGGCCAAATGGAGGAGTAGATGTGGTTTGCAACAACATGGGTGTTGTTTTTGTGGAAGCTCGCACACACTCGAGTCTGGATCATTTAGATGGCTTCCAACCTCATCCCTCTTTCAGGCTTTTGGTCGCTGATGCTGAGGTTCAATTTGGTGACAAGGATTTCTCGGAGGTGCCCCTTTTGCTTGCCCAGGTGAGTGAGTGAGTAGTAATGAGCTTTCTATGAATCATCATTCTCCTCTGTTGGGTCCAAATGATTGCAATCAAGTGGATCTATGTTGACTGAGGGAATTCAAAACTTTTGAGGAACTATTTTCTGGCAAGATATCGCGTCTTGGGAAAGTAGGACGCCGTCTGATCTTTCTTCTGAATGCAATGTCAAGCTCAAGGATTCTAGATACAAGAAGAGAAATGAAGTTTTGGGGATGGTAAGCAGTGTGACTCCATGCCAATTCTGTAGGTATAGGGCTTGGGCTTAGGGTTTTGGTGATGTGCACACTTGCAGAAATTTCTCTGCTAGAAGCTTGTGCCATGTGGGTTAGCTGGCAAGGAAGGGAGATACTTTGTATGGTGATCCTTTTGGATCTAGATTGGAGGGTTACCTATTGGCCTCTTGCCCAGAGGACAATGATCATGCAGCTTCAGCAGCTTGATCTCACTACAGAGTTTGGAATTAGTGATTCTATTGATAAATGCAGCTGTGGGAACTTAGGGTTCACAAGCCATTAGCTTATTAAGCTTCATAGAAACTTAGGGAGGTTGGATGGTTAAATGCTCTTTGTATTGCTTTTGACCTCTGAGTACTATTGAAGACGAGATTGAAGAGATCTTGTATTAGTTGGTTACTACCTAGGAGTTGTGCATGAACTATACACAATTGTGTTTTAAACACATTAAAAGTCAAAGTGTGGTGCTCCTGGATTTTGGGTAAATAGGTGACAAGATTCAAGTGTGGAGGAGTGGCATTGGGCTTATGAGTACACCACCATGTTATTGATGGTGCAGCTTTCTCTTACTTTGTCACCTCATGGGCAGAGATTTCTAGGGGCCAACAAATCTCAGTTCCTCCAACTCTTGATCGTTCAGCCATGAAGGCTCGGAATCCACCAACCCCTCAATTTGAACATATTGAGTATTCAATTATTAACATCGATCCTGCATCCTTGTATCCAGCAGGTGGCTTCCCAGCCATGGCTGCAGCAACTTTTGATTTCAGTTCCAAGGTATGGGTGACCAATGCTTGTCCCTGAGAGTTTGATACAAAGGTAGAGTGCAGGAGTACAATGACACTCTCCTTCAGGCTGATCAAGAACAAGCATTATCCTGATTTAGGATAACTATCTGCTTATCCATGTATGGTATAAAACATGATCGTAATCTGTTCTGTTACTATCAGTTTGGAGCTAGCATCACCCTGAGATCTAAGGTCTGTGATGGTCTAGCAAAGACAGATGTTATGCTAATGTACAAGTAGATGCACCTAAAAATCTGGCAATGAAAGGGCCGCTGCATTGGTTTACAACTTTTCAGAAATTCCTTTACTGAGAGAGTGCCCATTACTTGACAGGATGTCAAATGTCTGAAGACGCAAGCAGAGTTGTCAACTGAAGACGGGATCTCATTCACTGGATTTGAGATCCTTGCAGGGCATCTTTGGCGCAGTATAACAAAAGCACGTGGAATAGATCCATCAAAGGATCTCAAATTTGGTCTTGCTGTTGATGGGAGGAGCCGATTCAATCCACCCCTTCCCAATGGCTACTTTGGTCAGCTCTGCACCCTGTCTAGTCTTTGACAACCTGGCTCCAGTGCTTGATTTTTACTAAATGATGTAGAGCTGTAGATGGTTGCTCTTGTGTTTTCTTGTGTTCATCACAAGTTCCACATGTGACAACCATCTGATTCTCTGGGAAATGCAGCAAGAAAGTGAATGTGGATGTAGCATGAACCTAAACTTGTGAATCTGAACTCTAAACCCTTACCACCTGATTTTGCAGGCAATGTCAACTTTTATGGTTCTGCTCAATCTAATGCTGGGGAGCTACTGAGCAAGCCTCTTTCTCATGCAGCTAGATGTGTGCACGATGCAATCACTAGGATGACAGATGAGTACTTACGATCAGCACTTGATTTTGTCGAAGTTCAGGAAAGTCCATTATTTGTCCAGCCTAGCTTTAAATGCTTTTTGGGATCAGATCTAGCCATCAGTAGCTGGATCTGGTTTCCATGTTATGATGTTGACTATGGGTGGGGGAAGCCAGTATTCTTTGGAGTCCCTGTATCTGCATTTGATGGGCTTGTCATTCTGTTGCCAAGCCCTGAGGGAAATGGGGCTGTAAAGGCACTAATTGGCTTACGGACAGATCATCTAAGATCCTTACAAGCTGATCCCCAATTTCATCCTGTATAGGCTGGTTGAATGTTGCATGGAGATTGCAGTAAATGGAAAAACGTTGAAGATCTTACAAGCCTCATTCAGAGACAAATATAGTGTTAAGAGGTCACCCTGCAGTTAGTGTATGATGTTCATCAGAACATAATGGACAATGCTCTTGATTTATCCCTTACTGCGCATCCACATGGTTATTGATGGAAAGAGATTGTTGATTAGGTATTTCCTCAAAGATTGCTAGGCATCTGTTCCTATGACAGTTTCTGGCATTAACAATAGTTTCAACACTTGCAACCCCATTGAATGTCCTGGAAAAATATTATGGCATCCTGCAGACCTTGGATTACATGAAAAGGGGTTGTCCCATTTCAAACTCTACAAGTAAGTGCCTAACTACCTCAAAAGCCTCAGATCTAGGTAGGGTAGTAGGTGGCCAGACACCTGGTCCCAGGTACAGAATCATGAAAGGTTAATGACAGACATACTGCAGATTCTGAAGGAGACCCCCTGAGAGAATTAAGGCAATCTGGATGCTACAAATCCTGGCACCACCCTTCTGCTTGTTGTACAATATGACCAACCTACTTGATATGCAACCACTTTCAAATTCAGTAACATTTACAGGCATGCCTCTTTGAAGCTTACCACCACTTTGTTGCATCTTGGTGCGACCCAGTTTGCCAGAAACTAATTTGGAACATAGACAGCACTTGCAACTTGAAATAATAAAAAATCTGGTGAGTGAAAAAACAGTCCTTTTAAACTTCTTTTACTTGAGTAGATTCCAGCTTCCACTGAGAGGAGATCTCTCAATTAGGTATGCCTCTCCTCTCAAGACATTACAACCAGAAGTATTGATCCAGAATGTGTACCTCTCCAAGGTTTGCAAGTCCAAGACTAGCTTTAAAGTTGAAGGGAAAAGATACACATAGAAATAGACAAAAACTCCACACAGGCTCTCCAGCAGAAGCAAGGTTGTTCCTCCATTGGAATATGAAGATTACATCAAGATATCAATCTCCAATTGTGTTTGCCAAAATGAACACTAGTCCCACTACATGGCAGTTTTACAGTGAATGATTAGCAGGGATCTCGCCCTAGAAAGAAGGCATTGCCTACAGTAATCCTCCATGGGAGATCCAACTTTTCAGGATTGAGTGCTAGGGTTTTGAATTGGAAGAAGCCTGTCGAGGAGAGGATGAGCAAGTCAGAGAAAGATGAGGAAGAAAGATCACCATTCTATTCAGGACCTCAAGCTTCTTCCTCCAGCTTCTTGACATAGGCCTTGAGTGTGAACACAAGATTGCGAGCTGGACCTTGCAAAGTGCCAACAAGGTTTGAGGATGGGCTCTTGAGTGTCCCCAGCAGCTTGGAATACAAATCTGCCCTTGTTGGCATTGTCTCAAGAGTCTTGAACTCCTCTGGTGAATAAAAGCGACCCTCAAAAACAGCTCCTGAAAAGTCATTGTTCTCAAGCTTCAATTCCTTTTGCAATGTGCGGTAGGGTTTCAAGGCTGCAGGAATCTCCTCAGTGTGCACAAACAACCAAGCATTCATGCCTGTCAAAGCAGGTTTCAAGGCCTCCCACCGCGTACCCTCAATTGCCTTCCCTGTATCAATGATGCAAACAGTAGACCAATGTCAGAATTGCTTCACATGAGCAAATGACCCAGAAATGGATGAAGCCATGGCATCCTGCACTCCTCATCTCCCCTTTGACTGTCATTGCTCCAGCTTACTGGATGCTTTCAAATCAGCAATGAATTCTGGTTCACAATTGCTGAGTGTCTCAGTGTCAAGTCTCAACAGATGACTTCACACTCAATTCTGCCACTTTTTGTGCATCCCAAGAATTGTAAAAAACTAGGGTTTCCTCAAGAAGGAGACCATAGTGAGAAACATGCTGCATCTATCTTGTTGACATCCGTGGGCTCATCTACACATCACCTCAGCAAGGTGATATGTCCAGGAGACACACTGTTCTTTTTATCCTGAAATTTTCCTACAGATATAGAACCAGAACATTTGAAGTTCTAGAACCCCAAACTGCAGCAAAATAAATTCAACACTAGTCGTGAATATAAAATGCAGAAGGAACGAAATGGACACAACACACAAAAAATCGAGATAGAGAGAGAGAGAGAGAGAGAGAGAGAGAGAGAGAGAGAGAGAGAGAGAGAGAGAGAGAGAGAGAGAGAGAGAGAGAGATTTATGGGTTTGGGGTTTTATAAGTTGTGTCCAAAAACAATGCAGTCTAAGAAGAGAGTGAAGGAAAAACCTTTACCAATGAGCTTGTTTTTGGCGACCATAAGAGTGGTATCTTGTGGCAGCGACTTCCGCAGTTGCTGAAATTGCTTCACAGTAAGGCCCGCATACTTGATCCCCGCTACCAAATAAGCACCTTCCAGCTGCTGCTTGGCCCTGTCCACTGTCTCCTCCTTCTTTTTCCTGCTTATAGCCATTCGCACCCCGGGTAGTGGTCTGCTGGCCCTCCGTCTGGAGCACCGCACTTGCGCATCATCAAATCCACTACCACTGATGATGGGGTTGTTGCTGCTGCTGGGTGCTCCCCAAAATGCAGAACCCAATTGCTCCTTGGCTGACACACTAGTGCAGGAACAGCTTACTAATGCTTGAGCGGCCATCGCAGGCGACTGGCTCAGTCACAAACTGCACTCCCACCCTCTCTCCCTCCTCTTCTCTCTCTCTCTCTCTCTCTCCTGTGGATAACAAAGCTCTCATCTGCAGCGTCCCAGTGCGGATCCCCGTTTTCCAGTGTGGAAAGTGGAGGTTGAAAAAGTGCGGAATTTAGGGTTGTGATTCCATAGTATAATGTTGTGATTGGAGTCTAGAGATTGGGATTTTCCAAGGCGGATTTCCACCGGAATATGCCATGTTCCCGAGTGTAAAGTTCCAGAAGGAAGTTAAAAACTAACGCAGGTTTGTCATTCTGTAACAAGGTAGAAAGACAGAGTTACATACCAGAATGGGCAGGATTGGCCGATTATTGCCCATTTGAGTGCAACTTGAAAACTGTTTTGAATAAGTGGGCAGTTCTGGAGGCTGGAATGCATCTTAGTGTCTCTAGAATAAAAGGTCCATAATAATAAGTAGGTCATCAACTAGCAGTCTAGCACAGGTCAGTCATTATGTAACAAGGGAGAGAGAGGTTCCGAATACTAGAATTGGCAGTATCAGCTGATTTCACCATTTCAATGCAAACTTAAAAACCCTTCGAATAATTGGCAGCTCGGAAGTCTGGAATGCACCTTCAGTTTCTGCAGAATAAAAGGGTCCATAGGTAGGTCGTAAACTAGCACAGGTCAGTCATTATGTAACAAGAGACAGTTAAATATCAGAATTGGCAGTAACAGCTGAATTCTGCCATTTTGTGCAACTTGAAAAAACTGTTTGAGTAATTGGCAAGCTCTGGAATCTGGAATGCACCTTTAGTTTCCCTTAGAATAAAAGGTCCATAGGTAGGTCGTAAACTAGCACAGGTCGGTCATTATGTAACAAGAGACAGGTAAATCTCATAATGGGCAGTAACAGCTGAATTCTGCCATTTTGTGCAACTGGAAACTCCTTGAGTTGGGTAGCTCTGGGCTTTGCACTGCCTAACCATTCCTTTGCAATACTTCTTCTGTAAGATCCTTTGTAACCAGAAAGGAAGGGACTTGAAATATGAAGGAAGGTAGTTTGTTTTGTTTTGTTTTGTTTCTACTTATGAGATCCACCAAATCGGGATGCTTCAGATCGTGTTGGTGTCTTTGGAAAGCTCTCGATGAGGAGGGGTGCATGGGCTTGGTTCCATGACGTTTGGACTTGGGGTGCAAACGTTCTTGAATATTGAATGATTTCTTCACTGAAAATTAAATTAAATCGTAGCTGAAAATTTCAGAGGAATTGGAATGTGCCTTTGGTGTCACACTAGTTTTTATTATGTTGAGCAGAGCACATTCTCCATATACAAAAGAAGCCCCGCTACAAACATCATTCACCCACGACATGCATTTTAATGCTCCAATGGCATGATTGTCAAAATGACAAATTGTTGTATGTAACAACACACATCACAAAATTTTCACATGGAAATGGATTCGACGTTCAATTGTCCACCTCTTTGGTCTTCTTGCTCAAGTATCATCCCTCTTTTGTCATATCCCTTAGAGGTTCATTGAACAATGCATAATGCTTATGCCCACAATCTTTCCTTATATACATTCATCTTCACTTTAAACCTAAATCTAGAAATTGATTGTCTTCTCCAATTTTGTAATAGATTCTTGTGAATCTTTCTCACGTAACATTTTCTCAAACAACATCCATGTGCAACTTACAACATATCCCAACAAAGCAAATTTGATTTTTTAAGTAACTAACATAAAAACTAGCTTCAACAAAACCAAATGCCAACTTCCCAAAACCCCACAACTTTTTCTATGTTTTCTTGACAATTATTGGGACATGACGTACCATGGATCTAGATTTAGTCACGATCTCCATTCCTCTTGCAACATTTTAAGGAAAAAAAAATCACATCCACCTACATTTGTCCTTACTCAGTTATGCATTTTGACGTGTAATGAAAAAAGAAAAGGATACAAATCACGAGCCATAGATGTTTCACACAAATGAAAGACACCAAACTTATCTCCACATGTTCAAACACAAAAGTTGCCTTCTTTGTGATTCTCCCCCACCCTACTTCTCTTGTTCCATCAACCTTATCTCCATTGCCATATCCTCAATGCCAACATCATCATCAAATTTCTAAGCAAAAACAACAAACCCAAGAAAGAAAGCCACAAATGTGCTTGCAACATTCTTAAAAACAATGTCTCGCATGACATAGGACTACCATTGTTGACATCCTTCATGAATGCAAAGACACAAAACTCAAAAATTACCATCATTACTAGACTTCACCAAAACCCTAAAACCTTAAACCCTAAATTGTTTAATAATTGGTTAGATTGGTTTTGAATCCACATCCTTTTCAAAGTGGAATTTGTCCCTCTACATATGATGAGGCATTTCAAAAAATGAAATATTTGTTGCAACAAACATTCCACTTTTGGAATGCATCTTTTTTTCTTTTCTTTCCATGATACCCAAGTGATACTTGTCAAATGTCATAGAAAAAAATGAAAACAAGGAAAAAACATGGCCCTATATTGAACCATAGCCATCTATGTACACATGGTGCATGGATAGGAAACATTTTTCATTGCTTTGTGTTTTTGGCTAATTACATTAGTTAGCTCAGTTGCTATGTTTAATATTAATATGATAAGAATGCACAAGTCCTTACCTACATACTAACCATTTACCCTACCATGTGGTCAAGTTTGACATAAATTAAGTATAAATTGATATGCTGAAATATTAAGAAATTCCAAGGGCAAAATGTTGAAAGAATAAAAAAACACCATTGCCTAATTTGCTAAAAAAATTCTAATTCTAGCAAATGTAAAACACAATAATTGTTGTATCCATATGTTTTTGAAAGTTGGAACATACTAAACTTGTAATCACATGAAAATTGAAAGAAAAATAAAAAATTGAATTGACAAAAATATTATATAGTATAACATTCCAAAAATTATAATATTGAAATAATAAAAAAAATTCAAGGCATAGCACATTTGGTCATTAGTCCTCCAATATCTTCATCTTTGAAAAACTCCTATAAGTCATGGTCTTCAACATTTGCCTTGACATGTCATGGTCATGATCATTTTTATTTTTTTGCACTATCCCTTTCACAAGTTGTTTGAATATTAAAAATCTAACATGTGCTGAAAGTTAAAAACACTTATATCATTTGTAACCAAATTTTTAAAAATATTTTTATGGACGATTGCCACTTTGGCTACAACACAAAATTCATAAAATAAAACATTGGTCAATATTCAATATTTTAGCACATCCATCTTATATGATTTGTTATTGTTTTGAAGGCCACAATGCAAAAATATGGTGACATATTCATTGGCAAGGTAACATTTGACATGAATTATTAATTAGCATGTTGTTTATCATATATGTCACTTAATAACCAATCAATCATAGAACACACCATTCATTCACTGTGCCAAAAGGTGGCATTTATTATTTCATCCACGATTACAAACTTTAGTTATATATGTTTTAGTGATTAGATGATTATGTAATCAATTCAAACTCATCACTTATGCCAAAAGGTGACATGTATGACTTCATCCTACAAACCTTAATCATATATGTTGTAACAACTAAATGACTATGTAATCCATTCAAACTCATTATTTATGTTATTTAATTGCAACCATGATTATAATTGTTTATGCCATGACAATAGTCATTTATGTCATTCCATACAATTTTCACGACTACAGTCATGGGTGGATGATCACAATCACCAAAGATCATATGATCATGGTTGTTGAAATTTATAATATTAAATAGTAGTCCTTGGATAAATCCAACAATTGAGATTCAAATTTTAAAATATAATTACGAAATTTTAAATTTTTTAAAAAAAAAATGTGGTACTTAGGTTAAATTCAAGAATTTATTGTTCATTTATGAGTTGCTAGATGGCCACATGTTTCAAATTTTTTAAAATATTAACCAATTAATGGGTTGTTGTGTGTCAATTTAAAGCTAGGATATGAACATTTTTTGCCTAATCATGTGATGTCACATGACAACCAAAGCTTTAAAAGTCTAGTTTAGGCCATTTAAATTAGGAAGTATAGGCTAAACAACCTAACCTAAAAGCATAGCTAGGTTACCTAAACTAAAACAAATTTATAATATGTTAGGTGAACTACTTGGGCAAGGAACCTACATAATCATAAGGTATAGATGCAAAAACTTGAACCTTTCACTTCCATTTTGAAGGTTCAAATCCTTAACCATTACACCATAACTTTTCATTTATAACATAATTAATCATCACAAAGCTTTAAACATTAACAAATTTTAACGTAAGCTAATTTAAGTCATCCACTAAATCTAGCCTAAGGTAAGTTAGGTTAACCTAGGCCTTTTGTAAATTAATTTAATATAACTTAATGTTACTTATGTTAAATTTAAAAGTTAAAACTTAAGTTAAACCTATAGGTTAAACTTGAACATTAAACCTAGGTTAAAGTTCAAAGTTATAAACCTAGATAATTTAAGCTAAATTTGGAGATTAAATTTAGGTTAAACATAAAAGTTAAACCTATTTAACATAAGTTAAACATAAAGGTTAAATGTAAGTTAAAATTTAAAATAAATGTAGACTAAACTTAAGTTAATCAAAGTTTAACCTAGATTGACTAGGTCCAAATGTAAACAAAATATAGTGTAAATGTACTTTAATATTGGTTATAAGAAGGAAAAAATTCAATGGCATGATGTTTGATTGTCTATTTTTTTGGTTCTTGTGAAAATTTTCAAGATTTAAAATCATTCACAATTGGTTGATGATCATAAGTTATTTTAGATAATTAATTACCTTTTTTTGTGGGGCTACCTTTGGAATTAAAAAAATTATATATAAAATAATGATTTTCCTAATGATAATTATGAACATGTCATTTTTAAATGCATGCATCTAAGTAACAAATTTTTCTCATTTTCTTAGTTTCTCGATGCATTCAATTCATTTTGCTACTTTGTGAAACATGGTTTTGAAATCAAACCATATGCTTTGATCATATAATTGTCAGCCTCATGACGTGAGTTAGTTATGTAATTGCAAACATGACTAAAATTTAATCCTAATTATAGAAATGTCCAAGTCACGAATGCTACCTTTTGGTGTAATGATCTCACATATGAAATATTGCCAATAACTATTTACAACAATTTAACCTTGAAATGCTTGATAGGTAAAAAAATGTTTTTTTGGGGGAATTGGGCTTGTGCAATGGAAATTTCAATATTTCTCAAACTAAAAAGTTTAGGTTGCATGGAGTCTTTTGAGGGGTTTCAATTGGTCTCTTGAATATGTTACTACCCTTTGATTTGGGTGAGGTTTTAACCAAACTAGAGTATGCATCAAAATTGAATTGATGAACTCTCTTGCTTACATTCACTCAAGGAGTGCACCAATTAAAGTGATGGGATCATAGCTTGAAGTTGGTGCTCACTTCAAAGTTCCTCACATTCCCATTCACATTTTAAAAATTGCAAAATTTTCATTCTTATTTTCCTTATTTGATTTTGGCTGAAATTTTTACCAAAGACTTATTATGTGTGTGTAAACTTGGTTTGAATATCCCATTTGAAGAGGAGTAGATTGTGCCAAGTTTCTAATTAAGGCTTGGAATAAAGGTAAATTGGATGTAGGAAAGAGCTTAGGCTGTTAGGGTCAACTCAATACATAGTGCAAATGGCAAAGATTTAAAAAGGCATAAGATGTCCAACAATGTTTTTAAATTTTAAATCTAACAAGTAAATTATGATAATGATAATAGTAAACCTTTGTGGATACGTAGTTGTTATTTATGGTGTTTTAATTTTTTTAGGATTTTTTCAATTTTTGGGTAAATAGCAAAACTAGTTGAATTTACACTAGAAAAAAAGATGGTCCAAAAAATTTCCAAATTTTTGGTAAAAAAAAGCAACAATTTTGTGAAACCAATTGAGTTTCAAACCCATGAAAATTCAGGAGTTCTCTGAATGAGACCTTAAACAATTACAAATAAAGAGAAATCCAAGCATACCAATGCAACTTAAAAAAGACTTGTTCCTAATTCATTTTCATAAAGCACTTAAAGGAATACCCTAGTGTTTTTGGAGGGAACCTTATAGGTAGAGAGATATCCATGAATATCCCTCCTAGCCTTCACCTCATGCTTTCCCCATGGTAAAAGCCCATGGGTTGGAGACATTTCTCAAAATGAAGGGCTCGACTACCATCTCATCCTAGGCCCCTTATTTTGGGAACCCTAATCCCGGCCACACCCCCTTAGGGATTTGCAACTTTTAAACCCTAATCCATGTCACCAAGCTGAAATTTGTGTAACATCTTCGATTTCACTACAAGTAAACCCCCCATATGAATGAAAACAATTAAACACAATTGTTCATCCATCGTCAAGGTTCCTTGTACATTAGGTGTATTTGTATGTTCCATTATACTTGAATGAGATAAACGGTACTTAGATTTCCATTATTTGTTGAAAAATCATTGAAAATTTTTTTGCTAATAATTTTCCAATTTTTTATTTGTCAATGTTGAAAGGGGAAGCATGGGTTTATGTTTTTGGGTACCAAATAATAATACAAAGTCATGTTGAAATTTTTATTTTTAAAAAAATCAGATAAAGATCATATAAATAGCATTAATGTTACCTGCAAAGATATTGGGATTAGATTGCATAGATTCCGAGTTTTTCACAATTCTCATATACCGTTGGTTGGTAGTCAATGGTGTTTTGGTGTGAGGTCGGTACCTAGATTCGAGCCTTCATAAGACCCAAATGGACCAACCAAGTCAAGTTTATTTTGGGTTAACCTAATCTTCTTTTGCTAACAAATTTTCTCACACAAAAATTTTGGGAAATTTTGGGAAAATTTTGTTTTTCAAGTGTAAATTCAACTAGTTTGATCATCGAATTTTCAATATCACCAAATTGAGAAGGAAAAAAAAACCCAAGATATTCATGAAAATATGTAAGCTTTTGATTGTGTCTCTCACACCATTTTCATCAAATGGGTAGGTATTCATTTGGATAAAAAGCTATTGTTTATTGGTCCTATAACCATAATAAGAAGGGAATTGGAAAATTTTTGAAGTTAAAGATTAACCTCATGTAGCTTGCGTTTCGCTCATCAAAAGCTCTTGTACCAATTACATTTTGAGCCATTAAGCTCCATGGCACTTGATTCCGTAGCGCCGTCAAACGATATGGACATAACCTCTTGTGAAATGAGTCAATTTCCATTCCCACGGTGTGCACCATTTTTTCAAAATGTCGTTTGGTTCTATACACATCCAAGTTCATTCCATGAGGAGAGATTTGCATTATTTAGTGTATGAATTTGTCTTGTCAAAACTTATTGCATTCTTAGGACTTCTAATATGAGTGCCTTTTTTTCTTTTTTCTTTTGCTTTCGGCAATTTTTTTTGCATTTGGCGACCTCAAAAAAAACAGCAAAATAAGAATATTCTCTTGAAAAAAAAATTAGGAAAAAAAAAAAAAAAAAAAAAATATTCTCTTAAAAAAAAAAAAAAAAAAAAAAAAAAAAAGACATGGCCAAATTTTCAAGGGAAAAAAAAATAATTAGGGAATTTATTATTTTTTCCACATTATGACTGAATTTTTAGTGTTGGGTTAGCGATATTATGAAGAATTAAGTAAAAGCTTACGTGAGGTCACTAAAGAGATGTCTTTGTTCATGAGTACGGGGAGCTTTGTATCCGGACAAGACTTGAGGGTGGGGAACCTATTAAAAAAAAAACATCAACAAAAACTAACTTAAATGTTTAAATGTTCAAGTAAGTCATTGCTATATATTATCACTACATTTGTATGAATGAATTGGGTAATTAAACTTGGACAACAAGGCCTTTAAAATGCGGTTTAGTTTAGTATATTACTTGATGAAAAAAAAATTTTAAAAATAGTCTTTTTTAACAAATTTTGCACACATTATTCATTAATTGATTTGTTTTTTGAGAGAGAGAGAGAGAGAGAGAGAGAGAGAGAGATACTTACAGCAACAAGATGTCCCGACCTCAATTTCATAGTCTTTATAGAAGTGTGGGTGCGCATGTGGTATTTCAAGTAATTGTCGTGAGGTGTGAAAGAAGCCGCAATGTGATTTGGAACACATAATCGATGTGCTTTGTCTACGTATTTCAATTGTCGAGTGATAGGATCATAGGTGTTGGGAATTGGTATCCTTGGCCTTGATGATTTACTTGAATGTGTTGACATAGTGATCTAGATACTCTCTCTTTTCTTCTTTTTTTGCAAAATTTATCTTAAATAATAATAATTATTCCCCAAAAGTTTTATAAATCGCTTTATAATTTACTTTTGCATTTTCTTTTTTGTCTTTTTTTCTAAATCTTAAATCTCTCTACTAACAAATTATTTTTATAACAATTGAAAAACAAACAAGTCATTTAGTAGAAGATTAAGTGACAATTAGAAAGATGGGTGATGCACTAAGCAAAGCTATTCAGTTTATAAAGTGGTTATTAGGCAGTTAATTAGTCACAAACCCAAGCACATTGTGCCCTAATTCCTAATTAGGTTTTGGGGAGTTTAGTTCATTGAGTGCCCCTCCAATCTTCACTTTTACCCACTTATTGGGGGAAAAATTAAAATTCTATAATTTTTTTTAAAAAAAATTGTTATTGGTCTTGATTGTTGGATGGAAAAGAATTGGGATAAGCAAGTCAATTTTTATTAAAATTGAATGACTCCTTTAATGTTAAAAATCTTGAGGATTTAGGGTTGAAGAGAATTTTAAATCCTTCATGGAAACCATCCAACAAATGCAATAGAGGGATCTATCCATTGATTTGAAAAATGATGCAAACAAATCGTTGGATGGATCCAACATGGCAATCATCCATAGATGCATTAGCCAAATTTGGCTAATAAAAGATACAAAAATTAAGAAAATTCTAAACATCCCAATATATTTTTGGCTACCTACTTGAAACATGTATAGAAAATCTGGCAATTTTTTCTTTAAAATTTTTCAGGCTTGGGCAACTGAAAGTTTCAAAAATCACTTAATATAAGGATTTTTTAAATTTCACTTTTTGACGAAATTGTTGTGGATATTACTAGAGAAAGTATTAATTTCAAAAGTTAACATTTTAACCCATTAGGAGCCCTACTACTTCCACATATATTCATTTACGAGTGTTTGTTTACATGGACTTATCCAAATTTCAAACAAAATTCCTCTACCCATTTGCTCAAAACAAAATTAAATTGGTACTATGTACCATACCATGGGAATTAATACCACATGAATTTTGATTATGAAGTAGATGGCAAACATGGTTTGAATAAATTACTAGTTGTAGAGTTCAAAGAATTTATTGAGCTCAAAATGTTCAATTGCTAATGGTGGTAATCCCAAAAATTAAGTTGGGAAGCTTTCAATTTACAAAAGTTAAATGCAGAAAAAATTAAATACATCTATATTTGGTAATCATAATTCACAAGAGGAGTTTTGGACACAATAGTAGGACACAAGGCGTATTACTTTTGAGATGATTTCTCCAACTTGATCACCAAATAATAACTATGTTGCACAAGATGGCATTCATCACAAATTGGGGAGCATTTGTTTAAGTAATTACACATTTTTCATGCAAAAAAAAATCCACCCACTTATTAAAGAAACATAAACAAGTCTTCAAAACATAAGCAAGTCTTCAAGAAGTACTTGGGCATGTTTGTGCATAACCATTTTCATAGATTGATTTGGAGCTTTTCTGGATTCTCCTTGATGATTCTTCTTCTTCCAATGCTTCTACTAGAGAACAATGAAAGCCAATCTGGCACAAAATTCTACACCGGCAAGACCAAAAGAGAATGATCACTTAGCCATCATGTTCAATAGATAACAATGTGAGTGAGGAAAACTTAATTTGGAGCAACAAAGGTTGATGAGGTTGTTCCTACGGTTTTTATACAAAGTTTTCTTATGTTGGCAATGATGTGTATCTTAGATCAGCTTTAAAAGTATCTATATATCGTTGAAGCTTGTAAAGGATCTGAAGAGAAATTATTGAAGCCAAACTGAAAATGCCAACTCCTACCACTCCACATAACAATGTACATGTTTTCAATGGATTAATGCACATCTATCAATGTCTAGTGTCAAAATTTACATTCGCCACATGGTGCCTATGATCACCAAAGTTGAAACTAATGTAGAACAAAGATGGCCTTAAATGAACTATACATAGTAAACCCCCTTTAGAATCACGTCCTTGATGACCTTCTTTTTTTTGTGACATTAATGAATTGTGATTTAAATGTGTATTGTCACATTCCATATAAACCCGTACAAGATTGTGACTATAAGCAAAAGAAAACCTTACAAAGTAACTCTTTTATGCTAGAATAAAGGTGCCGATTGTTTAAATTTTTTACATGGGTTCTTCTAAGTTTTAATATGCATTATTAGACTTGAAAAACGTTGTGATTTTTACCTATTTTAACGTGATGATTTACATTGAATTTGAACTCCTTAACTACTAGTTGTGTATCTTGTCAACTACAATTTTTTAATTAAGATTTTTTACTTTTTTGGCAAGTTTGCATATCTTTTGCTTGCTTCCACTAGAAAGTTATTTTTTTCTTTTCTTTTCAACTAGATTCATTGTTGTCGATTTGCACAACCTGAACACAAAGCAACACTAGCATTGTCAATATGAACTACAATTTTCAAAATCCTAATATTTGCCCTAAATTTCCCCCATTGTAGTCACATTTACAAAAAAAAAAAATTTACAAATGTTTTGTGCTACTAATGAGTGTGATAGTGACTCTAAAAAATGGTGTTTCTTAAAATAGATGGTTACCAAAAAATGTGTGACACAAACAAGAATGTGATTAAAATCGGCATGATTATAAAGGGGGTTTACTATAATGCCAAAATGCATGGAATATCTTGAAGAAAATTACATGGAGGCACTTATATTGATCAACTTTCAATGGAAGTTTCATGTTTGAACTTATGTTTCAAATTTTGTGATTGGAACTATATTTACTCAATTTAAGGCATCATGAATAATCTGTCACTAAGTGTGTTTAACTTTGGTTTAAATTCATTGAACATAAGATGCAATATGACTGGGAAATGGGGTTGGTGCATTCCACTATATGCCTACACAAATACCAAGTTTAAAAGAAAGATGGAAACGATTAGAATTGGTAATCCTACCAAGGTAGGTCTAGTGTTGGCAAGGGTTTGAAGCCTCAATCTTCGAATATAGAAGTGGGGACATGGAAGCACTTGCACGGGAGTGACACAAATCAATCTAAAAGTAAAATCATGAACAACAGTAACCCAATTTAAAAGTACTAACATTTGTTTTACATTACTTGGAAGAAGTGTAAGTTAGGATATATTAGTGAAGTAGGATATGCAAAGGCTTCACAAGTGGAATTTCTAGTTACGATAATTATGGTTCATGATTTAGAACCAAAAGATGGAAGAGAAATATTGGTATCACAATGTTGTTTACCAATTAAGCCAAAGGATTGTTTTGTTCAAAATCCAATTGAACATTGTTGAAGTGGCAATTGCCAATTCTTAGAATGTCATTTGTTTTTTGCAATGACAATTTGAAATGCTAAATTATAATTGTTGACGTGTTTCAATTGGCAACAACATTATGTGAACACTCAAATTATATAATGATATGGGCACATGTTTGTAAGATCGAAGAGGGCAATGTTGAAATCGATATGTGAATAGCCTTGTAGACCTTTTAGAAAGTCATAATTCAACAAACTAAACATAATTCATTTCAGCAAGTATGATGCAAAGTTGTTGTAACAAACCAACCATGGACCAAACATTAGCACATCAAGGTGTCCATCTTTGTGGAAAACCAGGAAATGCATTCCAATTGAAGGGAATAGATGACAAATCTTGCAATCCAATGTGGATTTTGTTAGACTACAAAAGCCCAATTGTTTTGGTTGGTATGAATAGCACTATTTAGGCTAGCTTCATAGAAAGATGATTTTGAGTCACACCCATTTAGTTGGTCAAAAAATGTTAAATCACATTCAAAAGTGATGAGATCAAAAATAAAATAATGCTGAAATTATGAACCTCAAGTTTAGTACTTCCTACCCTTCAAAGGTTTGTGTTTAGTAACAATTACGCCTTGTTCCATGTCATAAGAAGATAAGCATGCACAACAAGGGGAGTACATGGGACAAAGGACCAAATGTTGCATTAATTTTTAGGAGTTGGATCATATAAGTTCACATATTGACATCAAGGGAGTACCAAAAGGGCCATGTGGAACATGACTCCAAACCTAGGCCAAAATGCATATGCCAAACTAGTTTGGTCTTGGGATAGAACATATTGGCATAATGTCAAACACTAAACAATTATATGTATATTATGTCTTTAAAAAATGTATACATACCAAATACATGCTTGCTCATGATCTTATGACCTATTGTTACTATGTACCATATCTAGGTCTTTGTTTTAGGGTTATTAGACATTTTTGTTTTAGGGGGTGTATGAGACTTGGCTTGGAGTTGTGATGCATTTATTTTTAGGGTTGTTTCATGTTTGATTAGGATTGTTTACATTTGTCTTAAAGGTTTGGGACATTTGGCTTAGGGTTTAAAGAAAGCTAATTTCAAGTTATGATATATTTGATTTATTTATTGCAAAGGAAGTTTGGCTTAAGGATTGTCGTAAAATTGTTGTAAAGCATGTGACATTTGGTTGAAGTTCCAAAACATTTGAAGTTCGGTGAGGCGCTCAGGATCAGGCCTTCCACGAGAGAACATGATTTTTAGTTGCTTGACTCCTTCACCATAAAAGATATGTCCTTTGCTCGGACACCATTGCAGGCAATGCACTTTTTACATACTATACAGCTAGAGTGCAAGAATTCCTTTTTTGATGATATTTGAGGAAAAAAAAACAAGTGAAAAACTCCAACAATGCTAACAAGTTATAAACAAGTCGTTCATTTTTATTTTTATTTTTATTTAATTTTTTATTTTCAATTAATTTATTAATTTACTCAGGTAACTTGTTTTCTCATCACTTAAATTGACCAGGAAGGGTGATTAGTATGCCAGGCTCTCAATGGCTTTGGATACCCATTTTACTCAATGACTTTGAGTGAGTTCTGGCTTGCATTGCTTTCAACCCAAAACGAGCATTGGCTGTTGTAACACACACACAAATTTAGGGTTTAGGGTTTAGGGTTTAGAGACATTTCTTAAGTATATATGGAGGGCACCTTCATACACTATATTGATGTTACACCTAAGTACATGTGAGGAACATATTGTAGGTGCCTTACATATTGTAGGCGTAAGGCACCTCAGGCTCTTAGCCCCTTGTGATCCACATCTACAAATATTTAGGCTTACGATTATAATAAATGTTCACCTCTCGTGCTTTAAGATGAGGGGTAATGTGAGGGGACATTCCTGAACCGTGCGGCCTGACTTGGTTTGATAGCCTTGCCTTAGGCCCTTTATTTTAGGATTATGCCTACAGGTCGGGGACACTCCTTAAATGTGGGGCCAGATTTTAGGGTTATGACCTTATCCTAGGCCCCTTATTTTAGGGTTTAGGGTTTAGGGTTACTGGAGTGTGTGGAAGGAAGAAGAAGGCCTGAAGAAAAAATATGATGATGGGTCAAATGACTCTCTCTCTCTCTCTCACTTGGCTTGGCTTGGCCACAAGGAGAATTAAAATCTTGAGTGTCCTGCAGGTGAAAAAAACTGACATAGAACAACTAAACTGTACAGTGGGGGGGAAATCAAGGGCTTTCTGCAGAAGCACATCCAGCCAGGGCTTGAAGCTCATTTCATTGATCTGCATTAAAAGATGTGTGTGATGATGGTGTTCAATCATTTCTGGTGAGGAGGTGAGTTACTTACTACTAGCCTCTACTACTGCATGCAATGCAAGTGTGGTGATGACAGGAGAACAGAGAGACATAAGAGGAACAATCTTTTGGCCAGATCTTTCACACTAGGCTAAGTAAGATTAGCTCACCCAAAAGAGGGATTTGTTTTTGTTGTTGTTGTTGTTGACTTGGGGTCACCCACCATAGTACCATAGTTTGGACAGCTGACTATAGAACACATTCAAGGGTTGAATGGTTTTTAGGGTTTAAGGTTGTTGGAACATGTAAGTAAGTACTCAGGCAGTCAGGATTGTCAGTTGGGTCAGAGCTCATTTGCATAGGCTTCAAATGTCAGACATGATAAGCCTTATAAGTTCTAGTTAGCCTACCCAAACCACCTATCTATCTACATAATTCAGGGCTTTAGGTTTTAGGGTTGTAGGTTTAGGGTTGAGGGTAAAACTATATTGGTCTTTTCACACATATTACACTATTATTATCAACCTATTAAACATCTCATATATTTCTACATTCAAATGGATGAAACCCACAAAGTTTACTACTTCATCCTCATGTGTCATGAGACAAGGCCTATTATTATTGCTATAAGATAACCCTAAACCCTAAACCATACTTTGTTATGCTGATTGCAGACCAAAATAAATGTCCATGGATGCATGAAGGAAACCATGCCATACCATGTTCTCTTGTCTATCTCAAACAGCCTTTTTTTAAAAAAAAATTGGCGAAATTTCACAAAAAATTGAATTTCAAATTTCAAAAATAAAGTGATTTTGCACATTTTTTAGTTGCCCAAGGTGAGGGGGAAAAAAAAATTTATAAATTGCAAAAGTTATACTTACTTTTGGTAATGTTTTTTTCCTTTAAAAAGTGCCATCAAATTTGAATTTTTTTTTCTAAATTTTTTTTTTCATTATGTAAAACCTACAATATTGCTCACTTGAATCTAAGGAGACTTGTACTTCCAAAGCTCGGTTATGATTGCTTTTGATAATCTACTATACAAAACAAATGATTCTCATTTCATGTTTTACTCAATTGTGGTTTTTATGTTTTCCCTTCATGATTACACAAGTGTGTGGTTACAAACAAAA
>Ga0209611_10005456_pt1 | contig 21303 bp, 12 predicted proteins | sample S1TSphgellanicum_3_FD_187693 | JGI IMG/M metagenome (GOLD analysis project Ga0209611, IMG submission 187693) | Host-associated microbial communities from peat moss isolated from Minnesota, USA - S1T2_Fc - Sphagnum magellanicum MG (SPAdes) (version 2) | ecosystem: Host-associated > Plants > Peat...
TTTTTGAAGATTTTTTTTCTTGTTATTATTAATTCAAGAAGAAGAATTCTAATTTTTGTTTCCTTTCATTGCTTTGTTTTCCTTTGTTTTTTTGCCTTTAAGAATAAGAAGATTTTTTGGGTTTTTTTGCCCTATTTTTCCAATTTTTTTTTAAAAAAATGCTAAAGGAATTTTATTTTCTTTTATTATGTTTGTCCTAAATATTTGTTTTGTTTTCCCCCTTTTTTTCCATTCTTTTTGGTCTTCAAAATTCCAAAAGATGAAGTTTTTTTTTCTATTTCTTTTATTTCTTATTTTCAATTATTTTTCCAAATTTTCTTTTTTTGAAAAATCCAATAAACTATATATGTTCATACGCATGTAATTTTTTGGGATTTGGTTTATAGTTCAAATTTGCATATTAATGTGTATCATGTGTTTGATGTAGATTTCAAATAACTATGAACTACCAATTTGTAACCAATGTCATTCAACTCTAGTTGTATCACTATCAACTTTACACATCAAAAAGGTGTCTCTTTAGGTTAGAAAGTAGCATGCATGTCTTACTTAGGTTTCTTTGGCATAAACAATGGCATGGAGTTCATGTTTTCCATTTTATGGACATTTTTAAAAGTTTTGATAAATGTGATACTTGCATCAATACATACAAGTTTTGTCTTATTGCAATTGTAACGTCATGTTTGTATTATGTTTACATGCTTTGAACGTGAGCATTGCATTAACACTTGTTGAAATTTTCCCTAAAAATATGAGTTTGAAAAATATTGCAATGTTGCATTATTGGATTAAAAGAACTTCAAAAACATGAAGTTCAATGTGAAATGTTTGCATAAGGGTCACAAAACAAAAATTAGTTTTGTTAGAATGATTTTGTAATACCCACATTTGAAGCATAAAATGTTGACTGGTTTTTTTAGGTGGTTTGTGCAATACCCAAATGTTGAGCATAAAACATGCATGCTCAATGAAAAAAATGATCATGATAAAAAAATAAAAAAATAGAAGAAATAAACTAATTGTGATAAATAATAGAAGAAAATAATTTTAAACAAGAAAAAGTAAAAGAATTAAAAGGAGAAAAAATAATAGATTTTTTTTAAAACATAAAAAAATAATTTTTAAAAGAAAAGAATGCAAAAAAACAAGCTTGCATTTTGCTCACAAAATATGTAATAATTATTGAGATGTATTGTATTGGAAATACCATTGTTTTCATATGTGGGTATTATATTTTGTGATTAGATTTTCAACTACTTTAATTTTTAACAATAACTACCAAAATATGTAATACCCATGTGTGGGTCACAAAAGTTGATCGAATGTGTACTACCCACATTCAAGGTTACTGTTTGTTCATATCAAGGGGTTAAATATCATGATTAAAATGGTTGTTAATTCATTTAATGTAATACCTTCATATTTTGTATATCATACATTGGTAGACATTAACATCATGTAAATGATAAGAAAGTAGGTGAGTGGGGGTGGGTAGGAAAGTAAATAAGTATGTAAGTAGGTTGGTGGCTGAGTAGGTAGGTACGTACACAAATAAAAAACCAAATTAGGTCAAATAATGTAATTATGACAATAAGATGATTAGGTCAATAGGGTAGCCAAAAAATTTGTTAAAATATTTTATTGAAAAAGTAGTCTTTAAGTTAATTCAATTTTTTTTTTAAAGATAAAAGTTTAACCAAAAATAGATAGAACTTTTACCAATAAATAGAGGTTTAGTCATGAAAAGATGGAAGTTTTGCCAAAATTTATAGGTTTAGCCAAGAAAAATTAAAAGTTTTTCCAATTTGTAAAGGTTTAACCAAGAGAGATAATGATTTTGCTAAGAGGTAAAAGTTTAGCCCAAAAAATATAAGGGTTTTGCCAAGCGGCAGAGGTTTAGCCAAGAAGAGTTCATATTTTTTTCAAGTGATAAAGGTTTAAGCAGAAAAATATAAAAATCTTGTTGAAAGGTAAAAATTTAACTAAAAAAAGGTTAAGGTTTTGCCAAGAGGTAAAAGTTTAATAAAAAATAAATAGAACTTTTGCCAATGTGCAATGGTTTAGCCATGAAAAGATGGAGGTTGCTAAAAGATATAGGTTTAGCTAAGAAAAGTTAAATTTTTTCCCCAAAAGGTAGAAGTTTAGCTAAACAAATACATAGGTTTTGTTGAAAAGTAAACGTTTTGCCAAAAGATAGATGTTTAGCTAAAAAGATATAAAGATTTTGTCAACATGTAAATGTTTAGCCATGAAGAGATGGAGATTTAACCAAGAGATATAAATTTAGCCAATAAGAGTTAGAAGTTGTGCCAAACAAAAAAGGTTTAGCCAAGAAAAGTTAAAAGTTGTGCCAAAAGGAAAAGGTTTAACCAAGAGATATAGGTTTAACCAAGAAGAGTTAAAAGTTGTGCCAAAAAAAAAAATGTTTAACCAAAAAGTGTAAGTTCAGCCAAGAAGAGTTAAAAGTTGTGCCAAAAGGCAAAAGTTTAACCAAGAGATATAGGTTTAACCATGAAAAAATACAATGTAGATAGGTAAGGGGTTGGTAGGTAGAGCCAAGCATGTCAATAATGTAGCTAGGTCAGTAGGGTAGCTAGGGAACTAGGATGATTAGGTTGGAGCGTAGTATGGTCAGGGTTGGAAAAAAAACACCCAAAAAATGAAAAGGGTCAAAGGTCAGCAGCCCAAAAAGGTTCACTATGGTACAATGTTGAGTTAACACAGAGTCAGGACCCAGATGAGGAAATGCAGCCCATCCTATGGACAGAACAGCCAACTGGTGCACTGGTGGGTGCTGGTTCACTCTGGCCAAACTAATGTACTCAATACCAGTAGTACCTAACTGGTATATGAAAAGCGGCAATACCAGTACAACCCTGGTTAGCAACACTTCAAAAAATTGCAACCAAAACAAGAATTGCACAAGAAGAGAAACAAGACCACCAAACCAAGTAGAAGCCTTTTCAACTAGTTGTACATGAACACACTAAGTAGTTTTCATGGGTGTGTGTAAGCTTCTACCATTAAATGTCCAGCAGACTCACTCAAACCATGTGAAGTCCTTTTTCTTTTAACCCTTTCTGCTTACAGGGTTTGATACAGGGATATATATATATAATGTATCTATGAAGGAAGGTAGTTTGTTTGTTTTGTTTGTCATGTTGAGATCTCCCAAACCTTCTTTGAAATCACAGTATCTCTTGCTGTGCTCTTGGTATCATTGGAAAGCCCTCCATGAGTAAGGGTGCATCAAGTTGAGTTGATTTCATGAGTAAGGGGTGCACCAAGTTGAGTTGGTTTCATAATGTCAGTTTTCCTGTGGTGAAGAAGTCATTGAATATGGAACAATATTTTCAATGCAAATTCATTTAAATCAAAACTAAGAATCCTAAGGGAATTTGAGTGTGCTCTTGATATTGTTGGAAAGCTCTTAACAAGTAGGATTTAATGAAGGCAATTTGGAAATTTTTAGACCTAAGGTGTGAGAGACCTATTGAATTTTGAGTAGTTTTTGTTAATGAAAATTCAATTGAATTACAAAAAATGGTTTTGGAAGGAAAAATTAGTTGGATAACGAATTCGCACTTGGGCCAAACAACATAGGCTACAATTACATTACTAATATATAGGGTGTTTAATAGGCTTGTGTATAGGTGTTTTAAAAAATAATAATGACTATGAAATTGTTGGATTTGGTGGTTTGAATTTATTTTCTTAGTTATCTTGACTGAACTAACACTTCAATGTGTAACCAACCACACAGGATTCTTCCACATTACCATAATACCTTGGCAGCTAGCACACTAATTATATTATTTTCAAAAAATGTTGAAATTTTCAAAAAAGTAAATTCTGAAGATCAAAATATTGTGAATGAAAATACTGAATCTTCAAGAATATTTAATTTGTTAGAATGAGAATTTTTTAATGAATGAATTATTAGACAGAACATGTGGAAGTTGCCAAGGTATAACCCTACACAACTTTGTGCACTTTGGATTGTTTTGGGGGCAACCTCAGAACATTATGTCTGTCCTACCATTAAATGCCCAGAAGACCCATGCAAACCACGCCTGCATTATTTTTTTTAAATGCCAAAATTTCTAGGGGAAAAAAATTGTTTTGTGGGAAATTTTTTAGCTATGAGTTGGATTATTCGGGGGTTTTTTTTTTTCAATTTAGTGGTGTAGCTGAAGTGGCGATCATTGATATGATGATTTAGCCAGATTTGGCTACAGACTAGATATCAAAGTAGAAAAAAATAATCTGAATTCTTGGCTATACCTACTGGAACTTATCATAAAAATTTAGCAATTAGAAAACTTTTCTTTTTTTTGAAGTCTGGCGAATTTGGGTCATTTTTCCAATGGAAAATCCTTGTATAGATCCAAATCAAAAATTTCAAGTCAAAATTAGGCGAAATTTCACCCAAAAAAAACACTTGTTGGATTCGGGTTTTCAAGTTTTGGGGCAGATTTTTCACCATTTTTCTACAGTTTTCTAGAAAACTAGAGTTTTCACCAAGTGAACTAAAATTTTGCTTGGGATGATCACCAGTACGAAATCAGAAAAAAAGACCCAAAAATAAAAATAAAATGGTGTGTTTTACTTTGTCAGTGCATGAAGGTTTTCTTTTCAATTTTGTGAAGCAGGACTGAGGGTTGCCCCATCATCCACAAGAGGACTTAGCCAAATTTGGCTATTGGTTCCAGCCTATGTTCCAAATAGGCTGGAACTTGCTGTCTAAATATGAATATTTGATTTTTTTTTTCCACCTCAAAATATGGGTTATTTGGGCCATTTTTTTTTAAAAAAAATCCTTTGTATGTTTTGCACTGCTCTTTTCTCCTTTTTTTGTCACCAAATGGCACAGTTTTGCCAAAAAGAAGAAATTCTGCATCATGGTTGGTGTCTTTTTCCCACCAAAGATTGAAAAAAATTGTGAAATTTTATGTTTTTCTAGTGTAAATTTGACTACTTTGCATTAAGTTTATGGGGAAAAAAATTATTGCCAATTTTTTTTATCATCACAAAATTGAAGAAAAAAAAACCCTGAGATTTATGGCCCAACAATTGATTTTTGTCTCCAAGAAAACAAACAATCAAAAAAAGAAGAAGTAAATAAATATTCTATTAGACGCCCAAGCAGTTCAGTTCAGTTGAGTTGGTGGCGGTCCTCCACCGCGTCTTCAGGCCAGCGATTGTTCTTTTCTGTCCGTCAGGTGGCCCTGCTCATGCAACACTTTTGTCCCATCTATAATTTCCCTCTCTTTCCTTTGGCTTTTGTTTTTTTAGGAGAATTTTTGTGATGCAGCCAAAGTGGTGATGATGATCCAGGAGAAGATATAGCTAAATTTGGTTACAATCGAAATATGAATGTAAACATCCTTCTCTAGTTTTGGCTATATATTTAAACCATGCATACAAATATGGCAATTTTTATTTAGTTTTTGTCCAATGTTGGCTATTGGAGAAAATCTCCCAAAAAAACAATGTTCATTCTAGGAATTTTTTTGTTTGTAGCCGAAGTAATGACCATCACTACTAGGTAGATTTTACCAAATCTTGCTATAAACTAAAAATAAAAGTACAAATCTTAAATCATCCTTTCTATACTTTTGCTTCCACATTGAAAACCAAATATATGAAAATGAGGATTTTTACTCCTTTTTTTTCTCTCTCATTTCTAGCGACAGAAAACCTCCAAAATCACTTTCTTTTTTTTCAAATTTCTAGTTTTTAAATTCGATTTTTTGGCGAGATTTCGACGCCAGTAAATTTTTTTTTTAAAAAGAAAAAAAGACTTTCCAATTTTAAAGATTATTCAGCATTTGATTTCACCACTTTTTGGCTCTAATTATAGCCAGTAAAAAAGCCACTAGGCTACCTGCGGTCAGTGGATCGACGATTTCCTCGTGGGAAGGACGTGGAGCAGCTTTCCACGCTCCATTTTCTTGCCTCTCCGACCTCCCCTCTCACTAGGAGCTGACTTCGTTCTTGAGGAACCAGCCAGCAGAGGAGTTTTGGGTTTTGAGCTGAGAGAGAAGAGATAATCGCTTTCTGCTGGGGGGCTGAGAGCTCTAGGTAGTTGCTTACAGTAACCTTTTCTTCTTGGTTTCTGACAGATCCAGGCAGCCTTCATTGTTGTGTTCAGTTACACTAACCAGGTCCTTCTCTTCTTGTTCTCCAGCTGACCCAAAGCCTTGACACTTTTTGATTCTGTAGTATATCATATGCCATCATTCAAGCTAGAGGAGTGACAATTATTAGGCAGGTGCAGCAGCATTTAAGTGATATTAGTGTTGTTGTGGGAGTTGCACCAGATTCAGCTTTATTCAAGTGATCAATATATTTATCGGAAGCTTATACATTAGAAGTGATCTAGAGCTTTGTGTGTTTGTGTGTGAGTAGGTGATGTGATTTTATATACGCAGTGATCAATCATGCCAGGGAGCTGTACACTAGAGGAGAGGGATGATAATTTCATGCGCAATAGAGAGTTCAAGCTGGAAGTGAAGCGGAATGACCCCATTCTTGTCTGCCCAGCTGAGGCTACCGAGAAACAAGTCTACTTCCTTTCCAACTTGGATCAGTTGCTGGCGCTCCCAATGGACAATGTTTTCTTCTTCCATTCGCGAAAGGACAAGTCGAAGAAAGCAGCTGACGATCCTGTCGCTGTGATCAAAGAATCTTTGCGGAAGGTACTGGTTCTGTACTACCCGCTGGCAGGTAGACTGAGCTTGAGCGAGGATCTCAAGCTTCAGGTGGAGTGCGAGGGTCAAGGAGCCGTCTTTGTTGAAGCTGTGGCTGATTGCTCCATTGCTGAGCTGGGTGCGCTTGACAAACCCGTTCACTTCATGGCGCAGTTACTGTACAATCCACCCAACAGTACCCGCAGCATTCTCGACGTGCCGCCTATGTGCGTGCAAGTGACGCGGTTCAAGTGCGGCGGGTTCTCGTTTGGTCTCGTCTTCAACCACTGCATGGTTGACCTTATTACAGAGAGCCAAATTCTGTCGGCATGGAGTGAGCTCGCTCGTGGATCACTCGACGTTTCGTACTTGACTCCTCACTTGGACCGCACGGTTCTGAATCCACGCTCACCGCCGCGTATCGAATTTCCGCACCTTGAGATGTCATGTGACGTCGACGAGGAAGCTGCTGTTTCTTCCCCACTTGATGAAGAGAAAGAAGAAGAATACCATCCAAATAATAGCAGCAGCAGCAGCTCGAAAAATAGTTTCTTCGGTTCCTTCTCCTTGTCACCGGAGAAAGTGGAGTCCTTGAAGAGACAAACCCTCAACGAAGGTCTGTTCACAAAGGTCACCGCTTTCGAAGTCCTTGCAGCACTCACATGGCGAGCCAGGACACAAGCTCTGGACATGCCTCCCACGCAAGTCTCACGTCTCCTGTTCGCCGTCAATGTTCGGGACAAACTGGATCCGCCGCTCCCCAAGCGCTTCATGGGAAACGGCATCCTCTTCGCACACGCCGCAGCCACGGCCGCCGAGCTCGCCACCAGCTCGTTGGCCCAAACTGTGAAGCTGGTACAAGACGCCAAAGCGATGATAACGGACAGGTACGTGCGATCTGCCATCGATTTCTTCGAAGTGACCAGAGCGCAAATGATCGGTCGAGCGACACTCTTCGTCTCCTCCTGGGTAGGCATTCCAATTCACCTTGTGGACTTCGGGTGGGGACAACCGATGTGCGCGCTCCCTGGGACGATGCTGCCAGAGGACGCCATCTTGGCTCCCAGCACCTGTTTCTCCAACTTGGAAGCTCCGGATTCCAACTTGAAATTGTTCATCGCCCTGCACAGCCAAGAAGCTGTGGATAGATTTGGCCACTGCTTGAGCAGCAACAGCAGCAGCATGGTGTCCAATCACCCTCAAAAAAACCAGAATCTATTCGAACTCATTTAGCCTGACTTACTTAAAATCTTGAAGTAACGACGCACTTTTTCCTTTGTATATTTTGGTCTCTTCTTGGGTTGAAGAAATCATGTTCACTAATGTCAGAGCAACTTATACAATCCTAAAGGTACTCACTAGCCTTTTCTTCCTTGCTATAAACTTGTCCCTTTCCAATGTCACTGTCACGATGTATGATATGGGGGTGGAACATTTTTTTTCTTTGTATATTTTGGTCTCTTATTGGGTTGAAAAAATCATGTTTGCAAATGTTGCAACAACTTACACAATCTGAAAGGTATTCACTAGCCTATTCTTCCTCGTTGCAAAGTTGTTCTTTTGGGCTAGAGTGAACCAGTAGCCACCAATGCACCAGGATGAGGCCGTTGAAACCGTTTCGGGATGAACCAAAAGCACATCCTCCCTGCCCAGAGTTTTTTTTTTTTTTTTCGCCTCTATTCTGCCCCAAAATTTTTCTCTCCTCGCTACTTACCTCCCTCCTACCTCCCATCGCCAGACCCCGGGAGTCGGTTGGAGTAGGAGGAGCGGATCGCCATCGCTAGGGCCAGGAGTCGAGTGGGAGTTGAGCGGGAGCCAACGCAAAGTTTCGAAACGCTTGACACGGAACCCTAATGTGGGACTCACGCGCGGGACCTAGAGCAGGAGCTTCAAGCTTCAAGGTAAGCTCCCTCCCTTGTAAGCCTATTTTTTTTTTTTTAAATTTTTGCAAAAGGCCTTCTTCTTTTTCTTTTGGTGCCGCGCAACAAAGAAGGCGACAGTAGCAAAGCTACCACCACCTTCTTTTCTTGGTTTTTTTTGAGCGCAGAAGGTGATGGCAACTTTGTTACTATTGCCTTTTTTTTTTTTTTTGGGTTACAGCAAGAAGAAGAAGGCGACGTTGCCATCGCCTTCTTCTTTTTCTTTTTCTTTTACATCGCAGAAGGCAACGGCAGCTTGCTACCATCACCTTCTGTTCTTGTTCTGATGCAAGAAAAAAGGTGGCGACAGCAACATTGCCGTTGCCTTCTTTTTTTCTTGTTGTTGCAACAATAAGAAGAAGGCAATGACAACTTACAACAAAAAAGGTAATAACAACAACGTTATTGTCGCCTTCCTCTTTTTCTTTTTTAGTCAAAACTCAAAAGCCGATGGCACCAAAGTGAGGAGGGGAAAAAAAAAAACAGAAGGTGATGGCAGTTTTGTTTTCTTCTTCTTCTTTTTTTGTTGCAGCGTAGAGTTGTTTCTAGTTTTGTTTTGCTATGGTTCCATTGTAGCAAAGAAGAAGAAGACAACAACTTCCATCACCTTTGATGGCTTTGCTGCAAGAAATTGGGCGGCTTGTGCCTTTTTTTGGTGGTTTTACTGGGAAGAAGGTGGCGGCTACAATGTCATCACCTTCTTCTATGGTGGTGGTCATGTGAAGAAGGCGATGGCACTCAGTGATTTTTTTATTTTTATTTTTGTTAATCCTTATGGTTTAGTTCATAAGAATTAACAATTAACAATGAAATGGTGATTTTTTTGTTTAGGTTGAAGGTTGTAATGACTAGGAGAAGGAGATTGAAGAAAAGTGATGGTGGTGATTTGGAAGTTCGTAAGCAAAATGTTGCTTCATCAAATCAAGCAATTGTTAAGGAAAATGTTATTCCAACAAATCGATTGCAAATTGTTGTTTTTTCACATCAGGCAATTGCTGAGCAAATTGCTGCCTCTTTAGATGAACCAATTGGTGAACAAAATGTTGCTCCATTAAAATTAAGACCAGAAGAGCAAAATGTTGTTTCATCAAAAATGAAAATTGAAAAATTGATGTATTCAGCAATCTATGTGGATTAGAATTAACAAGAACGACAATTTGTAATGTAGATTGAGAATTTTGATTGAAAAATGATGAATTAGTTTGTTTTAGAATTTACATATATTAAATTATATGTAGATAAAATAAATTGTGCAAGTTTTTTACAATTAATCATATCCACACCTTCCATCATTTGATGGAAGGTGCGGGATTTTATTTGTCAAAATTTTTTTATTGCAATACCTGAAAGTAGTTAAAGTTTGTAGGAATTATACTTGATTGTGTGATTTTATGTTTTGCAATACCTTCGGGTTAAATGATGTCCGACTAGGGCATGCTATACATTGTTGGAAAGATCTTTTTGAGGGCTATGAACTATTGCCATTGCATTTTGAAAATATATTTGATTTGAAAAAGATATGAACGTCCAAAATTTTGGGACAATAAAAATCCTAATTTCTGGACTTCATTTGGGAGTCTAGGGGAAAAATGACATTTGGATGTTGTCCCCATGGAGAGGCACAAAATATACTATAAGGAAGGGAGTGGTGCTTCCTTCCAAAGGTTACGAGTTGTGTAAAGTTTGTGTTTAAGGTTGTCCTTATTAAATCCGCCACACCACTTTCATTCAACTTACACTAACTCCTCTCTTTTCTTGGTTGTGTAGGTTGACCTCATCTTAAACCTTCATTTGGGAGTTTGGCTTAATCCCCATCCTAAAGCTCTAGCACACCCTTCTTACCCCCGAAGTGCTCCAAGTTAAGGAATTATATTGCACCATATTTCAAAGAAGAATTTAATTTGAAAATGTTCATCATATTTAGTTAATAACTTAGAACAAGTAAAAAGCTAAGACATACCAAGATTCTTAAAAGTTTTTTACTAAATTCCTTTTTGAATTGTAGTAGCCAAAACATAATAAGATTCTTAAAAGGTTTTTACTAAATTCCTCTTTGAATTGCAGTAGCCAAAACATAACAAAATTCTTTAAAACAATTCTATTAAATTCCTTTATGCCTTGTAGTAGCTAAAACATAACAAGGATTTTAACATAATTTTATTAAATTTCTCTTTGATCTAGAGCCAAATTTGGTTTATTCACCTTTGTGCATGGTGGCCAAATGTGGCTATAAACAACATCACAACATTGGGAAAAAAAAAACCATGTCACATGAGTGTGAATGGATTTTGGTTTTAAATCAGTCATGCAACAAAGAGTTCCAAGGGCATTCTGTATAGGAAAAAAGTCCATCACCAAACCCTTTTTCCTAAGTAAAATGTCGTTGCCTTGAGAGTGTGACATTACAAAAGGACGGGCCGAGTGAACTAGCAACCACCAATGCACCAGTTGGCCGTTCTATCCACTAGATGGGGTGCATTTTTTCTTTCGGTGCCAGATGGAGTTCATCATAGTCCATTTCTTTTTGTTGCTAACCACTGTACCTTTTTGTTTTTTTTTTGGTTCTTGGACATTTTCCCCCTTGACCTAACCTGCCACCTTGCTCACTTTCCTACCCTCCTAAGTATTACACCAACCTTGCTACCTTATTTATCATCCCTTACTGACATAGCTACCCTAATAATTAATTATCCTATTTACCTAACAACCTAGCTACTGTACTAACCACCTACCCTACTGACCTAGCTACTTTATTAATTACATACCCTACTAACTTAACCATTGTACTAACTACCTACCCTACTGACCTAGCTACCCTACATTCACAATCACCTTATTGAAATAAATATTTTACAAACCTAGTCACTTTGATAAGGTAACTTGTTTCTTATGTATTAACTTGCCTATCTACTTAACTACCTATCTGTCTATGTTTTTTACATAGCCAAATACCTAATTAACTAACTACTCATTTTTTTCACCCCCCCCCCCCCTCGTCAATCCTTCCTATCAATTTATTAAGGTTCGCCCTAGTTCAAGGATGATGAACATAGGTCCCCATATGTAAATATTTTTAAAAAATTATAATGGAAACAATGCCATAATTGTAGCCATTTTGGTTTAGTTAATGCATATTTTATTAAATTTTGTTTACCTAATTTATTATTGAATAGACATTACAATGCATCTTTTCATGTAATTATTATAAGTATGTACTATTGGATTATGGTTTAAGTTTGGGGTTGGGACACATAAATTAATTAATAAATTTTTCACAAATGTATAGTAATTAACCTAAAGTAAGTTAATTTTGGGGGCGAAATTTTAGGGTTTACACATATGTGAAGTAATACAATTGCATTATATATCTTCTTCAAAGAGAGTGGAAAAAATTAGGTTGGAGTGATCACACAAAGTAAAAGACGTATCTTTTTTTTTGGTTTTGTATTTATTTGATTGTTATTAAAGTATTTTCTTTCAGTCAATAAATATTTATAGTTTAAAACCTATAATTTTGGTTTCTACGATTTTTCCTATGTTTTTTTAAATTTGTTTATTTTGCATTATATAATTCGTATAGTTTGTATAATTGTTTGGGTTTAGGGCATATATTTGGACTTCTTTTTGTTAGGGTTTGTATAGTTAGGGTTGTAATAAGGCTTATGGCAAAATATCATTTGGATTTTTAAGGTTATGTTTTATGATTTAGTGTATAAGAATTTGGTTCATATATTTCAGAGCCTAAGGTTTATATTCTAAACTTTGTTCATTGTATTAGTTTTTTATCTTATTACTTGTTTAGATCTATACCATAATTATGAATTTCCTTTGTTTCCATATGTTCCATAGTTGTTAAAGTTTAATATTTTCTAACCCACTTTTGTATGAGTTGTGATCTTTTAGGGTTACATTTTCAATTGGGACTACACACTTTGGTGGAATGTTAACATCTTTTATTCCTAAAGGTATGCATTTGTCTCTTGTTATTTCTTTTTTTTGTTTATATTTTCACAATTCAATCTCTTTTCATTTCTTAGTTATTGGATATAGAAAGGGCATCAAGTTTCATTAAGTATATAACCATAAATAAAGGTTTTATACTTTTACACAAATATTTCATATTCAATATCTTTTTGTAATTTGATTTTTTATACCCATATGTGAATAATGCATTGACTCCCCATAACTAATGTGGGTTTTATGGCCCAAGGCAAGTATTGCATTTTGCACCTTTTAAACAGTGTGCATTAACTATCATTATGTGGGTATTGTTACATGGGGTTTTTAGACATTGTGGGTTTAAGGTACAATTCGAATATTGCATATGTGAACATTTTCAATGATGGAAGGTTTAATAGTTCAATGTGGGTATTGCCAAAATTTGTTTTAGTATATGGGTTCATAATGCCATGTATGTATTACATTTTGGGTTTTTGTTCAATGATGAATGTTTATAAAATTATAAATTATCTTAATGCAGAAATTTATCCTACTTCTTTCAATCATGGGAAGGGTTCCAAAGTCCCATTCCATTCATGTCCAAAACCCCACCAAGTCCCCTTTCTCAAACAAAGACTTGGTGTGGAGGTCCGAGATACGCCATGGAGGGCAAAATAAAGTGACCATTCAATTTGCTTCTATTCCATATGCTCGCATCTTGGAATTCTTGGAAGGTGAACGAGGGGATACATGAGCACCCATGTGGAATGGAATGTTTATAAAAACTTTCCAAACCAAACAAATGTCAAACAACCAACTATCAAAAACCACCTCAAGCATACGTGATGAACATTTATGGCATTAACCTTTTTTACTTCTTTAATTCATATACCAAGATGTATTCATTTACATTTTGAAATTTTTTTGGTCTAAGTATCAGTGCGGATATGGACCAAAAGACTACTGGGAAAATTCAACCCACACTCGATCTATTAAACAAGGATGCCTAGCATCATTCTCAATCAAACATCTATACACACAATGGCTAAGATCACAATTTATCATAAGGCCCATACACAAACTAATGGGTCATTCGCACATGGTGAGCATGACTTGGAATCCATTTATCGTATGTCTCGTTATGCTTCACGCATGTCACAGGCATTGAATGACCACATATGGGCCCAACTAAACTTAGGTTACATGACCAAACAAATATATGACAAGCATAAAACAATTTAGTGAGAACGTGTGAATGTGGGTCAAAGCATGACACGAGATGATTTCATTCGGCTTCAAGACATTGCATATTGGATCGAAAACATAAGAAAGGGAGTTGGCATTTACACACCGACCCTGCAATTTCAATTCAGTCTTAAGCTCTCCAACATCCAAAAGATGTGTTCTTTTTCCAAAATGTTGGTGAAATCAATGGGATTAAAGTCCCATTCACCATAGGTATTCAAACACCAACTCAATGTCAGTACATGCTATCATATGGTCACAATGGTGCCATTTCTATGGATGCCACATTTGGCACAAATGACATGAAATTCCATCTATTCACCTTGATGGGGTTTGATGATCATCACACGAGTGTCCCTTTAGCCTGGATCATTACAAGTAGGCAAACAATTCAGGATTTGATCGAATGGTTGAAACCATTAAAAGATAAGATGTTATCACACATGCCACATTGGAAACCATCATGTTTTTTCGTTAATGATGCACCTCAAGAATTGAAAGCATTACGGTTAGTTCTATACCTAGGACCCACTTTGTATTTATTTCCTTATATGTTTTTTGATATCTTTCATAAAAAAAATTATTATTTCAATTGCATTTTATGTTATACTAACCCCATCCACTCATGGAGATTTTATTACATGTGTCCTTATTAAGATCATATAGGGTATGGACAAGATTCCCATCTACCTTTGTTGTTGGCATGTTCTGAAAGCATGGCGCTTACGTGGTACTGAAAAAATCAAAGATGTGGAAATGCAGGGTGGAATCCTCCAAAACCTTCATGATGTAATGTACATGTCCATCAATTATGGAAAAATAATTGATGACTTCAAAGAGCGTGGGAGGGTTGTTGTGAGAGAAAGCCTTCATAAACATAGGTCTGGTGATGCATGGACAAATTATTTCTGAACTTATTACCATCAATTTGGTAAGTGATGATATTTATCATGGTTTAGTATTCAAAATTGTTTTGTAATAATGTTGTTCATCCTTGTGCATTATGTTTATGTTTGTAGAATTATGGATGGTGGGTGTTCGAAGAGTGCCCCATTCTAACCAAGACACCCAAGTGAGCATTGAATCATATCATGGTGCATTGAAACGTTGGCTTGTTCTTGACACAAAAGGCCTTAGAGGGCGTAGGATTGACTAGCTGGTGTGGCGATTAACAACAACCATTGCACGCCATTACATGCACACATTGGAAATGAAAAAAAAGGGTTTCATAAAAAACAAGGTTATGGAGGCCATTATTACACGAAGTGTGGAAAATGCAACCCTTACTCCACTCACCCATGTGTACCAACCAACCCTTGAAAGTGATGGAGCTTGGGGCGTACGGAGCCAACGCCTTCCCAATGTATTTACGCGGTGAAATTCCCATTCACCGAAATATTTTGTTGCACATGTGAATGGGCATTGCGAGGGAACATGTGTAAACACCAAATTGCGGTCATTTTCACATGCACAGACATTTCTCAAGAGGATATCATTCATTACTATGGAACATGGTATGGATCACATCATGGAGGGTTGGGTCACATGTTTGTGGACCCATAACATATTCCAGATGATATGGAATCCAATGATGATGACGAAAATGCACGTCTTGAAAGTGATGATGGGATCATGGAATTTGATGGGCTCATGAACATGGAGCAAAATGATCTCCCTATGGGTGCCATTGTAGTGTCTAATGACACAATAAATTCATCAACCCCAATGGAAAAGGCTCTTGCACAATTGGTCACTTCAATGCAAGAGATCACAAATGAATGTAAAGAAGGCGATGTGACACTTTGTGAACATGCCACCTCACACATGAGAGTATTGGCATGTAATATTCATAGCATACGCCTCACAAAGGCAAATGTAATTTCACGCCCAAGATTGGTGTTACACGGTGTAGAAGATGGATTAGGAAATAATGTCAAATAGTTCAAAGATTGCCATGAAACAATGTTCAATCACATAAATGTACGTACTAAACAATGTCATGAATAATGTTTCGATTACTAATCAAGATTATTGTCATTGGCATTAAAATTTTTGTTTTACAATCAATTTTGTATGGAGGAAACCATAGCCCAAATTCTTTTAACATCATGTATTCAACACACACATGAAGTCTAATATGGCACAAAGGTTATTATTATTTCCAAATAATAAACACAAAATGTGTGAAATGCAAAAACACAATGATAGTGATAATATTAGTGTTAAATGTAAGTATTGTAACTAGGCCCTAAATATCCCAGTTGGTAGAAATAAGTACAAATGCAAATATTGCAATTAGGCCCCAAAATTCCAATTGGTAAAAATAAGTATGGGTGCAGGTATTACAATGAAGCCCCAAAATTCTAATTGGTAGAAGCAAGTATGGGTGTAGGTATTGCAATGAAGCCCCAAAATTCTAATTGGTAAAGGTAATTATGGGTGTAGGTATTGCAATGAAGCCCCAAAATTCCAGTTGGTAAAGGTAAGTACAAATGTAGGTATTGCAAATTTAAATGAAAAATCAACCTTAAATGCAATACCCATGCTTTAAAAAAACCCATCTAGATGGTTTAGATACCCTTAAGTGAAAACTTAGCCCTAAACACAATATCCATATGCAAAATCACTTTGAAATAACCCAACCTTATTTTCAATACTTGCATTCAAGGTCACTCCGAAATTATGCATGTGGGGTTTAAGCTTCTTTAAATGAAGATCCTACCGTAAATGCAATACCCACATTTTGGGTCACAAAATAATTAGTTCATTTCAAAATAATATGCTAACAAAGGTGTGTGTAGAGGTTGGGGTTATTGATTATGAGTTCCATGATTCTTACTTTGTTCCATTGAATTTTAAAAAAGGTTGTATTGTTTGTGGAACAAATAATACAATGACAATTGTGATCAAGCTTATCTTGGTGTAGGACTTTTTCATGAAATTTTGAACTAATCATCTATATCATGGAATAATTATCTTAAATAGTGATTTCAATAACTTATTTAAAATATATATATAATTAAATTAATCAATCAAATGTCAGATTAATCAATTTGATTTTAGATCTAACTTTTTATTATCCAAGTAAATAACATTAAACCAAATGATTAGTTAATTATTTTAAATAAATAAATGATTATCTAATTCTTGATGATTAATTATTTAAATTATCCGAAATATTGGTCTATTATTTATTTAATTATATGAAAAAATTTGGTGATAATTCATTAATTATTAGAAATATTTTACATTAAATTGGGGGGAAATTTCTAGGGTTTAGACATATGTGAAACAATATAATTTCATTTTATATATTCTTCAAAGAGATTGGAAAATTTTGGTTGGAAAGATCACACAATGGTAAAAAACAAACCTTATGTGAAATCCCAACTTTAAATGTAATACAAAGTTTGTCGAAATCAAAAAATTAAAAGTTCAAGCTTAGAATTTCTTCAAATATGTTCATATTTATGTTTTTTCCCTTTTAAAGTTGTAAACTCGTTTCAAAAAACAAAAATATAAAGTCTCTAATTTAATAAGATTTTAAACTATGTTTTAAAAAAAATTAAAGCACATAATTTTCTCCTTTTTTTTTTGGTTTCACATAGTAATAAAAATGATCTCTCCCATATATTAATCCTATGTTTGATTCAAATTTTATTTTGTACTTTTTTGATACATAGTATATAATTTATTAGTTAAAATAATCAAATAGTGGGTTAAAAAATTATATATTTTATACATATATAACACAAGTCATTATGTAAACATTATTTTTTATGATGTATAATATTGGTCCAAATATTGGTCCAAATATATTGTTATTTATAACACATTATATATAACTAATGATATTATGAAATTATACATTTCAATACACACATATATATTATTTTAATGAACTTTGTTTTTAATGTGAATTTAAAAGTTCCGAAATATTAATAGCTAGGTAAGAAAATGTTCATAAGTTCTTAAAAGCCATGCTAGAGTTTGTGTGGATTTCGAAGCTTTGTGAGGGGCCAAGTTGTTATGTAATGTTTTCGACACCTTCAGAAGTTGAAACATGATTCGACTATCCAAAAAACACAATAATGTTCAAAAAAAAAACCAACACTCTATAGCCTTGACAAATTACTAGTGTCAACAAAAGCTCAAGGCCAAGGTTGTCAAATTGACTAAAATGTCAACATTGACCAAACTAAACAACCTAGCCTAAATGTGAATAATAAGTTAGCAAGCTAGTTGTTAAGTAACCTAATTGACTACCTAATAGGCTACCTACATAATATAGGCCTATTATGTAGTTTATTCATTAGTGTAGGCCTTATAGGTTAATATTTTAAATAATCTATGTAAGTATTGAAAGTGTTGAACTTATTTAGTAAACATACAAGTTATATAGGTAGTTTACTACCCTAGGCCATGTAAGCTTAATAAACATTTATGACGGTTTAATGTCTATTCCTTATTATATTATAACATATTAAATTTGAACTAAAAAAATTTATTAAAAAGAAAGCACATTTTTTCATATAATTGTTATAAATATATACTATTGGATTATGATTCAAACTTAGAGCTTGGGAAAACCTAAATTAATTAACATTTTTTTTACAAGTCTATGGTAAATAAAATAAATTTACAATGCATTTTAGGGGGAATTTTATAAGCAAAATAATGCAATATATACTTTTAAAGAAAATGAAAAAAATCAACTTGGAGATATTAACAAATGGTAAGATATATACCTTCTTATGCGTTTTGTTATAGATTTTATTTAGTTATTAATAAAACTAAGGCTAAATTTGTAATTGGTGAAAGTAAGTATGTGTGTGGATACTACAAAATTATATGAAACCTTAACCTTAAATGCAATAACTATATTCAAATTCATTTCAAAATAACCCATAAGTGATTAACGTAAAACTTATAGTGAAAGGGCAACCTTAAATGCAATACTTACATGTAAGGTCGCTTTGAAATACTCAATATGTAGTTTGGGTAGGCTTTTGAAAGAAGACCAAAGCCTAAATGTAATACTTGCATGCAAGTTCATATTGAAATAATCCATAGGTGATTGACGCAAACCTTATGTGAAAACTGAACCTTAATTGTAATACCCGCATGTAACGTCATTTCAAAATAAGTAATAAGTGGTTTGGGTATCCAAAATATGTTTTTTATAACCCTAAATTAATTATTACTCTGAATTAAGTTTATGACAAAATGCAAATTTTGTACTAAATGAAAAAAACCAACGACTATTATGGGACCTTATATTTGGGTATTGTAATGAATGTAAAAACTAGCAAGTTTTATGGGACCCATATGGGGTGTTACAATGAATGCAAAAAATCATCGACTATTATGGGACCCTATATGCGGGTATTACAATGAATTAAAAATCAGTGACTATTATGGGACATTATATGCGGATATTGCAATGAATGTAAAAACCAGCGACTATTACGGGATCCTATATGCGGGTATTGCAATGAATGTAAAAACCAATGACTATTACAAGATCTTATATGCGGGTATTGCACTAAGTGTAAATAACTAAGAACTATTACAGGATCTTATATAAAAGTATTGCATTGAATGTAAAGAACCAATGGCTTTTATGGGACCCATATGCGAGTATTTGCATATTTATAAATGGCCTTATGGAAGTTATAATAGAAAATGATGTAAGTATTATATGTTTAAAATGTGTGTATTATTTTAAAAGTTTTTAGGTGATGTGAATCTTATTACATTAGACGTAAGTATTACACAATGTTCATTTTGATATTTATAAACCCTAGACAAATTAATGTTACCTATTCATATGGGCGTATTTAAGGTTTGATTCTTACATCTTAAGTATTAAGAAAAATATGACAAATAAGACATATGATTAGCCATATACCCATCAAACAAACACTAGTAGAAATCCCTTGATTTACGACTAGTGTTTACGACTAATTTTTAGTCAAAAGCGACATTTTACAACTATTTTGTTGTTAGTCGCATAAGACAAGTTGCAAACGACAAATAGTCGCAAACGACAATTACATCAGCATGACGTCATCAAATGGTGGATGGAGCCTAAATGTAGTATATACGGTTTCATCCGATGGGGCCAATATATACATTATGTATACAAGGCATCATTTTGTATATATTTTGTTTTTCTTGATCGTGTGGGTAAGGAGTGGCCATGTTTTTTTTCGATTAACTAATGGGTTGTTGCCACATGGCATGTTTTCTAGTATTTGGGACACCAGATTGTGATCTTGAATTTTCTAAATCAAATGGCCAAGAAATGGCCACGTCTTTTGTGTTTGGCTAATCAAAATGTGCCACGTGTCTCAATATGAGCATTTTGAGAGTTTGAATCGCCATGTGTCACATGGTCCCACTATTAGGGTTAGGGTTAGGGTTAGGGTTTAAGGTCCCACTATTAGGGTTAGGGTCCCATTATTAGGGTTAGGGTTAGGGTTTAGGGTCCCACTATTAGGGTTAAGGTTAGGGTCCCATTATTAGGGTTAGGGTTAGGGTTTAGGGTTCATCTACTTTGTTCAATGTGCTATCTAGAATTACCAAGAGTGCTTGTCAACAACAGATTGATCAACAAAACTCTACAATCACTGAGAAACACATGCACAAGGCAAAGAACTGCATATTCCAAAAGGAAAGTTACAAAATTGTGGGAACCTTTTCCAAGGTTCAGCAATAGCAAAAGAGCATTGTGCAACAGAAAGGTGTTTTTCAGGCCTCGACTACCAATTGATGCCAAAGAAGAAAATGTCTGCAATGGCTTGGCTTGAGTGCTATCCCTTTTTCCTTGTCTGGGTTCCCGAATTCCAGAACACTCTGAGATTCTTGAAGACTCCAGGGCATAAGACTACCCCCACATGTTCCTCTCTTGCAAAACCCTGAGCTCAGGTGATGCTTGATTGCGCATACCTAATCCTCTTATGTAGTTGCAAGATGAATGCTGGGCAAATTGAGTCTGTAGTCTGTGAGACTGGTACTTCCTACAGTTTTTCAAGTCATCCTGACCTATACTTGTTGGAAACTACCTGTGCTTTTCTTGAGCCACCTAATGTGAGGGTGGAACAGGTATAATTCTGGGGTGTATGGGTTGATGCAGGGTTCTCAAACTCTCCGGTGTTCTCTGAAGTGTCCATTGAAATGCATTGAGAGCATTGTGCTGCTTTGGACAGAGCACTAAAAGCAGAGCCTGCATAAAGATGAACACAAACAGCTTATCAAAGATGTTTCCACTGTAGACTTGTGAGTGTAGAGCATTGGACAAACATATGACATCTTCACAGTCAGAGACAAGTACCCAGTCAGACACCTGTGCAGAAAACAAGAATTCAGAAAGCTACAACACAAAGAAGGAAAGTCTTTTCCTGCTTTATCAGACCAAGCACACACACAAATCTCACATGGAAAAGATACAAACCAAGCCAAGGTTGAAAGAAGCAGGAAAGAGAGCAGCCTAGACCTCAACAATG
>Ga0209611_10005460_pt1 | contig 21288 bp, 16 predicted proteins | sample S1TSphgellanicum_3_FD_187693 | JGI IMG/M metagenome (GOLD analysis project Ga0209611, IMG submission 187693) | Host-associated microbial communities from peat moss isolated from Minnesota, USA - S1T2_Fc - Sphagnum magellanicum MG (SPAdes) (version 2) | ecosystem: Host-associated > Plants > Peat...
GAGGATGCAAGTACTACGTGAGTTTCATTGATGACCACACAAGGAAGGTGTGGGTCTACTTCATGAAACACAAAGGTGAAGTGTTTCAACATTTTTTGAATTTCAAAGCAATGGTGGAGAAGGAGAAAGGTGTGAGCATCAAGTGCCTAAGGTCCGATGGAAGGGGAGAATATTTTTCAAATGAATTCAGTGAGTACTTAAAGGAGCATGGAATTCAAAGGAAGTATTCATGTAGTTATTCCCCACAATAGAATGGAATTATTGAAAGGAAAAACAAGCACATTGTAGAAATAACACATGCCATGTTGAATGAGAAGAATTTGTCAAATTACTTTTGGGCTGAAGCGGTAGCAACTGCAATCTATATCATGAATCGAACACACACAACAGAAATTCATGGCATGACACCTGAAAAAAAATTCACAGGTAAGAAACCTAATGTTTCACACCTTAGAGTGTTTGGTTGCATTGCATACACGCATGTTCCTGAGGGACTAAAACTAGACCTAAAAGCTGAGAAGTGTATCTTCATTGGATATTCCTTGGAACAAAAAGGATATAAATGCTTCAATCCTTCCACTTGGAAGTTGCAAGTGAGTAGAGATGTTGTGTTTAATGAGATGGTTAACTGGTATTCACCACTAAAGGTAGCAAAAGATGGAAAGGCTAGAAATGGTGATGTTTCATCAAATGTGGAACAAGAATCACAATTAATCAATGGACCACAAGAGTCTTCAATTAGTGGGTCCAATAGAACTACATGGAAAGGAAGATTAAGATTTTCAAACATTGTACATGGTAGTTCTCAAACATCATCTAGAAATCCTCATGTAAATCATGAGTCAAGTGATTCAGATAAGAGTGTGGTTGAGGAATCAATAATCCGTTCAGTTACTACTCCTGGAGCTCGGATGGCCAAGAAAGTTTTGAAAACACCTGACAACAACAGTGGAGGACGAAGATCCACACGAATCAATTACCTTGTATAAAGACTCACATATGATGGCTTTGTAGCTCATCATTATGCATACATGGTGAGAGTTATACATGAAGTTGAATCCACTTATTTTGAACAAGCGGTTGGAAACCCTAAATGGGACAATGCCATGGATGAAGAAATGGCGGCTTTGGATGTTAATGCTATTTGGGAATTAATAGTTTTACCAAAGGACAAGAAAGCAATTGGGTGCAAATGGGTGTACAAAGTCAAACACAAGGCATATGGATCTGTGAGCAGATACAAAGCAAGATTGGTTGCCAATGGTTATGCCCAAACTTATGGCATGGACTATGAGGAAACCTATAGTTTAGTTGCTAAAATGACAACTATAAGAGGAATCATTGTTATGGCAGCAGCAAAAGGATGGTCTTTACATCAAATGGATGTAAAAAATGTTTTTCTTCATGGAGATTTACATGAAGAAGTGTAAATGGAGTAACCACTAGGTTATGTGGACCAAACACATCCTAATTTCGTTTGTAGGTTGAAGAAAGTTTTGTATGGCTTGAAGCAAGCACCTAGAGCTTAGTTAAACAAGATAGGTCAGTACCTTGTCACAAGTGGATTTCAAACATCCAATGCAAATTTTTCACTATTTGTGAAAAAGACAAATCATGGGATTGTAATCATAGTCATCTATGTTGATGACTTGATTATCACAAGAGATAGTGATACAGACATCTTTGATTTGAAGAAACTTTTGAAGCAAAAGTTCGAGATGAAAGATTTGGGAAAGTTGCGGTACTCCTTTGGCATTGAAGTAATCCAATCCCTTAAAGGGATATGGTTACTACAAAGGCAATATGCCTTCAACAAATTGACTGAATATGGGATGACGGGTTGTAAACCCATTTCAATTCCATTGGAGCAAAATGTGAAGTTAAGTGCAAATGAAGGAAACTTTGTGGAGGATACCACTGTGTATAGATGCATAGTGGGGAGTTTGATTTACATGACCATCACAAGGCCAGATTTGAGTTATGCAATTGGAGTGGTGAGTAAATTCATGCAAACACCACGAAAGCCACATTTGGATGTAGTGAGGCGCATATTGAGGTACATAAAAAATACATTACTGTGTGGAATTTTTTATGAAGCTAAGAGCTAGTTACAAGTATATGGATACACGGATGTTGATTGGGTTAACAATGTTTCAGATAGAAGATCGACTAATGGTTTCATGTTTTCTTTTGGAAGTGGTGTTGTTAGTTGGAATAGTAAGAAACAACCAACAATTGCACTATCAACACGGAAGCAGAATACAGAGGTGCAGTAATTGCTACATGTGAAGTAATTTGGTTACAAAAACTACTATCAGATTTGGGACAATCAGTGGATGTTCTTGTTGTCATATATTGTGATAACATCAGTGGCATACTACTTGTTAACAACCCGGTCTATCATGCTAAAACAAAGCACATTAAGGTGCACTACCACTTTATTAAAGAAAAAAATTCTAACAAAAAAATTTGACCTTATTCATGTCAGTATTGAAGATCAAGTTGGTGACATTTTCACAAAGGCTTTAAGTACAAACAAGCTAAGGAAGTTTAGAAAAATGCTTGGTGTACTAGAAGTGGATTTGAGCTTGAAGGGGAGTGTTGAAAATTCAAACTCAACTAGTTAGGTTTCATTAGTTACTAGAATAGGAAAGTAACTAGGTTACTTTCACAAGGTTGAATTACTTTCTTTACTTATATTAGTTTGGTTATTTGTGGTTTGGTCTTTTAGTTAAATACCTTGGTGTTGATGGTTTGGCTTTCTTTTCATCATTACACAAGTTTGTGTATTTCATATGACAAAAACCTTGAGGAGTTCTTGATGTTATGTTTCGTGTTGTGAGCATCATGTTGTAGTTTTTATTCAATAAAGATTTATGTTTGTTCTTGAGTAGATCTCCTATTTGTTAACAATTGGAAGATTCCAACTACCAATAAAAAAAATGAACTTATGTGAGCTATTCATGCCCACATATAGGAGCTAGTGGCTTTGGGACGAACACCATTACCTTGTTTCATGGAGCTACATGTACCATGCATTCCCACTTGCATGTTGTATATTGCAAATTCTTATTTATTATTACATTCCCATTGACAATTACAAAAGTTAATAGGAGATTGAGGTGGGTTTTCAACCCAAGTAACCAATTATGAATTCTCTTACTATGGGTAATCATGAAACATTGTTATGTTGTGATTTGCAAGGGCAACAATTAGGAGTGGTAGATGAGGTGGGTGAAGGGGAGCAAGATGTGCAAAAGCCCACAATAAAGGTACCATCTTTCCAACCTCCATGTGCATGTTTTAATTTCATGGTTTTAGCAAACTTTAAAGTACAATCACTATGATAGATTACACATAACTAGTTTTAGATCCAAATTGATTTGATCTTAATGGGACAAGCTCCTACCATGATGCAAGCCCTAGTGACATGGACCATGTTTAAATGACATAAAATTTAGTGAAACACACCAATTCACACAAAACTTAGTGATATAGGCCCTATTGGCATAACTCAAGTAGTGATAATTACATGCAATTGCAGTGACACAAACCTTAGTGAGAATAAAAACTTGAGTAACATGTAGGTTAATTGGCATGATCCATAATGGCATAGGCCCAACTACCACAAATTGCAATGACATAGACCTAATGATATAGTACACTAGGCCCAATTGACACCAACCTTAGTAACATAGGCCCTAATGACATTACACCTTGGTGACATATGTTGAGTGACATAGGTCATAGTGATATAGTCATTGTCCCTAGTGACATAGTACACTATGCCAGTATGACACAAACCTCGATGACATTGGGCCTTAATGACATATGTTGAATGACATAGTCCATAGTGATATAAACCTAAGACTTGGTGTTACAAGTTATGACATTTACATGAAGCCCAAGTGACACAAACCTTAGTGATCAAAATAAAAACTTGAGTGCCATAGGTTAAGTGACATGATCCATAGTGGCATAGGCCCAACTCCCACAAACTGTAGTGACATAGACCTAAGTGACATTGTCCATACTGACATAATACACTAGGCCCAAATGACACCAACCTTAGTGACATACACTTAATGACATGACACCATAATGACATATGTTAGTAACATAGGTTGAATAATGATATAAACTTAGGTCTTAATGTTGCAAGCTAAGTGACACAAATGTCAATGACATAAGCCATAGTGACCAACATCTTAGTGACCTAGGCCTTAATGACATAGATCTTAGTGACCAAAGCCCTAGTGACATAGGTCTTTTCTGTAATTTTTTTGATTTTGTTGAATCTTGTAGGGGCTAGCAGGAGCAAACAATGATCATGAAGGGGAGAAGGGCCAAAGGGGCCAATGATAATGAGCAGCATTACACACCACTTCAGAGGTGCATGTAAAGGGCACATCACATCACGAGTGGATTTGATTGATATCATGTAGGTGAAATTAAAGTGATTTGATCATTGGTTAAAATGGTGACATAGGCCTAGGTTAGCAAACAACCACTCTCACATTTTGGATGTGCTACATATGTTAACTGTACATGTGGACTTGTATTTTCACACATGTGGCAGGTTGCTAGCCAACTAAACAAAAGAAAGTCCAAGGTGTAATACATGACTAGCAAGCCACAATGTTGTGTTGTGGATCGTGACATGTGGAACAACATGGAAGCCAAGGTTAATGGGTTGGCTACAAGCATGAATGAGATCACAAAACTATTCCTAATGAATAGGGGAGGCATTAGACCTAATGGAAACAGTAACATGTTCACTACCACCATTGTGGAGGGGGCAAACATGGTGCAAGATGTGAGTAATTCTCTTAAGGACATAACTTTGACATTAGTGCTTAGGTTAGCTGAGATCACTCCCACCCACTTAACCTTAATGATCCAATAGAAGGGTCCACATCCTTCATAATCAAGGGTGGAAAATGTCACATTGGATAGGCATACATTAAAGCCCATTTCCAATTTTGGTGGAAACTCCAAAGTTGCCACATTCTAAGGAGGTAGTGGAAGAGGAAACCATTGTGACATGCATGAAAGTCGAGCATCCACCTGTTGTACTTGAGGGGGATGAAGCAAAGGTGTATGAATGCACCTCCCATGGTAGAACTTCCACATGGAGATGAGCATAATGACAATGATTTAGGAAGCAAGGATGCAGATTATGCAAGTGAGGATTTGCTTCTCCAACACTTGGGGAAAAAAAAAGGTGGGTCAAGTACGTAAATGGAAAGGATGATGGTTCATGCTTTCAAGGGTATAATGCAATACTCAGATTCAGGGGAAGAAGGTGCAATGAACAATATTTAGGAGTTGGAAGTCAAAAGACTAAGGGATTCAATTTGTATTCCTATTTCCAAGAGGTTAAAGAGGGACTGAACAAGAAAGCAAAAGATAATGATTGAATCATCAAATGATGACACATATGATACTTTTCCTTATGCATCGAGACAAGTAGGGTCCCCTTCTCAAGCTACGACAAAGGATTCCCATTCTAGTGTTGATGCATCACTAGTCACAAGTCCATTTGGGCAAATTAACGGCCATGTTGATGTTTTAATTCTAGATAGCCAAAAGCCTATAGTAACAGGCTTGGGAACCCAAGTAGAGGGTGAAAATGTTGCATTGACACAAAGGCAACCCCCCAAATCCAAGAGGACATAAGCTTGTGGAGATGGTGGGGTAGGAAGGGGAATAAATTTGTGGTGTAGTCTCCACATACCTTAATGAAAACCATTCGAGCTCCAATAACCAAGTTGGAATTCAAGCCAAAATATTTGGTGCATAATCTACCACCTCGTGATCAATGTGGCAGCAAGAAGGCAAAGAATGTAGCAACATCTGAGTCTGGGAAGCAAGCACCCACAAAAAGTTTGGCAAGAAAACTAGAACAATGCATGTTCGGGCTAACATTGTAAATACACTACTCATAGAATTTGTCTTAGGTTTCAATAATGGTCAAGTTATTTGTTAAAATAACCATTGATACTTTTGAACTTGCATTCAAGGTCTAAGTAAAGGGTTCAAATTAACACTTATGCGATGGCAGACCCCATTGAAATTTAACACCAAATGTTGGATTCTCCACCCTAGATACCTTGGTGTAGTTGTGGCAAAAGGGATTGTAAGTGTGAATAAAATCTCCAAGAGCCTTGCCACACCTGGCCTCCCTACTTTATGTGGGGAATTCAGCCAAATGGTCATTGTGACCAAGGTACATCAACATGGGACTCCATGTTTGAGCCCTAAGCCCAAGCATCTCCCACGGGCAACCACTTTGGATGTTGCATGTGTAGGCCTTACATGCAAAAAAACCTACATACAATGGGCATGTACTACTTGGTCAAAAAATGAATTGGATACTCTACATGTGTGAACCATACCAACACAACCATGTGCGATAGTCTCAATTTTAAGAGTTGCATTTGGGTTATTTGAGTGTGGTAAGGTTATTAGGGGCTTTTAGCAACTTCATAAGGGTGATAAATGTGCATGGTTGCATGGAGGGGTTGTTTTCTTTTCCAAAATACGATATTGGTGAATAAGGTGTTGGGTTAGTTCTTTTCTTCAACAAAAAGTTGGTAATCATAGTTTTAAAACCTCAATGGTGTAATTAGGGGTGAGAAATCTCTAGAAGGTTGGGGGTAGAAGCACACACCAAAATTAGTGGTGTTTAGCAAAACATTGGTCTTGTTTTAGTATTTAATAAGTACCAAGGATGTTTGAAATTCATGAAGTAGTTGAAGGGGTGTCAATGAAAGGTCCATTAGAAATAGAATAATTTTCAAGCCTTATGAACATAAGATTAATTCGAGACAACTTAATGATTAAATAAATAGTGTGATAGGATAGCAATGGCAATGTGAATGTCGTAGTGAACGAAACATTTATTTAGAGTAGGGATAAGCTTAGCGAGGAGCTGCAATTACATGTTGAGTCCTGGACTATGCCTCAGTGATGGTTTATAACTGCAGGAAATCTAGGATGCATTGAATGGTGCGAATTAGGTAATCTGCCTTGTTATTAAGAAACATTCAACAAATCGGACCTCATAACTAATGATAGTGTCCAATGTCAGGAACTGAAAACCGCACGAAAATAGAGGTGTCTTCAGTTTCATAACAACCTTCACAGATGGTTTCAAGTTCATCACCAGAAACATGGTCAATTTGCAACAAGATCACCAGGGTGCGAGAGTTTCGAGAGATGCGATAGTGCCAAGCTCGAAAGGGTTCAACTTTAAGATGAGCGCGCACTTCTCAAAGTTCAGGATTTTCATCACGAGGACATTGCATCAATGTCAAATCTAAAGATGTCTCTGGAGCCGATTCTTCATTGACTTGTGCAGCATGAGGTCCATAAGACGTGGCCATATGCGACGCCATAATTTCAAGGAAAGGAAAAGAGATTTTCAATCAAAATCAAATCAATAATGAATGTGTGGAAGACTTATTACATCAAGATGTGAGGTTGTAATTTATAGATTTAAAATAAAATAAAATGCATAGGTAATGACCTAGAACCACGGTAAAATAAAACCTTAAGATCAATGAAAAAAATGAAAGTTTCAATAAAATTTGTTGGAGGGAAAATGGGAAGAGGGGAAAAGATGCTTCTCCTTTTCCTTCCATTGGCCACCAAGCAATGGAACCTTCCAAAGGCCACCAAACATAGAACCTTTTAAAGGCCACCAAACAATGGAACTTTCCAAGGGTTGCCAAGGATGGAGCCTTTCAAGGGCCACCAAGTAATGGAACCTTCCAAGGGCCGCTAAGCATGGAACCTTTCAAGGGCCACCAAGTAATGGAACCTTCCAAGGGCCGCCAGCATGGAACCTTCTAAAGGTCGCCAGGCATGAAACCTTTCAAAGGCCACCAAGCAATGGAACCTTCAAAGGCCACCAAGCAATGGAACCTTCAAAGGGCTGCCAGGCATGGAAACTTTTAAGGGCCACCAAACATTGGAACCTTCCATTGGCCCTTGAATTGAGATCTTATTTCCCCTCCTTCCTTTTCCTTATTTTTAAGAAGGCGAATTCGAATCATTGAAGTTTTTTTTTCCCCGGGATAATTTTCAATTCAAATCTTGAGAATACTTGTTCCCACAACCTTGTTGAGGAAGAAAAGAATGATTAATCTTGGTAGATGGTACAAAGGAGTGTAGATTGGACATTTGTAATAGTTTTGAAAGAATGGAAGTGAGTAGGGATAATGTTGGGAGGTTGAAATTTCAGAAAAGTTTGGTAACATAACTTCCTACTGGTTTAGCCGCATAGCTTAGGATTTGATAGCAAGGTGCACCTTGTAATTAGCTTTTTAAAGAGCTAAGGCAAGCCGGATTTGAATAACATATGTGTTAGGAATAATATTTCAAATGATTGGTGGTCTGCAGCCAAGTTGAACTTACTACCTTCGTGAAACCCTTTCGAGTTTGGTGGCATAGCTTCTTATTGGCTTAGTTGCAAAGCTTAGGATTTGGTAAGAAGGTGCGCCTTGTAGTTAGCTTTTTAATGAGCTAAGATAAGCCAAATTTGAACAACATTGTGTTAGGAATAATATTTCAAGTGGTTGGTGGTCTGCAACTAAGTTGAACATGGTGTCCAACCTTTAAAGGTTAATTTAAATGAACGACAATTTGACATAAAATTATAGGATTTGAGGTGTTTGAGCTTGGAAAATAGATCTATCAATTCTAAATCATAAATGATGCATAGGAGGCGAGTTACTTGGTTTTAACTACAAACACAGTTTAATGTCTATAAATACACTTGCATTGTTCCTTCACCGGTAGCATATGTACTTTCAAGTATAGTCACCTCATAAAACTAGGAGTAAAGGGACATGAAATCGCCTCACAACATGCCCAATTTTGTTTTACAATCAAGGATGATTATAGTTTCATGTTGTGCATCCTATCGGAATTATCCCATTGTGGAATTTTGTAGTTAGGAGTTTAAAGTATGATAATTGGGCGGATTTTTGGAAATTTTGAGTTTGTGAAACTGTAATTATGATTTAGACACATTCATGGATTTGATGGTGGATTTTTAAAAAAAACCCTACCATAGCTATTACATGAACCATACTTGTCAACATTATTTTTGCCTCAATGTGATGATGTTTATTTCCATGAGTAGGAGTAGGACCCAATCCATATATGGATTAAAGGGGTGGATTTTTTTTTATGCTTGCACTGGTTTTCATTAATTAATGTAGAATTAATTCATGTTTTAAGCATAGGTATGTTCTTCTTTGGATGCTTCAAATTCTTTGGTTTGCATCAGCTTTGGAAACAATATTTTGGACATCCAAGGTGGAGCAATAAATCCTTATTGTAGAGTTTTAAGAACTTAGGAAAAAGGTTATTGTGACCTTGTGTAATTTGGCTCTTTTTATGTCCTTGTGCCAATCTACCAAACAACAATACATTGTTGTATGGCATCCAAGGCTTTTGGTGAACTATCTTTCAAAAGTGAACATGTTCATCTAGAATTCACAACTAGATGCCATATGGCATCTTGTGATAACGACTTTTGGATCACATGGTTAGTGGGACATGGGAAATGCATGCAAGGGTAGAAGGCATTGGAACCATCTTCACAAATGCAACAAAGAGGTGTGCAACCATACATAACTATGTGGTGTTTGTGGGGGACTAATAAAATCCATGTGCTAGTGTAGCCCTATAGAAAATAACGCTAGAATGTTCATTAATAAATCCTTTCAAATTGGAGGATTATGTGAATAAGCCAAATTGGACTAGGATGTGTATTTTGTAGGACACACATAGGTTGGGTACTATGAGTGTGGCATTTAAGACTCATTCAATGTGTTGAAACAACCAGAGCTTCAATGTCAAAATGGGAAACTAATCCCAAATGGTAAGTTTACAATTTGTATGTGTGGACTCTATATTATAATCTCTTATATGTGCATTAATATTGTAACATCTTTTGATTGCCTTTTCAAAATAAAAATGAACTAACTAATTATGATGGTTGTAAGCTGGGAGCATGGCTAATGGGAACTTTGTTTACAAGTTTTATGTTATTTTTGTAGATGGGTTTACATTATTAGAATCTTCCAAGATATTTTTGGATAAGGGCAAAGTTGATGATGTTTTCAACTATGGCACCAAGGTAAATCCTTGTTACATTGAATCTTGTAATCATTGGGATGAAAGGTAAGTTTATGAAGCTAAAAATGACAATGATAATGTATGATTCATAGAACTAGTACTGAAAGCTACAAAGTCTATCAAATTTGAAAAATGATCCATGGATGCAAAGTTGCCATCTATAAGCAAAAATCTCTATGCATCATTGAATGAAAACTTGGACTTGACCATGATAGTAGTACATGTACAAATTATGGTGATTTGGTGGTCTTCCACTACAATTTGCAACACAATGAATTGGCCTTCAAGTAAGTATGTACACCTAATTCAATTATGTGAATTTGGAAACCTTAAATGGAAAACTGGTTTTCATGATTGATTTTAATGATATTGATGTTTCAACAATAAATTGAAAAAAAAATGTTCCTCAATCAAATGTTTTGAAATATTTGCATTTTGTAGCATAATTATACAAGTTTATCACCAAATATATGCAACATAATTGGACATTCATGTCATTAAAGCTTTTGTCACTAGGGCATCTATTATTAAGCGTTATGCCAATACTGCTTATGTCACTAAACCTATATCACTAATACCTAGGTCTACATCACTAAAGCCTATGTCCCTCACCCTACATAATTATGGTGTAATGTCATTGGGACCTATGACATAGTACCTTATGTCACTCAAGTTTATGTCATATGTTAGTAATGCATGTGATTTAAGTTTAGGTGAATAGGGTTTTTGTCATTTTGGCCTACTGCAATATGTCATTAAGACTATGCCACTAATGCCCATTGTCATCTGGTGCCTAATTATGTCACTTTGGTTTATATTGCCAATATGTTTTGTGTATCTTGGGCTTGGTGTAATATGTCATTGAAACCTATGCCACTAATGCATGTGTCACTCACTTGGGCAATTGGTCTCACACAATTTGGAGGGGAAGTATACCAAGTGTTAAACTACACTAAGTATCACATTTTGAAATATTAATGTTCATTGAAGGTTAACCTAAGTATGGGTTGACATAATCTGGAATGAAAATCCGACAAGTGTTAAAGTACATTTTGGTAGGAAGTTTTCAGGACAAAGGTGCACATATGTGGGGCCAAATGATCCATCTAGATTTTAAGATTTGAGTAATGATGGCCAAGTGATTAATTATGTGAAATGTAACTTGTTTGGTCTTTTTGGGAGCTTCATGGAACATATTTGTTTATTTAACAAGTTCGCGGGTGTGAATTCAAGCACAAAAAAAAAGGTGCATCCATTAATTAAGGTTATGACACATTTAGTTATTTGCATAGGTTTAAGACCATGTGACGTGCTCCCAAGCCCCTTGCTAGACCCACTTGAGGGTCCAAGTACGTTGAATTGCGGAAAGTTGGGACTTGAGGGCCGCTCCTGACTTCCAGCACTAAAAGGGGGTAGAAGGGCGTGCTAGAAGTCCCGGGATTAGACTAGGAAGAGAGACAAGTATTATCTCACTCGAATATGCATTGAAAACCAACCACAAGAGGGTTAATTCACATTTGGGAACACCCTTGGGTGTTGGGACAAGCCATGGGCACTTGGACTCACTTGACCCACCACAGCCCGGACTCGGGGGAAGCCACCACCTTCCCCCATATAGTATTTTCTACCGCTCTCGGTGGAGGCTACATTCAAATGGCTCTTTTTCCCGGGACTCCCAAGGAGGAGTCCCAAAACTGTCCCGGGTTGGGGTCTTGGGACTTTGGGAGCTCATATCTCTCGGCTCCAACCTTCGATTGGAGTGAGGTCTAAACCAAAGTCATAGCTCTCCTTGAGAGCTTTCCAACGCCATGTCGCACTCCTTCAGAATACGTTGGGAAGAGGTCGATTCCCGACTTTTAGTGGTCGGGAGTCAAACTGCCAGTTTGACTCCCAGCCTTTCGTTTGCCCATAACTTAGGCTGTAGATGTTTAAATGGCGCATGCGAGGCCATTTTGGGCATCTACACTTCAAGACCTTTCCATTGATATAAAGAACACCTCAATGCAAGGTGTTTTGACCCTTGAACTCGAGCTCTGAGTTTTCGGGAGTCCCGAAGGACTTTAACTTCCCACTTTTGGGGGTGTGAGTTTCATGCTCACACTTATCCCAAAGTGGGGTTGCGACATATAGTATGGATTATATATCAAGACTGGCTAATATATGGTGGATATATTGTTTTTGTGGGGGTCAGGATTGAAGAGAAAAAAAAATGAAGGTATGAAGTGGTGGGCTACATTAAGGTGAACAAACCCTAATAAGTCAATTAAGCATGAAGTTCATATAAATTGAAACAACAAGAAGACAATTCTATTTATTTATACTTGAGTTCATAATTCAACAATGGTTAACTAAAAAGTGACCATGAATGTTTTACATTTTATTGTTGGATCTTAATTGCATAGGAATGGAATTATGGTACTACATGGTTAGACAATACATAAACTTGTATGGCTTTTGATTGGGGACTTGAAGGGGGATTTTAGTATGGAATCCAATCTTCTTCTAATTATTTTGGTAGGATATAACAGGTAAGCTTGTGATGGTGGATCAAATAATGGACTAGGTACAATCCTTCCAACAATAAATTGAGGTAAGATTATAAAAAGTTATAGCTCCCCTTCCTTTGTTTTCTAGATTGGGTTTTAGATTTATAATTTATGATTTTATTTGCACTATTGCCATAAAATGCCAAGCCAAACCTTTTGAGATGTGATGGCCAGTTTAGGGCATGTATGGATTTTTTGATTAGATCTTTGGAGACAATTACAAGTTCCACAATATAGACTAGCATTGAACACTTGGGTTCAATATTTTTTTAAAAACTTGGAAACCTCCAAGAGCTAGCCCTTGATGTAGGTTGACAATGGACAAGTGAGACCCAAGTGAAAATTAAATGATTTTAGAATTACTATAGTGATTTAATAATGTATTACTAATTTGATGTGTCAATGTTTCAAATTTGAAAATGATGTTGAATGACACCCAAGTGATACCAACAAGTGATTTCACTATAGTGGTTTAGTATTCGGAAAATGTGAACTTTTGATGTGCTAGTGAGGCACTTTTGAAAATGATGGATGAGTGCGACTCAAGTGACATTCAAGTGACATCCAAATGATTTACCATAGTAATTTAGTAAAGATGTGAACATCTAAAGTGCTAGTGGTTAGATACTTGAGAACGTTGTGACACTCAATTAACATCCAAGTCACATAGAATTCATTTCACTATAATTGTTGAATGGCCACAAATATGGGTGATAAGTGAACAATTGCTAAAAAGCTAGATGACCTAGGGTTTAATTTGAAGGCTTGATTGTGATGACTATGTTTTACAGTGGAACTTACTTGCATGGGGGATTATGATACCCTTTGGGCACCCTCAAGTAGGGTGTGGTTTAGAATGTGGGGCTACCATTTTGTTTACTCATGTTGGCACATGATTGAAATTGGTGTGTGAGGTAGGAAATCAACTACGAGAAACAGGGTGGAATTAAAGCCATGTCACTACAAATAGCAAATGGAAAAACTATTTGGAAACAAAGATGGAGAGCTTGGCATTGTGCACGAGGGATATAAAGGAACTATTGTTGGACAAAAGACGTGTGTGGTGGAGTGCTAGAAGATCCCTTGGGTTGAAAAGTGGATTAGAGGAAGATCAATTTTGTAATGTCAACTTTTACTATGGATGTGCACATATGGGATAATAACATGAGTTTCAACACACCTCATAGGTTTTCTAATTTACTAATGTATGCCTTAGTGATGTGAAAGGAGTGAGATAATGCTTGGTGACTTGGTAGATTGTCACTTTCATGGAGGTAATGTATCAAGTGATAGACCACCTAGGTATGTGAATGACCACGCTTGAATGAGAAAAAATATGATGCGCCCCCGAGCTCCTTGATAGATTCAAATGTGAGTTTAAAGTGAAAACAACAGAAGATCAAGGAGTTGGGGCACACTCCTTGGCTTGTAGCACTTTGGGGGTAGAGGGGCATGCTATAGCTCTAGGATGGGACTAGGAAGGATGATAAACACTTAATCACTCACACAAACCTGCACAAAACCAGTAACGAATTGGTTAATGCATAGTTGAAGCACTTTTGGTGCTAGGACGAGCCATGGGCAAACTCGGATTCACAAGACTCACCATGGCCTAGATTTGGGGGAAGCCACCACCTTCCCCCTTATAGTATACTTTTACCTCTCCACGAGGCCCACATCCAAATGGCATTTTGTCTCGAGACTCCCAAATGGGAGTCCCAAAATTCCCAAAATTGGGACTCCCATGACTTTGGGGCCTCATAACTTTGTTTACAGACCTTTGATTGAGATGAGGTCTAAAGCAAAATTGTAGCCCTCATCAAGAGCTTTTCAATAATATGTTGCACGCCACTGCACACAAGGTAATCCGGTCGATTTTTGACTTTTAATGGTTGAAAGTCAAATTGCCAATTTGACTCCTAGCTTTTCTTTTGGCCATAACTTGTGTTTCAAATGTCCAAATGGGTCATGCAAGCCCATTTTAGACATGTAAGTTTCAATAGCTTTTCAATGATATAAAAAACTCTTGAATCCAATGGGTTTTGATGCCTGCAATTTCCCTATGAATCTTCGAGAGTCCATTGGGACTCCAACTCCCAAAAAGAGAGTTCACTTGCGAATGTGAGGGTTCATTCTTTCACACTCTTTGCACTCCTAGGAGCATGAGATGTGACCCCCGAGCTTCCCTCTTGGCTTGCAACCTTGTAAGCCCTTGCCTTGGTCGCAAGCCCAAGGCTAGGATTGCGACAACTATTTTGTATTAATTTCATTGTGATGTCTTGTGATGGGTCAGGATGAAGGCGCAATCAATTTGGGGTTGCATCAAACTTTCAGGAGGACAAAAACTTTGCTGACTTGTGTGAAATTCATTGATGTGACCCATATGTCGAAACACTTGTCAACCATCGCCACATTTGTGTTAATAGATCTATGTCCCAAATCTACAAAATCTCAACTTGAATCAATTAGACATTAAATCTATAGGGATGTAAAATACTCGTGAAAAGTATGCTTCTGAAGAGATGTGGTATTTAAGATAAAGGGTGAATTTGAAACAATTTATGTTATGTTATGAAACCCTAAATCTCCATAGGCCACTTAATTAGTCACAAAACTAGCCCACCCTTCTGATAATTTAGAATATTACTCTCTTGGGGAATTATACTTTTTCATGTTCCAAATGAAGTTTTGCAACCTCCCCCCCAAAACAATTACCAGCCTTGCAAGATTTTAACCATCAAATTTTTCATTAAGGACAATGAAATATAAAGGAAATGAAATAGATGAAGGAGATCTTCATTGTTAATATTGTTTTCCATGTATACTCTAGTATATGCACGACAAAGTACAAATTCAGACAATTGCAAATTTACAAATAGCCACAACCCATAATGGATGTGATCGCATTTGTATGATTGAACCATTATTTGCATTAGTTGGAAAGAATATTCAAAGTTCATACTACCCATCAACCATGTAACTTTGCATGGACTTGTATTCTGGATGATTTATATAACATATTAACTCCATACAAATCAAGTGATTGATGATTACATATGTAGCAAAGAAGAATAATATGTGTAGTCATATTAACATGTACCATTAGCAGTCGTAACCATTACTTAATTTGTTCTTGCTAGAAAAAAGAGTTTTTGAACTTTGGATTGTAAAAACTTAATAATATTAATAATATTTTATTGTGAATATATTATATATATCATAAGAACTTGGAATCAATCTAATGAATGAAAAACACATATAAGGATTTTTAAGCATTTGTAATAAAAAAAAACAGTGGTCTAAGGGGGCACGTGTGGTTCCTAATAACATGGTTGGACCCTAATGCAAAGTTTGAGTGATGCACTGTTAGAGTTATAACCTCCTTTTAAAAGTTAACTTCTAGATTCCCATCATGGTTTGCTCTAAGATCAAAGAGTAGGGTGTTGTACTCATTGTACCTTTTCTTGGGAATAGCCAAGAGGTGAACATTTGCTAGTGCAAAGGGTACCATCTCATCAATCGCAATGTCTAACTTTTCCAAAATAAGCCTCCCCTTCATATAGCTGATGATGCAAGTGAAGCCAATAGTTTAACAACTAATGACATTAAAAACATTTGCTATTTTTTGGGTTCATATATACTTCAAGCCTAATTTCAAATGGACATTTGCTAATCATTTCAAGTCTAAAATCCCTTGCAAATAATAAAATAAAATGAGGCATCTATGATAGCACAATACAATATTGAAAGTACATGCCTATTTACATATGTCCACACATGCACATATATTCAAATGGGTTGGTTCTCATTGAGTTAACCAAAAGCACTTGGAGAGTGATGAATGTTCATTAACTTTTATATACCACTATGGTGGTGGTCCTATTTCTTTTTTTTCTTGCATAAGGATACAAAAAACAATTAGCAACTAAAGTTCATTAGAAATTAAACCACCCCGTCACCTTTCTTTCTAAACAAAATAACCACCATGGATCCAACATGTTGTCCAGCTCTTTATTCAATTAAGACCTTGTAATCAATTTTTAAAAGCCAATTTCTTTTAGTGTTGAACATTATGTCAATTGATCACCCTAACAAGTAACCAAAATTTCAATCAAAACCCTATGACCAAGTTCATGTGGCAACATTTAGATTTATTAATGAATGAAGAAACTATGGCCATTAACCTATTCCTAAAGGTACCATATCAGGCAAGTAGGCATTCTACATTGTGGTTGGAAGTGATTTACTTTTGGAATTGAAGTCTTAGCCTATCTTGAAACATGACTACTATTTGTCATTATAGTTGAACTACAAACCAACCACATTTATAAGTTTAGCAAAAGCAAATTCCAACAATCTTAAATAACATCTCAACTCTTGATAAACAACCAATTATTGGCCTTTCTAGGTCAATATTTAAAGAAAATGGGAATAAAATGCATGTTGTTCCATGAATGAGTTCCACCCAATTGGCTTCCTCTACCACCTCCAAGTTTGGATACTTGTGCTCTAGGATTATAAGGCCCCACATTGCCCTCAGCCATACACCAAGCTAGTTGCTTTACACCTTGAAATAAATCAACATCCCATCATATGGCATACTTGAAAGAAATTCTAAGTTCCATTCTAGGTCAAAATTCTTTCTCACCGTAAAACATAGATTGGGCCTTTAAGGTTGAACGTGTGAGTATGCGAGCTCGGTGTTTATCTACATCAAAATTTTCAAATAAAAACCATTATTTAAAGGTGGCTAGAAATGAAAATTTCAAAGCCCTAACCAAGTGTTCATGTCATATTGAACTAACAAAAAGACAATAAAACCTTGCATACTAGTAAGAAGCTTTTGGACCAATCTTGAATCGATAAACCCAATTGTTCTTTTGATAGCCACAATCATCTTTTCATTCTACGACAATAACCCACTTCACTAATTAAAGCATTTGTAGCAACTAAAATGGTTCAATCAATTGCTCTTGAAATATGTTAATCATTAGGTGTATAAGGGTACTTGGAGAAAAACCTTAGGTAGATCCATTTTACTTGGACCTACTTTTGTTATACATATAAGCTTTTGGTATCCATTTCGTTGTACATACCTAATTTGTTGCAAATACAAAAGACAACTAGAAAGAATATCACATAATTATCCGCAATGTAATCTACAATAGAAAAACAATCTTACAACTCTCACTCAAGTTTGTCTCTTCTAAAAATAAAATAGGTATTTTGCATAATATGTTTGATTTCCTTCTACTTGGTTCCCATTGCTAGAAGATAAACCTCTGTTTTTTGGAAAATAAAACCAATTGACCTAAATGAGTTGATGTAGTTTTTTTTTTATAGAATGAACTACCTCCCCCTCTTTCAAAGATTGATTCTATTAACAAAAGACAACATCTACTAGTCTTTGTGAATGAGTTCCTAGAGACAAAATATTCATGCCCTTGGGTCAAAATGCACTCAAAAGAGCCAAAAGTGTTACTTTATATTAACCCTACATATCTTTTTCCCCCAAAATAACTTTTTTCATATGAAAGAATTTTTGAATGATTTTCTTTGCAACTTGTGATGAAAAATGATTATAATTGCCATAATAATTCAAAAGAAAATTCTTAATAAAATTTTCATAAACATGAATTTGTAAAAATGCACAAATTCCTTACAAATTTTATGTTTCATTTTGAAAAATGACGATAATTTGAAATCATACCAAAAAATGTTAAATTTTTTAAGTTGAATTTAATGTAATATAAAATACCACTTTGTTCAATACATCATGTACATTATACCCATTTATATGTGGTAAAATACTTTTGAAGTTTTGAAGTTTTAAATTTTCAAGTGTACACTTTGAATTTTCAAAGTTTTGAAACTGCACATTTTTGAATTGTGAATTTTTTTTAGTGTGTCTAATAGGTTATTATCATCTCATATTTTATGATCAATTTACTTTTATTATATGAGTCCTTTGAAATTCCTTTATAAAAATGTCATTTTTCAATGATAAAATTTTCATATTCAAAAGTTTTAAACTAAACCAAAACTTAGAATTGGATCAAATGGATTTTAATTTGATTTTCCTAACATTCATGTGTGTTAAAAAAGAATAATGTGCCATGATTACCACAATTGCAAATGGCCAAAAAAAAAATCTCTAATTTTTTATGATGGAATTTGACATTTGACACCTTTTGTGGTTCCTTTGATTTTGTTTTTACCCCCTTAAGCTCTTTATCAGTCTTGAAACTTACACTAAAGTAATACAACGACACCTAAAAAAGATGATGACAATTTGCACTTGAAAAAATTTAATTTTATGGATCACAAATAAACTAATTGAAACTCCAAATGAGAGAATTGGTGCAAACGAATGAACAAAAAAGCTAGGACAAATGGTAGAAAACATGTTAACATGATACCTAAAAATCAACATGGGAAAAGTTACAAATCCCATCACCTTGTAGAATGGAATGTACAAACCCCGCAACACTAGAATAAGATGATGAGACACTAGTATTGCTTGGGAGTATGATTGAATACAATAGAGTTTCCTTGACACCATTCATACCACTACAATGTTACCACAACCTTTGCATTTGATCCATCATTTCCCCTACTATACTCCTACTGATACTGATATAGTAAGAGTGAAGAAGAAAACAAAACACACACACATAGTATTACAACATTGTTAGTGAATGCAGATTATGATGCAAAACAAATTGAACCCACTGAAGTTCTCCATCCCACATTTGGTTATCAATTTATGTAAAACATTCTTGCACTGATGGGACATGCAACATTTAGAATGCCTCGTTCATAAGTTGGTAGACTTGTCAGAGCCTTTGATGACAATTGATGAGAATAACTTCGTAATACTATTGTACTTGGAATTTACATCGATCTTAAAAATCAACTAGTAAAAGGGTTTGAGAGATTTTTGGATTTAAAAACAAAAATAGCAAATAGGAAATAGAGGACGCCCAATGTTAAAAAACACCCAAAAAAGGTGAGAAGTGGTGCATGAACAATAGTGATAATCTCATGCATGCTTATTTATTCAATGACTTTTAAAAGGTAGATTTATGGTAGTGAACAACTACAATAACATCCTTGATTGACTTCATTAGCATATAGTAATTATAGGAAAATAATGCCAAACATTAACTAGCGTATTGAGTTTCTGTCACTAGAACAACAATAATGTTGACACTCAAATCTTAACCAACATGTTGAATTCACTAGAAGAAAAACATGTATTTTCGACTGCTCTTTGCGACTAAATTTTAGTTGCAAGAGACAATTTGCAACTAAAATCCTTTTAGTCACCTAAGACAAGTCACATGTGATAAATAGTCGCAAATGACAAAGAGTATTGTATGAAAGAAAAAGTCAACAAATACATTTCATCCTTTGACTCCATTGTATACGTATTGTCACATGCGACTAATATGCAACTATTTTGGTCACAATTGAAGGCAAATCATGTGTTGCCACGTGTCTTAATATATGATGATGATTATTATCATTATTATTTTGAAATAATCTAAGACGTTCAATTCAAAAACTTGGATGATCTTATATTATGACACATGGCCCAATGTAAATATGCCACGTGGCATTAAAAATAATTTAATAAAAATATTAATATTAGGTTGGTAGGTACATAAATAGGTGCCTACAATCTTTACCTACCTACCTACCTACCTACCTACCTACCTACCTACTTAGGTAAAAAAATAAATAGGTAGGTTTTACCTTCCTAGGTTAAATACTTATTCATATAGGTAGGTACTTAAGTAGGTAGGTACATAGGCTGACCTAGATGGGTAGGTCAAACTAGGTACTTACCTAACTAAATAGATAAGTAGGTTGGGGAGGTATGTACTTTAGAATTATGCATTATTTGTTTTTTTGTTTTGGGTTGAGCCTTTTGATTAGCTCATCCCATGTGCACAAACTTCTTAATGTGAAATTGCATGGGCGCACCCCTTTGTTTATATAGTGTTCAAAATAGGAATGAAGAACAAAAAATATGGGATAAGTTTTGAAGTTGCAACTTCCTTACAAACTAAGTTGTAATTCCAAAACTTTTTTCATCCCTTGCTTCTAGGGTTTTTAGATTTTAAAACAATTCAAGTACTAGATAATTAAATAATCATTTAATTCATAATGATGAAATTTACATATATTTAAATTATAAACTACACACTACAAATATTAAGTACTCATTATTAATTACTTAAATAAGTAATACCTTCTTCATATTTGACAAACTAGCTATCTAGTTACTCACAAGTTATTAATACATAACTCATAAATAATAAAATATTTTAAAATATTTAATTACTTTTCAGAATCTGATCCAGCTATATATAATATAATTAATATGAAATAAATTTAATGACTATAATTTAAAATTAAATATTTTAAATACTTATTTTAAAATTATATATCATGAATTAACAATTGTTATTGGAAAGTGAATTCTTACAAAAAAATTTGAAGAATTATTATTCAACTAATTACATTATTTATTGTATAATAAAATTTATTGTTGTAAAAATTATTATAAGTCAAATAATTTTTT
>Ga0209611_10005461_pt1 | contig 21287 bp, 20 predicted proteins | sample S1TSphgellanicum_3_FD_187693 | JGI IMG/M metagenome (GOLD analysis project Ga0209611, IMG submission 187693) | Host-associated microbial communities from peat moss isolated from Minnesota, USA - S1T2_Fc - Sphagnum magellanicum MG (SPAdes) (version 2) | ecosystem: Host-associated > Plants > Peat...
TTGTCACTTGTGGTGATCAATAGGATGATGGGATTAACCACTAAGAGACATTTGCACTAGTCATCAAATGGTCAACAATGTTGCCATTGTTGCACAAAAAAGGTGGCATGTGCACCATATGGATGTAGAATTGGCTTTCTTCAATGGCAATATTAGTAAGTACTCTTTCTCAAGCAACCCCTTAGTTTTATCAAGGCAAGTTCCAAGGGCAAAATCACAAAATGTACAAAGTTATGTATGGTTTACATCAATCTCCTCATGCATGGAATGAACAAATCAACATGTATCTCCAATCCATTGGCCTCATCCCTTGTTTTCCAAACCCCCTAGCTTGTATGTGATGATTGTTGGTGATTTCATGTTCTTATTGATTATCTATGTTGAAGATTTGATGATCACAAGAAATTTCATTCAAAAGATTGAATAGCTCCAATAATAACTTTGTGAACAATTCACCATGGCCCTTTTTCTTTGTACCTTGGTATGGATTTCTTTTATAGTCTTCACGATGTGATGTCCCATTATCGATATGTTCTAAAATGTCTCATTGACATGGACTTGAATGATTACTTTCTCAGTCCAATCCCCATGGATCCCAATAGCAAGCTCTCTCTTGAGATGGATTCACCATTGCTCATGGCTTCCACCATCACATATTATTGAATGGACCTAGGCAAGCTTTTTCATGCCGCCAACATTCACCTTAACATTGCATATTTTATTAGTGTCATGACCAAATTCACTACTGCTCCTCATGAGGCTCATTTTGAAGCAATGATCCTTATTTTCTACTATTTGAAGGGGTTTTTGGATTTTACAATTCATTATGAACGAAGGGGATATTATACTAGTTGATTTCACTAATAATGATTATCTTGGTGATTTGGATAAGTGCAAATCTATTTCTAATTTTTTGTTTAACATAGGTAGTGGGCCCACATCATAGAAAAGCAAACTCCAAGATGAAATGGCGCAATCTAATTATGAAGTGGAATATTATGCCTTTATGGTTCAATTACGGAAGAAACATTGTGGTTGCATCATTTATTGGAGGAAATGGGTTTTCCACTTTTGAAACCAATGACAATATTATTTGACAACTAAAGCTACCTAAAGATGTTGAAGAATTTTGTTTTTCATGCTTGCACCAAGCACATTAAAAAGGCTTGTCATTTTATCCACAACCAAGTTAAGAAAGGGAGAATCATTCTAGGGTACATGAGGTCCAAGGACCAAATTGCTAATGTGTTTACCAAAGCAATGATCAAGGTTCGGTTTAATGAATTGAAAAGTTGGTCACAATTAAAGACACATAAAAAGGTTGACATAGAGTAAATTTATTAGAATATTAGTAATTACATAGTTTTTATAACATCTTTGCATAGTCTCCTAGGCTCTCATAGATTTTATGTAAGGTGTTAGTATAAAATAAAAGCTTGTGTCCCATCAAGTTGTAACTAAAAACTTGTAGACAATCACATCTCGGACTCAAAGGGAGTGTTGGACCTAGGTCCTCATGGCTAGTCCATTACTTGCTTGGATAAATGTATGTAGGATATTAAATTAAACCTTAAATTACATAATGCAAGATGACTACACAGACACTCATTAGGGCGATAGTTATGTGCAAGTTAAATGATTGCACATATACTTACTAATTTACATTGGTAGTTACTTTAGCTAAATGGTGCCCCTTGATCTGTTATATTTGATCTTTAGTATCTTAATGTTTCATGTAGGACCCACAACTTACATGTGTGGTTATAGTCTTTATAGAATATGTCCATTAGAATGTTGATGTTAAAATACCACTTGGGGAAATGAAAACCATAAAAAATGTTTTGTATGTATTTGACTTTAAAAAGAACTTGTTATCAATTGGATCATTTATTAACTGAGGTTATTACATTGTTTGTGATGATAAAAGGTGCCTTGTTATCAATAAACATTTTTATGAAGTGGTAATCATTGGAGAACAAAATAACAAGAATAGGTTGTGTAGGCTTGGGATGACTATTGTTCTTGGCAACTCATTGCCAGTGGAGGTCCACTTGGTCTCATTTACTAGCAAACCACAATGTAGCATTGTTAGTTAATGCATCTCAACTACATGAAAAGGTTACATTTCCTTACTATTAATAAAATGACAATTGGCATGATCTCATACTTGCCATTTATAATACAAGTTTGCTAAGGATGTCACCTAGGACAACACAAATGTCATCGCTTCTCAAACAACACTTCTAATGCTATGAATATGCTTAAACTAGTAGTACATGTAGACCTTATGAACCTTTCCTCATCAAATCTTTGTTTAGTTAATTTTAATTCATGACCTTTGAAGATAATTTTTTTATAAACATATGTGGGCATATTTCTTATAGAGGAGATGAAGCATTTTCTAAGTTTCTTACATTCAAACAAGAAGAAAACCTTACCAAAAATATGATTGTCCCTCTTCATTTAGATTGAAGGTTTAGAGGATATTCTCCCCCTTGGTCTAAATGATAATAAAAGGATGTGTTACCAAAAGGATGGGATGTAAAACAAAATGGTGTTACATAATGGATGAATAGGTCTAGATAATTTAAAGAACAAGGTTGATGTTAAAGAGTGAGACTCCAAACCATTTATGGGTTGATGTTGTTAGCACATCAACCTATTTGCTAAATTGTTGCCCCATAAGAGGAAATAATAAAATCACACTAAAAGAATTATTTTTAAACTAGTAATCAAATTTCTTGCACATTTGCATGTTTTTGGTTGCAAAGTTTTCATTCACATACCAAAGCAAGATTAAACTAAATTGCAAGTTATGGACTTTGAAGGAATCATGATGGGATACAATGAGTATTTAAATGTTTATATAGGTGTTTTGACCCTATAGACATAGAAAAGATATTTGTGATTAAAGACAAAAACTTTGATGAACTATCTTCTCATACACCACAACATATTTTATTAGAACCCCTTGCAAGATCAAGGATGGCTCATGCCATGTAGCAAGAAATGGATTCTATCCAAAAAAATCAAACCTAGAAGCTTGTAGACTTGCCACAAGGAAAGAAACAAATAATGGGATGCAAGTTCTACAAAGTGAAGCCCAACCTCGATGGCAAGACTCAAAGTGAAGTTGGTAGCACATGGGTTCAAACATAAGGAGAGTGTTGATTTTAAAAAGACCTTTGCCCCAATGGTAAGGTGGAGCATTGTCCAGACACTTTTTGTTCTTGTTACTCACGATAATTGGGATGCTTTTCACCTTTATGTGACAATCACCTTCCTTAGTGGTGAGTTGAAGGAGGAAACTTATAAATAAACAAACCTAATGGGTTTGTAGCCAAAGGCCAAAAGAATAAAGTTTGTACACTTGTCAAAGCCTTATATGGCCTACATTAGGCTCCAAGAGCATGATATGATAAAATAGATCAACGTCTTAAGGAACAAGGATTGAAAACACAACAATGCATCCTACAATCTATATTATACTATTGAGAACAGAAAAATTCTGGTCTTGTACATAGATGATTTGTTGCTCACTAGAAGCCACAAAGAGAAAATAACTTGGCTGAAGCTACATCTAGAAACTATGTTTCAAATGATTAACTTGGGCAACTTGAAACTCTACCTTGGTATTGAGTTTATCAAGTTGGACAAGGGAATAAATTCATGATGTAGAAGGATTACATGAATAAAATCCTTGAAAAATTCTAGATGAGGGATTGCAATCCATCAATGACCCCATTTTCAAATGGCTTTGGGCTTGGGAAGGAGGAGCATTTAGAATCAATTGAGCCTACCATTTATTAGAGAAATAGTCGGGAAGTTCATTTACCTACCTAACACCCAACCCAATATCACATGTTTAGTCAATGTAGTTAGTAGGTACATGAGTGCCCCTTGTAGTTTGCACCTAGAAATAGTGTGTTTCTCAAAAAGGGTTAAGTGTTTTTACTGAAATTCATGGCTAAGCTTTACAACACATCTCCAACAGCCAAATCATGCACATTTTCCATGTAGTTGGGTCTGTACTCTCGACACCCAGACATGGCATGTATACAAACTGCAGCAAAGCTTTGTGTCATGTACAATTCTGAACTTAAGATCCAGTGAAACAGGTGTGCAATTTATGAGCAAGCAGATGGGTGTTTGGACTAATTGGCTACCTTCACCATGGCAAGGGTTCTCTGTATGTCAATTTGGTTGATGAAAAGCACTTCTACTGTAAGACCTACCATGGCATCTCCTGTAATTGAGATTAAATCCAAGCTGTCAAGTTTTCAGCAAAGGCTATGAAAACTCTGCAATGGTGGTCAAATCTTTGAGAGCACGAGTCCTCTTTCCTATAGATTTTGTGTCCACACTTCTGAAAAGCAAGGGGGGAAGAGGGGCATTACTAAGTAAAAGGGAGTCAGGAAATGAGGCCTGCGGAAGCCACTCTTGAAGGGCATGAGCCCCTGAGATAATCCGGCCTGTATTCCATGGAGCAAACTCAAATGGGGCGCCTATGGCAGACAGTGCACTATGCACAGCCTTTGCAATTGGAAGAGTTCTTGAGTCCTTCTTTGGGTCAATATCTCCCCACCTGTCCAAAACCCCAATGTTTATGGTCGTGTTATCTTTATCACTTCTAAGATGTGGCACTAATCTGATTCCCAGAAGGAGGGGGCAATATCATCCAACAATCATATGCTACAACTCTTTGGTTAGCATCCTACACCACTAAATGAAATTGCCTGAGCCTTGTGCCATAACACAACGTGAGTCTCCAGTCCTGCTGCCCATGGAGTGAGCTAATTCAGATTGGAGATAAAACAATGGGAGAAGTAATAGGTGAACTTCTGCAAGAAATTATAAGATCAGAAAAGGAAATACTCACTTTGTTACAATGCTGAGGAGAGGAGGAAGCTCTTCCCCCAAAGAAACTGCTGTTTTCAAGTCCGCCAGCCACACCATCAATGTTGTCAATGCTGCCCCTGTTGACATCCTGGCCACAAGGAACACCATCAAATGCATTAAAATTTGTCAGAAGCTCATTATCTTCAAATGCAGCACTTAACAAAACCAACCAACTCAGGGATGCAAAAGATAAGTGAGAAAGAAATGTCATCAGGTAGGACTTCAGAGTGCAGGCAATGAAGAGGAAGATGAAGTAAAGAATGATATGAAACCTATGAACATCAATGGCCCACATCATGCGAGTGTGACTGAGAGCTTCAAGGAGAACCCCTCGGCGACGTCCCTCAGCAAGAATGCGAGCAGCTCTCTCTCTCTGACCTAAGCACCAAAGAGCTTCCAGCAGTGCATTGTAGAAATGAAGATTGCTCCCAACCCCATCCCTTCTGAGGTTATCAAAGGTGAACTCCACCATCTGCCAATTTGAACCTTGGTCTACATCACCCTTCAAAATTCCAGCAACCAGGCCATAGATAGTTGGCATTTTTGGAGCCATCATTTCATTGAGTAACTTGTTGGCATCATCCCACCTGCATGAGAGAAAGCCACGTATTTAGCCATATAAATGTCAACCTAAATCTAGAAACTTTTTGGCCAAGAATAGAAAGCATTATAGAAAGGTTCCCATTGAACCTTGGAGTAAGACAATTGCCCAGTTATGCTTTAAAGATCTTCTGGAGGTTCTCAACATTCTTGTAGGATGGCAGTCCATGAAATGCCAACATGAACATGAGAAATTAGAGGGAGCCTGCGCTCACCGGTTACGTCGGGCACAGATAGAGAGCATAAGACAATATGCACTGACAGTAGGAACCCTGCCTCCAACCTTCATTTCCAAAAACTGTGCTTTAGCTTCATCAAACAAGCCTGCAGTGCAGTATACAGCCAACAGAGCTTCATAAGTCTGCTGATTAGCTGCACACCTTGCTTCTTCCATATCACGATAAACCTCCACTGCATCATCAAACAAACCCCCTCGGCCATATGCCTCTATCAGAGCATTGAATGTTGATGCATTGGCTGGAAGACCCCCATCAAACATAGTTTCAAAAGCTCCACCAGCTTCACAATATAATCCACCAGCTGCATAAACCTCAATAAGGGCATTAAAGGTGCCCTGATCAGGCTTACACCCAGTTTCCTCCATGCTGTGGAATGCACCGGTTGCTTCCTGATATAACCCTGCGGTCCCATATGCTTTTATCAAGCCTGACCCACAACAGAATTCTTTTGTCAATGAGGATGCTACCCAGCTTCTCAGTCAAGTGATCCACAACCACAATTTTGTGCCATTTCATAGCCCCAGAAATGCAGATGTAAAGCAATGCATCTAGGATTTGTGTGTAAGGCGCCTGTAGACTGCTATACATGTGATCCTCCTAGTCATTGTCTTTGCTTTCATGCAATCAAAAACTAACAGACCAACTGAATCTAGCATATGAATCTAGCATTGACACCCATATGTCTAGAATAGCTCCAGACATTTCAGCAATTTCAGTCCACACCTGTATAGACCTCCACTTTTGGGACAAGATTTCTCTGACGCATGTGTCGATAAATTTCAGTTGCCTCACGGTGAAGCACACCTTTCCCACAAGAATAAAGAAGGGCAGTGTACGTTGACATGTCTGGCTCCACTCCCCCATCCTGCAGATACTTTTTGCAGACTGTTTAGAGACCATTGGGAGCCAGGAAAGATAAACTTAGAACCTATGAATACATTGCCAATGTGTATCCACAGCATTATATTTTGTCTTTAATCTTTACACCTTGCCACTCTGGCTGGAATAACATTAGGGTCCTTGCATGTAGTTCAGAGGATCACTCCTGCACACAGTTTTCAAAGAACTTCGTATTTTCAAGAACATGCATGCCAATAACAGAGTGAAAGAGGTATGTACAACTTCAACTTGGTGTGGGGGTTTACCAGCATGTCTCGAAAAAGATTAATTGATTCACGGAAGAAACCTCCTTGACCAAATACTTCAATAAGTGTATTATATGTGACAACATTGGGTTCTGTACCCCTTTCTTTCATGTCTGTGAAGAGGGTCCGCACATCATCATAGCATCCATGTTTACCATATGCCTCCAAAAGGGAACTGAACGTAACCACATTTGGAGTGCACCCGGCCTCCTGCATCTGTTTAAAAACTTCTGCAGCTGCCTGAAACTCACCAATCCGAGCATATGCATCTATCAAAACATTGTATGCAACAACATCAGGAACGTTGCCTGCCTGCTCCATTTCACGGAGCAGCTCAGCAGCACCTTCAAACTGCCCAGCCTGGCCATATGTGTCAACCAATGAGTTATATGTCACGAGGTCTGGGACAACTCCTGCCTCATTCATGGTTCGGAACACCATGCCTGCTTCCTCAACAAGTCCCCGACTGCAAAACCCCAAGTCCCCAACTTTAATATTTCTAGATTCTGAGGTGATCATGGAACATTCATAAGCTTTCATTCACTTAACCCAAAACCCTTAACACAAATGAAATATACACTGTTTCAGGAACCTCCACAGTCAAGACCATTTCTACTACTGTTATGAAAGAGAAAAGAGAAGAGTGGGGTATTACAAAATATCACCCCATACTCATACCACAGTAACAAAAAGAAACAAAATGTGATTAATCTTATGTATAAAAAAGGATTGGACCTGCTGCAGGCGCTTAGAAGAGTGTTGTACGTGATGATGTCTGGCTGTATACCTTCATGTCGCATTTGTGCAAAAAGTCCCAAAAGGCCTTCCCAGTCTAAACCCCCCTTTGCACATGCATTTATGACAGTGTTATATGTGATCAGATTTGGGGTTACTCGCTCTCGCTTCATCCGGGCAAGCAAGTGCAGAGACGCTTCATACTGGCCATTGCGCCCATATGCATTTATAAGTGCTGTGAATGAGTAAACATTCCACTCCACATCATTGCTAGGCATTTCCTCAAACAGTTCTGATGCCTTGTCAAGCATACCCTCCCGCCCCATGATGCCTGCAAGACACAAGAGAACAATGAGACACTCCAACTTCCAATTGCCAATTGACAATACCTGGTTGGCACACTCTAAACCCTAAACCCTTGCAGAATGCCACAAGCAGTTGGAAGAATGGAAATGGGAGAAGATCACCGATCATGATAGTATACACATGCTCCTTAGGTTTGCACCACTGATGTCTTTGCATGTATTTAAAAAGCCGGAGAGCTTTCTGCCAGTCACCACGCTGTGCAAACTCACGAAAAATAAGTGAGAAATCATGCATAGAAAGTTTGCTCCTGAAACCCTCCATACACTTGGCAATGCTGCCACGCGGTGCAAGGGACGACAAATGATTAATGGCAGATTCCACATCGTAGCTATACTTCCCCTTTTCAACCTCTGGCACCTCGGGAATCACAATTGGGGACCTTGGTTTAATCCCCCCTGTTCTTCGAACCCCAGCCGACGCATTAGGCTGGGATTGTGGCAATAAGAGCTTCCTGGGAAATCCATATCCAAGAAAACCTAAATTTGTCGACCTCATCTTAAACCCACGACTAGATAAACTCTCTTCCACCCCCAGATTCTTGAAACCAAAAGAGAAAACCCATTCTGAGCCGAACCTAGCCGCCAGAATTTGGTTCTTGACGAAGCCTCCACTCATAGCCGGCCCACCACCACACGCACCTGTAACAGGATTCATCATACTGTCCTCCCGAATGACGTTCTAGTCAGTGTTAGACGGTATCATTCTGTGGCATCATACGCAAAATCAACCTCCCGATAAAAGCTTACCAGAAAAAGCATGGGCGGCTACTTTGGAGGAAACAACATGAGCAGATCAACAGCCACAGGCTTGACCCATTGTTCCTGCTGCCTCAAAGCTCTCTCATATATTGAGCTTCTAGCACCAGACTAAGAATCTGAGACTTCAGCTAAATTCTCTCTCCTATGAAAAAACCAGCAAAATGTCCATTGCTTATATACATACCCACTGGAGTTTTATGATCCGGGGAAGACGACGAAAAACTCGAGAAAAACATTTGACAAAATGGAAGAAAGAAAAGTAACCACCACTTAGTTCTACTCCGTTCAGTTGCTGTTCATGAAACAACACCCAAAAGCGGCAGGAAGATCGATTGTTGAGAGAGAGAGATTTTATGTGCAATTCTGATTTCCACGCAAATTACGCAACAGCAGCGATGGAGCAACAAAAATCCCAACACTCTTGTCGAGCGAGCGACCGAGCGCGCGAGCATTATCCACTAAACCCTGGGACCCCAGTGTAGCCGACCCGCCGGGTATATTTCCTATTTTTGTAGGTTGTAACTGGTTTAGGGTTTAAGGTTTGCTAAACCCTAAACCCTGGGCTTTGTTGTTGGCCTTGCCTACCAAGGCAAGGATATTGTGTTTGGATTCATTATAGAGTGTAGTAGCTTAAGGGATTTTTATAGGCCCCAAGATAATAATAATAATAATAGGTCTATTTATTTTTATATGAGGATTTTTGAAAGATGGTATTTTGGCTTGTGTTGAAACTTGAGATTAGTTACGGAGTTATGATATCTTGAAGGATTTGGGTTTATTTTAGAGGATTTTTTGAAGATTATATTTTTGCATTGTGAAATATATTTGAATTCCCATAATTCTTCTTTTGCATTAAGATACCTTTTAATGTAAATGGCAAGGCCATAATGTGATGGACAATTTTAACAAATGTATTTCATGTCCAAGATTGACAAAATTTTGACCTTTCACACAAAAATGTGAATATCAAAGCATATGAAACAATCAATTTTTTTGTGACGAAAAAATTGCCAAATGATAACATTGTCTCAAATTCCTTGCAAAAATTCCTTTTTCTCCCAAAAGAAAAACTTCCCCTTATTTTGAGGAACGTGTCACCACTTGTTTGTCTATTGACTACAATTTTAATTATCCTATACAAAAGTGTTGCCAATTAAGGTGAAATTTGTTTGAATATGTCGAGGGACACTTGATAACATTGCTACAATATAATAATAATAAAAGAATAATATTAAATTGTTATAATTACATTTTAAATAATTGATTTTTCATGTTGCATCACACTTCAAACATAATGACACTAGCATTAAAGTGTCCAAAGTTTCCACCTTCAATCAAACACTAGTTTGATAACCAATTCAAATTCAAAAATCAATCATTCAACCAAACAAAAATTGGTGGTATATACCTAATCCAAAAACCAATTTTGGTATATGACATGGTTTTTTAAAAAAATCAAAAAATCAAAAAATTGTCTTTATGATCATCGATATTTTATTAGTATTTCATGAAAATCATCAATTCTTTGATGCTTTCGAAATAATTGAAACCCCTTATGGGTTAGTTGTGGATGAATCACAACTAAATCACCAATGTTCCACCTTGGTAACCTACCATGTAAATTGTCTTGTTTGCTAATCACACTACCTAGGTGACTACTTAAGTAAGTGAGTAAATATCATAGTTAAGTAGGCATTTATGTGTAAGGTAAAGCACTTGGGCAAGGGCAATACCAAAATAAGGGTCTATGCAAGGTGGCAATCAAATATTGCTTGATTTTCACAATGCCTTTCCCCACTTGTTTTATTGAGTGTGAAAAATGACCTCACATTTTCATTTCTTTTCTTTGAAAATGTTAGATGTTATTAATTTTGCTTTAACATCTAACAACAAAATTAATAACAATTATTCAACTATATAAGTATTCAAATCATGCAATTCATTATGTTCTTAGTTTTACCTTACTGGTGGCACAACATGAAATTGAATGGTACCCAAAAGGTCAAACCCCAAAAATTGTGAAAGTTGTCCATCAACCAAAGTTATCTTAGTTATGTGATATTTTTGAAAGGAATATCTAGAGTGAAACCATTCAACCTATAGTAGTTCAATCGTATAAATTTTTTCAATGCATTTGGAAATGGCAACAATATTTTGATTAATGAAGTTTAAACAAAAAAATTAAAATAAAAGATAACACAATGGTTATTATGGGGTGGTGAGTGAAAGTTCCAAAAAAGGTGCTTGGAAAGACTCTATGATGGGATATTTTGGATTTTAATGTTCAATTTAGATTTTGACCTTTGATATAACATCAACTTTTTCAGATCTCACATGTTCTTGTGTGTGTGTGACCTTACATGCACCAAATCGTGCCTGAGTGCTAACACCAACTTGTGTTACAAGTGTGGTCTTCTTCTTTTTAGCTTAAAATCCACCCAAATCCCTCCCCCCCCAAATTCCTTCAATCCACATATTTGTAAATGTTGACTATTGTCTAGTTTTGGCATGCCACATCATTCTATTACAGTGATTTCTAATTTTCATCAATGAAGGAAAGTTCAAATGTGCACCTTTGTAATATGGCCAATATCCCCATGTCTAGTTCTACCCTTGTCTTCAATGGCATGCCCTTCCAAAAGTCTAGTAGGCTTTATGGATGGTTGCATTTCTATGGGGCATTCAATATCATGCCCTTCCCCAAGCTCTGTACACTTTGTGGCTGTTTGCATGTCTACGATGTGTGTGGCAAGTTCAGTAGTTCTTGCAATGCCTCCTTGACTTGTCAAACTTGCACCTAACACTCTTGCATTTGACTGTGCCAGCAATTTTGTCATGAACAACTCCACATGAGCATTCAATTGTTCAATTCCCCAAGCATTTGAGTTGCATGCCTCTAGGATTTCTGGTAACTTTGTTTCAATTGTTACAATTCGTGAAGAGAGAATGGTTGAACTGGAATCTTGCCAAATTTGCATACATTCCCCAACATAATTACAACCTAGTTTAACAAACATCATTGATTATAGAATTTCATCACTAATTTCACTAATTTAAGATTGTTTGTAATTTATCCCTTAATACAACTACAAGAATGTATCCATATGCATATGTGGGAACTCATTGGGTTTCCATTCGGGCCAACTGAGGCTAGCTCTACAGCTGCCACCTCAGATAATGATGGACTTCGTCGCGCAAGCTTTTTCTACAACCCCAAAAAATGCATCCATAGAGCTCAAGGGGTATGGAATTATATATTATATGACTCATATGCCTATTGTCAACAATTTATACACATTTTCAGAGGCAAAAAAATCAAGTTTAAACAAACACATACCAATTTGGCTTCAACAGCAGCTTTTCCACCACGACCATATTTGCTTAATTTTGTGACTACGCCTCTTGCACTTGTTAATTGGGAGGTCTTTTTTTGTGTGTTGCGTTTTTCCCAATATTTAACAAGTGCTGCCCACTGGTCAGCATCCACACCAAGAGGGCATCCAGTCTATCCATCCTTTTGATACCATTTTTAAAAACGGGATCTTTCAGACTTCATGAATCGTCTGACACAATCCCTAAAGCCATGGGCACTCAACTCATGATGGATATATTCAAATAAATCATCAAGTTGACTACGGAGCTCAGCCATGTCCACAGGGTTTTGTTCACCCACTTTAACAACAACCATATTTAGGATACGAGGTGCAAGACCCTGCATTGCATTATCCCAATCATTTTTACCATCGCATGACCCATCAATTTTGCCATGCTTTGTCACCTCCACTTTGTGAGGTGGTAATCCTTTCTTCTTCCGCTCTTCTGCCTCAAATTCTATGGTCTTTTTTGCCACCCGTTGTTGTGTTTTAATGTCAGCCTTTGACGTATTAGATGGTTCTTGTAGCTCCTCTATGGTTGTAGGCATTTTTTCCCTTTGAATGTTAGTTTCGCCTACACCAAACCCACTAGCCCATCCGGCCTGTATGGAACCCCTACAATAACCACCAGGCCCATCCCAATTTGCATGGCCATGGTGGTTTGTTGCCATCCCTTCACAATAATTATTCCACTATCCTTGGTAGCTAGCAGCCCACTGCCCTTGGTGCTTACAGTGCCCATGTGGTGGTGGTGGGTAGTTTGATTGTCCCCCTGCCCATTGCCCCAGGTGTCCACAGTGCCCAAGTGGTGGTATACACTCTGCTTGTCTATCAACTAGCTTCCATTGTTGCCCACCATATCCTAGAGGTGGCCCACCTTGTGCATTAGGCCTATAATATTCTTCTGCCTACTGTGGAGTGCAACTTTCCACCCCCGTTTGACCACATTGTGAAGGACAAGTTATACAACCTTTTTCTGAATTTGCTCTCTGCTCTCAATCATGGTACTTAATCCCATGTCAGTAATTTGAAAACATATGGATCCTACACCTAGGCAACTTCCAATAATCAAGACATTCAATACCTAAGAAAAATGATAAGAAAGCAATAGCCAAAGAAAGCTCTTCTGTGGAATTTTGCATGCCATCTTTCACAAGACAGCTAATTCAGTGGATGGAGGTGCAGCACACATCCATCAGTCCAGATACCAAAATAATGATTGTGGTGGGGGATAATGTTGATGGACTTCTATCAGATAGTCAAGGTGGCAAGGTAAATTAATCCTTTCCAGAATTCTGTCAGCATTTTCAATAAACATAGATTGCCCATGCACAGCAAGGTGATGCAGGCAAACCTCTGACCAGTATTCTCTTAGAATGTCTATTGGTTTACACCAGTTATTTCAATGAGTACACAGGGAAGCAAGCTGCCTCCTGGTTACAAAAGGAGGATTAGTCGCTCAGTAGATGGGAAACTTGAAAATTATGGTCCTTATAAGCATAGTCCCATAACAACAACCTACAAAAAGGTTGTGTTGAAAATTGCAGGTCATTACAACTTTGAAGGGCCACTTAGACCATTCATTTGCATCAGCATGGCACCCAGATGGTTAAGTTTTTGTGACAGTGAACGAAGATACAACTTGTTGTTTGTGGGACATTCAAAACCTTGCGTCCTCACTAACATTTTTAAAGGGATACATTGGTGCTATTCACTCCTTCTGCTTTACTTCTGAGGGGTGTTTTCTGGCTATGGCTAAGTCTGCAGACTTTGTGCATGTGTTTGACACCAAGCAGGACTATGCAAAGTGACAAAAGATTGATCTTTTTGGTGAATTGGCAGGGTTTCCTTTCAACCCTGATTCTGAAGCTCTGTATCTGGGAGTTGCAGACCATACTTATAGCAGCCTTCTTGAGTTCAACTAGAGTCATCCTGACTCCTATGTCAATTGTCTTCTTTAAATTGCAACATTTGCATTTTGCATTCCTGGTTCTGTGGGTTATATCCAAGCAGGCATGCAGGCTAGCAGGACTGTCAACTTGCCGAACCCACTTGGTGGTTGCAAGTCCATATCCCTGTTGCGCTTTAAAAGCTGTGGGTAAAAACCTTAATGGTTTTGATTGTTTGGAAGGTTGGTGAGGTGCTGTGTGCTACTGAAACAAGGAAAAGTTCATGTGAAGAGGAAGTTAGCTTCAGGCTAGGCTGGTTGTAACAAGCAAGTCTGCTTGGTAACTTCCCTAAGCATGTTTAGGGTATAGAGGATTGGCTGTGGTTCAACAATGATGACAAAGATGATGGTTAGTCAACCATGATGAGAACCCCACTTGGTTCTCATCCTGGAGTTGACTAACTCTTGTAAATAGTGCAGAAAGGTGGGCTTCTTCAATAAACAACATAGACAAGAAGCCACTTCTGAACTTAGTGCCTCTAGAAAAGAGTTCAATTAAGTTGGGCCTTGAAAGGATATTAAGGTTAGTAGAAATAACATGACCATGATGGGAATCAACAAAATTAGGGAAACAAAAACAAGCACAACCCGAGTGAATAATTTTATTAACTTGAGAAGCACGAACAGATCTACCCAACGCCCCATAGCTGAAAAACTTTTGACCAGAGGTTGTGACATATTTCCAAGCAACTAAGGGAGGGGACCAAAACTTTCTAACAAAATGAGGAAGACAATCTAACATAGAAGGAAGGTTTAAAATGGAAGAGAGATTCAAACCATCCATACCAGAAGAAACAAAAACAGAGATAATGAGATCTCTACCTAGGAAAGAGGCACTTGACGAGAAAGAACGAGGAAAGTTTCTCTTAATAAAATTGCTCAAAATTTTAGACAGTTGAAAAGCATGGCCAACATCAAGATCAAGAACAAAAGGAGAAAACTCAGATAACAACAAAAGCATACGAACCAAATTCTTGCTCTTACACTTGGAGAGAAAAACAATAGAAAATTTACCTTGAGACATAAGAGAAGAAAGGAAAACCAACCTTCTTTTGTAATCTCTGTAGCCAAAAATTATGTGAGGAGAAAGGTGAGGGACCCCACTATGATTTGGTTGCACATCATCAGAAGGAGAACTAGTCTCCTCAAAAACTGGCAAAGAAGGAGGAGGTAAACTTACAATAACATTAGGAAAAACGTTGACCGGGACCCAAACTTTGTTATTAGGATGAGCAAATGAAAGCTTGCTGCCCTTTCTCCACAACATTGCAGAAATTTTATGTACCCTAGGAGAATGTCTATTGTTTGACTTGCCTTCTAGGTTGTAACCTCTTGGAAAGAAAGTGTGTAAAATACTCATCCATTTTCTTTCCAATTGAGAGGCAACGACCTTAAACAAGTTCAGAGCAAAACGACCTTCAAAATCAAAGAAATTCCCATCTACTTTTTCAATAGGAAAAACTCTGAAGGAATGGAAACCCTTTTTGGCAATGGCAACATATAGTGGTTTAAAATCAAAAGATGAACTATCAAGCTTAGACAATCTGCTAGCTTCTCTTATATGCTCTTGGAATCTCTCAAAGGAAGACTTACATGTTTGACCAAAATATAGCATTCTACTATTATTAACACTGTAAATAACATAAATTAACCCCTTATCTGAAAATGGATAGAGGTTAGTTGAAGAATTCAGGTGTTTTTGCCTAAGCCTTCTAAGTCTGTTGAAAGTCTTAATGTTGAAGACAGAAAAATGAGTGTTGGCAATTACCTTTTTAACTGGGCCCCATTTTATGTTTCCATTTCCAAATTTATGGAGTTTATTTAAGTTACATCGAGCCAAAAAAGAGAATTTATCAAATTGAGCGGACCGAATAGCATTATGGAAATTAGCAAGCTCTCAATTTAAGGGACAATTGCCAGCTCAAGCAAAGGTCCCCGATCTTGATAAGGACTTAAGAAGCCCCCTTTTGTGCGGGAGGGCTGCTCCCAAGCAGTAGGGAAGCCTAAAAAGGCATTGTTTGTTACGACTCAAAGATGTAACAAACAATATGTATATATGTTATGACAACATATATACATTCTGTAATCATTGCAATCATTACATGAAAACACATAGTCATTTGCTGTGTGGAATGAAGATAAGAACATTGGGACAAACTAATTGGCAAAAAAATCTTGCAAAATCAAGGCACAAAATATATAAAATTACAATCATCTAAATGCTCCTGGTTAGGGAATAAGTAAATAGTCTTGACCACTTAATTTGGATAAGCATTGGTTTTTGACCTACCAACAACTTCCAAAAACAAACCAGTTGCATGTAACAATGAAAAAAAGATTTTGCTTTAAACATGGTCTGGTGTCCTTGTTGCCATTCGTTTATTGCCAAGGTTTTTCACTTCCTTTATAGTTGAAGAAGCATTTTGCAAGTTATGCACCCCTTCTTTGAGCAGAACAATTTGTTGTTGCCGTTCAGAGCTAGTGCTATCGGATTATTCTTTAGACTGCTCTTCATTCTTATTGGTGTCACGTTCGCTTTTTGATGCAGACATTGACAATCCCCCCTCTTCTGCCATGCTTACTTGTGGTCTTGCAGCAATCCTATCACTCTTCCTATGTGGTTGTGACATTGTTCTATCCACAAGATGTTGCTTAACCTTCTTCTTATGTGGAGTTTTCCACCTACAACAAATGCCACAATTTCGAAATATTCGAACTATGGTTAGCACTGTGATAGATACAAACTCCATTCTTGTGCAAGTAATGTGTGAAAGATACAGACTTTAGACTAACAAGAACATGAGTGAAAGGGCAGTGCACTGGCCTTAAGGATGCAAATACATCATTGTGTGACACAAACCCTAACGGAAGTACTTGGCTATTTGATAGGTCCCACCCACACCTGTAGATTTTCGACCTTCCCTGCATCTAATCTTATAGTGGAACAAGTCTACTATACATAAACATTAACACACATGTTTGCAACAAACCTACATTTCAAAACCACACGTGTTTGCAAAGGTAAGGAGAGGATGTTATAAGCTCACAGTTCAGCAGTCTGATGTTCTAGTGGAGCTAGTCGTGCTTGGAACTCAGCAATACATTGAGCTCGTGCTTGTTCATAAGGGTTCAGCTACGAGGTCTCAACAATGTCCACAACTCCATTGTTCTCGACCAATGCAAATTCATGTTTGCATTGTCTAGCACTCAAGCCACCCGATAGCTTGGATAGGTTGTAAGACTCATCTACACGAAGTCTTTCCATGTCTCCAGTACAGTATGGAAAAATGCCAGGAAGTGGCTGGGTGTGCACAATAGGTGTTGGCTTGGGCTTTCAGGAATAATGTGTTTTGTAGCTATTGAAGCCGAACTTAAAACAAGAAAAATGCCAAAGAAATGGCGGGGTTTACATAAACAGTAGGTGTTGGCCGATGCTTTTAGGAATAAAGTGTTTTGTGGCTATTGAAGCTAAATTTAAAAATGTGTCCCCCATTGTTCAATGTTAAAAGGTATGCACATTGCATATATGAAATTATAGTATGAAGTGTTCCATCACATGTATTTGAGAACTGAGCACATATTCATGTGCCACCCATGACTTGTTGCATGTTCCTAATTTTGAAATTAGAATTGATGGCTAACGTTGGGTGTTTCACATGTTGTCAAGGATTTCGGATTTTTTTATGAGTATGTTAGAGTTGCATGCACTTCATGGGGGGAGGAAAAGTTTGTTGAGTATCAACTTGTGCACATGACATCCATGATGTTGTTATGAGCTCTAGAAAGGATTTTTTTTTCTCATTGGCCCCAATACAAATGACCCAAAGAACTTTGACTACTTTCCAAGGACCCAATGCTCACCAACACCACAGCAAGCTCTCAGCTCAATTGCTACAGCTGTTGCTGCTGCTGCTGTCTTCTTCTTCTTCCATTGTCTCCTTCCCAATGCCACTAGGGTTTTGCCTTTCACCCAATGTTCGTGACATCACCCACCATCACAAAAACCTTTTCGGTTGTGTCTGGTAGATGACTACATACTTCGTTTTCCGACATTGATGAAATTGTGGGTGTGTACATCTTTTTGTCTTCTGGATTTAGCTGGAATTCCAAGATTCTGTCCTTTAGAAGCGGGAAGTTCTTCCAAGGGTTTAAGGAGGATTTGAAATGGTTTGAAGAAGCATGTTTACAAGATTGATTGAGGTAGCAGTGGGTTTGAGGAGTTTGAAGAAGGAGACGGAGAAGGAGAAGAGATGAAGAGGTTTTTCAAGGCAGTGGAGCGAGATGGGTCATTCAAGAAGCAAACATTGTCACAAGCTGCTACTCATGGTGGTGGGTATGCTGCTGATGGCGAAGCAGAGAAACGAGAACCTAGCAAATTCATGGCATGGAATGCTATCAGCTTCTTACTTCGCTTGAAGAACAACAGAGATGAGTGTTGTCTCTACTTCACCATCTTGATCCTGATGTCATTGCTATCAAGATTTATACCCACTTTGCACATTTAGTTCAAGTAACCAACAACTATTAGATGAAACTTCAATAGTTGAGTTTTATCCCACTGAAGTTTTCTAGTTCCCATTTTTATATGTTTGGGGTTCACTCCAAAAACACTCAGAAATAATTTAATTTGGAAAGACTTTGCAATGTATTGATGCCTCAGAAGTAATAGTATGAGGATTGGAAGGCAACTAGGTTTTTAAATTGATATTACAGAACTCTGAATGTGCAAGGGTCTTTTTTTGCAGCCAAAATTGCAGGTAAAAGAGATTTTATGTTTTGTCATTATGCATCAAGTGCATTGAATTACTTGCTTTGTACACACTCAACTGCCCTACCTGCTTCATGTGTGGCTTTTCCAAGCTCCATTGTAAGAGGGCAATGGTCACTGCCATAGAATCCTGCACCAACCCACTTGTTGCTTCTGGATGAGAGTGCCCAAGAAAGAAGGCAACAGAGACACAACTACAAGACCAAATGATTTCTTGACCTTTGGTTCAGAAAGAAGAGCCTCAGAGTGTTGCAACGGTTGGTTTCAACTTTCAACTAGGAAGGTTGGCTGGCTAGAGAGTGAGGACTTGCTGGAATGTCATGGGAACAACCACCACCTAGGGTCTCAACGAGCGAAAGAAATGACCGCATTACATACATACCTTCTCAAAGAAGGTAGGTGGTCCTCTTATATTCCAGCCCTGTAACTCTGGTAGTAAGCATCTGTGAATTTCATACTGTCAGAGCATGAACTGAGGCCAACACAAGCTCCAAGCTTTGTATTCGTGTTCCCATTTAACAAGGCAGGGTCAGCAGATGACAAACTTTGCTTGAAGCCCCCCTAATCAAAGCTGCAGGATCTATACTGTCACATATAGGGAAGGAGATGGAAGGGTCTATCAGAGATTGTAATGTAGTTTGAATGGGAGGGGAATCCAAAGGTTGGATGCCATTTAGTTTCTTACATCTGATTAATAGTGCCATCAGCTGTTACTGTTTAGTGATTAGATGGATTGGCCATGGATGCTTTTGATCATCTCAATCTTGCCCATAAGTCCTTATTGTTGTTGGTACTATATCCTACTAGAACTCTTGAGGTAATTTTGCAACATGATTCTTCAAGCACCCAATCTTTCCTGTGCTTTTCTGCAATGCTTTAGTGGGTCTTTGTGACTTGATGACAAATGGATTATCATCTCTATAAATGCATGGGGCATGGGGGAAGGATTTTTGCGGCAACCACATTGCTCTTGCTATAGTTGGAAAGTCACCACCTCTGAAAGGGAGACCTTAGTCATGTTTAGCACATGAAGTGTCTCCCTTCACAATTAGTGAGTTTTTTCCTCTTTGTACAAAATCTGCTTTTGTGTTCACGTATCAAAGTTCCTTCACTGCATGCCCATAGTTTCTTGACTGTGATATTGAGGTTGTATCATGATGGAAGACAATGTCTTTGAATTGGGATCTCTTCTTCATCCTTTTTAGGTGTTTTGACTGGTGAATGCAGATATAAACTTGGCAACGGATTCATGTGGTGGTTGCACACACTGACAGCCCCTGTCCCAAGTTCACACTAGTCTTTCATTCCTCAAATATAAGTTTTTTGCATGTTTAAGTGAAGACCTGTGGATTAGGGATGTGGCATATATGGTTTGATAGAGACCTTAGTGTAGCAGGTCGGGTTTTGCTTCAAAGGAAAGATTGCGAGCTTGTACATGAACTTGTCAGAGTCAAACGACCTATATTGCGCATCCCCTTTCTTCCAAGTCTATCTGAAAGGTTGAATACTTTCTTTCTCTTCAAATCTTATGTTGTAGGGCATGTTGTCCATAATCTGCAACAAAGGACATAAAATTCCAGTGGTCCATCTGCTATGTTTGTCTCTTGACAGCCAGCCATTTTGAATAAGTGTGCAGAAGTAAAATTTAGGGCAGTGGGAACTCTGTAAGATGATATATTTGGTGAATCTGTGAGAGATTAGAGGTATTGAGAGACTTTTAGACTTCTCTTTAGTAGACTTGGCATTAGACAAAGGTCAATTGTTTTGAATTGCAAGCCTTCTATAGTTGCAGAATTGTGTGCCTCTCTCTGCTTGCATTAATTTCATATTTGTCATGACACTATTTCCAGTGGTCTAGCAACTGAAGATGGCAAGGCTGAAATGGATGCACAGTTTGCACCTATTTTGGCTATTCGTTTGGGAATGTGTTTAAGTTTGGATATACTATTTCTAGCATCTGGCAGGCCTGATTTTGTTAAAAGTCTTCATTTTCATCTATACTACTCAGATTATATTCGAACTAGTTGGAGTGCATGTGGGCAGGTCTAATGTGCTACATGGCTTGCTAGAGTTTTGCTAAGTTACTTAGAATTATGTAGAATGTTGCATTTAGTTTTTGTAAGCATCAAATTGATGTACTACATGACATTCTTTTTGAGCCAATAAAATCACAAAAATTTAGGATTGAAGACTTAAATGTTTGGATTATAAGAGTAGAAATGTATGTTTTTTTCCCCTATTAGACTACAACACATAAATCTGGGCAAATATATCCGAACACTAATTTGGAAAACCACATAAGGCATGTAATATGACTTGGGTATAATTTGTATATTATTTTAAACAAATTTAACATAAATAAACTAGACAAAAACTAAGGTGATGTATGCAATACATATTCAAGTATGCTTCAAATACAACTTACATACAATTTAAATACAACCATTATACATAA
>Ga0209611_10005462_pt1 | contig 21286 bp, 19 predicted proteins | sample S1TSphgellanicum_3_FD_187693 | JGI IMG/M metagenome (GOLD analysis project Ga0209611, IMG submission 187693) | Host-associated microbial communities from peat moss isolated from Minnesota, USA - S1T2_Fc - Sphagnum magellanicum MG (SPAdes) (version 2) | ecosystem: Host-associated > Plants > Peat...
TCAGATATCCAAATGGGTCATGCGAGCCCATTTAGACATCTACATTTCAATAGCTTTCCAATGATATAAAAAAATCTTCAATCCAATGGGTTTTGACCCTTGAATCGTTCCTTGAAAATTTAGGAGTCCATCAGGACTTCAACTCCCCAAGTGGGAATTCACTTGGGAATGTGAGGGCTCATTCTCTCACACTCTCCTGCACTCCCGGGAGTATAAGATGTGCCTCCCGGGCTTCTTTCTTGTCCCGCACTTTTGCAAGCCCTTGTTTTGATCGCAAGCCCAAGGCTAGGGTTGTGACACAAAAAGTTCTAAAACTTCATTTTTAGGACTTTTTGAAAATATTTATTTCATTTTTAATTTTAAAAGCTTGATATTTTACCTTGATTTTCATTATGGGCTTTAACTTTAATGAAAATAAGATATTTGTGCCTTTCAAAACCACAAAATGACCAAATTTACTAGTCTTTAACCTTGTGGCCAATATTATTTTAATTTTTTGGAATCCTTTGTGAATATTGATTCACAAATTATTTTGGTAGATTAAATAAGTAAATATGGCCCTCATACATTATATGATTCAAAATATCGAGAAGCAATTTTTTTTATTAATCCTTTCATGTTTTTAAAATAGTTTTTTATCATTTGACATTCCTAAACTTTTATATTTAAGGACAAAAATGGACATCCTTTTCTAGTCAAATATTTGATTTTCTTATGCCATTCATTTCATTTGAATGTAATATTCAAGAAACATGTGAAATTTGTTACAAAATGACAAAATTTTGAATCTTTATGATACTTGAAAATTATATTTGTACATATTTTTGCATATATGATAGTCCTTTTGAGGTAACCCAATCTTGAATGTACCTTACTATGATCACACCTTTCTAATTGCAATAAGCAAAATTAATTGTCTTCAACTTCATGAATAGACGTTCAATTGCTAAACAATTGCCATGCATTTTGACTTCAATTTTCCAAATTACTAAATGATATTGCCCTCAACATTTGATCACAAATCTTGAGTGAAATCAAATTTGGGATACGATTGTCACAATCTTGAATGAATTATCGAGCTAACATTTGATTGCAAGCATGCAAGCATACAATTTATTGGCTAGTATGCGGTCATCCAAAGCACTGCACATGAATTGAAAGGCCACAATGCTATCGGCAATAGCTATATGCAACATAGACATGTGGACAAAATCTTAGGCCATAAACAAAATAAGACTGGCTAAGAATAAAGACATTAACACATGCCTGTTGTAAGAGAATATAGAAAAATGAGGAGAACAATTCATCAATACTACAACAATGAAATCAACACATGAAAAAGGAAAATAAAACCTTCATGAAGTTGTAGAACAATGAAAAAGTCTCCAAAGATGCACACTAAACCCCAAACCTAGGTTTTAAGGTTTAGGATTAAGGGTTGAAAGGATTGAACTATTTTTTCAACAAAGTATTCTAAGAGTAGCTCCATCCACACCTTGCCCAGTACTTCTTGGATGAAGTACAACTGAGTGTATCAGTTTGCCCAGGATAATAATTTGGTATTGGGTCAATAAATGTACCAATGATTTAATTCTAGCAATGTTCTTTTTTTTTGCATATTATAGTATACTGGTATTGATTGGCCAGATGTAATGAATGTTCAATGTAGCTTTATTTATTAAGAGCCTCTCAACTCAGACTGTTTGGATTTTCATATTTATAGGTGGGGCCTTGGGAAGTGCTAGTGAGCCATGAGAAATATTGTTGGCGGGTATCATGGCTCTAATGGTACCAGATTTTGGGTGACTAAAATACGTGCTGGAGGGCTTAAAACTGATTTGCATTTTGAATTGGGATTGAATTGGGATAGGGAAGATGATGAACTATAGAAGTGGGCTAATGAACAATTTGCAAGTGACCAACTCTCTGTGAACAGGGAGGGAAGAATTTGCAGCTATTTGGTTCTCTATTCCAACAATCAGTCACTCTCTCTACTATGGCCACCCATGTATTGTGGGGCCCCTTTGTGATTCCTCTTACTTCCAAATTCCATCAAACAAACGACACAAAATTGATATTAACCAAAGAACCGGTTGCCAAGTTTTTATTCTGGACTCAAAGACGTGGCCCAAAAATTTAGTACTTGACCTTCTTGAGTGAGGCCACTTAGTGACCAAATTGGACCCAAGAAATGTTAGATTTGGACTCAGAGATCTATCCAGATTTAATCTGAGCAGGGGACATTTATTATATTTAGAAACAATTTACATGAATTTTTGGGTTTTGAGAATGCTACCAACATGGGTCAAATATACGTATATATATTTTTAGTGACAACGACATGTTGAAGGAAGACATTGAACACTCAGACATGGAGAAGCTTTTTGAACATGATGAGATTGCAGGGTTAATGCCAAGTGTGTTGTGTCTTGAAGCTTTGCACCTTACTTCAAGATTGTACAGTTTTTGAAAATTTGTTTTATGCATTTTTAGAAAAAAAAAAGCATATTTATATAAAAATTACTGAAATTCATGTGAGTAAATGTTAATTTTTCTGTGTATTTTCAAATTCAAGACATATGGATACAAGATCTCGCATTTCAATGATTTGGACAATGTTGCCTTCTCACTTTAACATTATGCTCTTATGCAGTTTCTAGTTAATTTAGGGTGGCATCTGATTAACAAAGTAGGGTAATGTCCACCTCATGCTTTACTATGGGTAAAGGCCGCAAGTATGGTTCACAATGACTTCCAAGGCAAAACTCAAAATATTAGAAAAAGTTGCCTGCTGTTACAGATTGGGAGCATATACAAACTCCTTAATCAAGATGCAAGAAACAACTTGAATTCTTCCTATGTCTCCCGCACAAATATGTGTGTAAAAACTCTCTCACAAGTACTAGCTCTCAGAGTGGGTTACACTGAACTCTACAAAGGGCGTATACAAACTTCTCTGAAGGGAGGGTGGGTTGCTGGTCTACCTCCAATCAGATTCAACCCATCAAACCTGGATACAATGGGTCTTTTCTTTTCCATCTCATCTCAGGTGTAGTATGGTCTTCAATTTGCCTTCAATGCATGTCAAACTTGCAGTTGGTTGGCACATCTCCCAAACTGTATTAGTGTACAAGCTCCCTGAAAGTCAGCATGGAATCAGCCAGTTCTGCCCCACCCCTTCACCAACACAATCAACCCCAAGTTTTTATATAAGCGAAAAAGCAATTTTAGATCATCTAAGTGCAGACTGGGAAGGGAAGACTGAGGATCATGTCTACTAACAGACTGTGTACCAATTTGTCACTTTCAAGGACAAGAAGAGCAGCACAGATGTTCTCACACTTGAGATGACCAGTTTAATTGGGCTATCGTTGCATCAGTAACACCAATGCTCCTAGAAGGGTTTAAACCAGGTGGTCTGGTATCAGCTTTTGTAACATACCAACCTGGTCCTTCTATCAGGCTTTCTTCTTATTTTCCAAAGCAGGCCGGTTTTGGTATCGAACACTGTCATAAAACTTCCATACCAGTCTGGTCCTAATATTGGGTCCAAGACTGATTTTTGGCTGGTATGAGGCGGGTATGTATTTGGCATTGAGACTTCTATAAAACTGGTACTGGGCTGGTATTACTGTTTCTACCAGGTTAGTACTGGTATAAGGCTGGTATTGCCTCAGCTCATACTGGATTGGTAGGGTCCTTAATACCAGTGTAGATAGGCACAAGCCTATATACCAGGCTGACACTGCCTTAAACCCCATTTGCAAGGTGGTCATAATCCCTAAGCACCAGGGTGTTTGCCTCTGTAATGCAATGGGATCAAAAACAAAAGTTCCATGAAACACATGAGCATCTTGGTTTGGCTATAACAGAAGTGCTACTGGAAAAAAATTCATGATAACATTGGCTTTTGCTTGCACTTCAAGAAGTACCTGCAAGGAAAAAACAGAGAAGAAAAATACACTGAGCAAATGCTGCAAAGAACTTTGTGGTTTTGATGAAGAGACAGACCTGGTGACTCTAGCAAGAAAAGGAACTCTTGTCACTCATGTTTGAACCGGTGTGCAAACTTCTCGGCCTCCCCTTTGCAATTATCAGCAAGCCTCTTGGAACCTTCCACCACACTTGTTGACATTGCAGCTACGGTTGCTTGGACATTTTGTGCCTTTTCACCAACTGCAGCTTGAAGATCTTGCACTCTTTCACCAACAGCTGCTTGCACATCTTGTGTATTCTTCTTACCCACAGCTCCCTGGATGTGTTGTGCTCTCTCGCCTGCACTGGAGGTGACATTCTGCTGCAATTGCTGCACCTTGATTCCTAGCTCCTTAAGAAAACTGGTAACTTTGTGAAACAGACCAGAAAAGACACCAGTAGTGGCCTGCCATGATCTGATTATTGAGTAATTAACTTGAGACTTGAAGTCCTCCCCCACAGCATCTTCTTGCTGTGGCTGCTGTGTCACCTGTTGAAATAGGTTTTCAAGCTCCATTCTGATGTCCTTGGTTTGCTCTGGGTTGTCATCTTTGTCTTGGGTAGTGTCCACTTCCAAACCTTGATTCTCCCAGCGCTTTCTAGCTTCTTCCAGGGCTTGACCTTGTGCTTGTGCCTTCTTTGCCTCATCCTCTGCCCATGACCTGCCCACAATAGTGATGATGAGAAATTAAACGTCAAGTCAAGTGTATCCATCAAGCAGAGGTTTTTCAAGGAGAATCTGAAGGTTTTTTAAACAGACAAACCTGACAAGTGTAAGAGCTCTTCTCTCCACTTCAAGTTCTCGCTTATAATTGGAAATTTCTTTAAGTTCTTCCTCTCTCTCGACACGCAATTTTTCCAGTCTCTCTTTCTCTGCAGCAACTTCAACTCGGAGGCCCGAAAATGCCTGTAGTTGTTCATCAACCTGCTGTCTCAAGACAGTCAAGAGCTCCTTCTCAGAATCCAAAGTTGCCCTGTCCTTCATAACTGCATATCTTTCCTCATCCCTTTCAGTCTTGGCTTTCTGTAACTCAGCCCTGACTTCCTCTATCAATTTCTCTGCCTGTTCCCTCTTTGCTTTCTCTGCTTGAAGCTCCTCACTGAATTGGCCATTGATATCCCTTTGTGCACGGACTTCCATTGCAATATCAGCAGCAACAGCCTTCTCTGCCAATGCCTCAGCTTCAAGCCTAGCTAGCTCCTCAGAAACATTCTCTGCAGCTTCACCAGATGCCAGAGCAACAGCAGCTTGCCCTTTTGTTGTAGGTTTCTCAGGTTGGAACCTTCTTGTGAAACCTGTTGAGCATCATCAGAGCAATGACATCAAAACCAGATTTCAATGGTACTGTGCATATACCATGGAACAAGATCATTCTGGATGGAGACACTAAACAGTCCCAGCAAAAATGAAGGCAAATGAAAGCTCTGGGCTTTGTTTGCATCAGAACATTTGGAAGTAAAAATTGGATCATACCAAATGCTGACGCTATGATAGAAGGCTCTTCCGCAGTTAGATCAGCCATCAATGCTGGCCATGCATCTTCATGAATTTGGTCAACATCCACAAAACCAGATGCTTTTTGCAGACCCTGTATGGCAAGAAGCCTTATATATCAGGCATGTGGGTGTCAACAAACAGAAAAGCAAGAGTGACACAAGAATTTCCTGCTGTGAAATAACCTCTAACTTGACCTGAAACTTTCCTGAGAGTTCTTCTGGCAATCAGGTAGTTTGGCAACAACTACTTTGCACAACTACAGTTATCTGTATCATGCACCATTTTGCCTCTCACAAAGCTATTTGCATCAACTTCACCATACCTCCTTATTGACACTTAAAAGCTCACGTCTGTCGAGTGCTACTTTCCAGCTCACAAGGTCTTGTCTTGAAAGGGGGCTGCAGCCAACATTGTGAAGGAAACCAATGAGTAAGTCATTCTCAAGTTTGAGAAACTATCAACCTGTTTTGTGTACATATACATTCTGGCAGGATATCCATGGTATAGTAACTGAGGGCTGTGCACAATGTACCCCCACTTCTCTAAGGCATAATACTGATGAATTTTTGACATGGACATTTCAGTAACTCTTTGACAGAAAGATGGGCACCTGTCAGGTTCAAATAACACCCCAGTGTGTATGCCATTGTCCTCCACACCAGTTTTGGAGAGATTACTTGATATCAGTCCTGCTTCTGCTAAGCCTGTCATCAAGTGACGCTCCAACACAACAGTGAGCCATTTGCAAAATGGGGACAGAACCCACATGGAAGCTTCCTACTAATATACAATCTCTTGGCCAACTAGGATTTTGCTTCATTACAATGCTTTTCCAGGTCTCTGAAAATCCAACAAACAATCATCTAGCATATATTCAAAGCTCCTAATCCAGCTGCAACACCAAAATCAAACTTCCAAGAAAAGAGCTCAGAAAAGAGTTTAATACTCAAAAACTTTAGACAAGGAGGTTGACAGGTTTTTTCACCTTGGATGAAGGCAAAATCTGGGTCTTCAGCAGAAACATCATCAAAAGCATGCTGTGTCACATTCTCAATGTACATAGCTGGAAAGACTTTATGAGATGTGCTTCTGCACACAACAAACAGGTGCCTCATTAACTTGAAAGTTGCGGCTCTGCCAAACTTTTGTCAGCTATATTGCCTTGAAGCATCACCTCCCAGTGATATCTGAAGCTCATCGTTCATCTTCCATAGAATATACAATAGATTCATGAAATGGCACGTTATTGTAAGGTATATGTACTCTGTGTATTCGCATACCTTGTTAATCTGCTACTTGATGCGATTAACCAGCGTGCATATTCCCGCCTCGTGCATATATCCCCTGCCAAAATCTCTGGGTCCATCACCTGCAAAATGATCAACTCTTATGAAAACAGGAACTTGTTTCTTCCATATACATATCTGGAAGAATGGCCATGTTGTCAGGGACAGTAAAAATTATAAGGGCTGAACACAAGCAAAGCAACTCACCTTCAGTGCCTGCAGTGCTTCTAATGCATGTTGTTGCATCTGGTCAACCACAGCAGGAACCACAACCTTCCCTGGTCTTGATTGTGCAGATGCAGCAGCAGCCGATAATGGAGCAGTGATGTAAACAGGGGCAGACTGCGGAAGCACAGTGCCACTAAAAGTTTGATCATCTTTGGTGCTCTTGGATTTTGCATCATATTTAGATTCATCAGCTAGACTGACAGCACCACTGTTTGCCTCCTCATTCATATCACGCTGCAAGTCCTCTGGTACACTCGTGTCTACCTCAGGTTTACCAGAAGCTGCAGGTTCATTGACCACTTGATGCCATTCACCTGTTGTCACAGTTCCTGCACCTGGATTCACTTCCTCCAGTTGGCCTGGTTCTTGAACCCCAGCTTGTGAGTCATTGAACTTACTACTGACAGTAGATGAAGAAATGTCCGATGGTTTCTGAAGGTCAGCAACCTGACCACTGATGACATCTCCCTCCAGGTTCCCAGACTGTTCAGTCTTGGAAGCTGGGACGTGCACTCTGGACACTGTACCAGTCTCAAATGATGAAGAAGGGAGAGGGTTCTCAGATGGCAACTGCTGCTTCTCTGGAGATGTTGCTGTAGACTCAACAGCGGCAGATGTTTTTTCTGCCCCTTTCTCAATTTCTTGAGTAACCACATTGATATTTGCTTCACTTGGATTCTGTTCATTGTCTACATTATCTGATGCATCCTTGGATAAAACTCCTTTGTCACCATCAGAGCTCAAGGCTGGAATTTTTTCATTAGAATCAAGAATCTGATCTTCAACAGGCTTGATCTCTGGCTGAGAAGCAGCCTCCACAGCAGATTCTGACACCTCTTCCTCCTGCAAATCTTGCTTGGATTCTTCTTCTAGGGATTCCTGAATGGTGCCCTTGTTGCTGGAAGCATCAACAGATTCAGATTCTCCAGCAATTGAAGCTTGCTGTTGTTGTGTCGTGAAAGGTCCCAAATCCAGTTGTCTCTTTGCACCTTTTTCAACACACTGGGAAGTGATCAGGATCACTCACAGCACAATTCATGCCCCCAAAAAATAAAGAAACAAGAATCTGAAGGGCAGAGCATTACCAATAAGAAGATCTTATTACTGACACACAGCACCATTTAGACCTAATCTTAGAACTAATACCCCCTTCCACCAAGCAAATTGTAGAAAAAAACAGCAGTGTGTAATAAAGAACCAGTAGACAAACACTGCATCTAGAGGCAAGGAAATGGATATTGGAATTACCATATCTTGAGTAAGCAGCAAAAGCTGCAACAGAAAAGCCAAGTGCTAGCACAAATCCTGCCCCTACTTGTAGCAAACCTGCAGATTTAGAAGCAATTGTTTTGTGAGAATCTTATTGCATCTGTGGAAGCCAATGCCACATCAACAGTTTTTGGCACAAATCTTCACTTGAAAGTGATGCCCATGCTCATGGAAAGATTCCTTCACATCTTTACATTGACCGTTTCTGTTTGTTGTTATGAAGCACTCCAGACAGAGGCTGCTAGCCTAGCATCAGCAAAAGTGGGACTACAGATGTTGAATTCATCCATCTTCACATAAGATTGACTGTCTGCACTGAACAATAAACACCAGCAGAGCATGTCCAAAGAAATTCTCTTTTTAAGGTTTCTATTGCAGGAACGCACCTACTTTCCATGACCCTTGAGGGTCAGAATCAGCAGGTGGCCATCCAGCGAACCCTTCTGGTGGAGTAGGAGAAGGAGCAGGAGCAGGAGTGTCAGGATTTGATGACCATGAAGGATTTGTTACAACCTCCTTGTGATGAGGCTTCTCTTCCTGCAGCAATGTGTCACTGTCCTCCTTCTTTGCATTGCACTGGACAGAAGGGCACTGCATAGGCGGGGCTCCAACATTGCTGTGGAATCCTGCTAGTCTGACAGAAGGTGAATGGTATAGCCCGAGATATAGTGGTTTATGTGTCAAGCACAATGAAGTTGGAAGGGATTTCATTCCAAATGCCATTGCTGCTGCAATGCACAACCCTCAAAAAGGTCCTCCTGGAAGCACTGTACTTGCAAAGAAGAAAGACTGCAAATCTTCTCAATAATACCAGTGTGTGACTGGCATATCAGAGCTTGGCAATTTCTGCAATGAAACTGTCTGTAAGAAGATCTGTAAACCAGCTCCTTGGCCAAATCAGTCTCTTCTTGCCCAGTTTCCCATGGCTGTTGCTGTGGCCTAGAAACTGATTTGCAGTGGAGGACTTGAAATTTCAACCAAGAGTCATGAACTCTGTGCTGGTGACAACATACATATCCCTGTAGTCCAAGCTCTGCAGTAGCCAGCAGCTCCAATGACTCAGAGCCTCTAAAAGGCACAGAAGATGTGGCAGGGTTTGTGGCAGCCGCCTACTGCAAGGATGTGAACAAACAAGCAAGCAAAGCACTCTGTCATCACAGGTCACAGTGCATCATCATCATCACACAAATCTTTTGCCCCAGAATTCCTTCAGTTCAATAATGCCTTGTCTCAGAACCCCGGGTGTTGTTTCAGTCCAAAAACAAATTCCACCTTCAACTAAGGGACAAGAACAGTCTCAGTAACGATCGGAACTGCAAACAAACCCTCGTCCAAGTCTCAGTACGATCCAACTGCTGCAAGCCAAAAATCTACCGCATACTCAAGTGCACATTTAATATCAAACAAAGGGAACGGACTCCTAAGAGGACTCCTATCGTAACTACGGCATGGAAGCAGGCAAGCAAGCAAGCCCAAGACGGACCGATCACGACTTATTGCAGCAGAAAACCCCCGCGACCTTGATCAGATCAATCGGATACTGCAATCCCGCAGAAGAAATACCAAGACTAACAAGAGAACGTTGGCTTCTTCTGAACAAGCGATGCACAAGCAACGCTTGCAGAACGAGGCGGAAACAGAAGAAAAACAATAAACAACAAGAGGAAATGAAAACGACAGACAGCATTCCGAAAAAACTGACGAAGAAATATCCGCTTGAGTGCCGCAAGAAACACGCACCTGGTGAGAGGGACGAGGGACGAGGAAGTGCTTCGAACCCCAGAAAAATTGGTCAGACAGAGCCCGAGGAGAATGAATAATACACTTCACAGCCGCGATCACTGATGGCACAAAAACCACCAAAAAGAATACCGAAAACTTGTAGAGGACAGATCCCTTGGAAAGATGCGATGAAAACTGCACGTACAGTACGCGCAAACTTCGATTTGCAACGGCCAGAAACCGAAGTTCGACTGCGATGTCGCCGCAAACACAAGCGAAGAAGCCAACAGAACACACAATACAAGCGAGAGAGAGGGATCGGCGAGCAAGCGAGCGAGAACAGAACGTACGTACTGCAATCGAGGTATCGAAACTCCAGGTGCTCAAGTGACATGGCACGGTGCCAGTCACCTTCTCGCCTCGCACGGACTTTCCACGTGCCCATATTTCGACCCCTGGCCAGCCTTTTTTGGCTGGCTATTTATAGCCAGAAAGAAAATTTAAAATTGAACGTGCCAAAATTAAGTTTTTTTTGGTATTTTCAATAGCCATAACTAGACTAAATTTTAAGAAAAACATTCAGATTTCTACACAGGGTTCAAGTAGGCATGCTTTTTTTAAAATATTTCCATATTTATCTTGTAGAAAAATCTGGCTAAATCTTCTGATATGTGATCGCCATTTGGCTACATCACAAAATTAACCCAAAAAAAAACATTGCGCCTGGCTTCGGGTCCTGGTCCTAGAGCGAGAGCGAGCGGCGAGGGAGAGAACAGAACGTAGTGTAATCGAGGTATCGAGAATCCAGGTGCTGAAAGTGACGTGTCACAATGCCAGTCAGCTTCTGAAGACTTCACATCGCACAGACTTGCCACCTGTTCATATTTTGACCCCTGGCTTTTTGGCTCCTGGTGAACGACACAGAGAGAGACACACAAAGAACCTAAGTAGTGTAATCGAGGTGTCGAAAACCCAGGTGATTACTTACGTGACGTGGCCCACTGTGGCAGTCAGCTTGAAAAGAGCGACCATTGCACGGACTCGCCACATGTCCATATGTGAACCCCTGGATTGGGTTCCTGGTTTTTCACGTGGGTGAATAGCTTTTAAATATATATTTTATATCTATGATGAAATGGGAAAATAAAATAAATTAGTAAAAAGCTTTTTATTTGATGGGACCAGCCAATTGTCTTTTTATTTTAATATTGAGAGCCCTTTCTAGTATAAAAAAAATCCCTTCTTTTAATAATATTCGCCTTTTTTCAAACTCCTTTATATGTAACACGAGTGGCAAAGGAAAAATAAATTAGGGCGAGCTATTAAGGTGCCCTCCAGATACTCACACACTTCAGAAATTTCTCTGAGAGCATGACCAAAGACAGTAAGCAGTAAATTGGTTTTTACAGTACTTTTTGGATAAAGTTTACTAAAAAAGTACTCTGAATCCGAGCCTTTGGGCTGGTAAAAAGTGCACACTTTTGCAGTGCTTTGGAAGAGTACATATAGCAAGAAATGATTGTTTCTCATTGGCCAACTGAAACGATGGACCCAGGTGGTGAGAGTTAAATAGTCTCTCTCTTTGTAGAGTCCATCTTTTGAAGTTCATGGTTGGGGATGGGGCCCAGGGGGAGAAACTAAAGAGTGCACACTGGATGTGGTAATAACTGATAGAGGGCTATCACTGGGCATACTCTGAGTGCTTTATGATACTAGAAATTTTTGGATTTATTGAGTCTTTGGTATATTTATGATTTTTGTGCAAATTTTCTGATGGTATGGTGACCGGGATTTTATTTGGGGGCAAATTTTTCGCCACTTAATGAACCCAAAAATCCAGTTCGACTCATACAAAGGATTTTCATGATTTTTGTGAAAAGAATGCACCAAAAGTCGCCAGATTTTGAGGAAAGGATTTCTGATATTTTCATATTTAAACAATAGGTTCCAAAAAGTCGCCAAAATATAGCAAGATTCTTTAAATTGTTCTACTTTCCTCTCTAGCATGTATAGCCAAATTTGGCTAAATTCCTCTTGTGGATGATCACTAGTGTGGCTACTCATCAACAAAATTGAAAAAAAAAGAAAAGAAAAGAAAAGAAACCCTGGGTGACTTCATCATACATAATAAAAACTCTTGAATTATTTATTTCATGTTAACACTAGAAGTACATAGTACATAAAGAGCATCTCAAGTTGTCAGTGTCCAAAGCTCCTTTTTCAGCTTATTATATTCAGCATCTTGAAAATAAACATCTTCCACCCCTTTTGATACCACTATCTGATTGCTACTACTGAAGTACCTTGGTAGCTTCCACACTAATTATATTATTTCCAAAAATATTTTTTAATATTTTTAAAATATTTTTAATATTTTTTTAAAAAAAATTTTGCAAAGATTTTTTTTTTGAAGAAATATTTTACTTTTCAAAATGGAATCTTTTTTTTAAAAAAGGATTATTTTACGGTGAAATGTTGAACTTGCCATGGTACGAACTGGACCATAGTGCATCATTGGCAAAGTGGGTCCTTTATATGTCAGTGCTCTAATAACACGTTGTACATACCTTTCATTATTGTGTTATACGGTCATTTTGTTCTCAACCCCCCAATTACCCCGAAAAACTTGCAAAAAGTTCTTGATGGGCAAGTGTTCCAAGTTTTCAAACCACGACAAATAAATAAATAAATAAATAAATTCCCAAAACATTTACAATGGGATTTCATCACACTTCGAAATTGGGTTCAAATTGGGGAAGGATTCACCAAGAGATTACAATGAGAGAGGAAGAAAAATCTTTCAAATGGGTCTAAATAGTATGATGGATGTTATCCATCGATAAGGCACAATTTCTCTCTCCATGTGAAGCAAGTAATTAATTTATGAGATTTTATTTATTTTTCAATGGGCTTCTTCTATCGTCTTTTCAATAGAGCACACAACTTTGGATTGCACAATGTTTTCATCAAATGGAGTATGGCATGGGTGGATGGATGAAGAAACAAGAGAGAATTGAAAGCAATTAATGGAATGGTTAACCCTCATGGATGAATGAGTTCTTGCATCCCAAGCTCTTCTTATTGGCCTTTTGGCTTTATCATGTCAACAAAATATCGCAATTCAGGATCATAAATTGTCCATGTGCAACAAACACACACCACCAATTCTTACATCATGAAAATGGGGTAAAACCGACATCGAAACTTTAGAGTATTATGTACAATAGAGTTATTCCGAAAATACCCCAAACTGTGGGTATGGGGCCCAGTTTTGCCAAAACTGGGGACAAAATAAAAATTTCTGGATGGAAAACTGCACACAAGAAAAAAAGAGATGACCAAACTGGTTTTCTCACCTAAATTAGTCCTCGCAAAAGTTTCACCCCCAGTTTTGGATTTGCCTTACTTCCACCTTTACTGTTGCTCATAGTTTTTCCTTCATTCATTGAATCAAGTCTGGTAAGAATAAAATCCTGCAAATCTTGTGATTGGATACCTATCCAAACCATACCCAATTTTGCTCACCCTGATGGCTATACTCAAATTGGGGATGAATCAAGGAAAACAGGGTCAAACTAGGTGCCAAAGACAGGGTGACTTTAAGGAAGGCAACTTTTATAGTGTGTGGGTGTTGTTGGGTGCTTTATAGGTACTGTAGTGCACAACTTCTAGACTCATCACACACTTTGCACAAGTGCATAATTTGATCTCTCTCTATACTCTTCCCACTTGAGCATATAATGCATATGGCATTCGTGTTCATGTACCCGTTGCAAAGTACTCTTTGGAAGAACGATATGGAGTTTATGCATGCAAGCCACTATCCCTTGTACCAAAAGTGTCTTGTACTTTCTATCAATGAGTCAACTCTCTTGGCACATGCAATTGTTCCATCCTTGGCCATCAAGTTCCAAGGTAGACCAAGTTACATGATGTAGTTTCTAGTATCAAAGGTAGACCGAGTACCACGATGTAGTTTCTAGTATCAAAGGCCTTGGCTATTATTTTATAAAAGAGTTAAAATTTGGCATGGGTGTTAAATTTTAGCTTGATGTGCACCTGATCCAATGGGGGGCTTTTTATTCAATTTTGTGATACTAAGAATTTGGCAATTTTTTCTGCGAAAAATTATCAAATTTAGTCAATTTGCATTACCAAAATAAAATCTCATTTTTTTTGTGTGTAAAAAATGATTAATTTTTTTCCAATAAATTGGATCCAATTTGGCACAAATTAAATAAAAATACTCATAAATTTTTTGATATTTATTTTACATAGTCCAAAAATAAAAGTTGGAAACCAAATGCAAGAAGGTTGAACTTCAAATGTTTAAAAAGTTCAAACAAAATTCCTTTACGAACTCTAAACAATAAAAAAAATTGAAACAACAAAATGCATAAGTAATGTGTAAGAACCATGTTTGTAAATAACTATTACACATTCACATTGAACTCATAATTCACTCAAAATAACTAAGAAAACAAATTCAAACCACCAAATCCAACAATCCCATTAACCTGAAAAAATAATTTAGGCTTACACTCATGCTTATTATGCTAAAAATTGAAAATAATGATCCCTTATAACAAAAAAAAGGGGTACACAAACCATCTACTATTCATTTATCCTTACTTTTGTTACAATGTCTATAATTTATTTCCTATCAAACAAGCAATGTCACAACACCTTGATTTTAGAGTCCTACAATATGTGATCCTCCAGACCATGAGGATTTTCAAACCATACATGCCTATTAACCTCTCCTAAATCTACTACAATAATAGTTTTTAGAACCTACGGGAAACAAACTCTTATATTGTGAATACATGAGTTAATAGGGTCTGGCTTAAAGTCAGTGCTCTCAATGTTCATTTGGTCTGTTATGAGCTGCTAATCCATCCCTTACCACATAGATCAATGCAGAGAAATATTTGGTCTAGCCTTTAGCAACAAATCGATTTCTGGGTACGAATCCACAACTAATCAAGGTATGCTAAGTTGGTTTGCAACTACTCAAGAAAAACATAATTATGTGCGGAATATGGATTTATAAATACTTGCTATGATTTTTCCCATCTTGTTTCTTTCACCACATTTTGTCCAGCCCAAGGATGCCCGTTAAAGTTTCTAGCTCCCATTCAGGTGTATGAATTACCCACTTGATTTTCAAGTAAGGCTCCCCCAACACCCCTATAGATGCAATTTTTTATATGCTTTTAGTTCTATAGCTCAAACCTCCTTTAGGCGTCATCAACCCTCAGCATCAACCGTTTATAAGTCTTAATTCTAACAAGAACATAGAGCTGGCCATGATATAATCACTAGCGCAGCAGAAAAACAACACAACAACTATAGATTCCTGCAAGCTCTACCTTCTACCCAAATTGTAATAGTTTGAACCAAAAACAGACATGTCCTTCTTCCTTCGAACTCCCCTTCTTATCTTTGTCCAATCGCTTCCTACTCCCATCAACCTTGCATGCTTGAAGCGCGTTTAGCCACCCATCGTCTGTTGCAACTTGTTTCACATAACACACAAACAACAAAATTTCCTACTCACAACCACTAACAAATAGTGTGGATCAACTCTGCCGCCTGCACGAAGAAAGTTGATGATTGCTCAAAACTAAACCTAAACCCTAAAACAAAATGGTGTTCACATTAGAGAATCCCAAGTGACTTCCTGTCTGGTCACACCCTTTCTACCATTTCCATTAGTACCTAGTTTATGTGAATAAGCATTTCAAGGGAAAGACAATAAGGGGTTTGGGTAGTGTCCAAAAATTTAGGTTGACAAAGTTTGCAAGAAAAAATATCCTTTTAGTAATGGAGATGATGTCAATGTGCCCCTCTTCAATGAGTTATCTGACAAGTTGAAAAACATGTCTTGTAAATCATTCCCCAAGGGATTTTGGGCTTGATCATTTCCTCTTGAAGTAGTTTCTATTTTAAGCTTGTTTTGAGTTCTCCCTCCCCCAAATGCTTTCCAAGGCATTGTTATGATTTCCACCATGCTATGGCCAATGGTGCCCTTTTTAATCACTCCCCACCAGTTTTTTTTTAATTAATTATTTATTTACCTTCAGTTTTCAAACTTTAGCAGCATTTGAACCATGGTGTAGTAATAGGGTGCGAAACTAGCACTAGGTATGACAAAATTTAGTTTCAACATGGCTAACTTTTGGGGAGTTATTTGGTTAAGGATTTTCTTAAATAAATTTTAAATGGCTTTTGGATTTTTTTTCTTGGGAAAAAACGAAAGCTACATTCTAAAACTTTCCTTTTGAAATAGGCTAAGTTTCAAAATCCTACATGTATAATAGCAATGCAACAAGCAACATTATTTTTTAGTTCTCAAGCTCCATGAACATTAGATTTTTATGGTTTTCTAAGAAGTTTGGCTCAATCATCAACAATGAATTTTGAGAATTTCAAACAAAGCTATTCTAATTTTCAACATAACATCCATTTTCAATTTAAAAATGTTAGCTTAAATTAGTGTCAATTTTGAAAGAATTGAACCTCTAAATTGTCCATTGTAGCATAACTAACCTAAAAAATAAAAACAAAACACATAATTAATGAAATTATACAAAAACAATGAAACACATTATACATATTACATATTACATACTAACATAGGTATTACCCTTTAAGCAATAAGGTACAAGTATTGAATTCTCATTCTTGAAAATACAAAATTCAAACTTTAGAGCCACACATTCAAACACCTTGACATAACTCATAAAGATATGGGTTTAGGATTGTGGAGTTGACTATTGAATTTATCCAAGTCTAGACTTTAAAGTTTGGATTGTGAATCCTCAAGCAAAGATCTAATGTCATATGAATATGTCCAAGTCTAAATTGTGGACAATGGGCCAAAAAGCAAAAATTTGAATCTTAATGCCTTGATCATCATTCATAATACATATGGCAACTTTCCAAAGAGTTGGTCAACACAGTAGCCAAATTTTAGAAAGTTAAGTTTCCAACATAATCACAAAACAAACTTAACATCATGGAAACTTAAGGATTCAAGGAAAAAAAGGTTAACAAAAACTTCAAGGATAAAAAACACATTAAACATCACCATAGTGCTTGCTTTCACTTTTCCAATATTCGATCACCTCCTTGTAACGAAACTACAATAATGTAAAGAAATATTGTTAATATAGTCATGGGGAGATGGGGAATTAGCTCTTATGAAGGTTGGCCCAATTTCAAGAAATTCAATTTTGAAAAACACCATTCATATTCACATTACCAAAACAAAGATATGACTTGTTTCAACAAGTTTGAAATATTAAAGCAGGATGTGACACTACATTCTAAGGTTTGAAATGGTGCACCATAGGTGAAGAGGTTCTATAACCAAAAAGGAGAGGGACCCAAAACACCAATATGAACCCTCTCAGGATCTCACTCTGACAGAATGAGGATTAGACGAACACAACTTGGAGAAATGTCACAACAACATACAGACAGATGGATGCACACAATGGATTTATTGCAAAGGAAAAGAAGTTCCTCAGAGCTCTTGCCGACGCAGCTCCTGCACAGAATCTCAAGTACCCAAAACACAGAGTTCGCATACCACACAGATCCCCCTTGATGCTACAGATCTCACCTTAGACTTTCAACACTCACTCTTACACCATCTACACCTGACTTCCTAGATTCATGAGCTTGGCCTTGCTAGTCACCAACGCAGCGGAAGAAAAATCAGCAACTAGTTATCCCTTGCGCATTCCTCTGCATTCTCCCCAAAAACTTCCCTATTCTCCCGACTTTGCCTGTCCTGCTCCAGAATTGTCAATGTCTCTTTCATACACCTCCTCTTCCCTAACTCCAAACTTGCATTCGAAGCCTCGCCATCCCGTTACGCCATCCTAGTCGGTTCCATCCTTCCTCATCATGGCCAGCCGCCATTCCCCTAGTACCTCACCACATTCATCACCCAAAAAACAACCTCCCATGCAACCCATGCAATAAAGGAGCGCCGTCATCAGATTACGACTGATTAATCAACAAGGAAAAACCATCAACATCTCAAGCCGCCATATTACTATGGGGACCTAAAGTCACACCACATATGTAACCCCTCCCTTTTTAAACAGCTGAGTCCCTCAGCTTCATCTAGTCTGGTTGGACGTGATAAATTTGAAGATCTCGACGAGACCTTTTCCATTGGCGCCCATCAGCATCCTGAACAATGCATATGCGGCTCCCTTCTTCGAAGTCAAGATTCCCAATTCCGTCTGTGTGCGCAACAAACAAGTAGGGACCTTCCTAGCTGGCAGTCAACGCCTTCTTCTTCCCAGGTTTCTTCATTTTGACCATTGTTTCACTAGCCACCAGACCCTCAAAAGTCTGTTTCCCTTTTCTAGTAGCATAGGCCCTTTTTTGTCTCTGCTGTGCCTATGTTACATTAAACAGAACATTCTCATGAATGCTGGCAATCAACCTCACCTTCTGCGTGAACTGTTCTGCAGTAGTTTCTACATCAGTAGTGTCATCAATCTCAGCAGTTAATGAATGCAAATAGTTGTCAACTCTCAGGCGTGGTGTCCGCCCAGTCAGAATCATAAAAGGCGAGAACTTTGTGCTGGCCTGAATCCCGCATCTGTATCCAAATAGAACCTTTGCCAATTGTTCGTCCCAGCAATTGGCATTCTCAGGTGCTGCAGACAGTATCGCTATACCTTGTTTGATCGTCTTGATTAGGCGCTCAGCCATACCATTGCACTGCGGCCATTGAGGCGCAATGTGTTGATGATGAATCCCGTAATCCTTACACATGGTGTCAAATTCTGTCGCCCATTCTCCTCCGTTGTTGGTCAACACAAATTCGGGCACCCCGTACCTACAGATTATATCGTCCTCCAGGAATCTGGCTACTGTTTTGGCTCCATGATCAGCCATAGCCTTTGCCTCACACCACTTAGAGTAGTGATCGATGGCCACCAGGATGTATTTGTTGCCTGTTCTAGTTTCAGGCAATGGACTTGCAGTATCCAATGCAACACAATGGAACAGATCACAGACAGGAATACTTTTCAAGTTCGCATCTCTGGATCGGATGCTTCCTGAGCTCCTCACCAATTGGCACTGTTGGCACCCTTTGACTACTGTCTTGACATCTGCAGTCCAATTGTGCCAGAAGTACCTGCGTCGAATCTCAGCTATCGTTCGCTATTCCCCAAGATATCCCAGGTCTTCATGCATTTGTCTCACAAGAGACATCCTCTCCTCAGGTCTGGGTACAAGCAAGTTCTTGAAGCAAAGTTTTTGCTCCTTCCAACAATAATGGCTTGCCTTTTTCCTGATCCTCTTGCCTTCCTCAACACCAATTGCATCAGGCAATGTACCTTGTTGTAGCAGTGTTAAGCAGTCTGTATCTTCCCATATGTCAATGCGCTGGACCTCACTCCCTGGTTCCCTTCTTCGAAGGAATCTGTAGGACTCAGTTCAGGGTCCCCAAGCTTGGACAGTTCCTGGGCTGCCAGAACTAACTCCAATTGTTGTCGCTTGTCAAAATATCACGGCCTCCTTCTTCTTGACACCATTCACACTACCTCATTCTGCATAGACTCCTCGCTTGTTGACACCGCTTCTTCATCTGGAAGAAGTTCCTCAGACGGGTCTTCTTCCGATGCAGCATCAATCATGTACAGCTGATGGCTGTTGACATACCTCCAGTGATTGATACCAAAACAACATGCATTATGTTGTACCAATCTTCTGTCCCTCCTCCTAATTCCCATCCATTTTGTCTCTTCACCTGTCTGAACACAAAGAAGCTCTCTTTCTCCTTCAGGCACATCAGCCTCAGGTCCTGCGACGTCTTGAGTTCCTCACCAAAACCATCGTCATCCGCAGCTAATCCAACTAGATTCCTACTCAAAGCATCCACATTCATGTGTTTGAGCCCTGGGCGGTGCACTATTTTGAAACTAAAGTCTTGCAGCATGCCGACCCACCTACCTCGCCTACCATGTGCATCAGACACAGTCGCCAACCACTCTAGTGGTTTGTGATCTGTGCGTAAGATGAAATGCTTCATATGCAAGTACTGTCTGAAATGCATCACACCCCGGATCAGGGCGTAGCATTCTCCTTCCATTGGATGGAATTTCCTCTGAGCCTCAGTCAGGCTCTTGCTGGCGTATGCTATGACCTTTTCAAACTTCCCTTCTCTTTGTGACAGTATTGCTCCAACACCCTTGGTCGACCAATCCACGTCCAACTAAAATGTTCGCTTGAAATCTGGCCGTGTGAGCACAGGTGCATTCACCAGAGCCGCTTTCAACGCATGGTATGCCTGTTCACAGCCCACATCCCATACAAATGCAACGTCCTTCTTTGTTAATTCAAACAAAGGACCTGCCAAGTTTGAGTAGCCTCTAATGTATTTCCGGTAATAACCTGTCAGACCTAAGAATGATCTGACGCTTGGGACGTTCTTTGGTGTTGGGAAATGCAACACCGCTTCTACTTTTCCTGGATCAGGTCGGATACCTTCCTTGCTCACCATATGACCTAGAAAGGTAATAGTCTTTGCAGCGAAGCAACATTTGCTTGGATTGGGTTTCAAATTTACTTCCCTGAGTTTGCAAAGCATCGCCTCCAAATGCTGGAAGTGCTCCCCCAGTTTTCACTGTGGACATTGAGGTCGTCCACGAACACCTTCAGAAATCTGCTTCCCAGCTCCTTGAAGACTTCCGACATAGTGCGAATGAATGTACTCGTTGCATTCTTAAGTCCGAAAGGCATAACTGTCCAATCGTACAGTCCAGTCTTGGTGATCAGAGCTGTCTTCTTCATATCCTCGGGGGCCATTCGAATTTGCTAGAACCCAGATTGTAGATCTAGAGCTGTAAACCATGTCGATTTTCCAAGCTGATCAATCACGTCCTCCACGAGTGGCATTGGAAACATATCTCGGTGTGTTTGAGCGTTGAGAGGCCGGTAGTCCCCACAAAAGCGTCTGCTCCCATCTTTCTTTACTGGCAGCGTCACTCGGCAGGCGTATTCAGAGTTACTAGGCCTCATCTTGCCCAAGTCTACCAATGCATCTATCTGTCTTTTCACTTCAGCTTCTTCCTAGTAAGATAGTCGAGCAGGAGACGCTTTGCAAGGTGGAAATCCTTGCGTGTCGATACTGTGTTCTCCAATGGTACAACAACCCAATTCACCCTTGTTCGAGGCAAACACATCTTGGTATCTTCCCAGCATTGCCCAAAGTTGCTGCCCATGCTCACTTAAATTGGTGTCGATCTTGATCCGTTCAGAAATCTCCTTCCAC
>Ga0209611_10005468_pt1 | contig 21270 bp, 17 predicted proteins | sample S1TSphgellanicum_3_FD_187693 | JGI IMG/M metagenome (GOLD analysis project Ga0209611, IMG submission 187693) | Host-associated microbial communities from peat moss isolated from Minnesota, USA - S1T2_Fc - Sphagnum magellanicum MG (SPAdes) (version 2) | ecosystem: Host-associated > Plants > Peat...
TTACATGCATATTTTCACAAACACTACACTTTAAATAAATGAAGACATTAATGGTTTTTTTTGTTATAAATTGGAAGTGTGTTTGGTAATTTGAATGCAATATAAATCAATTTGTGAAAATCTAACCAATATGCTTTTGTTACACCAAATTTCCATTTATTTCCAAGGACATTTGTTCATATATGGTTTAATTGAAATCCAACTTTTGTGGTGCTTTCATTAAATTGTGATTTTAATTGAAATTTATCCATGAAATATGTAGTTCTTGTTTTTTTTTTTTGCTTGGTTATTGTCTTTTAGAATGTCAACATAAAAATCTCCCATAATGATGATTGGACAATGTTCGGGATATTGTTGAATTATAGTTTGAAGATTGTTTAAGAATGTAGAAATTGAACATGAACGAACCCTATACACACGTACAATATGTATTTCTTTTCATGTATTAATATTAAAAATTATATATTCTGAACCATCATTAGTTATTGTATTGAAGGAATTTAAGTGCATGTGTATGTCTTACACCATCATAAACCCATGACCATCATCGACTGAAATATATGAATATTTCGATGAATTTATAGATTTGTGTACATCTATTGATGCATGGTGTATTTTTATTTTGATAAGACATAAGATATAAGACATTTGAAGGTTATGATCATGATTGATGTTTTTGTAATGTTGCCGTAAAGAAGTTGTATTCAAAGCTTATATAATTACATGAAAATTATGTAAGTTTTTAATTGAGGAATTAATGGTTTCCAAGTTGTAATTATTTTCAATCTATTCATTTCTATACGTATTATTGGATCCACATAGAAATTTTCATGTTGGAGAGGAGTTAACAAATATGGTTTTTTTTTGTTCGAATGCGGAATAATGCTATATATGTTAACCCAAATTTTTTAATGTTAGTGGGATAAAAAAACAATTGATTTAGTGATAATCCCTGAAAACAATGAATGGTTTTTGCTACTACAAATTGAATTGGAAATTGAATTTTGATTATGATAAATGATTGGGATTTACCAACTCTTATATTTTTGATGATAGGTTCAAATAGTGTCCATTTTGATTCAATGCTATTATTGTAATAATGATTTTTTTTTCTTGGTTAGTGTTCCAATTTTATAATTTTGAAACATTATCCATAAAATGGTTTTTTCACAATATGTTGTTGATGCTTTAAAAATGCTATTAGCTCCATTCATAAATCCATCAAATGTTGCATAGTTACCCCAACACATAATTCAACCAACATATCTTTTTTTATATGAATTGTAAAATGAAAACCCATAATTTTATTTGGATCATTTGAGAGTTTGTAAGATGGTGGGCATGATTGATGGTTGATGTCCAATGCTTTGAAAATAAACATGGGACCTAATGTGTTAGTGAACACATTTTCATTGTGTTTTTGCACAAGTTTGTTTATATAAAATAAATACAAAGTAGCAAAATTGTTGGGTGGTTGTTGATCATAATTTGAATATTTTTTGTATTTTATGTTGTAATATGAAATTTATTCAAAATTTGTATAAACACCATATTAGACTACCACATAACTTTATTTAGTTCATAACATTGGACATATGTTCAAGCAAAAAATTTGATGTTAATGCATTAACATTATTTTTGATATTTTGAAAGATCTAATTATTTTTCACAAGGGGTGCTTGACATAAATCACTTGTCATGAGAACAACACCACCAATTTATTTTTTTAAATGTGTTTTATGGACCTTAGCCTATTATTTATAACATTAAACATTCTAGCACCAACAAGTTGTAATTGTTCATATCGACATGTAAGCCTTTTTTAATGAATCTCATGATAAGTTTGGTAAACTAGATAAGGATTGTTGAACATGTATGTTCCATGATAAATGCATTGTTACACTGTCAATATTGAAAGTTTAGTGTCGTTTCACAAGTTTTTAACCTGCTATCATGTGTTTATATAAAAAAAAATTCATTTTCAAACTACTTTTTGGGGACAACACTTTTTCTATCTGTTTTACCATGCTTTCATCGTAATTTAAGCATGATTTGAATATATTATTTCAATTTGGTTTATTTCATATTTGATAAGTTTTGAAAATTCTACCACATAGTTTTATTTTATGCATTCACACCCAACTAGAACCTATGACTTTTTGGATGGGAACTTTAGTAGCTTAAAAAAAAAGGTTAAAAATATTTGTTGAAAAATCCCCAAATTTATGAAGTAATTTCCATTGAATTATTTGTTGATATGAAAATTATCGAGGTTGCTTGTATAACAATGTTGGAAAATTTAGTTCCTCTGAATGTTTATTTTAAAATTAAATTAAAAGGTGAAAGTTTTGATTTGGGGCAATTAAATATATAGTATTTTCATAATTCATCAAATTATGTATCATTGAAATCTGTTGGTGTACAATGTATTTTTTCATTTTCAAAATCAAAGTTATTAGATGATGCATTATTATTAATAGAAATTTGCGATTTTGAATTCATATGTGAAGTAAACAAATTTGCCCATTGATGATGAATGGTAACATTCAAATATTTGTAAAATGGTGTTTCAATCAAATTTCATAAAGTGATAATCACCATATTTGGATGAACATTTCTTGACATATAAAATGATTTGTATTCAAGACATTGCTTAAGAAACACACCTATTGTTGCACCATCATGTGGTGAATGTGATAATATTGATTGAGTTTGATCCACATTTGGAGGGACATTAATTAATAACACTATCATATAATGCCCATACCCTTGGAGTTTATAAACTTGAACAAAAGCAAAACGTGGTGAAATATAATGTTATTTTAATTGTGTTAATTTTTGGACTGATGGAATGATTTTGTTTCTAAACATTTTATTTGGTACTTGATATAAGGGTGATTTATTTTCACTAATATTATGTAAACAAGTTGTACATATGTATAATGTTGAATTTGGTTTTATTTTAATTTGAAAGTATATAGTAAGTTGTCTTGATAATTGATTTGAAAAACATTTAAGTTGTTTTAAAAAACATAACCTTTCAGAACCAAAACATAGAATGATGGGAACATTTTGGATTTTTTAATTATTAATGTCAATTTATATTGAATTATGTGTATTTCCCTTTATATTAACATTATATTCTAATTTATTTGATTGAACATCATGTTTTACAAGAAGTTGTGTGGAAATTAGTTTTTTAATTTTTTAAAGTGCATTGAACATACAACAATTGAACTTTATCATTTATGAAAAATGTTTGTGATTTTTTAGTATATTTATTTCATATGATTCATAATTTAGGATTTGGTTCTTTTAATATTTGGAAACATGTTGATGAATTTATATTTTTTGCACAATAAATTAGATTTGGACAAACCTTCAATAATTTAGAAATATTGTTGTCATAGAGTGTGCAATCAATATATATATGCGTGTTACATTATGCTTAACAATCAAATGGGAGTGTTCCATTTGAATTTTGGGATTTTTTAAAACTTTGGTGAGGGAAACTAAAGTGAATGGATTAAACAAAATCTCATTGATAGGAACATTTATGTTGTTTTTCAAAAAAAATTATAAGTATTGAATAATTTTTTTAATTTACTTTTAAAATAATATTTATATTATGTAAGAAGTGTTACACAATGAAACAACATATTCCAATGGTGAATCCCAATTTTTTTCAAAATGTCCATTAATGCATAATCAAAATTTTCATTCCAATAAAAATGTGCAGTTAATTGTGATAATTAAATAAAAGGTTGTTACACCATTGATTATAAAAAAGTTGAAAAATCATTTAAATTTATGGTAACTTTGGGATCATTAATTTGAAAAATAGGCAAAGACCTAGATAGACCATTAACATATTGAATTGGTTCAAACTGTTGAAAACTTTATGCTATATGTAAGGGGATAAATTGAAAATCCATGCCACATTAAGACATAATGTTTTTTGATATTTTGTTCCAAATGTAAATTGGCCTTTGTAGATATTTAGCTATCCAAAATATTACTGTGAAATCTCCCTTCAAACCTCCCATACTAGCACTTAATGTCATTTTTGTCACATATTGATGTTTATTTATGACCATGCCTTGATGCAAATAAAACAACATAATTGGAAATAATTTTCAAATACAACATTGTTGGGTTTTTTTATATTCAATAATAAACATTGATTTAAATGTGACATGTTATTTTGCTTCAATTCAAAAGATGATAAATGATTATCCAATAAATAAGATATAATATCAAAAAAACAATTGGCTATTTCATATTTGTATGTTGAAACTAAATGAAAACCATATGAATGTAATGCATGTTCAAATGATGAATCAACAAGATTTAATAAAGGTGTTTCCATTATTATGAACTTCAATTTAATGAATATCTATATAAACAAAAGCATGGTTCCCACATAGACACATTCAAAAATGATAAAACCAAGGATTTATTTAATATTATTTGCTTTTAATTTTTTTGGGAAAATTCCTTGCATTGAAAAACTCTTTATATTGGAAAATTGCTTAGATGGAACAATTGCTTGAATTGAAATATTGCTAGCATTGGAAAAAAAATTAAATTAAACAAATACTTTTATTAAAAATTTGCATGCATTGAAAAATAAATTTCATTGAAAATCTATTTACATTAAATAATTATTTGCATTAAAAAACTATTTATATTAAAATTTCATTTTTATTGAAAAATTATTTACAATTAGAAAAAACTACTTTCATTGAAAAAACTACTCACATTAAATAATATTTTCATTGAAAATTACTTTTTAAAAAAAAACTAGCATTAAAAAACTATTTTCATTGAAAAAAACTGCTTACATTGAAAAATTACTTTCCTAAAAAAATGCTTTGATTGAAAAAATTGCTTGCATTAAAAAATTGTTTTCATTGAAAAAATTGTTTGCATTGAAAAATTGCTTTCATTGAAAAAACTGCTTCCATTAAAAAACTATTTTCATTGAAAAATTGCTTCACATACAAAATGTTACATTTAAAATTATTTTCAACATGATGTAAATTGATGAGTGAAAACTTTCCTTTTCATTTAAAAAATAATTTGAAAATGATTATACAATATGGGTTATTTAAACCAAAATTTTGTTATAGGGAATTTCCACATATATAGATTATTCGTATATTAAAAAAAACTATAGAAAGGTCACATAAAAATTATCAACAATTTTAATGTTTAAGAGGGTTTTTGTTTAGAAATTGATTTTGATGAATCAAAATCAAGCTTGCGTTTCACACTATGCTGAACATTATTTGTAAGAATAATTTTTGAAAGAACAACTAAACCTTCACCCTTCAAATTGGTTTTAGTTATGGGATAGATTATTGGATGTTTTCTTGAAACCAACAAGGGCAGATGTGGTTGACAATTGAAATTTACCATGAATGCGAATTGAAATGAAAAGTTGAATTTGTTTTGGATGAGGCAAATCCAAGAATTTTGATTTTGTCATATGCACAATTGCTTCAAACCATTTGCCCTCAATGGTCAATAACACAAGTTCATCACTGGTTGCAATGGAACCATGAAGGAAGCTTAATTTTTGAACCATTGATTTTGGACAACAAGCATTACAATGAACACCACTCATTGGAGAAATGATGACATCTTCTGACAATTTCCACATACTTTTTGAAATGGAGGGGTAGGAGGGCTAGATATGGACAACACCCTAATCACTTGAAAAAAAAAAAATGTTAAAAAAGAAGGTAAATGAAGATGAACATAAATAGAGGGAAAATGTGGAAAAAAGGTAAATCAATCAAGAAATAAATAAAACAATGCATACACATACACATAATATATAAACCAAAAAAATGAAATGCATAAGAAGTCCATAATAAAAAATGTTGCAGAAATGTAATAATTTTAAATTTTAATACCCAAAGAAAAAACAAATAATTTTTTTTTAATAACAAAAGAAATATCAAGAAGAAAAGGTCATTCAAGCACAAAAAAAACATTATACCCCCTTCTTTCAAACCATATATCTCTTTCATTTCTTATTTGCTTTGAATGATTTAAAAATCTATGGGTAAAACCCAAAAAGGAATTCCACTAGACTATATATAAATAACTTTTTCATTCTAAATAACAACATTGTACTCTATGTCTAGTATGCAATGGAACATGGATTTTTGTTTTTTTTTAAAAATTTAATAAAAAATAATCATTTGAAAGTATTTTCTATAGGCCATTATAGTAGAGAGAATTATGTGGCCATTCAATTCTCCCCTTTTCAAAGAGGGAAGAATCAAATGGTTGTTTTTGTATTTTTTTACATTAAATTCAAGTGGCCACCCAATTATCCTCTTTTAAAAGAGAAGAATCTCCTTAGAAAGAGTAGGATTAGGTTGGCCACCCAAATTTCATTATTATTATTAAATTATAAGGGACCACTTGGTGTTCACCAAGTGTTTTGTTTTCCTCGCCCAAAAACCACCAAGTGGCCACCAAGTGGTTTTTTTTTTTTTTTTGGCTTAGAGACCATTTGGTGGCCATTAAGTGGTTTCAACCCTAGATTGCAGAGGACCACCTAGTGGCCATTAGGTGGTTTTTTTTTTTTGGCTTGGAGACCACCTAGCGGCCACCAGGTGGTTTTGACCTTGGACTGTGAAGGATTACTTAATGGGCACCGAGTGATTTCAACCCTAAACTACAAGGGCCCACCTAGTGGCCATTAGGTGGTTTCAACCCTACACTGCAAGGGACCACTTGGTGGGCACCAAATGATTTTGACCCTAGATTGCCAAAGACCACTTGGTGGCCACTAAATGGTCTTGATTTGGGACTTCTAGGGGGATTACGAGGAAGCACTTGGTGGCCATCAAATGGTTTCCACCCTGGACAACCAAGGACCACTTAATGGACCATTTCGGAAAATTAGGTGAACATTCAATTTTCTTTGACACTAAAAAATAACACTTTGAAAATTTATTTTTCATTGCATTATTTTTGTATTTTTCATTATCTTTTTTAATATAGTTGATCATGAAATGAACATTAGGTTATGTTTGATGTTTTGTGTAAATTTGAAAAAAAATTGAATGATGTAAAGGAAAGGAAAGGAATTTACCTTTTTGAATACATATTAAGCATTTGATAATTTGTTGTGTAATTACAAAAGGTGAGTTTGAATATCTTTGTCAACAACCTTTGTTAAAATTATGTAATGTTGTGCCTTCAAATATTGATATTTTTTTGATGTTGTCACATTTTTTATTAAAACCATAGCACATTGGCCTCCATTGTACACCTCAAGAAATTGTTGATATTTTGTTTTGAAATTATTTCAAAGAACAAGAACATTTTGGTCGAATTAAACTTTTCCATTTATAATCAATAATTGTTTTTCACCTTTGTTATCCCCTACTCATTTACACCAATGATGATGACAATAATGGTAGTAGACCTCCAATTCTGAATATAACATTTGAATTTACTAATGGAATCGATGTGGATTAACATGAAAATTAACTCAAGTTGGAATGTAAGAATTGATGACACAATGGTTGTCGATTCAATTGTAATGACAATATGCATGTCACCTTTCTCAAAACCCCTTTTGGAATTTGATTCAACGCCAAAATTTTCCACCTTCACAAACATGCCTTTTTGCAAATGATGTTCATGCATCTCTATATGAAGCGATTTCACCCTCAAAATGATTGTGGTCAAAGTTACCTTGTTTAACAAACCACAATGCAAATATGCATAGTTTGGATCTTCCATGTTCCTATTTGTAATTCAATCAAAATTGCCATACCTATTGAGTACAATTGCCTCAAATGCAACATTTTTTATTCCAAAATCAAAATCATCCACCATAACAACCATTGTGATGTGCCCCCAAACTCCTTAAAAGACCCAAATATGGGTCCCAAAGTGAAATAATGAAAAAATAAGAGAATTGGGGCATGCTCCTTAGCTCATAGCACTTCGGGGGTAGGAAGGTGTGTTGGAGCTCCGGGATGGGACTAGGACAAACTCACAAACAAAAGTTCAAAATGAAATCAACCTGCACAACCAAGGAAAGAGGGTAGTTAGTGTAAGTGGTGTAGCAAATTTAATAGGGACAACCTCAAGCACAAGTTTTATATGACCCATAACTTTTGGGAGGAGGCACCACTCCCCTTTCTATAGTATATTTTGTGACTCCTTGTGGGAACTACATCCAAATGGCACTTTTTCTCTGGACTCCCAAATGTGAGTCCCAAAATTGAGACTTTGGACATTCATATCTCATTCAAATCAAGCCCTTTTGGAACATGCAAGGGCATTATATTATAACCTTTAAAAAGATCTCTCCAATGGTGTATTGCACATTCCAATTGGAGATCATTTGACCCTTGTTCTAAGTGGATTTATGGTCAAGAGCAAAATTCCCAATTTGATTCCTACCCTTTCTTTTGATCATAATTCATGCATATTAGGTCTACATGAACAATGTGAGGGCACTTTAAGCATCTACACTTTAAGACCTTTTCAATGGTATGTTAGGGGTTCAATTTGGTGCTTGTTTATTTTCCAACCAAGGTTTTAAACATTCGAGATTCCCACACGAGTGCAACTTTCAAAGTGGGTGTCATTTGGAAATCATTAGGTTCCATCCCTTGAACTCTTCCCCATTTTTGAAAGTGTGTTTCACACACAAACACATTTTCTTGTTTCATGGGCCTTTGCATTCCACATTTAGTCGCAAACCCAATGTTAGGGTTATGATACATTGTGCAATTTGTTTTTTTAAAATTACCAAAATGAATTTGACAGCAAAAAAATGAAGTAACACTTGGTAAAACTAATAGTTGCAAAAACACACACTTGGTAAAACATACATTTGCAAAAGAAGCAAAAAAAAAATTAACAAATGGTGAAAGTTTAAATCAATCACACTATTTTTTTTATGGAAAAAAAATACAACAAACATATAATATTATATTTACATGGGACAAAAGACCTAACTTAAACCTTAAACCTAACTCTAAAATAACCTTAAACCTTTTTCTACTATGTATTAACTTTAAGTAATTTTGAACATGGTTGATTTCAACTTAAAATAAAGGATCATATCCATGGTTTGACAACTAAATTATGATCTAATAATGAACAAAACATCAATGCCCTTGGCATCTTATAAATTTTAGTTATTGATTTTCAATAACTTTGATTATGGTAAATATCTACCATTAACCAACCTAATTTGGGATTATGGTTCTTGATCAACATAAACTTCTTTTGACCTTGGATTGGTGGGGTAATGACATGCATTTGTTGGTTTCTTTTGTCGATGCTATTGTCAACCTCCCTTGGCCATGGGGCCGAGCTCACATGATATTTTGTTTACCATTGTACATGTTTTGCATAATTTAAATAGGCTATGCAATCTCAACTATGATCAAACTTTTTAGAAGAAAGACTTTGGTTTTTGTCAATTAGGGTTCACGCATGTTGAAGTGACATTATAAAACTTGACACCTCAATAAATTTCTCTTCAGAAAGCTTTGAAAATCATTGTAATATGAATATAACAGTACTTGTTTAAAATTTAAGTAACATAGGAATTATCCAAGCACTAGGTTTTTCATTGAAATGGTAGAGTACATCATTTAAACATGTGCCATATGTGTTTAAGCATTTTCCAGTCGTGTTTTGTTCTATGTAGGAAAAGACACTTATTTTGCACAATGATGGAAACAACATTCCATCCAAAAAGCTTTACCTAAGTGGAAGAGGAGGATATTATAACATATGAAAAATTGTGTTGTAGATGGCAATTGAAAGCTTTGATGATTGCCTTTCTTGTGGCAGGAGTACCTTCACACAAAAAAAATCCACATGTGAACCAAGAGTGTTAGTTTGAAAAGAGAATTTGATTCAAAAGAATTGAAACATGTGTAAAGGTGTGAGGCTACAAATTTCCAAGTCCTAAAAAATGCAAAAGTTCTTGTATAATTGTTTAGTTGTAATGCACATGGGGGGAGGGGGGGGGGGGTATGTACAATATGCTCAAGTTGTTTAGAAAAGGTGTTAGTTATAACATATTGTGCTCACACACAAAAGTGAAGTAGGCATTCCAATTTGAAATTTGGTCAACACAGAAGTTGTTGTCATTTGCCATGACATTTAAGACATAACATTCCCAAAATGAAAGACCATTGACATTGCTATAATATGGAAGATATCATACAATGAGGGCCATTTGGACTAACATTTTTCAAATTATAAACATTTTGCCCACATATTCAATTGCAAATCATTGATAGGATTACACCAAATATGTGTATATGGGGGTCATTAATTACCCCCTTACAAACTTTGCAAGTGTTAGTGCATGGTTTTGCACACCACTTAGTTCATGGACTCCATGGTCAACACTTGTCTTACCAAGTGTAGGAAATTTTTTTCCTACATGTGTGACATTCCTCACTAGCTTTGAACCCGCCACCTTTCAAGAGCAAGGGTCACATTACTACCAATAGTTTAGTTTCATTCTTTTACAAGCAAGAACATCCAAATTTATCTTAATTAAATTTTCCACTGAGATCAATAAAACCCTTTGATAAAACCTTGTGGGCATTGCACAAGTTGTAGCACCAACATTTACAAATTGTATAGGGGATTTTTTAATGTCCTATTATGTTTCTTGCTTGTTGGGGAAAGTGCATGCTTTCATGTTAAGTGCATTCAGCATGCACAAATCTACACACAACAATGTCAATTCATAAGTTGCTAACCAAGAAGTCATGAACATAGTTTAAATTTTGTAAAAATTGGCCATTGATGTAGCTTTTTATTAGCTGTGAGAACAATAACAAATTTTACTTTGGAAGTGAAAAGACATGTTGAGATACAAATAAGTAAAAGGTCTTAAAAAGGCAAGGGGACACCCCTTATCACTAGAATAAGTAATTGGGCTAATCTTAACAAACACATACTTGCCCTAAGTTAACAATCCCTTAGTCCTTTTTCCTAAATATAATCCATATGGACTCTTAACCATTGTTTTTTAGTCTATTTGAGTTTTGCAACCACGTACCAATTACCATAGTTCATAATAGATCACTAAAAGTAAATGTATTCCATTAGATCAACATAGAGATCATGAACAAAACAAACCATAGTTTGGCTTGAATTTGTTGTAGACTTTGTGAGGTTTAGGGTTTTTTTTTTTCTTCCAGCAACAACACCAAGTAATGATGATCTCCCATGATTCTTTACAACCCAATACATTTGGTTCTTTGTTTTTAGAGTTAGCAAGCTGCCACAAGGGAGAAGAAGTTAGTTGCCTTAAGTTTAGGGTTTTAAGGGTTAAGGTTCAGGGTTTAGGGTTTCAATTGGGGCTAGACGAGATGAGGGTTTAGGGGTTTGGTTAAGTAGGATGGTTCCAACATCATTAGGAATGGCAAACCCAACATTTTCATTAACCTCGAAATGGTGATGGGCATCACAACTAGAGACCAATGTCAAGATGGCCCACATGGACTATTGCGATACAACTTTACTTCATCATCCTATCATTCCCATCCCCTTTATTCTCCCTCAACCAATTTTTTCACCCTCAATTGGTATGTTAGCACACTCTACCCTTTGTTTGTTACATAAGCCACAAATTATTTTTCACCCATTAGTGTCCATGGTGGGCCCCCCCCTTTGCATCCTTGTGTTCCATATCTTGCATGTGGCGACCTTTATGTTGTAAGGGCAACATTAACTTGTCACTAGTTAACATGTTTCACTCATAGGTAGTTATCAACCATAAGGTTTATAATGCTTTCGGCATTACTAAATTCCCACCTTTCTTCCATTTATGGATCACATCCATGGATATCATTGATGTTTTCCATTACGGCCCCATTCATACCATCATATTCCATATGTTTTCCATGTCAATGTTCAACATGTTTTGTGTATTCCTTTAGTTCATATGACCATCAACCCATTTGACATTGTAGCTTGTGTTAAGGGAAAAAATGTACTGTAGTAATCAGGCCAAATAAACATAGGGAGTAGGTACTGTGATGTTTATTCTAAGACATGTTGGACAAGACAAGTTCAATACATATAGGGTAAGTAAGAATAGGATTGTTGAGGTAAGTTCAAATGGTGCTTTAGGTGGGAAAGTTGAGAAGGAATGAGGCTTTCATTATGAAAAAATTGCGTCCATTGAAACCACATTACCCTTAAACTAAAATTCAAAAAACAACTCTGATACAATTGTTATGCAACTATCCCTTGGGTATTACAACTACTATGCAATTATCTCTTTAGAAATATGATGTATTAATAAATAAATTGTCACATTAAAAAATTAGTTAATTGTATCATAGTTGCAAGTGATTTGAAGATGGGTTTTCTATATGGTAATTTATAAACATCGTACATACATATGTAATCAACCATGTTTGACTTTTTCAGGAGTTGCATGTGGTAATTACTTTAGAATTATTATAAATGTGTCACTAAAGTAATAACTATGTTGCAACTAATGTATAATGTACATACATGCCTTCATGCCATGTGTTCACATCTCCACCACCCATTATGGGATACATTTGCAATTAGTTTTCAATTATGATTCCTGTGAAACAATTAGTATGGCCATTAGTGCACCACTACTAAAGTACTACTGTTCAAGTATGTTATAACTATAATACAACTACTTATAACATAATAAAGATACATATTCATCAATTATTTATATCTTCATCATATGTGTTTCATTTTGAGTGATTTAAAATGTTATGGGAACGCTACTTCAAGTTTTAGAAATCATCTTTGAAGTACAAAGGAAAATGAGTAATAAAAAAATAAAAAGAAGATAAATAAGCTTTCCAACTTATAAAACATTTAAAAAAAATCTCTTTAGACCCCTCCTACTTTCAAACCTCATAACTTTCTTATTTCTTATTCATTTAAAACAATTTAAAGTGATATAGAAATGCCACCTAAAGTTTTACAAATAATCTTGGAACTTTAACAACAACATAACAACATATAAGGAATTTTGTGGGTGTTTGGGAACCAACCTATGTAGCATTTGGTGGTTTATTTTTTTGAGTTCTTGACCCGCTTTACTTTGAGGGGCCATAACTTTCTTAATTCTATTCCATTTTTGACGATTTTTAGTGCATTAGATGCACCAATATGATGGGTTCAAGTTTTGTTTAGATGCAAAAAACAATGGACCCTCTCCTTGGATTTGGCTTGCCTTGCATGCTTAAGTGTTATAGTTGCAACTAATGAACAACTAAAAGATTTAACTTGTATGTTTTGTTTTCAAATCCCATGTTACAAACTATATAAAGAAGGCTTGTTTTCTTATGTTCTTGCATTAAAATACATGTGCCATTTTGGGATGAGCTTTAAAAAGTTTAACTTAAACACAAAACATAAAATAAAATAAAAACATTTCATGGTTTTTTTAGTGCATTTAGTCTTGTGCATTTTTAGGTAAGTACGGAGGTCCTACTTTTCTACCTACCTATGTATGTAGGTAGGTAGGTAGGTAATGAAGTCTTAAGTAAATATGTAAGTATCTAGGTCTTAAGACCTACTAACTTACCTACCTATGGTTATGTATGACCTACCTAGCTACTAAAATAAATATTTTTATATTTTATTTCTTCCAAAACATAATTAACATGCAATGTGTTATTTTTAAAATTGTGCCACATGTCACAATCTTGGCCCATCATTAATAATCATAATGGATGATGTAAATCAATATTTTGAAAAAAAAATTATGTCCAATTTTTTTCATAATGACTCGTGTTAGATTTTAATATATGGATGACAATTAATGATGTCAGTATGACATCATGGATATAATTATAATGGAGTTGCATAGTAGTTAAAAATGAGTTATTTTGATTAAATTACAATTGAGCTGTAATGAGTTACATTATATATACGGTGAGTTACAACTTTACAGCTCATGCAACTTGTTTATTAACACTCACGATGTATAAATATAGTGAGTTGCAAATGTACTTTGTAACTAAAAAATTGAATTACAAGGCCAATTGCAAAAAAAAAATATTTTTTTATATTGTTTTGATATTTGTTTTTAGAAAGATCTATCCTAAAAAGTTTTATAGAGGAGGTGTCGCAACCTTAACCTTGGGTTCGCGACTAAGGCAAGGGCTTACAAGAGGGTGAGACAAGAGGGAAACCCAGGAGGCACATCTTATACTCTTGGGAGTGCAAGAGAGTGTGAGAGAATGAACCCTCACACTCCCAAGGCAACTCCCACTTGGGGAGTTGGAGTCCTAAAGGACTTCTGAGTCTTTAGGGAGCAATTATAGGGGGCAAAACCCATTGATTTAAAAAGTTCTTTATATCATTAAAAATCTATTGAAACATAAATGTCTAAAATGGGCTCACATCACCCATTTGGACATCTGAAACACAAGTTATGGCCAAAAGAAAGGTCGGGAGTCAAATTGATAGTTTGACTTCCGACCACTAAAAGTCAAGAATCGACCCGATTTCCTTGCGTGCAAGTGGCATGTGACATACCGTTGAAAAGCTCTCAACAAGGACTACAACTTTGATTTAGACCTCATCTCAATTGAAGGTCTGCACACAAAGTTATGGGCCCCCAAAGTTGCGGGAGTCCCAACTTTGAGAATTTTGGGACTCCCACTTGGGAGTCCCGAGACAAAATGCCTCTCCACAAGGCACATAATATATTATAAGGGGGAAGGTGGTGGCTTCCCCCAAGTCCGGGCCATGGTGAATATTGTGAGTCCGAATTGCCCGTGGCTTGTCCTAGCACCAAAAGTGCTCCAACTATGCAATAACCACCTTGTGTTAGTTTTGTGTAGGTTTATGTGAGTAGTTGATGCTTGTCATTCTTCCTAGTCCCATCCCGGAGTTCCAACACATCCCTCTACCCCCTCAAAGTGCTATGAACCAGGGAACGTGCCTCGACTCCTTGCTTTTCTGCTGTTTTTAGTTTGAACTCACATTTGAGTCCATTAAGGAGCTTGGGGGTGTGTCACATGGTATGAAAGATATGAAAAAAAAAGTAAAAATATAGAAAGTTGAGGAATAAGGAACTTGGATCTTTTGTTTTGAATTTGTTTTGTTTTTACATGATATATTTTGTTTTTTATTCTTCGTAGCAATATGAGTAGTAAATTGTGGTAGTAGTTTGACAAATTTGTAACTGTGTGGATATTTAGGTTATGAAAGTATGTTGTTGTGGAAAATATCTTAAAATATCTTAGAATTTTTAATATAGATTTTGTATAACTAAAACTAAATATGTATACAAATAAAAAAATTACAATTAAAACGGTAATAAATATTAGGATTTACCATTTGGCAACCATTTGTGGGATGAATTTGGGGTTAGAATTTTGAAGTTGTATGTGTTGCTTTAGTTTTATTATGTGGTAGTAGGTATAGAAAGGTTATTATGAAGAATTTTGTTAATTCCTTAAAATTATAGACTTAAAATTGGTGAGGAAAATTTGTGAAGAAGTAAATCTGAACAAACAATTGTTGATGGCCAAAAACATTTCCAAGAAAGAGTAGTAAGATGGTGACAAACATAAATGAAGTAGTAACCTAACTTTTGTAAAGATAATAAGACCATATAACCATGTAGTATAATGAAGACGAAAATGTGGTGGAAGGAGAATTGTTGTTCGCAAGTGATGTAACATAGTTTCATACTAGAAATAAGACAATATACCATGCCACACTACTACAAAATTTGGTTTTTCAAATGGTACAAGTTGACTAATTGGTCTTTTTTTACTCATGGACATGTCCATTTTGACTAGAGGCCTAAAACATGTATTTTTTGACCAATCAACTTGACTATAATGATTTTTTTTACCAATACATCTAGTTAAGTTAAATAACCCTAGTCAAAATGGTCAATGGGTTTTGGTCAAATGGGATATCTAGTCAAATTGAACATAAAAAATTGATATCATTAATCAAAATGACTAATGTTTTTTAGTCAAATGGGACATCTTATGCCTATCACATACCTACCTCCTACCTCCCACTTACAATATTACAACCTACATACCTACCTACCCACCCACCCACCCACTTATCTCCTAAAACCTACCTACCTTCAAACCTCATAGTCTTGTAGTGAAATGTTGAGATAAACATGTGAAATAAAAAAATTGACAAAGGTTGAACATTTTTTGATAGTGTGGTACATTGGTTAAGGACTTTGTTTATCATTGGGGAGGTCAAGGGTTCGATTCCTAACAGTATAGCCTATGTACATGCTTAAGGGGCTAAGGTAGGTAAGGTAGGTTAAATATAATATATTAAGTTAGGTTAAGGTAGGTCAAGTAGGATAGGGTAGGGTAGGGTAGGGTGTACTACCACCTACCTACTTGCCTTTTTATGACCTACTTACTTACCTACCTAACCTACTTAACCTACCACAAATTATTATATTTTGGTAGAAATTTGACTAGTCAAATGGTCCATACACTACCACTATTACAAAAGTGGGCTGCAATTTACTAGCCTAAATCACTATGGGACCTTAAAAATGAAATAAGTTTATTGCATTTGATTGATTTCACCCTGGTGAAAGTTATTTCACTATAATATCACTATGTAAACATCATGTTTCATTATTAGTTAACATAATTCACTATTATAATTTATTGTAGTACATAGGTTTATTTCTATGTCTTTTTTAATGTTCTATATATGCTACTTTATGATATACCTATTTTATTTTAAGCTACTTTAGTTATTATAATTTATATCTTATGTTATTATAGGCTATTATAAATTATTTTATCCTAAGTATAATAATTTAAAATAATTTAAAATAAAATATAATGACCTAAGGTAAAATAACTTGTAATAAAAAAATAACCTATTAAAAATAATTTAAAATACCTTACAATGTAATAATTATTAATAGCCTATGATATTATAACATAAAATATCCAACAATAATTTATAATACAATAATCACCAATAATCGTGATATAACATATAATGACCAACAATAGTTTATAATATAATAACCATTAATAACCATTAATAAAACAACCACCAACATCCACTAATATAATAACATTAATAACCACCAATATCCACCAATAGAATAGCCACCAATAGCCATTAATAACCATCAATATCCACTAATAGAATATTCACGAATGACCATTAATAGAATAACCATCAATAACCACCAATAGCCACTAATATAATAACCATTAATAACCACCAATATCCACTAACAAAATATCCACCAATGGAACAACCACTAATAATCACTAATATAATAACCATTAATAAGCACCAATATCCATCAATAACCATTAATATAATAACCACTACTAATCATTAATAAAATAATAATAAATAATCATTAATATAATAACAACCAATAACCATTAATAGAATACCCACCAATAGCCATTAATAAAATACCCACCAACAGCCATTAATAGAATGATAACCAATAACCACTAATAACCATTAATAGAATAACCATTAACAACCACTAATAGTCACCAATAACCACTAATATAATAATTATAAATAGCCATTAATATAATAGCTGCCAATAGCCATTAATATAATAGCCGTCAATAACCATTAATATAATAGCCACCAATATCCAATAATATAATAACCACAAATAGCCATTAATACAATAACCATTAATAAGCACCAATATCCACCAATAGAATAACCATCAATAGCCACCAATAGAATAATTATTAATGGCCATTAATAGAATAACCATTAATAGGCACTAATAACCACCAATAAAATAACCATTAATAGTCACCAATAACCATTAATAAAATAACCATCAATTACCACCAATAAAATGGTTACTAATGGCCAGTACTAGAATAACCACTAATAAACATTAATAACCACCAATAAAATAACCATTAATAGCCACCAATAGCCATATATTAAAATTGCCTAGGATTGCCAAAAATAATCTAGGGTGAAATAATTTATAATAAACAAAAGTAACTTAAGGTGAAATAACTTATAATAACCTAAAATTTCCAATAATAACATAAGGTGAAGTAGTTTTTAATAGCCAAAAATAATCAATAATAACTTCACATAATCGAAAATAGCTTAAGGTGAAATAATTTAGAATAACAAAAAAAATTGAGAATAGCCATAAATAGTCGTAAATAATTTAGGATGAAATAATTTAAATTAATGAAAAGTAGTCATATAATAATTGGAATTAACTTAGCATAGGTAGTATTATTATGTTAGAAAAAAATTTATCCATTTATTATTTTTTTTTTCCCAAAAAAATGGTCATTGAAATGTTATTGAATAATGATATTCAACTTTTTTTTTGTTCAAACGATTTTAAACTTTCAAAAGGAAATAAATGTAATTATATACATTATTGAATTTTTTAAAAATATAAATTCGAATCATTTCATTTGAACAAAATCTCAATAAGATATGAAATTTCAAAATTTATGTTTTTATAATGTTTAAAATGAAGTATTTGATAAATAAAATGTAATGTAACATATTATCATAACAAGTGGGGTGGCTTGATGGTAAGGGTTTACCTTCATTCCACAGGTCAAGGGATCAAACCTCATGAATGGTGTTGTGTGTGGTGAACAATGGTATCTTGACTTAATGTTCTTTTATCTAATTTTTAGAATAAGTGCCTAGTTTGATTATGTGGCCTACGTACATAGGTTAGGTTTTTAACCTAGCCTAAGTAATGACATGTGTCAATAAATCATAGGTTTAAAAAATCATGAAATTATTATATATATATAATAATTAAATTTTAATTAATTTCCATGTTGGCTAATTAATTAATTAGCAAGTGAATGGCTTGGTAAATTTGTATTTTACTTCAGGGTAACCTTATTTCACTGGGTACTAGTGAAACAATTCATTATCCGTAGCAATTGGTCCCCGTTCATTAGGGGGTTAAACAATTTCACTAGGTAAAAATGTCCAAATTCACTCAAAATCTAATGAAACCCAAAATGAATTAAGATGCATTTTGTAGTAATGTATTAGGGAAAAAAACCACCCTAGTCACAATGGACATGTTGAAATCAACTTGTCCAAAATGATTGAGTGGTCATTTTTACGCATGTTCAATTGGGTATATTTTGACTATATTTGCTAGTAAAAAAGTGCCAAGTTTTCTAGTAGTGCCAAGAATACCTAGGATAGAGGAGTGGTTTATAGGGTACAAGACATTGTCTACAATAATTATGGAACCTCAAAAAACATTCACAAGTAGAGCGATGAGGTGATCTAGTGTCTGAACAAGGTTGCCAATGAAGGCAGAACCTTTGGAAGTTGAACCAAAGGGATGGGGAGACAATGCACCCATGGTTACTTTTGCAAATTTGCAACAAAAGGAACGGGAAAGCACAAAAATGAGTTTGTCAACCCAAAGACATGGCATTTTGTACAAATTCAAGGAGATATCACATATGTATCAAAAAGCATAAGGGGGTATGGAGATAAGATCCATAGACAAAAGCTTTATTTGGCAATTTGTTTCACCTTAATACCAACAAAACCATGAAGAATGGGATGAAGACTTGGACAATGATGAGGTTCAACATGTATTACCAGAGTATGTTGAAAATGTACTACAGACTAAGGATATGGATGAACATGCTTTTGCAACAGAAACAATGTATCAAACCAGGAAAGAACACAAAGTTGAACACAACATTCCACCAATAATGACATCTAGTATTGAAATACAATAGGTGGATTGAGTGAATGTATTACAAACAAGTGAGTCTAAGACCAGACCTAGTTATTAACATCAATTATTATTCGGAGAACAAGTTTGGAATAGATATGGTCAAAACACAAATCAACACTATAGATTCACTATTAGTTATTATAATTTTTACAGATAAGAAAATCATTCACTCTCATATTGTTTGTTTATTGAATAGGATGCATGAGATGCAATGGTTAATCGTTTCCATATTCAAGCACAAAATTGTCAAATTCCAAAAGACAATCACAATTTTTTGGTTAATCCATAGGACATGGTAATAACAACACAACTGTAGAACTACATAAATTTATGTAGCACCACTAAGCCAGGTGAAATATGAAGGACCCTTTTAGAAAATAAAAGACCCCGATTCACCAAACCATGTCATTTTGCTCCAAAAAAAGTAAGGATGACTACTAATCATCATGCTTTGAAGTACACAAGACTTGCAACTCTCAAAAGCACAAAGTCCATGCTCGGAGTAAGGAACAAAATATTACTAGATTCCACAATATTAAACAACAGTGGCATACAAATTCATGGAGGGCCAGTACTACACTTTCTTACAACAATTATTAATGGGGTGTAAGGAGTTTCTATGATGTTTTCACACTAAATAAGATTTGTGCCTATAACTTTAATTGGATATCCAATATTTGTAAGGAATGAAGGAATCCTTGCAAGACTAGTTGAAAATAGATAATTTTATAACAAAGGTCATACAAAGTCTGTTGAAATTTTACCAATATAATGACTTCAAAGTAATACTTGCTAAATTTGATACTAAAAAACCTATAGTAGTAGACTTTGATGTGAAAATACCACTAAACGTATTGTCAAGAACACCTTTCCACAATATAGTTACTACTAAATTTGTGCCACCAAACCTAGGAGGAGATCCTCCAGAACCCCCAGGAGGTGCTATAATAACAATTATGTAACCTATAATACCCTATTCCAGGCCTTTTAGGAAACCACTAAACTATCTTGAATATAGGAAAGATTTTGATCCAGATGTTCATGTACAAGTATCCAAAGCCATTATCAAAATTAATGATGAAACAATAGATGAGGAAATAGCTAATTTGTTCAATTTTACATTGAAAGACAATGCATTTGATTAAGGTAACAACTATATGCGATATAATCCCAACTATAGATTTGCAAATTTAGAAACAAGCTTTTTGTAAACATTATTGGATAATATAGAATGATGAACAAGTCTATATATAACTAAAGAACTTGAAACATGAATCCATAGAAAGAATAGAGGTACACTATGAAATACTATTGAAATTAGTTAATAGTTTCTAGAAGAAAAACATGTATTTTCTACTGCTCTTTGCAATTAAATTTTAGTCGCAAGAGACATTTTGCAACTAAAATCCTTTTAGTCGCCTAAGACAAGTCGCATGTGAAAACTAGTCGCAAATGACAAAGAGTATAAAGTCAACAAATACATTTCATCCTTTGAC
>Ga0209611_10005469_pt1 | contig 21269 bp, 10 predicted proteins | sample S1TSphgellanicum_3_FD_187693 | JGI IMG/M metagenome (GOLD analysis project Ga0209611, IMG submission 187693) | Host-associated microbial communities from peat moss isolated from Minnesota, USA - S1T2_Fc - Sphagnum magellanicum MG (SPAdes) (version 2) | ecosystem: Host-associated > Plants > Peat...
GAGATGGTGATGGTGGGGGCTTCGGAAACTTTTTTCTTTGGGGGGCCCTTTGCTAGGGATAGGGAAATCCGTAGGGTGTGTTATGGACCACCCGTCAGCTTGCAGGTGAGTGGGGGTGGGGAAATTGTGGGGGCCCGAATGGGCGCAGAAAAAACGAATTGGTGATTTAGACAAGATACTATCGAGGAGATGAGACAAGATGAAAAGGGGGGGGTGGGGGGGGAGGTACGGACAGACGAATGGAGGGGGGTAGTATGTTCGGATTTGGTTGCACTTGAAATGAGAAAGGATGCGATGCGATTCGATACAAGACTTGATCGAGCAGGGCTTTGCAAGTTTGTCCGTCATCGGCAGGGCCTGCAATGCGATGACTGCCACAAACTCATTACAATTTCAGAGATTCGATTCACGTGTGTGTTGGTGGTGGCCAACACCGTGTTGTATATAATGTTAATGTATATGGTAATCGTCAGCCGGTGGAGAAAAAAAAAAAAAATTTGGAAAAAAAACACTTCTACCATATTTCGAGATCATTATAGGGTTGACTCGTTGGGGGGGGGGTGGGTAGGTGGGTAGAAGAGCCGGGTGATCGAGGTGTTCACCCATGACGACCACACATTTGGGGTTAGGTAATATCCCGCGGGACTTCCCCCCCTCCCCCACGGGACTTCCCCACCACCCCAAGCGTATGGTTGGGTTTACGGTTACAAATAGTGAGAAAGATTCGAGCAAAAATGCCACAAATGAAACAACAACAAAAATAAAAAATTTAAAGACATTTGTGTTTTCGGGTTGAAATAATAGACCCTTTTTTTTTTAAAAAAATTTAGTTATGAATTTTTTTGGGTGGAAGTGTTTTTGCATGGAACTATGGGCCTCCATTATTACCACGTGATATGGTTTGCTAACTTCCATCCCTCCATCCATCCGTCCATCCATAGTCCGTCAACGGGAACTTATTGTAACCTAAAGACTTTGTTGCACATAGCCGGTGGGAACTTATTGTAACCTTAAAGACTTTGTTGCCCATAGCCCATGGGAACTTATTGTAACCTTAAAGACTTTGTTGCACATAGCCCATGGGAACTTATTGTAACCTTAAAGACTTTGTTGCACGTAGCCGATGGGAACATATTGTAACCTTAAAGACTTTGTTGCACATAGCCCATGGGAACTTATTGTAACCTTAAAGACTTTGTTGCACATAGCCAATGGGAACTTATTGTAACCTAAAAAAACTTTGTTGCATATGTTTGAGATCATCAAACATCAAATGTAGCCAATAAAAACAAACATATTGCAACCTAAAGACTTTGTTGCACATGTTTGAGATCAAACATCAAACATAGCCAATGGGAACATAGATGCCAATGGGAACATATTGTAACCTAAAGACTTTGTTGTGGGTGGGCGAGGGGGGAGGGGATGGGGCGGAACCATATGTGTGGGAAGCTTTTTCCATGGAATCCAATGGTGCATTGCATTGGGAAATGATGAAAAAGGTGGAACAAAAAGCTCGCTCTCTCCATGAATTATAGCCTACTACCTTGGGGCAAGCAACAAACAAAATTTCAATCTATTTTTTTTGGTCTATTGTCCACCTATGCACTATGGATCAACTCGTAGTGGAAACATAAGGGAAAATTGGTATGATAGTTTATGTTTCTAGAAATAAAATTTGCTCACAAGCATTTGGCAAATGATCATCTATGAATAAGAGATTGGTGCTAAGTCACCCCCCCCCTCACAAATTAGAAAAAAAATGAATTTTTTTGACAAATAATTATATTTTTTCGGTGAAAAACCCCATAATTTTTTGTTCCACATTTTCTTCCAAAATGTTCACATGTTGTTTGTTGTTACATCCTATGATAGATGATTTTTGTAACCCATGTGAGCAAAAAAACATGAAAGCCTAAGAGAGAGAGAGAGAGAAAAAAGAAAAAAAAAGGGATTTAGGGTTTAGGGTTTTTATAAAACAATGCTCATCATCATTTAGGGTTTATATATATAAAAACCCTAAACCCATTGTTCATAGTAACATTGTGAACACTAAGTACATGGCTTTCTGTCAATTTATTGTTGTACAAAAAGATTACTCACTCCCAAGACTTCTCTCTCTCCACTTTACTTACACAACCTGAAGAGATTTATTTCCTTACATACACATGAAATCAGACTTTGATTGTTGTGTGATCAGTGGTGGGCATAGAGCTTCAAGGGTTTTAATCAACCTATTGAGAAGGAGGGAAAAAAAAACCCTAAAAAAACCCTTTAACAAATCCTACAAAAAAACCCTACAAAAAACCCTAGAAAGAAAACAAAACTCCATTGCATGAAAACCTCTTGGAAATTCTTTTCAGACTCTCTAATTAATGACATTCATTTGGTTTCCTTTTTGCAGAGTATTGCAAGGACACTCAATGCGGATGATGATGATGATGATTTTACAATACCTCATTATGTGTTGTTGTCGGTAAGTAAATTGTCATAAGATATCATCCATTGCAGCCACACTCGAATATCGATCTTGATGTGGAAAACGAATGATGATCAACTTAGTGCGTTGTATGTATGGTTGTGGCTGATGAGAGAAGGTCGTTATGATGATAAGAACGAGAATGTCCCCACCCCAAAATCTCATCCATCTACACAACAACTAAGGCCAATAATGTAGAAATTCATTAAGCAACTAACAAAGACGGGCTTCTTCTTAGTGGGTGATACAATCCATTCCAATGTGCATTCTTAACACATGAATTAGGTAGGTAGTGTATATTTACATCAAATGAGTAACCACCCATGGACCCAAGATAGACCAAGTGATGGACACTCACTCAAAGCATGAAATATATCTCGAAATCTAAAAAACTTGCTCCCCATCACACGCATTGAATGTTTGCAAATTGTAGCACGAAATGTGTTGCAAATTATATTATTGTGAAAGAGTGAACCCTTTCTATTGAAACCTAATAAATTAAAACTTTGTTTTTGCATAACTTCAAAATGGCCGACACAGCCAATATCCACCCCTTTATTTTCTCCCTTAAACCACACATTTTCTTTCATCCAATATCCATCCTTTTATTTCATCCAAAATTCACCCATTTTCTTTCATCCAATATTCACCCTTTATTTTCATCCAATATCCACCCTTTTATTTTCATCCAAAAGCCACTCATTTGCTTTCACCCACTATCCACCCTTTATTTTCATCCAATATCCACCCACTTGCTTTCATCCAATATCCACCCCTTTATTTTCATCCAAAAGCCACTCATTTGCTTTCATCCACTATCCACCCCTTTATTTTCATCCAATATTCACCCATTTGCTTTCATCCAATATACACCCTTTTATTTTCATCCAAGATCCACCCCTTCATTTTCATCCAACTCTCAACAATGTCTTTGAGTAAGTTAAGTAGCAAGTGGGGGAGGAGGGGTCATGCTCAAAAATAGTAGCCACCTAAACTTCTTCTAAAGGTTGTGAAAAGCAAAAGTCTTTCACATGCAAGTGCTTTTTAGAATGACAACACCAAGGGATTAGATGAATTCTTAGTGATGGTGATGACAACATTTATCTATTAAGGAAGGTGGAAAGATTCGAAGGTTTGTTTGTTTCGAAGGTTGTTTGTTTGTTTGTTTTGTTTGAACAATTTTGTCAAAAAAGTTGTGGCTTATGGCACTTGTGTAATGTGAACTGAGTAGTTTCATCTATTACAATTTATAATATGTGACTATTAATGTGACATATGGTACACAAAAATGGCAATTTGACACTAATTAATGGCACATACTGTGTGATAAAAAGTCATTTCCTTGGCTTTTTTGTGTGATAAAAGAACCACTTTCTCTTCTTATAGTGTTGTGTGATTCTTTCATGGAAACTTATCACTTCTTTGAAAATTTTCAAAAAAACTGAATCCAAGGTTGCTTATTATTGTGAAATATTTCTCAATAAATTGGAAAATAAGAGTTTTTGTGTGATTCTGAAGTGAAGGTTCTTTAATTTTTAAAGCTTTTTTAAAAACTCACATCAGAGGTTAACCCTATTCCCCCTATTAACCTTTCATGTTGGTTGTAATAGGGTTAACCTCTTCCTTTGAAGATAGACTAAGGTCATGCATCCAATCTTTGTGGGGGGACCTCATCTTAACTTTGTGCATAATTAAGAGCACCTCCATCCACACCCCCTATTTGGATTGCTATTGTTGATGACCATATCCAACATAGAGGGCCAACTATAATTTTACAAAAATAAAAATTCTTTTCTTTTCCTTTTCCTTCCCCTTTTCTCTATGAACTATACACTATTTCCTTGTTCATAAGTTGTGTGTATATATATATGTATATATATTTATTTATTTTTAAATTTTTTTTCAAAAATATAAGTATTTGGATTTGTAAAAAACTTGGGTAGTATATAGTTCATTTATTGCAATATCTCAAAACTTGATTGGTTGTTTGTTCATATGGATGGTGAATTTAGAGCATCTCCTCTTGGGTGCACTAAGGCCCCCTTTACACTATGGTGAGGGATTGTGACTATGGAAATGTTGAGAGCCCTCAAAACACATCCAAAGGCCTTCCCGTGGAAATTTAGAAATCATTTATGTGTGGGCTTAGGTTGTTGAGTGTAATATAAAATGAAAATAGACTTTATTCAGGTACCAACATATATTATAATGGAGCCAAAAAAAGATAATTAAATATTTTATGTAAATAATGATTTTTAACTTGATATTTTATGTAATTTTTTTTATTACCAGTTTCGAATTTTTCCTTCCTTTTTCTTTATCACTTTCCTTCCATTTACTCTTTTTCCATTCTTTTCATTTTAGCAAGTAGGATCACGATGAATCATAAAATACAAAAAATATATGTAAAAAAATTGACCAAAGACAATTTTTTGGACCATGGACTAACAAACTTTGTGCCCATCTTCAAAAAGAATAATCAATTTTTGAGAAAATAATCGTGACAAAAAGTTTGAAGATGAATCATGACTTTTTGGGTTCATGGTCTAACAAATGATCAACCCACCTCTTTAAAAAGTTCTTAAAAAAATCTAAGTTTGGAACATCAAAATCTAACCAATCATGGTTTTTTTCTTTTAGTTCATGGTCTAACAAGTTTGCTCCCATGCCCACTTCAAAGATGGGCTTCTCCTCATACCCATTGAAGGGACCTAGCAACAAGCCCATTAAACCATGAAACATTAATTGTAGTGCATTTAATGTTAATTTTTCATCCATTTATAATTTCCTAATCCTTAATCCTTCAACCTTGTGTAAAGGGAACTTGCATTATTAGAAATTGGGGATTTCACATTTGGGCTTACAATTAACTTTTTAAATTGTAGCATACATTTGCAACTCATGGTATTTTTATGGCATGAATGTTATTCGACAAGTTGCAATAGTTGCATCAAACACCTAAAGTTGTATATAGTACCATATGTTAGTAAATATATGTGCAACTCAAATGCAATTAATTATTCACATTAGTTTTTTTATGCAAATGCCCACAAATGAATGGAATCCAATATGGCTTTTCATTCATTCATCGATGGATGACTTTGTTTGTGTCCTTTGCAACTTATTTACAACTATTATACCACTAGTTATTCATATCAATTTTTTGTTCAAATGTTGTGGACAAATGTAATATTGCACAAATTTTCATTCATCCATTGATGAATGAAATATGTTCATGGTTATTGCAACTAACTTACAATTAATGCACTTACTAAATTTTATTATTTCAGAATTATTGGATTTTGTTGATGGTATTGTGTTACAATTTGAATTCAACTAATGTAATTTTAAATTGCAGATTACAATTGATTGATGAAATTATTTTGCAATTAATGTCCATTAATGGATAGTATTATTTTGTGCCTATCACAATTGGTAATTATAATTGTGCATTGTGAAACACATTACATAAGTCCATTGCATAAATAATGATAAACATTTGTTTCAATAATATAATTATATGTATTAATATTCAATATTGAAAAATATTGAAAAATATAACTCATATGAACATTTTTGGTTATCCATGGTCCCTTTCAATGGTATGTATTTATTTTCATTTCTAATGTTAAGGTAAAATTTGATGAATTATTGTTATCAAATATCCAATCTATTATCTACAATTATATCATGCTAAAAGGGGATACCTTGTCTTTATTCAAAAGTTGAGCTATATTTTGATAGCTACCAAATGTGTAACGATGTTTTCACATCAATGTAAAAATAACTTTATTGCAATATGAAAAAACAATTTAATGTTCATATTCTAAATCTAAACAAAAGTCTTTTGCAACTATAATCTAACTAATAAGCAATGTACATGCAATTGTAATGCAATTGATAAATAATGTAGATATAATTTGCAACTATAATGCAACTAACAAATTACATAATGTTATCATCGACTTATCATTGAAATGCATTATAAACAACACATCATAACAATACAATGATTAATTACAAGTTTTACATTTACAAACAACTTTTTAAATTTAGAATAAAATGTCATAAAAAATGAAATATATTGGTTTTGAAAAAACAATTGCATGTAAATGTGTAAACTTACCTTCATCATCATTGTTTTAACATAAATTTTATTGAACTTAAATGTCTTGAAACCTACACTATCCAAATTTATAATCTATAATTCATTTTAATTATATAAAAATTAAAACCATAATAAAATTATATTCTCTTGCATAGGAATATTTGATAATTGTGTGGGTAGTTGAAAGTTAATTGTACATTAATTGTCATTACTTTAAGTCACTAAGTTTAGCCATTAATTTAAATCACTAAGGTTAGCCACTAAATTTAACCATTATTTTAAATCACTGAGTTTAGCCATTACTTTAAATCACTAAGTTTAGCCACTAAATTTAACCATTATTTTTAGTCACTGAATTTAACCATTAAGTTTAACCAATAGTTTAAATCATTGAATTTAACTAATAGATTTAATTATTACTTTAAGCCATTGAGTTTAGCCAATAATTCAAGCCATTAAGTTTACACATTATTTTAAACCACTGAGTTTACCCATTAAGTTTAGCCAATAATTTAAACTATTAAATTTAATCATTAGGTTTAGCCATTACTTTAGGCCACTAAATTTAGCATTAGGTTTAGCCAATAATTTAAATCACTAAATTTAGCCATTAAGTTTAACCATTATTTTGAACCACTAAATTTAACCACTAAGTTTAAAGGTTACTTTATGGCATTGAATTTAGCCATTAGTTTAAATCATTGAGTTTAACCAATAGTTTAAGTCATTAAATTTAACCATTAGGTTTAGTTAATAATTTAAATCGTTGAGTTTAGCCATTCAATTTAGCCATTATTTAAAGTCATTAAATCTAGTCATTAAGATTAGCCAATAGTATAAGTCAATGAGTTTAGCCATTAAGTTTAACCATTATTTTTAAATGTTTAAATTTAACCATTAGGTTTAGTTATTATTTGAAGTCATTGAGTTTAGCCATTAGGTTAGCCATTATTTTAAATCACTAAGTTTAGTCACTAGTTGTCACCTAGGTTTAATCATTATGCTTAATGATATAAAAATGAACATATGAAATAAAACATTTAATAAAAGTTGAATACTTTTGATGGTGTAGTCCATTGGTAAGGACTTGGTTCATCATTGGGAAGGTTTGGGGTTCAATTCTTTATATTTACAACAAATATGCATGTTGAAAAAGCTAGGGATAGGTAGATTAAATTAAATTAGTTAAGTTACAATAGGTTAAATCAGGTTGGTTAGGCTAGCACTTACTTATTTAAATGTTTTTTTTTAAACCTACCTAGACCTATTTACTACCTACCTACCTACCTACCTATTAATGTTAAATACAATAATCCAAAAATGATTTTAATTTAGGTATAAAATTGACCTAATCAAATGGTCCACTATCCACTGATCAAATAGTTGGTCAAATAGTTAGTCATTTTGTTAATCACTCCACAAATCAAAATGACAAGGTCCAATTGGACATGTACAAAACAACTTGTCCAAATTGACATGGTGGTTTTTTTTACACCTGTCACTTTTGGGTATTTTTTAAATTAAAAAACCCAGTTAAAAAAACCATGAATTCAAGTAGTGACATTACTTCAATCTCATTTACAGACAACCATTCAAAATAAAATGTTATTAAAAAAATTGAAATACAGTGCTTTTGAATTTTTTTCACATGTAAATGTAAACTTGCTTTCACATTTGTTGTTTTAACACAAAAGTCTATTGAACTTGGATGCCTTAGGATCTGCACCATCAAGTTCATTATCAATATTTCATTTTAATTGTGTAAAAAATAATACTTAGCAACATTATTTTTTATGTGTAGGAATAATGAATGATATTGTAAATGCACAAAACACCAAGGGTGTTGAATTTTAATAATTTCCTCATTACACCTAGAAATTAAAAAACTCTTGTAATTTCGCACAATCATCAAAAATGAAACTTTGATGGTTTCAATCCATCTTTAGAAATTTTTTAAAAATTGTTTGAACAAAAAAATGAATGACAAAAAAATTCTTCACTTCATGTTATTTAAGTGAAAATGAAAAACTTATTTTTCTAACTTGGATGTTTCATTGTTTAAACTTAAAACTGAAATGCAAAAGATTGTTATATAGGATGTCTCTTTGTTGTCTCATAATAAACCAACAAACTTAAAATTAAAAAGAACAACCATCTCCTTATTCATCTTTTATATATTTTTGAAATTAAACACAAATGTGTAATAGCCATGGATATAAGTTGCAAGATCACAATTCAACCTTTTCAAATTATTTGAACACTTTTATAACTTGATTTTCCATCTTGACCAGATTTCAAATTTTTTGAATTATTCACTTTTATCAAATTTCACTACATCCATTGTTTTTCACGATTAATAACATTTCCAAATTTCCATTTGTCATTAAATAGGTGTGTAACATTTTTGGATCCTATTTCTTCATAATTGCATTTCATTCATTGTTTTCCTAAATGCCAAGAGAAAGTTGACATTTAAAAATAGTGGAGAACGATGAATAAGTGATCAAATGCCCTACATTAAGCTCAAACCTTCATTCTTTCGATTCAAAATAAGGACTTTAATGGAGGACATAACATGTTGTTCATTGAATTGCATTCAACTTTAAACATAATGAAAAACATGTGATCATAAAGTTGAATACATTATAAATTTTTTAATATTTTTTATTAGGAATTTGTCATTTGGCAGACCATGACATTAAGCCTAATGCCATATTCAGCTTGTCACACCTATTTTGAATAATTTACTAAGTTTTCATATCCATATATTAATATAGGTGTTTGTTTGGATATAACCACAATTATATTTATCCCAAACCACAAAGCCCCTTAACTCCACATGTTGTATCATTAAAAAGCCTTTAACAAAGCAATGTGCACATTTGTTGGACCAATTGAGCAAAAGTGATTGAACCTAAAGTGATTATTGTATGTGGAAATTAATTCAAATTCTTAAAATTAGTTTTTCCATAAGAACTTTGAAATTAAACTCATTTTGACTATAATAGTATTTCAATGGGTGACTTGCCATGAGGTTGAATAACTTGGGTCGATAGCACAAGAGCCCAATAATATTAATTATTGGTAATTTTTATTAAAATAACCAAAAATAACCAAATGAAGAACAACCAAGTTCATATGTCAAGGAAGGAAATAAGCATGTCAACAATTCGATGATAATCTAGGGTGCAAAGGGGGCCATGGGTGTGTGTTTGGACCCTCAAAATGTTTTGTATTTTTTTTTGGGTACCATATGTTTTGCCAAATGTTACCTATGTTGTTCCATAATTCTCATATGCCCTTTGCCTTGTTTCTTTAATAACATCACTTTTTAATCTCATGTTCTTTGCCCAAAGTCTTTTAACTTACCCATGCAAACCAAATGAAAAAAATCACATGAACTTTATGTTAGGAATCTTCAAATTTTGGAACTTTTTTTTCCTTGAAGTGCTCTATCATTTACCCATTTGATTACAAGCTCATCACTATGAAATGATTTTATAGTTAACATGATTAAACTTTACAGACATAGAATAATTAATTGGTGAGTATCATGATTTTTTCATTATTTCAAAATTTAAAGTTGTGACGACCTTAACCTTGGGCTTGCGACCAAGGCGAAGGCATGGAAAGGTGCAGGCCAAAAGTGCAAGATGGGAGTCACATTTATACTCTTAGAGTGCAAAAAAATGTGAAGGATTGAACCCACACACCTCTAAGTGGATTCCCACTTTGAGAGTTAAAATTCTTATGGAGTCTTGAATTTTCAGAGAATGATTTCAAGGGTCAAAAATCATTGGATTGAGAACTTCTTTACATTGGAAAACTCTTCAAATGTAAATGTCTAAAATGGGTTCATATAATCCATTTGAATACTTATAACACAAGTTATGGTCGAAAGAAGGGTTGGGAGTCAAAGTGTAAATTTGACTCTCGACCATTAAAAGTCGGGAATCGCTTTGATTTATGTGTGTGCAAGTGGCATGCCACATATTCTTTATTATTATTATTATTATTAGTTGATAATAACTATCGGATTAGATTTTGACTAAATAGTTTTTAGATTTATTAGGTCCTAGGAAGGTAAGTTAAATTATTGAAATATTCTTGTTTGATAATGATTACAACCTAGTTTGAAAGGCCAAAACACAATTTGCCAAGAAAATTTAACCTTGACTTGGAAGGCATGAAATCATGTTTGATTAAAAAACTTGATGTAGTGTTGGAAGACTATTGATGAATATTATAAAAAAATGGTCTCTTGTGTCCCAATTGGTTAAGTTCCCTTGGAATTATGAAGCTCCAAAGTTGATAATATTGGAAATGAAATTCGGAAGTTTTGGGAATTTTTGTCATTGAATTTCAATGTAATCCACATTTTGAAATACAAAGTATGTTATAAGGAATGTGGTGCTTCGTAACAATCCAAGTTATGATGAAGTTTCTACAAGTCCATGATGGGACTTACAATTGTTGGTAATGAAAAGAAAGGCTAATATGTAATTGCCATCTCATTGAGTTTGTTTTGCTTTTATAATGAAAGTTTTGTTACATTAATTTTCATGGGCTTTGCAAAGCTTTGTGCAACCTTATCCATTGAAAGGTTTTGCATTTCCAATTACAAAGATTTATAACATAAATTATGGCCATTTGAAGGGTTGAAAATCAAACCATCAAAATTATTTTTGACCATGTAAATAGTAATATGAGAAGTCAAATGAACTCTAATTGAGAATTTTCATATACAATGTTAAAAAATTTGTCGGAAAGTTCATTCTAAGGGCTACAAGATATATTTTTAAATTATCAAACTTAGACATGTGTTTTGAAGAAGTTATGAATTCTTAAACATTCAAATGTCATTATTTTTTTGTCATTTCACTATGACCTCCATGGGGAGCTACATAGTATATTAAAGGAACAAGACTCATCAATGGTCACTCTCCCCAAATTTGGGTCATGATGAGTCTTGTGAGTTTGTATTAGCCCATAGTTCGTTTATGCACCAATTCAATTACAAATGTTTTTAATGTTCTCTTTCTTTGGTTTGTGCAATTTGATATTCATTATTGAAAACTTCACTTGAAAAACATATCTTCGTCCTATCCTAGACATTGTAAATGTTGGTAAATGTTTTGAATTGTATTATAGACTTTAGATAGTTAAATCAATTTGCAAGTAAAAAATTAAAACCACACTTTGGTAAAACAATCTCTTCTTTTGATTTTTTCATTTTCATTGAATAAAATTCTTGAAAATTTGTTGAAAAATGGAGTAGTTTAATGAAAATGAAAACATAATTTCAACCAAAAATGAAAATGTGAATTTGTGTTCAACAATGTTCCCATGGAAGAAATATCTGAAGATTATTCCAATTTGCAAATATAAAACATCAAAGTTCCTTTAAAATAAAATAAAACTGAAAATGAACTTTCATAAATTGCATGCTTAGAAAATTAAATGGAGAATTTATTGCATAAATGCATTTTGATGGATTTTTTTCTATGTTAATGATAACAAAAAGGCTGATCATAATAATCTTCAAATGATGTGTTGTATTATTGTTACAACAATCCTATCAATGCATCTAATGCCATAACTCAAGCAAAAAAAGATTTAATTTCATATTACAAAACAAATGGTATAACAATTTTCAATAAACATGTGAATACAAACCATGCCATTATTGTAAATTTTTTTGAAGAGGTCAATAGTCTAAAAAAATTGTTTACATGCAAACAACAAAGAAAAGGCCTAATATTTTTGGTAGAAAATTTTCAGATTTTCTTTTTGCAAAAAATCGTTTCAAAAAGGATGATGTGCAACAAAATAAGATTTTGCAAGACTTAGGCCTTTTGATTGTAAAAAATACTTGCTAATACAATTTGTGGAAAATATTTGGATGAAGCGTTTGGCCTTGCATTTATGTCTTCAAATGGTCTTTCCTTCAAGAAAACAATTTTTTCAAGAGGTCTTGCCTAACCTAGTGGAGAAAACAAAACAAAAATATATTTTACCAAAAATTAACAAAATATGATACTATGTGAGAAAGTGTGTTAAAATTTCAAGTATGTTTCTATTAAGTATTTTGATCAAGTTTGTAGAAATGTATAACTTGGCCTAAGAAGTCTAGAGAAGTCAAAGAAGAATTTAACAAAACTGCGAGAATTTTAATATTTGTTTTTAAAAACTAAACATTCCAATTGAAACAAGGTCATTTTTTTCTTTAAAACTATTTTAATAATCATCTTAGATTTTTTTGGGAACATAAATCATTTAAATTTTAAAATTTTTAATTTTAGGTCTTTGATTTGAACTATAGTTTGAAAATATTAACATTGAATGTTAAACTTTGTTTGAAGGTTTGTTTCCAAAGTGATTATGTTCCAAGAAGCTTTGTAATCTTCGAATTTTGCTACAACAAACATATTTTTGTCAAAATTAGTGAAAAAGTGTGTCCTTCTCTTACATGGCATATTTTTCAAATAATTTTTTCCTCAATTATGTGTGCTTATGTTTTGAATTAATTTCAAAACCACTGGTTGTTTAATGATGCATCACATTTTGCAATAAAAATGTGTTTGAAATTGAAGAAAGAAGCCAAAATCCCACCAACCTTAATCAATTTGATAGATGATGATTTTGGGGTTGTTTTTGTTGGCTTCTAATATAGAAGAGGAGGTTTTGGGGGTGTTGGAATCTTTCAAGTCCTTTTTAAGGATGCCAAAAAAAACCCATAACACATTGTCTTTGATGCTCGACCTTAGGTTTAAAAATATTTGCTTAATGCCATTTTGTAATGGCCATAAAAAGGTGTGGCTATTGTTGAGGATTATAATGAAAGATCCTTATATGCCATGTTTATCAAATAACATAATCATTTTTATCCAATGCTAGAATATGAAGTTGGTTGTGTAGATCAAGTGATTGAAAAAAATTGTAGTTTAGATATCTTTGAACAAACTACTAACATCAATGAGTTAATGAAAGAGTTTATGGATAGAGAGTTGCATATTTTCAAAAGATACCAAGTGGACATCAATGATATCAAATGTCCTCTTTAATGGTGGAAGAAGCATGAATCAATGTTTCCCATGGTTGAATTTTTGATTTGCCAAATATTAAGCATTATACGATTTTAAATTGAAACAAAGAGGATTTTGTCTTTTGATGACACATTAACAAATTTAAGGAAATGTTGTTTACAAATGATGAATTTACCTAATGATACAAAAGTTGGTTACAATCACCTTTTGGTTTGGTGGAGTTGATTGAAAAGAACCTATAATTAGAAAAAAAGTTAAAACAATTTGAAGGTTCCTTTGAACATGATGAAATTGTGAGCCTATGAAATCATGGAAGAAAAATGATTTCTTATATTTTTTTCATTATTTTTTATAAAAAGATTGGTTAGTTTTTTGTAATTAAGAAATATTTTGCCGAAAATAATTGACTTTTGATTACTGATTTTTCAAAACCACCTTTGAAAATTGACTAGTTAAAAATTTGTGAAAGCTAACATTTTAAAAATTAGTTGATTTTTTTGTTCAAAAGTCTAATAATCACCATCAATCTTTTTTATGGAGATTTTTATTAAAAAATGATTTAATTCTTAAAATGTTATGTGAGAACTGGAAGTAGGTGTTCTCACCACACAAAAAAAAAAAAAAAAAAAAAAAAAACCCACCAACATTGGAATGTACTTCCTTTAAGAACAAAATAAACCCTTCAAGCAATGAAAAATTATGATTTACAACACAATGTCCAAAAAATTCAAAAAAATGATTATTGTTTTGACATGTATGCTAAAGCATGAGGTTGCATGTTTTACTAGAATAAGGGCTCATGTAAGGGATTTTTTTAAAAATGTTTTAAAAACACCCCGCAAACAACAAAGGAAAAATAATCTTAGGTAAGGTACTCTCCCATTATATTGAGGAAAATTGATGCAAGTTTTTACATTTTTGAAAGCACCTCCTTCCCTACAAAGAGGATGCCTTCATTGATCAAATAGACCCTCCACCATTTTAGGCCGAAAAAAACCGTTTGTATCATATCAATTCCAAAAAATATTAGTTAGATCAAACAAATAAGTTTCAAAAAATATTTAATTACGGTAAGTATAAATGGTATACATGTGTAGGATTTGCAAAACTTCCAATTTGGGTAAAGGTAGATGACCAAAATTATACCATGTTTCAAAGGGGAAGGGAAGGGTAAAACACAAATTTACCACTCCCTCACTAAGATGATATAAGCAAGGACTATTAGGGTTAAATGTATGGTAAATTCGGATAGAAATTATATGTTCATATGCACATATTCCCCACATTGGCAAATGGTAAAAGATAATTAGTTACATTTGCAATATGAGCTCATGACATTAAAAGCTTCTTGGGAATTTTTTTTAAAAGTAAAAAAATTCCTTTTGGAACCTTTAGCCATACATTCAAAGGCGTTCTCTTTATAATGGAAAATGGTAGCACAATTAGAAGAGGTTCCAAGGGTTTAGGGTAACAATAATCTTGTTCAATAGTGCAACAACTAGAAATAAAAATGTGTATTCATCAAAAAAATTCTACAAAATTAAAATGGGATTATCTTCAAGAAGGCCTTTAGGAGGACATATGTGCAAGAAGAAGAGGATAAAGTGAAAATTTGTTGCTTGAAATTAGTATGTGCAATCTAACTAAATGATTAACCCAATGGGTACTTACTAAACCCTAAAAACCTACTTAGCAACCTCCCAAGGTACCCTAAACCTTAGATACCCTACTTACCAACCTCCCAAGGTACCTTAAACATTAAAAACCCTACTTACCAACCTCCCAAGGTACCCTAAACCTTAAATACCCTACTTACCAACCTCCCAAGGGTACCCTAAACCTTAAATACCCTACTTACCAACCTCCCAAGGGTACCCTAAACCCTAAATACCCTATGTACCAACCTCCCAAAGTATCTTAAACCCTAAAACCCCTACTTACCAACCTCCCAAGGTACTTAAAAACGCTAGATACTCTACTTACCAACCTCCCAAGGTATCCCAAACCCTAAATACCCTACTTACCAACCTCCCAAGGTACCTTAAACCCTAAAACCCCTACTTACCAACCTCCCAAGATACCTTAAACCCTAGATACCCTACTTACCAAGCTCCCAAGTACCTTTAACCCTAAATACCTTACTTACCAACCTCCCAAGGTACCCTAAACCCTAAAACCCCTACTTACCAACCTCCCAAAGTACCTTAAACCCTAGATACCCTACTTACCAACCTCTCAAAGTACCTTAAACCCTAGATACCCTACTTACCGACCTCCCAAGGTACCCCAAACCCTAAATACCCTACTTACCAACCTCCCAAGGTACTACTGACCAACCTCTAAAAGATTGAAGGGTGAGATTGCTTATCATTGTCTTCAATTCCTTCTACATTGTACAAAGCACATGGTGTGTAAGTAAAAGCCAGGGCATGGGCTCTTCACATGGTCTCCATGTCCCAAAAGTGTTGTTTATTTCTCCAAATCAACTCCTTCCCACCAAAAATAGAAGTAATAATCATTCATTGTGGTGGGTAGGTAGGTGTTTTGTTTTTAGGGTTTGGAGAGTTGGGGGGGTACACTCTATACACTCCTCTTCAATGCTCTATGTACCAAGCAATTGCAGGGGAGGTAAAGTAAGTTAGGTCCTTGGCCTCATGTACTATTTATTATCCATGGCTCTCAAATGATTTTGTCATATCAAACCTTTTCTCTCTATTTTGGGTTTGGAGTAGTCTAAAAGGAGTTTTTTAAAATAAAAAAGACACATCCAATAAAGAGCTTTCCCATGGCAAGGTTTTTTTTTTAAAATTAAAATTTTAAAATATAGTTTAAATATTAAATATTAAATATTAAATTAAAAAGGATATTAAAATTTTGGAAATTTTTCCCCCAAAAAAATCTAGTAAAATTATTCAACTTTACACTCAAAAATAATTTATCAATATTTTTGTTAAAAAATGTGTCAGGAAAATAAAATAAAAATTGTGCTATCTATGCTCGTACATTGATGCTCAAAATGCAAGTGTGATTAAAGCAAACTGACTCACAACCCAAGCTGAAATATATTAATTTATTTTTTTTAAAAAATTAACAACCAAAAAAAAACACACCAAGAATTCAAAAGATTGAAAGAATTATAATTTTTTTTGAAGTATTATAAAAAAATTAATAATTTATTGAAATTCCTATGTTGACATAAGTTTGTTTTGTTCGCACCCATTCCCATCCTTGTGTGTGGCCTGTGCATGCCCCTTTGCCGAGGCTTAGAGGAGAACAAAAACATTGTTCTAAAGTCCATTCATTCATGATGTATAGAATTCTCTCCCTTTTTCAAAGAAAAAAAAACTAGTTGGTTGGGTATATGGACCCTCGAGTGACACTTTTTTCAGAAGCTTGAGTCATCACCCAGACACCACAATGGTTCTCAAAAACCAGAGAATCAATGAAAGAAACGAATGCTGAGAACCGTGGGTTCTTTCGGGAAATTGGGGATTTTTTGAAAGATGATATTTTGGGCTTGTGTTGAAACTTGAGATTAGTTATAATAGAGTTATAATAATATCTTGAAGGATTTTGATTTCTTTTAGAGGATTTTTTGAAGATAATATTTTGGGCTTGTGTTGAAACTTGAGATTAGTTATTATTGAGTTATAATAATATCTTTGAAGGATTTTGATGTCTTTTAGAGGATTTTTTGGAAGATTATATTTTGGCTTGTGTTGAAACTTGAGATTAGTTATAATAGAGTTCTAATATATCTTGAAGGATTTTGATTTCTTTTAGAGGATTTTTTGAAGATTATATATTTTTGCATGGTGAAATATATTTGAGTTTCCATAATTCTTCTTCTTTTGCCTTAAGATACCTTTTTAATGTAAATGACAAGGCCACCATGTGACACACCCCAAGTTGAATTGGAAACACACTACAATTTAATGATTGGCAATAAATTGGCAGCTATATTTGGTACTAATGTACTCGGTCATTCCCCTTACTCAATAGCTACCACTTGTGGGTAAGTACTCAATCTCTCTCATAATATACATTGTTGTCCCTCCGCCACATTCATTCATTCATTCATTCATTTCATTCATTTCATTTCATTTATGTTGATAGGTATATATAATTTGTGTCACTCTAAACCACATTCATTCATTTCATGAACTGGTGGTAAAATCCCGTATAATTTTCTCAATCATATTTGAGTTGTTTTACATCCACATTGTAACAACAACACCAATCAATTCCGTAGAGGAAGCACATCAAGTTCTTATTATTATTATTAAAAGGCAACAAGATTCATGATTTGGGTAAAGGTCCTTGCAGCTATTGAAAGCTGTAGCAAAAAAAAAATCGGTGTAGTACCATTTTAAAAATTTCACTGCTGAACTTGATTTTGACAGAAATAAAGTAATTATTTTTTGGCAACTGAGTGCCTACGAACCAGATAATGTAGTACTCAAGTAGTTGGGAAAAGCATGAATCTGAATTTTTGGTGTTGTCGGTAATGTATGTGTGTTAAAAATCGATGACACAAATGACTAAGTTTTGTTAAATTGCGTGAATAAAAAAATATGAAAAAATAATTTATGAATTTGGCTCATTGTTTAGATTCATGTTTCTCTCTCTTTTATTTATTTTATTAATATTTTTTAAAAAAAATTCTGTTATTGTTACTGCTATTAAATAACCATAATAAGACTCAATTGAAAATTATGATTGTAAAATTGACACTTGAATTTGTGGATGGGTGAAATATCATTTGTTCCTGACTACACCACACCGAGAGCCATGACACATTACATATAGTAAAGGACGTCGGGATGTGAAGCATCATTTCATATATTATTACTTCTTCACCTGCTTCTTGTCTCTTGTTCTGAACTATTTTGCTTCGGGTTTTGCTTGCACCTTGTTCCATGATCTAAGATCGTGCAAAGTAAAGTACCATCGTCGTTGGGTGCTGCTGCTGTCAACGACATTTTGTGGTACCCATACGAGGATATGGGTACCCGCAAATGAGTCCAAAATTGAAGTGAGTACGTCTATCCATTCGACAAAAGCCTTTGACAAAAGCCTAATTTTTTGGAATTTAAATTTAAAAAAAAAAAGTGGCCAGACTTTTTACAACAGGTTCCACCAGGTTGACAACACATAAAAACGATTTAAAAAAAAAAAAAAAGTAAAAAAACCTTCATATCTGGTCTATAGCCAAATTTGCCTAAAAAATCTTTTTTTGTGAAAGGATTGTGGGTTTGGCTACATCACAAAATTGGAAAACAAAACCCTAGCTTCATAATAGCTTCTACTGGAAAAACCCTAACCCTAACTCCATATGTGTACCTCCTGCTACAATGATTTTTCTTCACTGATTTGATAGTGCCAGAATCATTGTTATAATGATTGGTTATGTCATAACACCCTTGTTGTTGTTGTTGTAGTAGTACTCATGTTGTTTTTGTCCTTTTGGTTCTTTTGCAGGCATGGATTTGAATAAGAATTTCCATTTCTCAAAGTCATCCAAGACTACAGTGAAGTTTTTTTTTTTTTTTTTTTCTTTTTTCACTATATGATGAACCTTTTGGCTGACAGTTCTGTAAAAAAAACAAAAGAATCAGGTTTTGACCCATAACCGATTGTAGGGAGTGTCTTGCTAACATGGCAGCATGCGATTTAGACAATAGATAGCTCCCCAGTTATATCATGTATCCTGTTGCCTTCTGACATTTCCATGCATCTCTATACCTTTGCATGTGGTTGGCTGAATCGTGCAACTCACCTTCTTGTGTGTCCCATAACCCATAAGCTCAGCACTCCTGTACAATCAGTTATGTCCATAAACCTAGTCCATAACCCCAGTCCCCCCAAAAAAAACCAAAGAATTGGTCATAGAACCTACAACAGGAGGTTATAACAAAATCAAAGAACCACCCAACACTCATTTGTACATAGGTAACGAGTAATGGGTTCTTAAGAACTAAGTAATAAAAAGAAAAAAAAAAACTGAGTTAACCATTGTGGTTAGTTAGGGAATTGGAATCCAAGGGAAAAAACTAAATGCTTCTTATCCACCCAGCATCCACACACACACACACACACACACCTTATATCTCATTGTGTGTATGGATGAAAAATGATCTGCATCCACCTGCTAAACAGGTCATGGATGTGGAGAACACTGGTTATGTCAGGTACATGATGAGTGGCCTCTTGGTGGTTACCTAGTCCATATCAAAGCTTCATGTGTGTGGGTGGGTGGGTGTGTGCATGCATGCACGCCTGATAACTTGTCATGTTATGTAGTACAAGGGTAGTAGTCTAGCTTCAAAACATGTTTATCAAATAACTCGTTAAATTTGAATATTCCTTATTGAATTTTTTTGAATATTACAAAAGATTCTTTTTTGGTACTTCGCCAACAAAAAAGAAAATTCTTTGAATTTTTTTTATTTTTTAAATTTTTGGAAATTTCTACAAATAATATAGTTGGTGATGTTGAAGCTGCCAAGGTACTATGGGATGAGTTGGGTGGTAGGTGCAGTAGTCCTATCCAAAATCTATGCCTAGATTTTGTAAGGCGAGTCTAGCTAGATTTGGTGTAGCCATTTCACTCCTGTTCCATTCTGTTGGTTAATAAGGTTCCCCTTTGTATGCATGCTCCACCCAAAAAACGAATTGAATGAAAAAAAAGTGAGTTATCTGTAAAGTCGCTATTAAGGTGCGAGAACGGTCAGTTTCAGCCTAATAGGGCATCAAACAGGTAACGGGGAAATGAAAATTTTACAAAACGAAAATAACGTGGACCCAGACTAGTTTTTTCCAGCAAATTTTGGTGGTAAACTGAGTTTCATACTGTCTTTCCTTTTTCCTCAGCGCCTCCACTGCTGCTGCATATATTTTCACTGCTCCTACCTGTACAACTAACATAATTAGTCTCGAACCTTGTGCATTAAATGCTGAGTTTCAGCATTTCTTGCTGAGATTTAATAAAATTTCCATATTTTGCAGATACCACTGAAAGAAGAGGGGACAGGGGGTGAAAGCAGGCCCAAAGACAGGGTGAAGACAGGGTGACCTTACGTATAACTCTATTATTATATCTGGTTAACATCTTGACCTGTTAGCAGGTAGGTGGTAAAAATAGGCAACTGCTGTAACTACCATGGTTAGCTAGGCAACTTGAACCCAACAGAAAACTGTTTCTTGATCACACTTATCATCCACCTATCCACCCATTCATCCTTCATGGTAAGTGCACTGGTGGGAACTGGTTCATTCTGGCTGTAAATTATTGATTGAAGTAGGCTAGTGGTTGTTTTTCTTTTCAAACAAAGATTGTGTGTTTTTCTGAAGGGGCCAACAACTTTTTCTTAGATTTTTGTCTTATTAGGGTTTTGCATGTCTCATGCAGGATGCTTTAAAAAAAACCCCCACTACAAACTTTGGGGATGGCCCAGATGAGCAGCTCCCTCACCAAGTGGAGGTCATTAGTGTGGCAGAGTTTTTGGAGTTTAAATCCTAAACCCTAACAATCCAAACACTACAAAACAACAACAACAGGCCCAACACTTTCTTTCTGCTTCTAGGGGGCTCCACAAATGCACAAGAAAACATTCACATGAACTCAACAAGGGGG
>Ga0209611_10005470_pt1 | contig 21260 bp, 15 predicted proteins | sample S1TSphgellanicum_3_FD_187693 | JGI IMG/M metagenome (GOLD analysis project Ga0209611, IMG submission 187693) | Host-associated microbial communities from peat moss isolated from Minnesota, USA - S1T2_Fc - Sphagnum magellanicum MG (SPAdes) (version 2) | ecosystem: Host-associated > Plants > Peat...
CATGTGTAACAGGGACAGATGTAACAGAGCTTGCAACACAACTTTTTGCCCACGTACCTAACAACCCACTCTTATTGGCTGCTTCGGGTACGTGCATCTCAACTCAAAAGCACGTATAAAGGAAGAACACCTCAAGTTTCCTCTTGCCATTGACTGTTGCCACCAATGTTGGGCGGGTAAGTTTTGATGCCCATAAAACCCACCGATAAATAATGTACACCCCCATCCAATTGCTACTTATTTTTTCCCTTCCTCATTTTATTACCCAGCTTGAGTCCCCAGTCCTTATTGATAAATAACGTAAAATAATTATGGCGCATTTCACACTTGATGTTGACTTAGTGAATTAAATAAAAATCTAAAGTGGCATCTTAGTTGGCACTCAATGTTAAATGGGTGATAGATTAATGTCAAGTGATTGCTAAGCTTAACATAAAATCTTCATGGTACGTGGGTTCAAGTCCTAAATGACTTGCATGTTGTTAGGGGATTCAACACTAGAGTCTCTAACACCACGTGTGAATGTAACTTCAATAAAAAAATTTAGTGTAAATGGAGAACACTTTATATCAGGAATAATTGCCTCCTTGAAAAGAGGAAGCAGATTACAACGACTTGTACAGCTGTCTCTTGCACTTGCAAAGTAAGCAGAAGCTGCATATTTCCTGCCTCTTACTTTACGCTGGGGAAGGCCCTGCTGTCAAGTCATTATGCCCTGACAGCCTTATCTGAAGACTGAATTGTAGATCCTGTACTTGATAATTGACAATTTTCAAACAAAGTAAATTGACTGGAAAATGGTGTCCCATATCGTGATTTTCAACATGTAAATGCCAAAGTTCTTACAACAGTTTGCACCTTTGTGTTTGGAAGTACAAAGGTAGTTTCTGTTGGTATTGGTGGTACACAGATAGTTTGTGTTGGTAGTACGAAGGCGGGGATTGATCTTGTGCTTTCTGACATTGACAAAGAATCCAAATAATAAAAGTGTGAAAATCAATTTTTCTTTCATCGTTTTTTGAATGAATTATCAAAACATTGAATGTTGATGAACAAATAGGGCACAAATTGTTTTTTGAAGTAAATAAAAGGTGACTATATATGCAACAATTAAGATAAGATTAAAGCATTTTATTTATTGCTTGTGTGTAATGTGATTTGAAATGTCAGATCACCTCGGTTCAAGGTTGTTATGTATATGGGGGAAAAGCATTGATTTTAGTGCCTTCCAGCTTCTGAACTGAGCGCGAAGGAACTGCTGTCAGTGCATTCCCACCTTGCACTCTCAAGCTCTGCCCTCATTCGAGAGGGTGGATTGCACTGACAACAGTGCCTTTCCTTATCCGTAACTTTACTTTTGGGCTCATGATCAAAGTTAGAGCAAAACAAAAATGGGTGGGTTAGGAAAAGTCCATGGTATTGCAAGTGTAAAGAAAGTGAAACACATTCCCAAATGTAATGTGGAATGTATAGAAATCAAGGGGGAGAGCGTTTCAAGGCTTTCAAGTTGCATTTATGCTTAGAGCGTTGAGATTCTTAAGGAGGTTTGATTTTTAAGAATGAGATTCAGACAGATGAAACATTTTTTAATTTAGTGATCTTTATATATTGTATTCTAATGAGAGCTATAAGATGGTGAATTTGACATTCCTAAATAAGAGAAGAGTCCTTGAATCACTCTTCCTTAGCAAACCCAAGAGATTCACCAATTCTATCCAAACAGGCAATTGCAATTTGCAGATGCCGTTCTCGTTGTAGCTCAATGTAATTCCGTCCCTAACACCCAACTCTCAAATTGCATTCAAGCTCCCCTGCCGGTCTCACCTGCATTCCTGGACACATTCACATAGCCCATCATGGAGCTTCTTAGTTTGAATATGAGCTTCAGGGTTCTAGGGGGTATTTATGGTTTAGGGTTTGAGGAGTTAGGGTTTAGGGTTTAGGGCATAGTGTTTTGAGGAGTTCGTTTCTGAGTATCGACAAATCGAAATGAAGTGATTGTGAGGAATGTGTCTAGTATGACCGCATTGAAGCGAGGTTTATCGAAATTGTAGGACTTGAGCGGTTGCAAGGAGATTGTATTTTTGAGTTGGAATTGAAAAAGAGAGTCCTAATGGGAATAAGGGAGCTGTCCTACGAGCTACGTTTGCTGCGTTGCTCTCTTACAGCCGCTGTACAGCACTCTCCACCACTGCCACTAGATCAAAAGCCTGACGAGCCTGACGAGAGTAGATTTGCAGAGGAGAATAGTGGAGATTGTCGCGACTTCACGGGCGAGGAGGAATTCGATGACTCCATAGAGTATCTTGTGGAGCAGATAGAGGCAGGGGAATATAGGCGTGCTCTTTCTTCTAAAGCAGCCTTATTCTTTTTCAGAGCTTTGTCCCGCAAAGATAAGATTGGCAATGAGACGACGAGCGAATTCTATGGTGCACTTACGTCCAGGATCAACGCATTCGTCGCTGGTGAGGTCAGTCACTTGTAACATGCTTGTTCCTGAATTTTTTTCCGCGTATGTTGAATCCTAAGTGGGGGTGCAGTGACCCTAAACCCTAAAACCCCTGATTTTTGTGTCGAAGGGTTGGAAATGGGGTCAGGTAGATGGGGGAACGCGGGAACCTGAGGACGATTCGGGTGCACGTGAAATTCTGGCTATGGCTGTTGGAGTAGCAACCTTGTTTTCGTTTCTGCAAGCTAATTTGACGGGGTATGTGCTACCCCTTTTTTCTGTGTGTGTTCTTTTCTCTCTTTCTTCTTTGTGTGCTGATTTGGGATTAATACAAAAGAGATGTGATAACAGAAATGGGCAGAATCGTGTAGCATATGTCTAGATATATAATATACTATTATTGTAAATGGGGAAAGGAAGAAAATATTGCCACATTCATCTTTTGGCTTGTCTCTTTAACAAATGTCACACTGCAGAATTTTTCTGAGTTGATTGTGTTAGATTAGCAATTTTAGGAAAAGGAGCATCAGGTTTCCTCATTCAGATGCTCTTGAACTTAGACAATGTTCTTGCTTGATTGGTGACTTATGTAACAGGAGTGTTGGGAGGTTGACAGGCCTCAAGTAGATTGGCCAGCATTTCCTGCAGAGATTGTGTGTATGGGAGTTAGTGCCAGTGACAGTGATGCATGGGCCCGACAGCAGCTCATGATTGATGGATGTGACCTTATAGGCAAATTTGCCATTCCTCAGGTAAACCTGATTTGGTATATTCAGCCTCTATGAGCTTTGGTAAACCAAGGTCTCTAATTTTGATAAAAACTGGAAGTTTGTGACACACATTGTTGATCAAGTCCTAGTGTTTGTCTTCAGTAAGTGAGGCTTTCAGATCATGGCTCAGTTTACCAATGTAGGAGTTCTGCTTGTTGAAAAATGCTCTCTTGAGCCTATATTTGAGTGCATGAGGGTATGCTGATTCTCTACCCAACATTGCCAACAGATTTGATGTTGTGAATTTGTGTACCCTGTGCAGTATTTGTTGCTTGCAAATCACTTGCTGGTTGGTACAAAAGGTTCACATGCAATGAGTATCAGGTCATGGTGGACCTGTCGGACATTGCTCACTCAGCAGCGTGTACTGGCAGAGCGCTCAAGCTCTCTTCGATCGCTTCTGCTCACCTCTTCTGCTACCATGTTAACACAATTTGGGTCCCCAGAAGCAGTAAGAGAGCATGGTTGGACCCAGCAGTTGCTTGCTGGAGAGGCCAGAGTTTTGGCAGCAGCAGCTCAGCTGGAGGCAGGTCTCATTGAGCATACATATGGTCACAATGAAACAGCTCGGTAAGTCCTGTGTTAGAGGTATTTGTTGCACCTGGTTTCTGATCAAATACTCTATTGCATTTTATGATGCAACACTGTAGGGTAAGAAAGAGATCACTCTGTTCAATTCTATTTCCAAAGGGGACACTTGGAAATTGCTGTAGTTAGTTCAACACTCTTCAAAGGTCATATGGGTAACATCAAGGCCAGCCAGTCAGGTATCACTTTGACTTCTGATTGATAACTTGGTCTTTCAATCAAACTTCCAGGGCCTCTTTTGGAACTTACGCTGATTATTCAAAACATCTAGACATCCATGTGTTCAAACCTAGGTGCCCTGTACCATTAACTTCATGGTGGCCTGGCAGAGCCAAGAAGGTCCTAGAATATAATTTTTCAAAAGAAACTTAGACAATGGAGTTTCCACTTGAATGGGCTGGATTACCTCCACTCCTGTAAAGTGTTGTCATTTAGAAGGAGTGTGGAGTGCAAAAGCTTGCTTCACCGAGCTTGTTTTGGTCATGTTTGGCAGGCAATGTTTTGAGCGTGCAGAAAACATTTGTGGATTAGAACTCTCTCTCACTGGTTCCCTTGGATTCCGCACAATATATCAGGTGAGCTTCCTCTCCACAACCTGGTGTTCTGAGGTGGAGACAGGTCATTTGGTATTTTGTTACATTTCTGTTTTTCTTTTTCATTTCTGCTTCTCCTTTCTTTGCTTTCCTGTCCTTCTAATGGTTCAAAACCTTCCATCCACAGGTTGATGCAAAGGCGCAAATGGTTCTAGTGGCAAAGTCAAACAACAGAGCTGATGACAAGATTGATTCATGGACAGGGGTTCCTAAAGCAGGGTGCTCTGAATTCAGTGAAAAGAGTGAAATCTTGCTGGCTCCCAGGCTTGTGGAAGATGTGCAAGGTCCAGCAAACTCCATGGAGATGAAAGTTGCAGACAGTGGCCCTCATGCATTGAGCACAATTGAGCAGGCCATTGTCTTGGCCAAGTGTCTGGATGTGAAAAAAAATAGTCCAGATGATGAACTCCGAAGTCTGTATTCACTTTACCAATGATTTTGAATGTGGAAGTTGCTTTTGTATGTTAAATGAATTGTTTGGTTCCACAGCCCAAAAATGTTGATCAGCATGTTGCTCTATGTCTGCTCAGAGCACATTGAATTGACATGAGGGAGTTATTTATGTGAACTGTTTGCACTTCTCAATGCATGACAGAACTTCTGCTTCTCAGTCCTTGTTTCTAGATAATTGAGCCTGGGATCATGTCCCAATAATTGTAATGAGAATCGTATGCAGACATCCTCATTTCTAGTAGTGCATGGTTGCATTAGGGCTCTGAACACTTATCTGTGCACATGATTGCTGTAGGTTGGCAGATGGCACCATTCATAGAGGCAGTGGATGCACAGCAACAGTCACACCCAATGGTTGTAATTACCTCTTTTTCTTTTTCTTTCATCCCCTTGGGTTCATGAAATCTCTTTAAACAACAGCTTTACATGTCCCTCCTTTTCACCCTTATGGCAGAATCTTATGGTGTACTGGGTCTTTGGGAAGGTGAGAGCCTTATGTCAGTTACTTCGCATCCGATTTGAACGACTTCGCTCACGAACAAGGGAGCGTGCCTTCCTCATGATGGAGAATCTAGTGTGTTGTGTTTCCCTCTTTGGCTTTGTTGCTTTGTTGATGCTCAAGCTATACATTGTTATCTATAATTTCAAAGAAATTTGTAACAAAGGCTATCACCCTGATCATCCCTTTTTGAATTTGTCAATACGACTTGGTAGGGAAAGTAGCTGTCAATTTCATTTCACAACTCTTCTCTTGGTTTTGATGGGTATTTCTGTGCAGGTGGAGGAGAGACGAAAGGGCACAGAAAATGTAGCACTGAGACTATGCTATATTTTTTGCATCTTGTTTCCCACCATGCCAGCTCTTTTGAAGTACATCTCTTTGCTTGTTAACTTTCTGGCTCTGTTTGTGCTTTCAATAGTGTACAAATATGTGTTCTGGTGTTGTGAGTTATCTGTTCAATTCTGAAGGAAATTTTGGCATGGTGTCAACTTTACATGGGGTGTGGCAGAGAACATGCAGAGATGCTGGTAAGCTGTGGACTTGTAGGGGAAGCAATGCACATCTTTGAGGAGCTTGAGCTGTGGGACAACCTCATTGACTGCTATTGGTACTTCTTTCCTGGCTTTTGCCAGCTTTGAGTGTGTTGCCTGTTGAAAGGACTAGTATGGCTATTTGGTCCTCCTTTAATAGCTGTACCTCTTTTACTCAGAATTGTGGTCATGCAGTGGTTGCTACCTACTGTAGAAGTTGCATAAGGTTGTTCAGGTTGACTTTGCAGCAAAGGAAATGGTGGATGATTGTGAAATCTGTGATGCTGCAGTTTACTGGGGAAGAAGGCAGCTGCATCTGACCTTATTAATCAGCGATTACAACTGTGCCCCAATGACCCACGCCTCTGGTGTGCCCTGATTCTCACCTTGTTGGAGCAATATAATACCAGACCAAATTTTAGAACATCTGTCTTGCACTGAAGTTTTACTTGTGCATGCTGTCCTTTCTTTTGTCCATCTATATCCCAAGTAGCCACTTTCTGCTAATTTGGTGTATATAGGAGCAGTGATTTTTTTAAAATGAAAATTGGCCAAAAGGTGATACTAAGAAAAGGAATATTCTGTGGCAAATTCCCCTTTTTTTTAAATGCCAAATTTCAAGGATTTCTCTTTTTTGGGAGAGGGTTGCCCCATTTATGTTCACTGGCTACTGTTTTGACAGTTCTCAATTAATGCAAAATCTGTTTTGGGATGCTTGCTACTTTGGCTGCATCACAAAACTGGGAAAAAATGACTGTCAAGGAGCCAACGGATTGAACTACTTTTCTGTTATATGGATACATGTTGTGCAGGTGTTCTTTGGGCGATGTAACACTTGATGATGAGTTGTACAAGAAAGCCTGGGAGGTCTCTGGTCATCATTTTGCCCGGGCACAGGTACTGCAAACTATATTGGAGAACTTTTCTTCTAGTTGTCTAATGCTCTGAAGTTGCATGCTGGGTGAAGTCTCTACAAAAACTCACAGCATGCCATTCCATAACAACTTACTGTGTGTCATTCCATGGGGGATTATTGGCCTGACTCTGACCTGATCAGAAATGATTCAACAACAGTTCTGGGATGGGAATTGTTTTCAAATTGAACACCATGCTGCATGCTGACACAAGCATGACAATTCTGCAATTATTACAGCGTTCACTTGCACGAATGGCATACAATCGAGGAGACTATGTTAAATCCATGGAGCATTGGTAATGGCTATTTCCTTTGTATGGGGTCCATGTTGGTCTCCTCCTCGTGACTGATCTTCAGTAGTCATTCTGCTCAGAGTATTCAAATGGTGTGTTCACTAAGTCTCCCACTCTCATGATTATCATTTAGTTGCATCAGAATTGAGTCAATTATTTTGTTCACTGGAAATTCTGTCACATTTTTTAAACATGGTTAACCATGGGAGAAGCAACTACTTGCAGCAGTCCTGATCTTGGTCATTTGTGCAATAATCTCCTGTCCTTGATGTCTGACAGGAATTTAGCACTGGCACTGAACCCCCTGCATCCAGATGGCTGGTTTGCCCTTGGCTCTGCTTCTTTAAAGGTAGGATTGATCTCCCAATTTTTTTTTGCCAATGTCAAATTTGTTTCCTTGGGTGTTGGGTTCATATTCTCTTGATTTACAAGTGGATGTTGCAGGCAAGAGAACTGGATAGTGCAATCAACGCGTTCACACGGTCAGTTCAGCTCAATCCAGAGAATGGCGAGTCCTGGAATAACTTAGCAGCCCTGTGAGCATCCCCTCTGTGAAGACCTGTGTTTTCAAATCTTAGCTTACATCTGTATTATTGTCAAAGCCTGAGTCATTGATTGTGAACAACACATGATTGTGCTGGTCAAAACTCCAAAGTAGTTTGGACCTCATCTGAGGATGTTAAGGTGACATTGTTTTTTCCAATTGATGCAGTAACATGCATAAGAAAAAGAGCAAGGAGGCCTTTGTTGCATTCCGGGAGGCACTCAAGTTCAAGTGCGTTCTCAATTCCCTTGGTTTTCACATAAGCCATGTTCTGCAAGAAATTTGGAACTAGAGTTTGCCATAGATAGCATCACCTGAGGCTGCTATAAGTAGAAACATCAAGTTCAATGCTCACATTGATGGATCATCTTGCAGAGAAGGGAGGGCAAATAATAGATGAAGGAAATATATTGATTATTGCAGGCAGAAAAGAAGTCACTCTAACCAGGTATGATGCAGACAGGCGGAATAGCTGGCAGATGTGGGAGAATTTTGCAGAGGTCGCTCTGGATATTTCAAATTTTGGCCAGGTTTGGTCCAATCTCTTCTTGGATGCTGTAGATCATGTTGACTCGAGCTCCCAAACTCTCCAAAACTTATAGTTACATTACTCACTATGACCTGAAGCCAGCATTTTTTTCTATTTGCATTTGAGGGTTTCAGTCAATCAAGAGCAAATTTGTGATATGCAGTAAGAGGGCTGTTGATACACAAACTAGACACTGTCTGTTGTGACTAATTTTTTTGAAGTTAAGATCCTTACTTTGGGTTGGATGCCAAATGTTGCCTCAACTTTGTTCATGTTTTGCAGGCAGTAATGGCACTTCACAAAGTGTTGGATCTTTCTCAAGAAAAACGTGTCAGCATTGGCATACTTACAAGATTAGTTGAGGAGATTGAGTCCCAGAAAGGAACATTAGCCTGCCTAGCATCTTCCCCTGATTTTTGCAATCACAGTTCAACTCAGAATAGGGATACTACTACTTTGGACCTGCCAGGGACCCAGGAATCTCCGGACTCTGCAACCAGTGAGATGGATTTAGCTGTTCCAGAAGATGTTAATGTGCCAGCCATGGAACCAAAAGAGACACAGACATTGTTGGAACCAGTTGGGAAGCTTTTGGCAAGGGTAATGTACTCTTCAGTCCTTTTCCAGTATAGGTTTGTGAGTAATTTGAGATAGACTCATCGGGGAATCTAAGTGGGAATGGATGACTCATCAACTTCTGGCAGCAGCTCAAGATAGTCTAGGATTATTTGGATGTTTTCTAGCCCTTCCATCTCCTCATACTCCAGGTTAGTTTGTCTTGATTGTCATTGATTGTCAGCAAGTAGAATAAGAACTATATGAAGTTTAGCAACCAAGTGTGACTGAGTATCTCTACCCTTAGGGCTACCACCTTCATAAGGTGGACATATTCTAACTGCTGTAATGTCAACTCTTTCCTCAGGCTCTTATAAGCTCCTTGGTTCCATCAACGTTGGATGACTGATTTACTCATTGACCCTGTTATAGCTTAGTTGACTAATATGGGTAAAAGGTAGCATCTAGCATGATGTAGGTGAATTGAACCCACAACCCAAGGTGCTCGTCCACCAGAAGGCATCATCAGTTTGATGCTTGCCAGAAAGCATTTCTGTGCTGAGATAAAGGTATCTTGATTCTGGGTGAGAATTGCTTGAAGGAACAGGTGGTGCGAAGTGGAGAGGGTGGAGGAGATGCATGGGGGTTACAAGCACGCTGGCATCATGCCAATGGAGACCTCATCATGTGCAAAGAAGCTGCTTTAAAGCAAGTCCGAGCATATCAGGTATAATGTTCTGACATGTTGTGTTGATTTCACTGCATTTGCACAAGCTGTGATCAGAACACTGGGAGACTGTTATGTGCTTAGAGGTTGTTGGACATGTGACTTGTGGAATAGGGTTCCAGTTGGCAGCGTAATGAGGAGAAATTTGAGCAGTTTGTGAAAGCTTCCATACAACTCTGCAAGGCATATATGGATGTAGTCCAATTGGGGAGTGATGGAAAGCGGGAGCTTTCAGCTGCACAAATGCATCTAAGAAACACACTAAAACTGGTAGGGTCCTCTCCTTGTTATGAACTTGCATTTTCAACCTCAAAAATGGATGCTGCTGTTTCAAAAATGTGACTTACTTCAATACTGTCATGTGTGTGTCATACAATCAGGGTGAACAATTTTCTGGGTCTGCTGGGTACAAGGCATTGGACACTTGTCTTAAGGAAGTGCAAAGAAGAATGCAGGATCACTTGACTCAAGGGACAACAGGCTGAAGACCTTGCCCCCAAAATTGCACAACCTAAGGAAACAACATATAGACCCAAGTTGAAAGGCAGTGCCATGTTTTGATGTGCTTCTAGTTACCAGTGCTTTCTGTGGTTACAATGTGGTGATGTAGGGAAGTTTGTCTCCAGCTCCTACTGACCATCCTTCGTTGCTTCTCTGGTGTGCTTGACACATCTTGTTGAAATGAATTAGGAGAACCATCATATCAAATTTTGAACTTTTTTCATGGGATAGAAATACAATAGCAGCATATGGGTACATTCTTATGCTTGTTGGTTAACATGGACAAAAGATAGTGGAATATCCATCTGGAAAGAAGTGGTGAAGGTGGAATAAGAGAAGTAAAATCTTCCAAAGGTTTTTAAATAGCCTTATTTGTTGTTTTGTTTGTTTTTTCCCACCTTTAGCCTTCGGTTTTGTTGCTTGAAACCAACAAAAACTTGTTCATCAACAATCAAAGTTACTTTTTCAGAATCACCAAGCTTTTCAATTTTTGAATCAACTCACCTTTTGGCAATTGTAGTGCCAAGGCTTGACAAGTTTAATATAATTCCAATTCTAAATGAGGAATAACCCTTTTAGGAAGGTACAAGTACCATCATCATCCATCTAAGTGGGCATGAGCATGATTCAATATGATGGTTGGTGTGTACATGGAAGTATTAAAAGAGAACTTAAAGAGAACTTCCATGCCATGGAAAAAGGGGGATCTTTCTTCAAATGATCTTGAGCCATGAAAAAAAATTGATGGACTTGTGATAATAAAACAAAAATAAAAAAATAAATTTTTTGAAACATGAATAAGAAAGAAATGGAAATATGAGTATTGAAAAAGAAAAACATGAAAAAATATTAACCTAAAAATTATTCCATTTTGTCATATTTGCACCAACTTGGTTTGACATTCCATTCATTACCACAATAAGGGAGATTTTCTTTATCATTCAATTCTTGAAAGAATGCATTTTGGAAATGGGCAAACCCATGTAATTTTTAAAAGTTTAATTGGATACCTAATTCCACCAAGTTCATTTACTACTCCAAGGGTCCAAGACATCATTGCCTTTGAATGGGCCTAAAGTTAAATGATTTTCCTCCTTCATGGTCTTTTTACCATTCCAAATTTTGAGCCATTGACACTTCTCTTTGGCATCAACTTTTGAAATGGTAACATTGTATAACTAATCTTGTGCCATTTCCAGATCAAAAATCTTAAAATAATGAATTTTGATGTATTTTGGATCCCAATTCTAAAATTGAATAGGCATTAGTTTCACAAACTTTTGTTTTTTATGCACCTTCAATCATTGCTAGCTCTAATCCACACTACTACAATTCATGGTTTCTTTGATTGGGTTTTCTAGTAAAAAATACTCAACATGACAACCATAAAAAAAAACACCTTGTTAATTTGGACAAATTGATTTGGACCTGCTAGCATGACTAATTAGTTAATTTGGACCCTATCATTTTGACTAGTAGCATGATTAATAGGATGATTGACTATTTAATTGATAAACAGTGGACCATTTGATTGTTTTAATTTATAATAATGATTTTAATTTATACCTAAATTAAAATCATTATTTTTTTAATTAATAAATAGGTAGATAAATAGGTAGGTAGGTAGTAAATAAGTTTAAGTAAGTTGAAAAAAGGCACTTATGTAGGTAGGTGCCAACCTAGCTTACTTAACCTAGTTTAGCTTAGCCTACTTAACCTCACTGAACTACCTTAGTCTAATTTACTTACCCTAACCTTTCAAACATGCACATAAGTTGCAAGTATAGGGAATTGAACCCCAAACTTGCACAATGATAAACCAACTTTTTATCAATGGACTACACCATCAAAAGTGTTCAACTTTTGTCAAATTTTTTATTTCACCTATTTATTTCACATCACTAAACATAATGGTTAAACCTAAGTGACAAATAGTTATAGAAATTAGGTTAAATATAATGGCTAAACTTATGTGACAACTAATGGCTAAAATTAAGCTAACTATTATGGTTAAATTGAATGATTAAACCTATTGGCTAAACTTAGTGGCTTAATGTAATGGCTAAACATAATGGCCAAACATTGGCTAAAGACCAGCTAAACTTATGTGACAATTAATGGCTAAAATTTGATTAAATATAATAGTTAAATCAAGTGGCTAAACCTAATTACTAGACTTAGTGACTTAATGTAATGGTTAAACCTAGTTGATAAACCTAATAACTAAATTTCATAGTTAAAATTTGGTTAAACCTATTGTTTAAATTTAATAGTTAAACATAATGATTAAACCTTGGCTAAACATAGTGATTAAACCTAATGGCTAAATATAATAATTAAACCTAAACCTAACATAGTGGCCAAATTTAAATTAAACTGGATGATTAAATCTAATAATAATAACTCCTTACCTCTATTTATACCCTTTTGGGGGCCTAGCTCAATGAAATTTCCATGTGCCCACCAACTAAGTAAGTTTTTCAAAAGGTTTTATAATTACAAGTGAACTACAAATTAGCTAAAATTTAACTAAAAGTGAACTAAAAATTAAATATAAATGAACTAAGAATTAACTATGAGTTGACTAAAAGTTAATTAAAAGTGTGCTAGAAATAAATTATGAATAAATTATAAATAAAATATGACTTAATTCAAATGAATTTGAAATGAACCAATAATGAATTAAGAATTAACTAAAAATGAATTAAAAGTTAACTAAGAATGAACTCCATTCGTCGTGTGAAAGTGTTGTCTATGACATTTAATGGTTAAACTTAGGTAGGTAAGTGGGTGGGTCATAGGTAGGTAAGTAACTAGTTAAATAAACAAGTGGGTGAGTAAATAAAAGGTGGATACATACATAGGTAAATAAATAGTTAGGTAAATAGGTGGGTGAATAAATAGTAAATATATACATAAGTAAATAAGTAACTAGTTAGATAAATAGATGAATGAGTAGGTAGGGAGTAGATACATAAATAAGTAATTAGTTAAGTAAATAGGTGGATGAATAGGTAGGAGGTATATACATAGGTAAATTAAATAGCTAGTTAAGTAAATAGGTGGATGAATAGGTAGGAGGTATATACATAGGTAATTAAATAGCTAGTTAAGTAAATAGGTGGATGAATAAGTAGGAGGTATATACATAGGTAATTAAATAGCTAGTTAAGTAAATAGGTGAGTGAATAGGTAGGAGGTACATACATAGGTAGGTAAATAGGTGAGTGAATAGGTATGAGATAGATACATATGGTAATAGACTATGTCACATTTGATTAAAAATCATTGGTCATCTTGATTAAATGTTCCATTTGACCAAAGACCATTGATCATTTTGACTAAAGATCACTGGCCATCTTAATTAAATGTTCAATTTGACTAAAAACCATTAGTCATTTTGAATAAAGTTATATAACTTGACTATACGTATCTAATAAAATAAACCACTATAATTAAATTGATTGATCAAAAAATACATGTATCATTTCAACCCTTGGCCTTTAGTTAAAATGTACATGTCCATAATCAAAAATGACAAATTAATCAACTTGAACCTCTTAAAAATCCACAATTTGTAGTAATGTCTATTGTTTGGGTTTCAAACTTATTTAATTTTATAACATCATCTTTAGCCTTCATAATATCATGCTACATGCCAAAACCAAGTGAGATGAATATTTTGGATCATTTGAACAATTGTAAATTAACATGGGAAAACACTTTGTATGTGACCATTTACTGTGAATAAGATTTTAGCAAATGTCGATTATGTCAAAGAATATCAAATACGCCTTTCTTATTTGTTCATTGAATCCAAATATATATTTTTTATCAACATGTCCTTGGACTCCTTAAGATCTATCATCTTGATCATGTTAACTTTAAAGATTTTGTGAACAAACTTTTGGGTTACATGGGTTTTTTCACTTGACTTGCCAATGGTAAACACAAATCAAATACTATAGAAAAGGAAGACATAGAAAAAATGGTAAAAAGAAATCTCAAATGGGTATATAGTGATAGTAAAGGAATTGGAAAAGATTTACATGTTGACATTATCCATAAATGTTTTTAAGTGCATTCAATTCCTTGTCTTATCATTAAGAACCCACATTATAAAACGCACATGCCAATTTTCATCATGAAGATGCATCTCATTGATGTATGGTAACCAAACTTAAAGTCAATGATTACTATCCCACACATGGAAAAGTTTGCCCTTTAAATGTGAAAAGGTTGGTTTTGTGTCCAAAAAAAAATGCAAATTTATCATTAGCAAATATCCAATTGGAACTCCAAGACTCCAATTTCTTGATTGTCACGTCATGAATGTTATCATGAATGCTTCTAATGAAAAATTAAACATTTGAAAACCCAGATGGTAACCAACATAAAACTCCATCTTCATATTAGCTATGTCAATTTGCAACATTGATCAAACAACCTATATTTAAACCTTATGCACAAAAGTATATCCATGATGTCATTTTCAATGAGGAGGCTTTGAAACAAATGTGAACATTATCCACATTTTCACATTGACAGGCTTGTCGAACATCAAAAATAGGTGAAGGGGTTATAGTTGTCTTTCGTGATTTAGAATGCATCATGGGACCAACTTCCAATAACACTTTCTTCTAGAATGGTTTTTAAGCCAATGTTAAGATGGGGTGACCAAGTTAATAATTGGCCAATATCCTACATAATGAAAATAAAGAACTCAATATGTTTAGATTACATAAAAATGAAACTATGGAATATGCTCATAAAATGCAATTTGTGACCAAATTGAAAACAAGAAGAAAGCAAAGAAAATACAATTTCGTCAATAAAATTGAAGTTTGTGATGGAACAAAAGTGAAAAGGAAGTTGTAAAAAGAATCCATTTCATAAACAAAACTAGAGTTAGTGACAAAATCATAATTTGTGATAGATACATATAAGAGAAGAAAGCTAATTGAATCCAATTTCGCTTGAGAAACTCAAGTTTGTGATAGAATCTGAAATGGGAAGGAGGAAAGCAAACCCAATTTCACAAACAAAATTGAAGTTCCTAACAATAAGAAAGAACCAAAATGCAATAATTTTGTTGACGACAAATATGGAAAATGGAAAAATAAAATAAAATATGAAATGGATAAAGGAAATGTGTTAGTGGTTAATACCTTCTGCTTTGTTTTCAAGAAGTTGTGGTGATTTTTGGAACCATTTGTGTTCATTGTTGATGCTTAAGAATTGTGTACAATACAAACATCACACTTTTGATGCCTTGTGGGGGAATCCAAAATTGCAAAAAGTTGTAAAAAAAACCTAAGAAATAAAATAGAGAGGTGCAAGAAAAAAGGTTTAAAGTAAAAACAATGATGAATGAAGGGGATAGAATGGTTGGATGAAAGCAGAATGGAAGAAGAATGCACTATGAAAAAAAAAGGCATTTTGCAACTGGCCTCACAACTCAAAAATTGGGTTACATTGGACACTTGCAACTCACTATATTTATACACCGTAAATGCTAACGAACAAGTTGCATGAGTTGCAAAGGTGCAACTCATCATATATATAATGCAACTCATTGTAATTTAATTGTAACATTATCAAAACAGCTCATTTTTCACAAAAAATCTTGTCCTTTTCCACCTTCACACATTGTGACTATTGTCCAATTTGACTACATTTCAACTACATTTGACCATCTTAAGTTTGCAAGTGGCTTATTGCATTAATTAATGATCAATATTATTCATAGTTGTTATGTTCACTATGTTGTTCACTTATGAATATAATTTGAACCTTATTTAATTTTTTAATAATTTCAAATTGTTGACATGAAAATTGAAGACCCTTTAACTTTATCTACACAATGCATTATAATGGGATAATGAACTTTTTGACATTTCTTTAACTATCAACATGGTACATGAGTTGAATTATCAACTTTTAACATGTTGAAACCATTATTTATGAGTTGCATTTTACACTTACCATAATTTATTAAAACACATGTAACAATTTTAAATCCCACATTTATATTGGAATGAATTTGTGATTTTTTCACATTTCTTGAATTATCAACATTTTTACATGAATCAAATCACTCACTTTGAATTTATTGAAACCATTATTCAAACGTTGCATATTACATTTACTAATATATATGGAAACACACATAACAACTTAATGCTTCATATTTATATTTGAATGGGTTAGTGAAATTTTTCGCATCTCTTGAACTATTAACAATTGCACATGAGTTGAATCATTCATTTTGAATGTTATTAAATTCACTATTCATGAGTTGCATTTTGCATTCACCACAATTTTTTTAAATGGTAGTATCAAAAAATTTGGGAAGTCTCACATTTATATTTGAATGGGTTAGTGATTAGGTAAAAATGTTCATGCATGCAAAGTCTATTTAATGCATGTAGACCTCTAAATTATAATTTTTCATATATTAAATTCTTGTACATTTATGTAAACTAGAATTTATATTTTTCATTTGATTTGTTTTAGGCATCATGGACAAATTTATTATTATGAATATTCCTAATGCCACACCAAAAAAACCACATTTTCTTTTTATGTATGAAAAAAAATCCATGTTAAAAAAATGGATTAAAATTTATAAGTATTATTATTATTATCATGAAAAATTATAAATATTTTATACTTATTATTTTTATTTTAAACATGGTTTATCAATTTTTGTAAGTTTGTTTTGTTACAAGTTTATGTTTAAAAATTAATTAATTAATTTAAAATTTTCATTTAATAAATAAATAAAATAATGAATTATAAATGGTGATAATAATAATGATGTCAAGGATTTTTTAATCTTTTCGTTTTTTCAATTTTGTAATCTTTTTCAAGATCATGCATAAGAAAATTTAACCATGTTTTTGGCTATAAGCCATACATGAAGGTACAAATTCATTAAGAATATTTTTATATTTTGGCTACAAATCCTAGAACCCATTGTAGAATTATATCATTTTAAAATATAATTTTTTAAAAAACATTGTTGATGTTGATGGCCTTTTTAAAGTTTGCAAAATGGTGGAAATTTATCACACACAAAAAAATTACATCATTAATTTTTTTTAATTAAAAAAATGGATAATGTTTAATGAGAGGAAAATTTAATAGTTTTCAACTAAATTTGATATTAGAATTGTTTATGTGTTTAATGTTGGAATTATTATAATTAATTTTAAAAATTTATTCATTTAGAATATCCTTTTTTCTTTGAAATTTGTGATTTTAATTTTTTGACCAATTTTGTTTTTACATTTCTTTTTGCATTTGCATTATTTTTTCCATTTTTTTCCCAACAAGAATTGCCAAGTTAAGAAAACTCGAAACCAAAAAAATATGTTGGTTGTGGGGGGGTAATCCAACTATTTAAACCAAAAATTTCACCAAATTAAACTATTTTTATTTTTTAAAAAGTTAAATATATTTTTAAATCATTATAAATATAAATATATCTTACAATTTTTTTCAAAATTAAATAATAATTATTTGTACTGTTGTATGATTCATCTTACTAAAAAAAATGGTTTTGTTAATTAAATGGTTATATTGACTACTTAATTAATGTTTTTCTTATGACCAATTTTTGGCAATTTAAAGGGGCAACAACATTAATAAAGAATTTTTGAAATTTTTTTTTGTCAAATTTAAAATATATAATGTCAATTTTTTACAATAAAATATACTAAATAACCATAATATTAAAATATTTAAACAAGTTTCTAACTACACAACTTAAATATAACCAAATGTGGCAATTTGTTTTATGGATGATTAGCATTTTAATGTCACAAAAATAAATAAATAAATTGTACCTAATTATACTGGGGAAAATAAAAACTTGCACTTTCACAAAAATTAGACATATTTTATATATTGAAAATAGAATTGTAAACTAGTGGAAATTCACCACAAAAAAAACCTTTGGGTACATCATTAATATTTATTTTAAATTATCAAAAACATTAAATAATGTTTATGATGATTTCAAAAATTGAGCTTAAATGTTTTCAAATAAATTTGATATTGGAATTGTTTATGTGTTTAAGGTTGAAATTATGAGAATTAATTTAAAAATTTTACTCATTAGGAGTAACATTATTTTTTTCAAATTTTCAATCCCAATTTTTTGGCAAGCTTTTTGTTGTTTACATTTATCCTTGAATTTGCACTAATTTTTCCCATTTTTTCCCCAACAAGAATTGCCAAGTTAAGAAAATTTGAAACCAAAACCATGTTGGTTGGGGGGAGGGGAACTACTTAAACCAAAAATTTCACCAAATTTAATTTTGTTTCCTTTTACAAAGAAAAAAAATGTAAAATGTATTATTACATCATTAAAAAAAATGTTGTGATTTTTTTCAAAATTATATAATTAATCATTTTTATTAATGTATGATTAATCTCATTAAACAAATATGGTCTTGATGATTAAATGGCTATATTTACTATTTAATTAATGTTTCTTTTATGACCAATTTTTGCCAATTTAAAGAGGCAGCAACATATTAAAAAATCTTTTTTGGAAAAAAAGTTTGTTGAGCCAAATTTAAAATGTATATATATATTTTTTACAATAAAATACATAAATAACCATAATATTGAAAGATTTAGATAAGTTTCCAACTACACAACTTGTCTATAACCAAATGTGGCAAACATGATAAGGCTAAACTTTTTCGCCTTTATTCATAAAGTGTTGAAATGGGTTGGTGGTTAAAATCTTAGTGTATTTTTATGAGGTCTTGGGTTCAATCTTGATGGATGCATGTTTTAATGTATTTTTTACAAATGTAAGTTACAAACACATACATCATGGTGAATACACAAATATGTACATTATGCATAAATGGTGCAAAAAACAAATTAAAACTTAAAAAGTTTCATAGCATGTAAATTTGTCACTACATGCTATGACAAAAATGTAATTCATGATTCCACAATCTAGGGGGAAAAAAAACAAAGAAAAAAGTTATATGATGATGTGGCATGTTATTCCATGTCATAGTAACTTGTGACTTCATATATCCATGTCATAATTTTTTAATTAAAAATTATCTCGTGTAAGATGCGACTATCTAAAACAACTACAAAATATTTCACTAAAAATGCCAAAACCTTTTTTACCAAAACCATACAAGTTGCATTTTAATCAATTTTGTCATATTTCACAAAAAATTTAATGAATTTGGGTAGTGGAAAGATACAAGACTTCTTCTTTTGTTCAACTGCTATGCAACTTCATTGTAACTACACCCATGATGTCATGCTAATGTCATTAATTGTCATCCATCTATTCAAATTTAACACATGGCATTATGAAGATTTTTACACATTAAAATTATTTTATTTTCGAAATATTGGTCTCCATCATCCATTATGATTATGAACGATGGTCCAAAATTGTGACACATGGCATAATAAAAAAAATTGCCACATGGCATATTGATTATATTTTGGAATATATTTATTTATTTTAATAGCTAAGTAGTCATACATAACCATAATTAGGTAGGTTGGTAGCTCTTAAAACTTATATACCTATGTAGTTACTTAAGACCTACCTACCTAAATAGGTAGAAAAATAGGACCTACTTACTCACTTAGATAGGTAAGTAGGTAGGAAATCACAAGATTAAATGAACTAAAAAATAACCATGAATTTATTTTTTTTAATTTTATGTTTTGCCTTTAGGTTAAGTTTTTTTTAGTTCATCCCAAAATGGGACATGTATGTTAATGTGAGAAAATAAGAAAACAAGCTTTGTTTATATAGTTTGTAACATAAAATTCGAAAATAAAGCATATGGGTTAAATATTTTAGTTGCAAATTGAATTGCAACATAGGGTAAACCGGCCGATTACCAAACATTAAAGCATTCAAGGCAAGCTAGATCCAAAAGGAAGGTTCCATTGTTTATAGTGTCCAAACAAAACTTAAACCCCTTAATGGCACGTATGGCGCACTAAAAATCGTCAAAAACGAAATAGAATGGAAAAAGTTACAACCTTCCAAAGTAGAGGGGGTCAAAAACTCAAAAAAACAAGCCACCAAACATTACAAAGGCCAATTCCCAAACACCCAAAAATTTCCTTTTATGTTTTTATGTTGTTATCATAGTTCAAAAATGATTTGTAGAACTTTAGGTGGTGTTCCTATATCACTTTAAATCATTTAAAATGAATAAGAAATCAAAAAGTTATAAGGTTTGAAAGTAGGAGGGGTCCAAAGAGAAAAAAAAAGGAAAAATATGAGTTTTGTAAGTTAATTTTTTTTTTCTTTTCATTATGTTTTCATTACTCCTTTTCCTTTGCACTTAAAAGATAATTTCTAGAACTTGAGGTAATACCCCCATAATATTTTAAATCACTCAAAATGAAGCACATATATGAATATTTATCCTTATTAAGTTATAAATAATTATATTATAATCATAACATAATTGAACAAAAGTATTTTAGTAGTGGTGCAGTAGTGGCTACACTAGTTGTATTAATGAGAATCATAGTAGAAAATTAGTTGCAAATGTATCCCATAATGGGTGGTGGAAATGTGAACACATGTCATGATCACATGTATGTACATTGCACACTAGTTGCAACATAGTTATTGTTTTAGTGACACATTTACAATAGTTCCAAAGTAGTTGCCAACTACAATGCAACTCTTGAAAAAATCAAACATAGTTGATTACATATGTATGTATGAATGATGTGTATTAATTATCATATAGAAGGCCCATTTTCAACTCACTTACAACTATAATATAATTAATTGATTTTTTGACGTGGCAATTTATTTATTAATACACCATATTTCTAAAGGGATAATTGCATAATAGTTGTAATACCCAAAGGATACTTGCATAATAGTTGTATATGAATCTTTTTTTGAGTTTTAGTTGCAAGGTAGTGTGGTTTTGATGGATGCAATTTCTCATAATGATATAATACAAAATTCAAAAAGGTTAAAAAATTATGTACTTGTCATAATGAAGCTTTGTGGTTAACTCCTTCCCCAAAAGGTTGTGAATTCAATCTCATATGGAAGCAAGTTGGTCTTCTAGGAGTGGGGGGCAAAACCTAAAGCCAAGGCCTTTTAAAAGGCCAAATTGGTCAAATCCGAATTTTGTTTTAAAAAAAATTACCTTCATTCCATTCATTATAATGTATGTTTACATATTGTTTATATATTAGAATTTTTTTTATCATTCAGCCAATCCATTTCCTTTTTTTACAAAAATATTAATTCATTATTCTTTCAACATTAATTAT
>Ga0209611_10005472_pt1 | contig 21257 bp, 12 predicted proteins | sample S1TSphgellanicum_3_FD_187693 | JGI IMG/M metagenome (GOLD analysis project Ga0209611, IMG submission 187693) | Host-associated microbial communities from peat moss isolated from Minnesota, USA - S1T2_Fc - Sphagnum magellanicum MG (SPAdes) (version 2) | ecosystem: Host-associated > Plants > Peat...
TTATTAGTGAAATTTATCCAAAAAAGAAAAAGAATTCAAAAATTCAAAAATTCAAAATAAAGTGATTTTCAAAAATTTTAATTGCCAGAACTGAGAAATAAAAATAAAAATAGCCAAATTTTTATTGCTGGTTTTCTGTGTATAGCCAAAAATATAGATTATAAAATTTTGTATTTCAATTATGATTTATAGATTTCTCCCGTTTGTCTGAACCCAGCACAGTAAAAGAACCCAGAATCAGTGCTGACTTGGGGGGGGGTGGGGAGGCTTGGACATTTGACTTAAGGCCTAGGATTGTGGCTTAGGGCCTTGGACATTTGACTTAAGGCCTAAGCAACAAGTACCAGGCCTTAAGCCACGAGTCCTAAGCCTTAAGTCAAATGTCCAAGGCCCTAAGCCACAAGTCCTAGGCCTTAACATCCATATGGATGATGATCATTTAACATCCATATGGATGATGGTCATTTACATCCAACAAGGGCGATCATGAAGAATGAAGCTACGAAGAAGACGAAGAAGACAACCAGAATTCGAAGGATGTTGTTGTTGTTCATGAGCGCGATGTTCGGGAGCGACGAGGAGCGGGGAGCAACGGAAAGCAATTCATGCAACGTTTTCGAGAAACGCAAAAAAGAAGAAGAAAGAATTAAGAAAGGATCAAAGAATTAAGAAAGGATCTCATGGGACCCAGTCACTAGAGGGCGGGGAGGTGGGTTCTCTTTTAAACACTTCGCCAACTCCAGAGCGCCACATCGGGATTCGCCTTCTTCGGAGCTGAAGCGTATCTGCGTTGGGCGTGGCTGTTTCCCGTTTGCAATCGTGGCGAACACCTGCACGTGTCGAAAGTGAAAATTGCGAGTTTGAGACACGTGTAGAAGTGCCAATAGGTACTTGGCGCAAAAGAGCCAGCAGTCATGGATTTGGATGTTGTTGGAGTAGGCTAGCAAGAGGAGTTTTTCGACAAAGCATTTTTAGAACAACTTCTCGTCGTTGCTAACTAGGTACATACATGATCCAAATTTCCACACTCCCTGAATTTGTGAGCTTGATGTGAACTTGCAAGACTGCTGAGCTTTCCTTCCCCAAGTCATCTTTTCCCGTCCCTTGTTTGTACAAACCAAGGAATTCGCCAGTATTATTCTCCAGTTTTTGGGAAGAGTTCTGTTTGAAGGGGGAGGACGAGAAGAAGAAGAAGCAGAAGAAGGGAGGAGCTTGTTCGTGGACACTGCAATTTTGGTTTTTCCAACAAGGGATTATTTTGTTTGCATTCTGTGAACTTGGTGGATTTTATTTTTTGGGGAGGGTGGATTTCAAAAGACGAGTGAGCGAGCGAGCGAGAGACAGAGAGAGACAGAGAGAGTGCGCGCGCGCGGCGAAGGAAAGGGACGAGCGATGGCGACCACCAACACGTTCATGGATGGGAAGTCGCTGAAGGCGTTCGTGGAGAATGACAAGTCTTGGAATGCGTACGTGAACGAGAAATTCGCGACCTTGGACAAGAGCCATACCGGCAAGCTCACGCACACGGAGCTACAGCCCGCGATCGCGGCTGTGGGTAATGCGATCGGCCTTCCCCCCATGGGCGAGTCCCCCGAGACTGACCACATCTATACTGAGGTGGGCGATCTAACACCACCACCATCACCACACACATGCACTAGACTGTCAAAGCACAGATGCTGGTCGAGAGAGAGATGATCCAGGAAGAGAAACTTCTCTCATGCCCAATTGGGAGCAGTAGAGAAGAGACTACTGTCGCGGGCAGAGACGGTGTGCAACTTCTTGCTTGCTTGATGGGTTTTGTGGATTTCGCTCGCTTTTTCCCTTGATTTTGCAGATGTTTAGTGAATTCGGAAATGGAGGAGAAGGGATCTCCAAGGAGAGATTTGGAATCGTGATGCGAGACATTCTGCTCGGCCTAGGAGATGGACTTGAGCGGGAGCCTGTTGCCATTTCTGCCTTGGATGGCACAAGACTGCAAGAGTATGGGAATAGTCCAGAGTTTGAAGTTGATGCCATCACTGCATTCTCAACCTTGGACACGGACATGAAGGGAAGCTTGCCATCAAGTGCCATCAAAACAGCCATGCAGAGACTTTCTGTGGATCAAGGAATGCCTCCTCAAACCGACGTCTCGGTAACAAAATCTTCCACCTTCATGACCAGTTTCCTTTTTAGAGATCTAAATCTTGTTAGCTGCTACTTCCCAGAACCCTTCATTTGCTTTTCCAAACCTTGCAATCTGCTTCCAGAATCCTGTTTTCCTTTTTTCCCGATCAAACCCTTGTGAGCTGCTTCCAGAATCCCATTTTCCTTTTTCCCAGATCAAATCCTTGTGAGCCACTTCCAGAATCTTGTTTCCCTTTTTCAGATCAAACCCTTGTGAGCCACTTCCAGAATCTTGTTTCCCTTTTTCAGATCAAACCCTTGTGAGCTTCTTTCCAAAATCCTCCAGGAGGATATGATGATATGATCAAACCCACCCTCTTCCACGCCAGATTAGATGTGGTTTGTCTCTGCATAATACAGTGTCGCCGTCTATGTTGATGATCCCTTATTCCCTCCAAAATCAGTTTGCTGCAATTGCTGAAACCTCTGACACGGCAGATTTATGTGTGCATTCTCCATCCAGCATCCCTCTCTATGTTGATAATCTTCCCATCTCATCAAAATCAGTTTTTTTTTCACAATTGTGGAAACCTCTGACTGGAATGCAGCAGCAGATTATATATAGAACTCTGCATCCCAGTCTATATGCCAATTGCTTATACATCCTGGGCCCTTGGAAATCCTTGTGGCAAAGCTCTTCAGATTGTGCTGCATGTGATGCGATGTCTGATTGTTGGATGTTGCTGGATTGAGCAGGTCTCTGAACAGATAGAAAAGGCATTCAAAATGGCTGGCATTCAGGGTGACCAGTCTTTGAACCAGTATGACTTTGTTGATGTATACCGAAAAGCTGTTCTTGCTCTAGCTGAATGTTTGAAAGGAAATCCCTTGACGGTGGCACACACAGAGAAGACATTTGATGGGTCAAGCATCACTGCTCTTTTGAAGGACAAGCCCACTCTAGATGCAGTAAGCATTTCAAACTCAACAAAACAAAACAAAACAAAATAGTATCATCCTCATCATTATTTTCCCATCCCCTTGCTCATTCATTTTCAACTCTCTGGCACCATCCTTCTTTTCTCTGCAATTGATGAATGTATGCAGCAAACTAATGACAGTGCTATAACAATGAGCATCAGAAATGCTGTGATGCAGTCATGTGAATTTTCTGCTGGGTGGTGGTGGGCCAATTTGTATACATAGGCATTGAATGAGGCATGGCAAACCATGCCAAAAAGTGGAGGTACAGTGCCAAAGCAATATCTTCGTCTGGGGCTGGATATTCTTGCACCGTATGCAGGCTTACCTCCCGTTGGAGCAGTAGAGGAGGTTTTTCATCATTCCTCTTTCTCCTTCCTTCCTCTCACTACCTTATCATCAAGCTTTTTCCTCTGACAAAAGAAAGAGATGCAGCAATTGCCTTCCAATGTGATTATGATTATCATGCAGTTCTGAAGCATCAAACCTTGTAAATTATTGTGGTATCAGAAGTATTACTAGATAGTGCCTTCACTTGATTCACAGAATTGTGTGTAGGCATGAGAATTGTTCGATACTTATTCTGTTGGTAAAACTTGCTGCAGCAATTTTCTTCCTCTTTTTGTTGGCTCTCTTAAGCTGCTTGTTGCGGGTGGTGGGTGGGTGGGTTATTTGTGCAGATGGATAATGTTGTCAATGAAGCATTCAAAGTTCTTGATGCAGATGCGGGTGGCAGTGTTGATAGACAGGATTTTGATAAGTCTTTACTGGAGGTGATCGGCAGCATAATGCTGCAATTGAGTGGCAAGCCCATTGGCGTTCAGAGCAGTGGCATTGTACCCCCTCAAAGAGCAACATCTGGCATTATGCCCTTTTGAGAACAACAACAACAAAAACTCATCTGTGCTGTGTGCATATTTTGTTTTGTAAATCCAGAAATTATAGGATCTAGCAAATCCAGTACTAACATAAGAACCATATGATTTCCAGGAGCTATACCTGCTTGTAAAATTGTTCAAGACATTAAAATACCTTCTCCAATAAAGAAAAGATTGCGAATGAGGACAGATGCACATTGAGTAGACAAAATCTTATTTTGAGGTTTGTGCGAAAAATTGTGTATCCAGTATGTATTATTTGAGTGTAATGCGTTAGTGCGACATGCATTAGCCATGATTAGTTGATGTGGTTTGGCACATGGGTGGCACTGCAATCTGTTGTGAAGACTTGTTGCTCAACCTTTGATTGAAAAGACGACAGTAGCTAAGCTTTGCAATAATGTCTCAGAGTATAGGGGATGAGCTCCATAAATCTGTGGAATTGTGGAGAAATATCCACAATGATAACTGGACTCTAACATGACAATGAACGGGCTCTGATTTCAAACATAAGAAGTGGGATTTTTAGCTCATTGCCGAATTCAAATTGCATATGGAAAACAGAGTTGGGTGGTAGCTAGTTGCAGGGGGCTGTACAACAAGCAAATCTTCATGGTTTCAAAAGCTAACAAGATGATACTGAGATTTGAAAAATACAATATAGCTTCATAATAAAAGCAAAGACCCATGATGATGGATTTATAAGTTGAATAATCGCAAAACAAAGACAATCTATTTCAGTGGCAAGATACACAACATAGTTTGATGATTGCACAGGTCAGATGTCGTCATCACCAGATTCTTTTTCCCTCTTCTTCTCCATCCTTCACAATCATCTTCTCTGGTTAGTCTCTTTCTTATGGTTGTTTCCAGTATTGGGTGGGTATTTGATTTTGTTAATAATTGGTGGTTCCAGAATCAGAGAAACTACCAGTTCCTGGTTTTTGAGAACTGCAATTCCGAACCTTAAGAACTGCCTTGATACCTCATGGAGGTTTGGTGCAATCTCTAATACCCGCCCAACACTCATGTTAACCCTCTACGATTGATTTGTGATCATCAATATCAAAAAAATTAATGCTCCATGTTCAAGTGTAATGTTCATGGCGAAGTTGAAAGAATTATCTATGCAAAGATGAGTGCAATAGAACCATCCTAATCAGTTGCTTTTGTAGCTTGGAGGTTTCCTTTGTTGTCATCTAGAGTTTAGTGATACGAAGAGAGAAAAACAAACAAACAATCTTGTGCCTGAATTTTTCAGTGTGTTCTTGGGGGTGAAATAGGAGAGAGGTTGTAGCATTAGCAATTGAAAGCAATTAGTACCAGATGAAGCTCAACAAAGTTGAGCAAACATCCCTGAATTGAGCATTGAAAGCCCATGTGTGGATTTATGAGTTCTTTCCAATGAGCTAAAGAACATTCAATTCAGAAAAGATTGATCTTTCAAAGCCTACTCCAAAGGTCGAGATCAATAGGAGAGAATCTCACATAAATGATTTGAATGCCATAATTCCCAATGGAGTTCAACCAAGTCAAGCAAAAGCATCATTCAATTGAACAAGGCCCTCGTTTGGATTTATGAGCTCTTTCCAATGAGCCAAAGAACACTCAAATTTCATCATTTGAAAAGGCAAGTAAAAATCATTGAATTGAACAAGGCACACACACTCATTATGAACTCTTTCCAATGAGCCAAAGAGCACACAATTTGTCATTTGAAAAGGCGAGTAAAACATCATTGAATTGAACAAGGTCCCTTGTTATGAGCTCTTTCCAATGAGCCAAAGAACACTCAATTTGTCATTTGGATTTAATGAGCTCTTCTCCAATGAACCAAAAGAACACTCGATTCATGGTATGTAAGGATTTTATGAACTAACTCTTTTCCAACGAGACAAAGAAAACAGCACTCGATGTTAAAAAAAAGAGTTTTTTAAGCTTTGAAAGCAGCCTCTTGCAGGCTCTAGGGTTGGTTGTGGAAGAAGACAAGCCGCACAAATTTCAGTAGAAAATCTGCCTCGAAAACAACAACCCCCGCCCCCCCGCACATTCCTCCATTTCTGCCGCTTTCTTTTTGCCCTTTTGAATCTGTGGAAGAACAAGAAATGCACGTATTTCCACAACAGGAATGTGCAGCAGCATACCAGAGACAAAAGAAGAGGCTCATCAGTGAACAACAACGAGGTTTTTCTCGTCCTTTTTTTCCCCCAAGCTTCCGGCCGCGGCGGCGGCCGTTTGTTAAGAAAGAAAGATTCTGACTGAGCCTGGCAAGCGGCGGCTTTCTGGGCTTGCTCAGGCAAAAGAGTTCGGTTATTCGTCTCGCACACAATTGGGCCCGTGATCGTCGAGCGCACCAGCGAGGGGACGAGAGGGAAGAGAGATAGAAGAGAGCCGGCCCCGCCGTCGAGTTGCTGTGGATTTCAAAGCTTGCGAAGGGAGAAGAGAGGAGAGAAAAGGATAGAGCGCAGAGAGAGACAGAGACAGAGAAAGAGAGAGAAGGAGGGGTGTGTGTGGTGGGAGTGGTTGGGAGTCGGGAAGGTGATGGCGGAGCTGGAGGTGCCGGCAAAGAGAGCGAGAAATGATGGTTTGGATGGAGATGTAGTAGACGAGGAGGAGCTGGTTCCTGCTTCTGATGTTACGAATGCGGCGAGTTTGATATCGCACGAGAAGGACGGAGTGGCGCCGGCGCCGTCTACCGCGCGCGCCAATCTGTCCAGTATCATGCCAGGATGGTTTTCCGAAGTCTCACCCATGTGGCCAGGAGAGGCGCACTCGCTGAAGGTGGAGAAATTTCTGTTCGAAGGGAAATCGGATTTCCAAGACGTGGTGGTATTTGAGTCGGCCACTTACGGCAGAGTGCTGGTGCTGGACGGGGTAATCCAGCTGACGCAACGAGACGAGTGTGCTTACCAAGAGATGATCACCCACCTGCCGCTTTGCTCCATTGCAAACCCCAAGAAGGTGTTGGTGATAGGAGGTGGCGATGGTGGAGTACTGCGAGAAGTGTCCCGTCACATCTCCATTGAACAGATCGACATCTGCGAAATCGACAAAATGGTTGTGGATGTGGCCAAGGAGTTTTTCCCTGATGTCTCAATTGGCTTTGATGATCCTCGTGTCAACCTTCACATTGGCGATGGTGTGGCTTTCCTGAGAGATGTTCCTGAAGGTACATACGATGCCATCGTCGTGGATTCTTCTGACCCCGTTGGTCCTGCACAGGCTCTGTTCGAGCGACCCTTTTACCAAGCCGTAGCTAGAGCTTTGCGGCCTGGCGGTGTGGTGTGCACACAAGCTGAGAGCTTATGGTTGCACATGCCTACCATTAAAGAGATTGTCACTGTTTGCCGCCACACCTTCAAGGGCTCTGTGAACTATGCATGGACCAGCGTGCCGACTTACCCTAGTGGGTGCATAGGATTCATGCTGTGCTCCACAGAAGGTCCTCCTGTCGACTTCCGGCATCCCATCAACCCCATATCTCAGCAGCAGCAGTTGGCAGGGGAGCAGGAGAAGCCATCCTCCAGGCTTCCTCTCAAGTATTATAACTCAGCAATGCATACTGCAGCATTTTCTCTGCCTCAGTTTGCAATGGACAATCTAGAATCAATGCTCACACCACCACTATCATAGATGATGATGAGGAAAACCAACAGTCTCAACAAAGATTTCTTGAGGTGAGCAAACTACACACTGAGCTCACCAGGGTTTCCTTTGTTATCTGCAGTTTGAGCTTTCTACTTCCATTGCCAATATTAGTCAGAGAATTCATGGAGGATTCTGTTGCTGCTGCTGCTCCAAGAGATGCACTGTTTTCTCTTCTCAAAGAAGAAATCTCTCCCTTTTACTTGAAGCAGCAGCTGCTCATCAGCAGCAAGAGAATTTTGTGAGTCAAAAGGAAGTGTTTTAGTAAAATGGAGGATGAAGGTGTTGTGACTCTTGTTGTTGTTGTCTAACCATACTTGCAAAATAGGTGCCTTCATTCTGCAGCAGCGCAGCTCATCTGCTCCTTGAAACCACTAATGCTTCTTTTGTTTTCCTTGCACATGTGAAGCAGCTTGGTGATTCTTTCTGAGCAACTATTTCCAAAGGCTTTGTGAACAGGCTCATCTCAAAAAAAAGATCTCTGTGATCTTTGTCTCTTTTTTTGGTCTCAAGGTCCAACAATTGTGGACCTTGGAAAATAGTTACAGCATCAAATGTGAAGAGTAAAAGAAGAAGTCATCTCTTTGTGAAGAGTGAGAGGGAAGTGATCCAGTTTGCAGCTGGTTCTGTGCAAGGATCTCTACTTCTGAAGTCTGGGAGGTTTGATACCAGCTTGAAGCTCTCTCTCTCTCTCTGTGGTGCTTTGCTGAAGGTTGCTGGCACCAGGATTTTGCCCTTTGTCTTCTCTCCCATACCTTACATCTCTCCTTCACCCAAGTCTGCAAATCCAAAAAAACAGAAGCAAAAAAGGTGCTGCAAGTGTTGGGGATTCAGTCAGTTTTAGTAGTAGCCATGCATGTCATATTTCTTGTCAGTGTTGTTGAGCTCTTTTTTGTCTCAATATGATGAGACAGGTAAGGAAGCTGGATTGTAGCCCTGTCTCTGCAGTATTTCGAATTATGATCTTTTTGTTTTCTCCAACTCCATGTGATTTGCAATCTGTGCAAGCTTGAGCAAAAGTCACAGATGGGAAGTTTTCTCCATCTTATTCACAGTTCTAGGATTCTTTTGTTGCTTTTCTTTTGGGCTTTTAGGAATCAGATTTGGGAACTTCCCAACATAGCTATTGATGTTCCAGAAAAAAAAGAAGGAATTTTGATCGTTTGTGGCCCCCTTTGCAGCTTGCTGCTTCCACTCTTAAATGCAGTTTTAAGTGTAAAGTTTCTTCCTTTTGACATGTGTTTTAGCTTTTGGTTATTTGGTTTATAAGCTGCAAGCTTGATCAGAGATTGCAGGGAAATTTTCTTTTTATACTTCACTTCAGGAATCTCAATTTATCAAATGGGGATGTGGGTTGTTACATGCAAATTTGAGAGAGGAAAGAAGAAATTAAGCTTTGTCATTGTAGCTCTGTCTTCCCCTATGTTTGTGGGTATATCATATGGTTTTCTATTGCAATTGGTGTGATGTGTGTTTGATTTTGCATCTGTTTTCTGTCATAGTAGATCCTTCACTGGTGTGAGTTGGAGTAATTAGAAAGTCTGCTTCCTGTTGTGTCTACCAAACTGAGAATGTGTTACTAAAAATCTCTCCTCTTGATCAATTGGAGAACTATAAGTTTTTCCCTCAATTCTGTGACAAATCCAATTACCAGTTTTTAACTGCCTTGAAGAATCTTCTCCATTTTCCTCCTCACTTTATACCATCTTAGTGCTAAAGCACCCATCTTCTTTCTCATCCCTTTGTTTGCATACTTGGCTAATTCTGGTGCTAAAGGTCATGATAGTGGTGGCAGCATATCCCTTTTTTACATTGATTGAGCATCTCAATGGTTGGATAAGGATTCCCAAAAGTGTAAGATGTTCACTAGATTGGCAGATTGCTCAAAGCATTGCAGAAGATCATTGATATATCTATCTACCAGCTCTCCCTCTCGCTGTGTATCCATGTGCACCATTGCTTTATCTGGATTCCAATTGTAAGGCTGCTGGAGCAGATTGCTCTCAAAGCCAATTGCAAAAGGATTTTCATTGCTATCTTGATGTATAATGTGTTTGCTATGTTGATGTATAATGTGTTTTGCCTACATCTCCACCCCCCCCATTTTGACTCCCCTCTATTTTGCTCTCAGATTTGGAATGAAGAGGATCTTGTCAACCCATGCAACTGTACAAATTTAACAAAATCTTCCTTTCTGCTCGTTGATGATGTTGCTAGATCTTGATGCAAAAAAATGTTGAACACAGAGTTGTGTTTTTTCTGTCAGATGTGAGATTTGAGTTGAGATTCAAAATTTGGGGGAGGGAGGAGAATGGGCCCATGGATAAACAACAAAATGACTTGATTTGCTTGCTCGTGTGAGACCAAGAAATTGTGACTTCCCTGAGGCTTTATCTTCATCAAGCACGTGCTTAGAGCAGATCCACCCACATCCAGTACGTGGGGGTTCTACCAATGCTTACCACATCCAAAATAGTGCTCAAGGTACTTCCCTCGCACCCACCCATAAACATGAAGTACCATGGTACCTTATCTGGTTTGGCCTTATGCTCTACCAATGTTTACCACATTCAAAATAGTGTGCAAGGTACTTTCCACATCCGCATCCATAAAACATGAAGTACCATAGTACCTTATCCCGTGTAGCACTTATGTGTTGAATAATTATTCTATTTTTCAAACTCAAGTTTGACAATAAAAATGATAATTTATGAAGTTTTTGACTTGATTCTTGATTGTTGCGCTTAAGAATATACATGAAAAGATCTCATTAAAAGAGAAGCATTACAAAATTTTCTCTCCTCATCATAGTTCTTGGTTGCAAGCAATAGGGTCTCCACTTTTTCAACAACTTAAAGTGAGTCATACTAAATAGTTGCCACTATACATTAGTAGGTAAGCGATTCCTAAATCACACACATGTTAAGGTATATTGAGCAATGAAAACAAAGAAAACTATAAACCCTAAATATAACCGACACAACTATCTCAAGTTAGCAAAATTTCAACATCAATGTGCAAGTAATTTCCAATGTAACATATTTTTAACAAGACAATATGTTATGTTGAAAATTGCTTGGCCATCGATTTCAACTTTCAATGTCTTGAGTAGATAACTTTTTAAAAATTTTAATATTTAAAAATAATTATTACCAAACTTGAAAAGGTACTACAATATTGGACAATGCACCATGAGGATCAATTTAATACCACCACATGGGCCAATTATTTTGAATGGCCAAATAATATTTGTTCTTTAGCCTTTTGGAGAACATTGTTCCTTGTGCATATTTTTAAGTCCAAATTTAATTTACATTATTGAAAGCTTGAACTTCATCCAAATTATCATTTAGATGTTGGTCCAAATTATATATTGATGTTGTTGAGCTGGTTTTATAGCCTTGGTACTTGTTATTACTTGCAAAACTAGTAGAGAAAAATCTAAAAATTAAATGATTTGCAAGAGCTTCATTTTTCGATATCCACTTATGCAATGCTCAACTACTTAATGACCTAAATTTCACAACAATTGTCAATTCCTTGTTACAAAATGGATCAAAAAAATGTAGTGATACACTCTACTTGTGTCAATTTTTGGGAAATTCATTTCGAATGTCATGTGACAAATGGAACAATATGTAGCGATACTTCTTTTGTGCTAGAGTTAGAAGACCCATTTGCACTAATGTCATTGTTCCCCCACAATACCTTCCTTCCAAATTGAAATCAAAAGAAAAAATCATGTCCTAACTCCTTACAATTCATCCCAAGGAGATTGGTGAATGGCATCATTCAATGTGCATTTGAATCTTCATAATGATATTGTACATGGCAATAAAATTATGTTTTGTTGATCCATCATTTTATCCATCCATGCATTCAATTGGTTGGTGGCAAGGGAAGGAAATATTCAATGTGAATTATTAAGGTCCCAAACATGATATTCAACCCAATGTTAATAGGTTATACATGCAATTAACAAGTACCTATTTATTATCAATTATTTGGTTTTCAATGAATAACTTAAAATCAAAGTATGTTCAACAAGTTCCAATTCGAAGTATTTTATTTGTCAAAATACAATAACAATGAGATCAATACCACATTTTTATAGTTGAAAGAAGTACAAATAAAAAGAAAAAATTAAGCATATAAGCATTTTTTTCCTTGGTGGAGGAGGGTTGAAAAAGCAAATGCCCAAATGTGGGCCAAAAAGAAAAATGTGATTTTGTTATTAAATTGACACCCAACAATATCAAAATTAACAAAGTTGCACATGTAAAAAATACACACAAAACATTTTCATTTACAAACTACAAGAATACAAGTTCAAGATGCACAAATAAATCCCAAAACAAGTGGCTTATTGCTTAATGGCTTTGCCCTTCATTAGTTGATGCGAACTTTAATATCATCATATGTGTTGAATTAAACGATGTGATATGTTTAAACAGTTTGGGTGTAAAATAAATTAGGTCATGATATATCCAAAAAGCCTTAGTTTCTCTTTATGTGCATTGTTCATATGGACAATTTGACCATATATTATCAAGTTGTGAACCGTATATTGTAGTTACATTTTGATGAAATTCCAATTTCATTTTATTGATGGACATAAATTAAAACGGTTGAGTTTTCTTTTAGTCTAGTATTTAATGGCATCCACATTAAAGTTATATAATAGAATCGTGGGACATAAGCTTTGAGATTTTTGTATTACTTTTTTAAATGTGAAAAAAAAGTTGTCAAAAATAAATGTGGGGCTTATAAACTACAATTTTACGAATTGCACAATGATTGTTTATTTTAAATGTTGTAGCTATAAACTATGTTCATAATATGGTTATGTATTCATTTGAATATAGTGCCATTTGTTTCGATAAGTTTGACAAGATATATATTCTAAATGATTCATATATCGATGGGCAATATGATTATTATTTTTTTAGCCTTATCCCATTTATATACTAAATGTGAGATGTTTGTGAATTGTGATATCTTTCAACATTTTCATAATGAAATGATAGAGATATTTTGTTCAAATATCGAACTATGGTATGTGTTTTTTTTAATATATAGTGTTCAAAAAATGCCATTTGGTTGATGTTGTATTTCATTTGAAACACATCTATCAACTTTCAAACTAAGGGGGACATCTATTTTGAAGTTACAAAATACATGAGTAAAAATAAGGTCCTATATATTGGTTGTTGGGTAAAAATTATAATTTAATTATTTCATCTTATGTTTATTTTTAAAACCAAAATATATTAATATAGGATACGTTTTTATTTTTAGTAATAGAAAAAAGGAGAAAAAAATGTATGTGTATTAAAACTTTCAAGTATTAGTTGTTAGTAGGTTCAATTAATAGGTTAATAAGTGAACTAGTATTAATAAATGAACTAGTAACTAAATGTGGAAGAACATAAAGTGAAGGATCCATCTCCAAGCATTATGTCAATTGAATCATTCTGAAAAAACTTATACTTTAGATGGGTATTTTGTTTTACTACCTCCCAATTACCTAGTTGGAGGGTATGATAAATAAACATGGTATGTCAAAAAAATAAATTAGTCTCATCACATGATCTTATTATGTTTTGTTGCACCTTGACATTCCTCACAACTTCAAGTATTAAAACTAAAACTTTAAATAAATATAAGGTACATATTTGGATGTTACAATGTCTTCTTTTGGGCACTCTTATGGATTGAAATGTGTTTCATGTCAATTTTTAGTTTTTTGAAAAGGGACTTAATCATATGGTTCTTATATAATTTAATGTGATACAAAAATGGAATCATTTGAAACTAAAAAAATTACATCAAATTGGGGAATTTTAATTGCAAACAAGTTGCAATGTCATAATCTATATACAAGTCAAAAGTGGATTCACTACAATCATGGTTTTTAATGAAATAACATGCACAAACTCTTCAAAAATTGGAACCTTGGTTTGCAATTTGAAATGAGGTCCTCTAAATCAATTCAACATCATATGAAAATTTATGGACTTTTAAATCACCAAAAATCAACAAAAATGGCAAGTCCTTCATGTAATGATATTCTGAAGTTAAGAAAAGTTTCTCCACAAAGATTGTAGTTTAGGCTATATTAGATGGTTAGATATCATTGGTTTTTGAAAAATATCAATATTTTTACAAATACTAAAGTTTACATCTTTGGCCTATAAGAATTGCATTGCGAAAAAACCTATTATGGACTTTTAAATGTAGTCAAAATTGATCCACTTTAGCTTGCAAATACCCCAAACTTCTTGAGTGCACTCCAAGCCTACTTTTTCTTTGGGAAGTCCACTAAACATCCCTTGAAACATTAAGACTAATAACCTTGATAATAAAAACTTCATAATTTCATACATTTTCATCAATGTACCATACCTTTGACTAAAGTTTGGTGATAATTAATTAATTGTTAGGAGGGCAAACTAAAAAACAATAAAAAAATTAATCTCATTTCATTAGATTTTAGGGAAATTAAACCCTACATCTATTGTATATGTAAAACAATCTTAACCACTAGGCTACCACAATGACATTTGAATATCTAAAGAGATTTAACATATTTACACTATTGTGTCAAAATTCTAAAATGTTCAAAATGGGGCTATTGGACCCCAATTTTTCAAAACTAATTATATTTTAATAATTTTTAAATTATTTTTAGTCATAAATATGGAAATACAAAATATTCTAAAATGTAATAATTAGCTTATCAAGTCAAATAAAATTGCTAGCAATATAAGAATAGTTCATGTTCCATTTTAAGTCAACAACTTTGAAAACATTGTTTCTATTTTTGATAGCCATTTATATTGTCAAATTATCTTTGTGATTATATTGAACTTGACCTTTCTTTGTTTGGATTTAAATTCTTTAAAAATAATTACAAGGTATTTTTGCAAATGTATTTTGCAAGGTGAAAAATTCAACAATCTAATTTATTTATTTTGATCATTACAAGTTTTCAATTGTGTTAAACAATGTTTATGTTTGTTAATTGATTTAACCAAAAAAATATTATGAATTATGTAGGTTTACTATCAATAAAAAAATAGTTATTTTGATGAAGCTAATTTTTGATAATAGAAATATAAACAGATCAAGTTTTCATAAACTAATTTATAAAAAAAATATTCACCAATTGACGAACACTATGAAATTTTCAATTTGAACAATTAAAGGATGCAAGACATAAAATTATGAGAAGCTTAACATTCCAAACACAACACATCATTATTCATATTATCAATAATATTATTTGTTATAACTTTACATCCATTTATATCTTTAACCTTAAAACAAATATTGGAAGCTTACAAAAAGCAAACAAATAATAATTTCAAAAAGTTTTATTGTTAGGTTATAATGCTAGAATCATGCAACAAGAAAACCATGTACAAAAGGTTTAACACCATGGGAGATTTCACTCATTTTCATTTGCCTTGGCATAACCAATGCATTCACTAACATGACTCAAATAAAAGGAGCCATGAAGATTCATTATAAAAGAAAACAATTGAATAAAGGTGATGTGGTTTCACGATGCATATCAAGAAGAATTTCTTTGCTCACAATCACAATTGTGTTAGTTTTATTAGATTTCACACTTGCATTGATTTGGGGGCCATTGACAATACAAATTCACCATTTTGCTATTCCTTTCAAATACTCATGCTCAAATATTTTGTAACCATTATGAAAATAAATTCTAGTATCTTGACAATAAATATCATATAAGCAACATTTGAATAGAATTGGATAACAAGCTTTAATATAAAATAATTGATCCATTTATGTTTGTTTTACCTAAGCATGGATAATGTCTATGTATACAAAATACAAACATTTTACATTAAGAACTATTTATCATTAAACATTTTATTTTTATGGTACAATACATAAAATCTATACTTGTAATGCCATGTGTGATGCATGAATGGCACATACAAAAATGTCAAGTGATGAATTATGGATCCATCAACCAACTATGCAAAAATGGTTGATGGGCTTGTTAGATATCAAATTGCACAATGGATCTTACATATATGTGCTTGATGAAAATCAACGAAGTTAAGGTTTTAATCCATAATTGATGAGCCAAATGATCATAGTCATTATGGAAAATGAAGCTAATATGCACAAATTTGAATTTCATCATGGATAACATGTTTGAAAAAAATAGATCACATGTTGTCTAGTTGTCATCTATAAAATCTTCATTTGCTACATAATGAACTTAGACTAACCATCAATTTCTCCTTGGAGGCGAATCGTAACAATCACAAGAGTTTATAGTTGTTCACTTGTAATGAACTTGCTAAACAATTCTTGTTGAATAAAATAATAGTGTCATCATCAAAGAAATGAAGGTTGTATTGAAATTGTTACTCAAAATGTGATATCAAAATATCCATTTCAAACATATTATCAACACAAACAATTTTTTTACAATTTTAATGTGTTTTCCTTTTACAAATTCTTTTCAAGTTGAAAGTTGCCAAGGTTGCTTTCAAACATTAATCATAACGACTATACCATGAAGATTAGTTAGAAAGCATTAGGCTTCTCAAAAACATTCATATTGATTCAAAACAATGGACTTAGAAACAAAATCTTTAATTAACCACAAAGTCAAGATCATTTGAATTTTAGATCTAGACCATATTGAAAATTAGACAACCAAATTTATTGTTAGCCATGAAGGAAAAAGATTGCCAAATTTTTTTCAAATTAATGCACGAGGTGAATATAATAAACAAGAAAAAACAAATAGTTCTATGTGCATGTGTTTTATTTCAACCCCAATAATGTTCAACACATGGTAGTCCAATAGCCAAAGGTAATCATTGTTGGAGTTGAAGGTGAACATACATTTAACCTCATTAAACACACTTCTTCTTCATTTGATTGCAATATTGTTAAACACATATTTGTTTGATGTGCAATTGTTTTATTCAAGTGAAGTGACATTTAACAAATGGCTACAACCAAAAGTTGACATCACATTTTGCTTGGTAGCTAGTGTCTATTAAATTTTTACAAATTTTCTAATTATTTTGAGATATGTTTTTCAATGGTGTGTAGAATAAACATTGCACTTTTGAACAATGTTGGATGTTGCATCGTCACCAAAAGTTGACATTGTTGTATGGATCTTTTGCATTTTGCATGGCAATTGTTGTCCATTAGATTTTTGCAAGATATTTATGATATTTTATAATTATTTTGAGATATGTTTGGCAATGGTGTGTAAAAAAGATTCCAATTGTTGACACACTTTTATGATATTATCATGTATGTGATGTTCATAGTGCATTTTTAATCTTTAATTTAATTTATTTTTCTCTTACCAAAATGAACCCCAATGTTTTAGTGCTAGTGAGAAATGAGAAATGATTATTATTGTTTATCTACTAATTCAAATTCATTATTTGTTTAATGCTAGTGCACATAAACATTCTTCACATTACATGTCAAACTTGAAAAAATGGGTCATGAAATATTAAAAAATGGCACATGTCGAAGGGTTTAAGCGACACTGATAAGACCAATTCATCACAAATGCATGAGTTTTATGAATTTTTTTCTATAATGTTTATTTTCACACTTCAATTTTGAAGTAGTAGAAACAAATGTTTTTTGAGATACTTGAATTTCATGAATGCATTATGGTCAAGATAACTAATGAAGATGAAACAATGGTGACAAAACTAATTGCTGCAACTTTTAGTGTGTTAGTGAATAAGAGAAAAATTCAAGATTTAACATATTAATCTTAAAAGGTGGTAATTGTAAGATGACATATAGTTAAAGGAGTGCACCTTGAATTTTTCAACTTCTAAAATTGCATTTTCATGCATGTAAATGTGTAGAATTAATAATGTTGTCAAAAGGATTAGTAAATATGAAATATATTTTCTTTTATTAAATTCATTTAGGTCCAAAATCTAGAGTGGCCCATAGTAGTCAAGCAAGCTTGAATAATAAAAAAACCCATTAAGTGAAATTTTAAGAAACATGAAATGATGAAATCCTAATGTTTGTTAGTGACCCACCTCAAGGTGAAGAACAAAGTTTGGTTCATTATTGTTACATGCATGTCTCAATAAGCTCTAGCTTCATGTGTAGGCAATAGTGAAAGAAAATGAAAGTCAAAATATGGACCTGTTAAAGAAGGCTAATGGAATTAGCTGATATAAAATGCAAAACTCTAAGGAAAAGCTAAAAGGAACCAATTGAAGAAGAATGATTGGATCATACAATTTTTGAATAACAAGTACTCAATTTTGCATACTTCATATGTACTTGTGCAAGAAGTTCGAAGTCAATTTGTAACCTTTAAAAAGCTTGCATTGGGTTTAGATAATCCAAATCTTGACAATTGCCTAATGTGAACATCATTTATTTATTCATTTTAGTAGAGAAAGGTTATGAAATGAAAATAAATAGATGTTGACATGTAAACCTTACAAAGCTCATGGTCATAGCAAGTTGTGGAGGCTGAATTTTTCTAACTTTGAGGACTTATCACTTGAAAATCATCATTGTATTTTCAAAAAAAAATTAAAAAATAGGTAAGTTTTCTTATTGAAATGTATTTGTGTGTGAAACTCAAAAATCATGATTATTCCTTGATTGTGTTGGTATTTCATTCTCACTCATAAATGTTTTCAAGGTTGAAGTTCATATACAGTAAACTCAAATTCACATCGTTGGATTTTTTTGTCCTCCAAAATTATATCTTATTTACATTATCGTGAAGAACTACCCTTGTCATGGAGTAATTTTGGCTAACATACAATCAAGTCTATTGTTTGTTTGCTTATTGTTGTTATTGATAATGTTTTTTTTTTGGTAAAATATTTCTTGCTGAAATTCGTTTATGTATGAACTTGAGAATGGTGACTATTCCTTGATTTACTCGGTGTTTCAACCTCATAAGTTTTCTCTTATTGAAATTCATACATTTTGAATTTTAAAAAATGACTATTCCTTAATTCTTTTGCTATTAAAAAAAATATCTCTTGTTGAAATTCATATTAACTAAGTGTGAACTTACATTGTTAGTTTTTATAATTCTTCAAAGTTTTTCCCTATTGAAATTCATTATGAAGTACTATATTTATTGTTGAGCAATTTTTGCAAGAAAAAATTGTTTGATTACTTGTTCTTGTTTTTCATCATTTTCATAAATTTTCCAATTTTGTGAAATTTTGTTGTCCAAATTCATTTATGGGTGAATCCATGTTAAAAGGAATCACTACCAAAATCTCTTTTGTGTAGTGTTTATATACAATGGGCTAGTTAACTAAGACGATGTGGCTATTCAAAGGGACTAGTTTTAAAACCATGATTTACAAGTTGACATAAAAAACATATGACCTTAAAAAAATTTGCATTGTCCAACCATGTAGATCTACATTTTAAAGATCTTTCACAAATACGTATGTTGTTTTTGAATCATTTTATGCCTTTTAAAAAGTCCATTAAGTAATGAAAACATTTGTTACACTATTTCGAAATTTTTTTTACTTGTTTTATGTTCATTAAATTCATTTCAAACTTATATAAATGTTCCCATAATATATTAAAAACATTATTGTATAAGTGTATAATTTTTAAAAAACATTAACATGACATACCATTTAAAAAGATGTAAAATTAAGTCTAGTGGTTACACATTCCATGCCTCAATTTAACATGGACCCACCCTTATGTATGAAATAAAAAATGATGATGATTCCTTGGTTTGGTTAGTATTTCATTCTCATCAATTTTTTTTCTTGAAATTCATATGTAGTAAATGCAAACTCAAATTGTTGGTATTTTTTTAAATCCAATTTTTTTTGTATTGAAATTAATGATGATAAACACTCTTTTTGCCAAGCATTTTTGCAAACATAGAAGAAAAAAATCTTTTTTGTTCTTGATGATGATGATGATTATTTATTTATTTAATAATAATGTTTTGTTGAAATTCATACATAGATTAACTTGAAAATGGTGACTATTTCTTGATTTTGTTGATATTACATTGTTTTAAATCTTTTTTCATTGAAATTCATATGCAATAAACAACAAACTCACAAGGTTTTTCTTTTTAACCTTCTAAATCTTTTTCCCATTAAAATTTAATTAAGACAAACTCTCTTTCATGGTGAACAATATTTTTCCTTATTTTTTCTAGTTCTTCATGATTTAAAACACATTTATACAATCTCTCTTGTTTCAAAATTATTATGCAATAAACATGCTCACAAGGTTGATTGTTGTAGCTCTTTGAAGTTTTTCCTACTTGAAATTTATTATGATGAAACTTTGTTATTGTCAAGCAATTTTTGCTAATGCAAAAAAAAATCTTGCATGTTTACTTTTTCTTATTCTTGATGATTATTTTTGCATGTTATATTTTACATTTTGGTTGAAATTCATTTATGTATAAATTTGAAAATGATGATTATTCCTTGATTTTGTTGATATTCATTCTCACAAGTTTTCTCTTGTTAAAATTCATACACAAGAAATGCAACTTCACATTGTTAGTCCTTTTAATTCTTTTAAGTTATTTCCTATTGAAGTAAATTATTTGTGAAAAGCTCTTCTTTTTTGTTGTTGAATGATATTCATTAACCCAAAAATAAAATAAAATCCTTGCTTGTTTTTGTTCTTGATGAATTTTTAAAATAAATTTCTCTTATTGAAACTCATTTATGTATCAACTAAAAATGACAAACTATTCCTTGATTTCATTAGTATTTCATTTTCATAAGTTGTGTTTTTTTTACATTCATATCCAATAAATGTAGACTCACAATGTTCATTTAATTTAGTTTTCATAGGTTTTCTCTTATTGAAATCAATTATGATGAACTTTCCTTGTTGTCTAGTAAGTTTTGCTAACACAAGAAAATAATCTTACTTGCTTACTTGTTTGCATTTGATGATATTTTTAAAAAAAATTCTTCTTGTTGAAATTCACTTATGTACATATTAAAAATGAGGATTATTTTTTGATTTTGTTGCTATTTCATTCCCAGAGATATTTTTTTTGTTGAAATCAATATACAAAAAACTTGAACTCACATCATTGGTCTATTTAAATTTTTAAAGTTTTTTTTATGAACATTAATTAGGATGAACTTTCTTTATTGTTGATCAAATTTTGCCAAAATAAAAAATAAAAAAATCTTGCTTGCTTGCTTATAACAATGTCTTGTTTTTGTTGTGGTGTCATCATTGTCAATATTTTTTTTGTCTTTATTAATGTAGTAACATTAATAAAAATTCATAACAAATGTAATCAATGTTTGTTTTTTCATGTTTTTGTGTCAAAAACTATGTTAACACAAATTGTAAATACACAATATGTTTAAATGACAATATATGTTTAATACATTACGAAAACATGTCAAACAATTTGGAATGAATCTAATGAGTTTGAGTACATTGTAATTGATGTTTCTAATAAAAAGATTTTTTGTATTTTTTAAAAAAAAGTTTAAATTAACTTTAAATGCTTTCAAAATGACACAATAATATATAATAATTATTCACACTTGTGCACAATAATATAGTTTGACATTCATTTATCATGAATATATATATAATTGTAAAAAT
>Ga0209611_10005474_pt1 | contig 21253 bp, 14 predicted proteins | sample S1TSphgellanicum_3_FD_187693 | JGI IMG/M metagenome (GOLD analysis project Ga0209611, IMG submission 187693) | Host-associated microbial communities from peat moss isolated from Minnesota, USA - S1T2_Fc - Sphagnum magellanicum MG (SPAdes) (version 2) | ecosystem: Host-associated > Plants > Peat...
TTTATTAAACCTCTTTAAAAAAAAAAAAAAAAACACTCTGGGTTGCTTGCATTTCTTTCAAAATTAATCAAAGCACCAGGGCTGGCTATGTACTAGTTGGCCAGCAACTACCGTATATGATTGATTCAAGTGGGACAGTAAGAACACCCTCCTATAAATGTCTCTCTGGAGTCTGGGAATCAAGTCTTTCTAATGTTCATTACTACAAAATAAAGGTCGGGTAACACAAAGTTCATCCCAAATTATTCTCTACAAGCCATTACACTGCTGCTCATGGTTCATCGAACTTATGCTTTACATGCCATTATACCACTGCTAGGTGGAGCTGCTCTCCCATAAGTGCATTACAGGGTTACTGGAAGTGTTGTTAAATGTTTTTTTTGCAAATTGGGTGGCTCTCTAATCCTTTTGATTATCTCTGCTCGGGTTGATTTATTGAGCAGTTGCATGATTGATGCACCAACATTAAGAAGTGTAAGGAGTTTTTGTATTTTGAATCTGGGTGAGAAAGGGCAGCAAGGGGGAAGAGAGGTTGAGGGCATGGACTCAGCGAGGCCAGTGGGTTGGTGCGTAGGGATGGCATGCTGTCCTGTTGGGGTGTGATGATCCTCCTGGATTCAATCAGTTGCTTGATTGTTTGAATAATTGAGAATGCTTCATGATTAGAGACTCGATCATCAAAGGAATGGAGTCGATCATCAATTCCTTACAACTTCATTCAAAGGTGTGTACGTACATAAGTAAGCTACAATTACACAGATCTGATCAAACAAGTGTATAGTATGAAATGGTTTTCAAAACCCAATTGTTCTTGTTTGCGTCATCTTGACCGCATATAATTATCATCAAACTGCAGGCTTTTTTCCTGTGGGTCTTAGTGTTTGGGAGCTTCTTCTATTCAAGCCACCTTCCTGCTTAATACCTCTATACAAAAGTTTTTTTGTTTTTCTTTGTTTTTGGTGGGGGCTTCTCTCTTGAAGTGTATATTGGGATTTTGTTTGTTTGTTGTTCAATTTGGGTTTATGTGAGCCCCATGTGATGATGACACCCAAGTGGTACAAATAAATAACTGGTTTCCAAACTAGCTTTATGTACCTATATTGGTCCCACTCAAATATGGAGGGAAGAGAAAACCTGAACTTGTTATCCATCCCTCGTATACTCTAGTACAAGGGCAGATTCAACACACGTCTGTGAACTATTCAATTAATAAAATTGAAGATCCTTTGTTGAAAAATCAAATATTGCAGATTTATTCTAGTTTCTTCATACAATCTTTTCCTTTGTAAAATGTAAATTTTTAAAAAAATTCTACATTTCTACAAATAATAATAGTTACTGTTGAAGCTAACAAGGTACTCTGGTATACCCGAGCCTCAAATGCTTGTTTCGGTTAGAAGCAAGTGGGTGGCGGGGTACCCTTACTATCATTATCACATTGGATATGGCAATTGGTGCCCTCCCTCTCCTCCCCTCTCCTCCTACAAACGAAAGAAAGAGAAAGAGAACATGTGCATGCATGCATGCATGTTTAGTCCCATAGTACATTATCTTCTAGTTTTAGTATACAATAGAAGAAGCTAGCTAGGTTAAACCGTATTGGGGTTGTGGAAACATAGATGTCCTCTATGAACAAGCTTTTACTTTACTACTCCCTTGGGGTTGATTGAAAGCTTTGTGTCCTTGGACTACCAACAACACGCCTGAATTCTTAGTATGTATTTTTTTTCTTACTTGTGGAGTACAAGGGCTGATCCAAGGAAGAAGGGCCAATCTGTTTCATGAAACTAAGGCAATAATTGCCCAGCAAGGGAAAAAACACAGAATTTCTCTTTGGGGTTGTTCCAATACACCTATACACTAATGTAATAGAGACTTGTGTTGGGGATCTTATAATTAACATTGACTTTGCCATTGCTTATCCCAATGGTGCTGGTATCTATGAGAGCACTAGGCAAGTATCAATGAGCCTGAGGTGCTGAAAAAAAATTCTTTTTGAGGTTAGAAAAGGAGGGAGGGAGGGTTGGGGGGTTAGAGTATCCACATGGTATCTACATTCCTATTCAAAGGATACCATGATATATACCATTCCCCCCTTCAAAGGATACCTACCTATATGGTATCTTTTTGTAGTGAATCCTCCAGTGAAAATTGGCAACCAAATTCTCATTTTAGGTATCAATTTTGAGGGTAGGTAGTTGGGGGCTGATAGGTATATCCCCCTTATGGGATATCCACCATGGACTTTTACTACTTGCATATACCATGACCCAATGGGTTTCAAGGAGTATCCAATCCATCCCCTCTTCCCCCTCCCCTACAAAAAGTGAAAATTTCACTAAAAGGAGCCACAAGAGCGCCAACACCAAGTACCATATACTCTAGTGCTCTAAGGAGAGGGTTCACAAAGGAACAATTTTCCATGCTTTTTTGCTTTGAGATCAAACACATGCTTATGCACCCTTGGATATCTTGGTCACATTTTATCAAAATTAATTATCCAAAGTGGAGAGTAATTAATTTTTTTAATAATGGAAGATAAAATTAGGAAAAAATGATCTTGACTCTAAAGAGTTAATCTCTCCACAACAAACAAACACATCAAAATTACAATTTATACGCAAATAAAAATTCATCAAAATAATTTACACCACATGAAAGATTAGCCCATTTTGCAAATAGTCTACAATGTCTAGAGTCTTGACTCAGGAATACATAGTCTACATTTAGAAGAAAGCCCCAAAACAATGTGGGCTTGGGTATCAAATATCATATAAGTAGTTGCTTCCAAGTTCCCTCTCTTGTGCCCCCCTTTCTTCATGGCAGCTCATACCATTTACTCTCTCCTCTTAACATATATCACCCAGAGAGATTCAACCCTAACCAATTATAGACCTCTGACAAGTTATGAAACTTTTATTATTGCCTTCAAGGGGATGGTGGGGGTAGTTACCATTCCTTATTGGCCCATGCTTATAGTGCTAATAGGAGCCCTAATTGAACAGAGTAGCCTACCCTTCTTCTCTACCCCAACAACAACACCTCCTGAGTCATGAGTCCTTAGTATAGAGAGTAAATGATTCTATGATCTCCTTTAGTGGCCATCATCCATAGACATTGTTATTACAAGGTGTTAATGAGATCTAATTACTAAGACTTTCACAACAATGATTGGCAAAGGGAGAACTTAGAAGGAGAGGGTTAGCAAGAAGAAAAAAAGAAAGAGAAGAAGAAGAAGAAGAAGATTTACACTATTTTAGGGTTATGGGAACACAAAGGGAAGATATAGAGAACATGGGTAGGTAGGGAGCCATGGAAGGGAACTTGCACTTCCTAACATTGATTTGGACTCATGGTTTGTGATGGATCAGCTTGTTGTTTGAAAGATTTGTTTGGAAAAACTTGTTCCTAAAGTTGATTATTGATGTGTGGTTGATTGATTTCTTCATTTGAGGAAATTGGGTATATGAGATTGTGATAGCCTATGCTTTGTTTTTGCTCCCTCAATTCAACTATCTCCATTTAACTAAGAAAAGTAGAGGAGTTAATTTTTTTGTGTATTGTGAGTTGGCATCGCCCATATATGCCTTGCTCGACCATCTTCTTCCAAGGTAAGACTTATAGCCCTAGGTGATAAATGATATAACTTATTATTTTTAGTGATTTTTTTTTTGGTGGTGAGTTTTTGTTATTTTATGATTTAAATTAAAAAAATAAAAATAAAAATAGTCACCACTTTGTTTCAAATCAAAACTTTGACAACAACACAAAAGCATTGCTGCATTGAATCATGCACATTAATTAATTTATAGTTTATCCCATACATGTCACTACTTTTGGAGAATCCCCAACCTCATAGAGTCCTTACTTGTGTTTTTTAACTCTCTTTTTTTCATTATAACATTTCCTTTCTTTCTACAATTGGGAAGAAGAGAATCCACAAAAATGAAATAATTCTAAAATTTTGTTCAGAATTCTCAACTCTCGCTCTATATTCTCTCTTTTTGCAATTTATCTCATTCAAACTCAACAAATCCATAATAATATCCATACAAGGAATGCAAGGGAAGAAATAATGAGGAAAGGACTAAGAAAAATAGGGTAAATTTCCTAGAAATTGATTGCGGAAGAGATTTGTGACTACCGATTGAAAAGGAAGCAACTACCTCTCACTTTTGATTGTGATTGGAGAGCGGAAGATTTTGGGAAAAAAAAAAAACCAAACGTATAACTTAGTGAGGAGATCGAATCAACAAAGAGATAAGGTTGCTTGACAACCATGAAAGAGACCGAGACCGACCACCCTCCCCAATTCCCACCCGACCCAATTTCCGGCCCAAAGCCCCACTTGTATTGTTCCCATGCAAATAAAAAAATTTTCCCCCCTTAAGTTACCTCCATCGTCATAAGAGGATGCGGGACATAAGGATGGCTCGAGAAGAACAAAATTAAAAAAAAATTGTTTTGGTTTTTCACCTCGCGTTCCTTGCGAACGAATCCATGATTAAAAAAATGGCCTGATTGAAAGAAAGGAGGCTCCCGGAAGAAACAAGAACCAAACAAACATAGCCCAAAAGGATCACGGGTGGTACAAAATCCATTTCCTACTCCTCTGACATGGCTTTTGTCCCACACTGAAAGACCCGGAAAAAAAGAAAAGAGAGAGAGAGAGAAAAAAAAAGAGGTTAAGAAACAAAAAATTATTCTACACACCCCTTCCAAGATTTCCCCTTCAAAATATCTAGCATAAAAAAAATTGTTTGATTTTCCCCTCGCTTTCCTTGCATACACACATCCATCATAAAAAAATTGGCTTGAGGCGTATAAAATGAGGCTTTGGGAAGAAACAAGAACCAAACAAACACGGCCCAAAAGGATCATGGATTCGACAACAACACCCCGTTCCCACCTTGTCCGTCCATCCTTCCTTTCCTTCCTTTCCTTCCTTCCTTCCCCATTCATCCATCTTTCTCTTTCCCACAATGAATGAAAGCCTCTTGTGTGTCTTTCTTTGACCTAAAAGATTGGGGTTTATTTTTATTTTGGTGAATTTTTATTTTTGGGGTTTGTTTTGGAAGACACTTTTGTGGCATACGTCAGAAAGAAAGTTGAGTCAGTCAAGGTTCCTTTCTTTTTCCTTCCGTGCATCCAATCATCCATCCACTCAAAGAATGACCGTCTGAGTCGGTGAGTCCCTTTCACACAGATTCGCTTACACGAAAGGAAAGGGGAAAGAAACAGGATCTCTGTCTTTTGTTCTCCTTCCTTCCTTCCTTCCTTCTTTTCCGTCCGTCCGTCCGTCCGTCCGTCCCTTCCTCAGTCCGTCCCTCAGTCCGTCCGTGTGTGTGTTTTTTCTCCGTCCGTGCCAGAAGGGCACACGATTCCGTCTGTTGTCGCAATACACACTTCCCCTCTCTCGCCCTCTCTCCCTCTCGACTCTCTCTCTCGTCTCTCTCTCTCTCTCTCTCTCTTTTGTCGTCTCTCTTGACTCTCATGTCTCTCTATGTGTGCAGCTTGTGCTCTTTTTATCTTGCACTGTTTTGTGTTTGTTTTCTTCCTGTTTTTTCTTCTCCAAGTTCATGACAACAATTTTTCAACTTGGTAGTTGAAAATCCAAGTTCTCTTTTTGTCTTTCTTCTCATTATAGAAGTGCATCCCAGCTTTGTCGTCGAATCTCTCTCTCTCGTGTCTCTCTCTCTCTCTTTGTGCAAGTACCTCTTGTACCGTGCACAGAAGAGAGAGAGAGAGATATATATATATGCTTATGTACACGGAATCATTTGTAGCTACTCTGGACCAACTAGTGTTGCTCATCGACTGAGCACTAGTGTCGTAGCTTTCTTTTGAAGCGGTTTCTCTAACTTCTTTTATCCGAGGAAGAGGCAGGCATTATAGGTAAAGAGAGCAGTTCTCTCCGCTAGCTCTAGGGGAGCTCTCTATGTCACCACGTCCCCCCATTATGCCCATACTCAACCACGAATTGACAACCCACTACAACCACCACCACCACCTGTTGCTGTTACTGCAAGAAGAAGAAGAAGAAGTTCCAAAGAAAAAACGCTGTGACTACGTAAGCTTGACGTTGTTTCTGGAGGTGATTTGATTCTTTCTTCTTCTTCTTCTCTCGTCTCAAATTCAACTTTTCAAGCTCTCTGTTGTTTTTTTTTTTTTTTTTTTTGGTTTTCCCTTCTGAAACTTTTCTTGTCTGGTCATCATCGCTTATACATTTCAAGAGCATTAGATGATGATTGTTTAGTTTAAATAGCTATTGACGAGGTTTCTCTCTGATCTCTCTCTGTCTCTCTCTTTGTTTTGTTTTTGGAGTTTGACAAGTTACGTCATTGGCGTTGAACAAGAAGCTTGGGTGGGGTTTAGTTAAGCTCTAATGCAGCTCCATGAAATGAGAAAAGAGTTTGAAGTTCAGCTAGTGTTTCACTGCAGGAAGAATCATGTGTGGCGGATGTGTTAATCAATTTCTCATGGTCTTGGAGGAATTTTGATCTTCAAGGGGGCCGGGGCCGCACTAAACTGCAGCGATCATCAGGTGGAGGAAGAACCTGATGATGATGACGCTAGCTAGCTAACCTAGCTAGATACGGCTTTGGGTGCACATGAGGAGGAAGCTACTAGCTGGCTCGCTCCTGTGCACGCACGAATCCCCTTGTAATCTCGATAATACTCGAAAAAGGAACTTTCGTTCTGCAGGTATATGTGAGTAGAAGCCGGGTGGTGGTTGGTTGATTGAGTTTAGGTTGATGATTTCTTTTGACTTTTACATGATAGTTCTGGCTTTGTCGTTCGAAGTAGTATTTCGAAATATTTCTATGCTTGAAGAAGTGAGCACGACAACTTCTCAGGACTTGTCGTACTTTAGAAAGCTTGCAGAAAGTCGTGTCTGAACTTGCTTGCTTGTGCAATGCTGGGTCACGGCGGTGGATTTGCCCATGGTGGTCGTCGTCGTCCTCCGATCGAGACTTGATCTTTTTCTAGACACTGATGATGCATGATTAAACTCGTCCGGCCGGCTGAGTGTTGGGTTTTTCCACTTTTGTAATATAATTATTGTCATGATGATGACGGTGATGATTGATAGGAGGAGGAGGAGGAGGAGGTGCTGCGGTGGCCGGGGCAATGTATCATCAGACCAAGAAGTTTGCAATAGTGACTCATCATGGCACCGCCAGAAGTGCGAGTACCTGCAACGACAATATCGTCTCTCCAGGCCTGGAGAGTCCTGGGGGTTCAAGTTCTTCAGCAGCGGCAGGAGGAGGAGGAGGTGCAAAGCAGCGGTTACGATGGTCTCCAGAGCTGCACGAGCGGTTTGTAGATGCTGTTTCACAGCTCGGTGGACCTGAACGTAAGTAGAAGCTGCGGACCCACCCACCCACCCATCTGCCAAGGTTTCTGATCTAGATGAACCTTGTCTTTTTAACCTGCAGCAGCAAGAGCTCAAAACCTCAACGCTGAAACTGCTAAACTTGTAGTTGCTACGATGCTCTCGACCATCACCGAAGAAAACCTCAAAATCTAGATAAGACAACAATGCAAAACTTTGATAATTAACCTTGCATGAATTGCAAGGTTTTGGTACTGTGGACGCTAATTTCACAAGTTTGCTTAATAATCTCCAAACATGTCGTAAGATATTTTTTTACTCAAGTGACGCAAGCTCAAGACTCTAACTCTTGGAGAAGACTACGCTGCACTCGAGAGTTGTAATTACAGATGAATTCTAAATTTGATTCTCCATTCAGATAATTGCACAGTTCCAGAAGTCTTGCTCTGCAACAACAGTCTGCAACCCTTAGTAAAGTCTGTCTCTTGCAAGAAACAGATTGGTTGCATGGATTTATATGACAGTTCATGTTCAGAGATCATCATTTTGATCTGTACCGCTATCTCAAGTTAGGGGTTCTGCTTTGCAAGAGTTTGAAGTCAGGCTCCTCTTCTATCTAGCCTGCCTTGAAGGATTTTTGAGAATTCTTCAGCTGAACTCAGGAATATTAGGCCTGTGATGATGGGTTGTTGATTTTTTTGGCAGGAGCAACCCCCAAAGGAGTGCTCCGGGTGATGGGTGTACAAGGTCTTACTATCTATCATGTGAAGAGTCATTTGCAGGCAAGCCAAGAAACTTTTGTCATTTCTCAGATTCTACTCATTTTCCTTACACTACATATAATTATACCTGGCAAGCATCAAGAATTTCCATGGCGTCAGATTTTGTGATGTTCAAGCACAGCACATGGGTGCAGACAGGGTTCAAGCACATGATGCAGTTGCTGATTGATTGGGCTTAAGATTGCAGAAATATCGATTGGCAAAGTATGTACCAGAATCTGCATCAGATGGTGAGCGCCACTTCTGAAACCCTCTTTCCAAAATTCTGATGCCTCATGATGATCCATTTGATGTTGCTGTCTAGAGAAAATAGAGAGAGAGCCCACCTGTACAAGAAGAACCCCTCCTCCTCCTACATGATCTCCTCCGTTTTGTTTTGTTTTGCTTAGTTTTCTGCCATGATTGTCCTTGCTGCCATGATTCACAAGTACCCATAATTTTCTTTCTTGCTAATTTCAGCTTCTGTTGACATGCAGATAAGTTTAATACAATTTCTTCAAATTGTTGTTGTTGTTGTTGTCTGGCATGCACACACTGAAAATTAGAGCTTTGTCTTGAATGTGACTTACAGGTGGTAAGTTGGAGAAGACGAATATTCCTGGGGCTTCAGATTCAGTTGTTCCTGCTTCAGATGCAACCTCGTCGTAAGTCAACAAATTTATTGGGTAGACTTGTTTCAGAAATTATACCTGTACAAGCAAATTCTTAGTGTTTACAACTGCTGCTAGAGCTTCAAATGGCTTGGTCTGTTCAAAGAAGACACTGTATTCATGATGTCCTTCTGCATCCTGGATCTGAAAAGCTGCAAGAAAGAAAAAAATCATGATCTCTAATGTACTATGTTCAAGGTTTTAAAAAAAAAGTCATGGGTGGGTGTTATTTTGGTGGAACTTCTTGCACAGGGGTGTGCAAGTTGTTGATTCAGATGCTTTACATATGCAGATGGAAGTGCAGAAGCGGCTTCATGAGCAGCTTGAGGTTAGTTTCTTGTCTTGGAGTCTTGAACTGCAGTTCAGGGCTCCATTGGCATTGATGACCTTGTACTGACTGTGCTGTTTCTTCTTGTTCTTGTGAGCTTGTTTATATGGTTCAAGAAACACAGCTGGAGCTTCTTCCTGAAATCTGCTTGCATTGCATCAGGTACAGCGCCATCTACAGCTCCGTATGGAGGCACAATCAAAGTACTTGAAGAGAATAATTGAAGAGCAGCAGCAAAGGGCAGCTGGCACTCAGGATGCAGCTGGTCCACACCCAGTAGTACCTGCTGCTTCTGGGCATGAACAAGAAGAAAGAAGGGTCAGTTTGGTGAAGGAGCCATCAAGTGAAGCGGAATCTGTGGATGTTAATGAACGAAAGCTTACTAGACTTCCTGATCTCAGACTCTCAATAGTGGAACAGGAGGTGGCTATGCCTTCTTCATGGGCTAGTGATAAACAACGTACTACCAGAAGTAGTCCCTGCAATATAATCAGGGAACATCAGTTTGCAATCACAGCATCAGGAGCAGCTTCAAGTCAAGCTTCTGCTCTTCTGCGTCCCACCCAGCTGCAACAAGCAGCACAAGTTCAGTATAGTAGTGCAAGTGGATATAGTCATGCTGCTTCTGCCTTCACAAGCTCTTGGACCTTGAGTCAGCCATCTTCAAAACGGACACGGTTTGGCAGCGAACTGATGTCCAGTTTCTCTCAATCTCTGTCTCCAGAGCTTGATCCACGACAGCATGGTAGAGGGATGGGTTCATCAAGTAATGAGTTCCAGCAATCAATTCAAGTTCAAAGAACACCGATCATTCCATTGAACCCAGCTTCAAACCGCTATGGTTTCAATTTGGCCATGGGTTTTCAACGCAGCAGTTACTTACATGAGTCTGCACAAGTTTTATATGCACCCCAGCCTCTCCTTTCTTCACCAGGAGACAGTTTGCATCTCCAATCGCAAGGCTTTCAAAGACCTGCAGCTACTCAGGATCAGCAAGTTTTCATGCAGCCCGAACGAGGCATGAGTTCTTTCCGGGTTACAAAAGGGGAAGAAGAAGGCAGTCCTTTGTTGGCAGCTCCTAAGTCTCAAGCTTCTGATGCACTTAGACAAATGTTCAGGCGGTGGGAGGAGAATAGTGGTGGCAATGCAGGAGGAACAAGCTCTCAAGGGAACACAAGTTAGTTGAACATTGGTTTTTTTAAGAGGGGAAAAGGAAAAAAAAGCTTTGTAAACAAAAGCACATTCTTTGGGGTTGAGAGGAAACCAAAAGTTGTGGCAAAGAGAGAGAGTTAGGAAAACTGAAAGCAAACACAATTCCTTCAACCCTTGTTGGTGTACCCTTTTTGTTCATAGACACCAGGAGGAGAAACCATAATTTTCGGGATAGCTACTTTACATCAAGGAACTTGGATTTCAATGAACAGGTGTAGAAGGGCAAAAGACAAGGAAGGGAAGCAAATCACTTTCCTTTGTTACAGTTCCACTCAAATTCAGGGTTTTCAATTAAGCCCTCCAGTATACATGATTCTTGCTGTCCATCCGAATTTTCCAGAGACTCCAAGCTCATTGAGCATTATCCACAGGAAAAGTCTAAGCACATTTGGTTGTGCAAGACACCCCTGGGCCACTTTGCCAACCATCAGATTGATTGCTGAGACTTGAAGTTGGAATCCAGGATGACAGAGATCTGCTTCATGGGCAAACAGTATCTGCTGCAAACTTCTGGGTCACAGTTTCATCTTCATTCTCAGGAGGAAGAGTACATTGGCATAGCCTTGGGAGTCAAGAGATGCAACAGGTCTACAGAAGGGAGGAGGACAGGAGTACTTGATTCACCAGTTGTAGATCTTCTTCTCTTGAGTATCAGGTTTTTGGGGAAAGGGAATTGCATGTCAGGATTTCACAGGTTCACCATACAAATGGTAGGTAGTCGGTAGTCTTTAGGTTTTACGACATAGGGAGAAATGGGTTGCAAGGATATCAACAATTTCACACCATCACCTCTGCAAAATCATTTGCATGAAATCTGCACCTGCTGTGTCTGACAGATCTGCAAAAGCACCGATGCACATGACATGCGGTGCAAAAGCTGATACCATTTTCCAGAAAGTTAGTCTTCTTCCCCACATTGACATTCATAGATGCTTTTGACATCTTTGTGGCTGCCAAAAGGCGATCAATTTTTTGAGCAAAACAGTTACCTCTCAGGGAGCCATGTAGCTGGTATGCGGAAAGAAGGAAACCCCTCTTTGGGACTCCATCAAGTCAATTTGCAAAATATGACAAATTGGTCCTCAGTTTATAGCAGAGAGCTACATAAGAAGACAAAGTGAAGCATTAAGGCAAGTAAAATCAGATCGTTAGACTTGTGGCAACCCATCAGAAAGACCAAGCATGCAATTCTAGTATGACTCTCCTCCTTTCAGCCCACCTGGTTTCAGCTGTGAAAAGTTCAAACTTCTGTTTGAAATTGGTCACAGTATGACTAGTATGGAAAGGTCAGTCATCACATTTGGTACTACAGAACTGGACCTAATTTGACCCTGTTTATAAGAGCACTTTTGCCAGACCACACAGAAATCCTGCACAAAATGCAGGGAGATATGTTTGGAGATACCATTGCATCACACTGATCACTCACTGTATAAACAAAATCTCACAAAATGCACAATTTTCTTGGTTGACCTCAGAAATAAAAAATTTGCAATTTGTTTCCATCAGATTTCAAGCTTAGCAGGTGCTGTACTTGCTGTAAATTTGAACTAACATGAAGATGTGCATTTCTCCTCCACCACCGATGGTCTTACCTCAAGTGGATGACCCCTATGTGGTAAGCCTGAAAAAGAGGACAACATACATATTGGAAGCTGCAACCAGCATCCTGTTTGAAGTGAAGTCACTTCTAAGGACAAAACCATGTTTGAGCTGGGCTGTTTACACAATGCAAACTCAATCTTATGCCCAAGAAAATGAATTTCCACCTTTTAATCTTGTTGAAGATCCTCTGAAGCTTCTCCTTCACTGGGACTGTCTTTGAGTGGAAGTGTCCTGTCACATTACCAGATACAATGAATTCAGCAAAAAAAAGAGAGACTTGGAAGCCCAGTTTCCTTGCAGCTTTTTCTCTGTAATATTTTCCTACCAAGTCCCCTGAATGTCTTTCATGCATTGCCACATGAAATTAGAATTACAATATGCTAAAAATTCCTTCTGCACCTACTTGATCCTAGTTGTAGTTTGGAGGTGGCAGCCATAAACCATCAACTCTTGACTGAGTTAGGAGTTGAGTATAGTTTTAAATTTTCATTTAAACAAATTCTCTTTGAAGAATGCAATCAGAGATTTAGATATCTGTGTGTGCCGCAACTGACACTGATTTCTATACAGACTTGTAATCATGGCATGACTCAAAGATGGGAAACAGAGACAGGCATGATGAAACATATTGCACAGCCACAAATGCATCTGATGAAGCTTGACAGTGTAGTGCCTAATTATCAAGCTTCTGAAGGTAATAACAAAGAGAGGAAGGAAAAGGCTGAACTGTTAAAAGACCCAACAAGGGCTTTTCTGCAACAAAGTTCATCATCTGTTTTTAGAGCACACATCATGAGAAGCCAGCATGTCTTTTGTAGCAGAGAGAACAAAAAGGCACCTTTCCTGTTGCCTCAGCAACAATTCATGAAGAAGCTTCTCTTCCCTGTTCTCCAAGTAAATCTTCTGGGTTGGTAGACTTTCAGCTTCTCACTGCTGTCTAGCTAAGGCCTCAAGCAGGAGGAAGATGGGAAGACTTGCCCCTGTTTGAGACTCGATTGCCATTCTTATCTGTACATTGACTTTACTTGCACAAGCAAGGAGTTTGCTTGTGCAGCAGCACTCTTCAAACACAGAAAGTTTTGCCAAACTGGTCTTCAATTCCTCCAGATTTCTTCAAAACAATGACGATCTTCCAAAGGAAGTATTCCTCTAAGTGAAGAGACCTGCACAGTTTGTTCATAGCAAGAAGAAGATATGCAGTCTGTCTCTACTTCGAGCTCTGAGTCCCTACTTGATTTTGAGATTTAAGAGCAGACACTTCCTCATCCAAGGTCCCTTTGACTCCCATGGATTCTTGTCTGGAATTGCCAGGCTTCAACCAACTGAGCTCTTGAGATAGTCTTGTACATTTTTCAGCGGTGTAACTACAGAAATCTCACTTTTTTTCCCTACCCCTTCTTCACCATGCAAATTCCTCTTCTGTACATGGTCAACCATCTTTTGCACTCTTGAATTTGAAGGAGATAGAGCCATGGAAGCTTGAGCAGCATCCCCTTCAACAGCATCTGTCAATGAATCTACTCCCACAACTCGATTAGCAAACCTGTTGTGGGCAGTTTCTCTTGTCAAGTCCACTGACACTCGATTATGCAAATCCTCCGGGAACATCTGCATGGAACCTGCTTGGTTCCTCAGCTGTTGGTTCCTACTCAAAACTTGCTCCTGCTGTCGGGAAATCAAGTTCCCAGCAGAAATCTGCCTTGTAAGAGTGTGGGAGAAAGACTCGTCCTGACTTCTGCGCATAGAACATAGGCCACTAATATCGCTGCCAGTTTGAGCATCTATACTGGCTTGTGCAGCACTGCTATCCATTGGCTGCTTTTCTCTATAAAAGGCATTGCGAGCAACCTGCTTTCCAAGTGGAGTCATGGTCATGAGATCTGGGATGTCTCTGATGCTAGAGTTTCCAGACAAAGACTGCTGCCTGACCCGCCCCAAAGAACTGTGCCTTTTAATTGTGCTGGAAACTCCAGGAATGCTATTTGGTGGGGCCTTCACATACTGTGCTTCTTCCCCATTTCTAACCATGATCTCTGGAAACAGTGTGCCCTTTGTCATGTTGGAGGGTGTACCTGGACTAGCCTGCTGCTCATTGCCCCTGCTCACACTATGTTGTGAATTTACCTGCCTTTCAGCTTGTCCCATCCCCTTTTCCACACTCATGCTTCCATCTGCAGAGAACCCAACAGGTTCAGAATCCCTGGAGGACTGACCACCCAAGTCAATATAGCTTGAAGCTGACAGAGCACAACATCATCTATTTCAAGGTGGTGGTGGTTACAGACCTGAGCTGGTGACCAAGCGCTCAAGCATATGTGGCAAGCTTCGTCTCTCCAGTGGGTTCCCCAACGCTGCAGGTCTCAGAGGTTGCTCAATTGACCTCATGGATGCTCCGGTGTCAGTGAGCAAAGCTCCTGCAGATGGAACTTGGGTCCTATGGGAGGATAATGTCCTTGCTAGATTTGGTGGGATTCCTGTTGCCTGGATGCTGTCCACAGGAGTGTGCTCCCTGAGTTCACTGCCATTATGTAGGTTGACAGATGCATCAGCTGATCTGCGAGATGCCTGCCCCTGAGAGATTGAGTGTTGGAAAAGAATTGACCTGGAGTCTGGAGGTGCTGTACTCTTAGCTTGAAGTCTCAAATCAGCTGCAGCAGCTCCAGGTCTATCTTCCCACCTTAGTGGAGCAGTTGAGCTTCTGCTAGTAACACTGCTGGGTTTTGTGGCATTCATGCCATCTGTTGGTTGCTTAATGCCAAGACAATCCAATAGTCCAAGAGTCTCAAGCTGGCTTGAATGTGTTGCATCTGTTTCAGTTGGAAATGGCCCTGTTGGTGCTGTACGAGTCTGTGCTGTTCCACCTCTCTTCAGTCCTCCATTTATCCCTGATATCCAGCTCTGTGTGAAACTTGAGAGGTTACTTTCATTTCGAGGGCGAGAGCTGCCTTCACACACAGTTTCAACAAGCTTGTCTTGCATGCGTGGAAGTTTCCCAGCTTGTTCAATCTGGTTGCAGTGACTGTTAGAGACAGGACTAGTTTCTTTCTCTAAACATGCTGCTGCCTCCCTCCTTTCTAGAATTTGGGATGCATCACCTATGTGTGGAGATGGCAACACAACCCCAACAGACTCCTGCTGGTACCCTCTTTCACCAAACCTTGGTGACATCATTCCTGATCTGGATCTCCCTGAGCCCATTGAGATTCCCAGATTCACGCCCATGTTTGGAGCATTCAGACCTCCAGCCTGCCTCAAGACAGCACTCTGAAGGAGAGAAGTTGTCCCTTGGCCTCTGAGTTTGGCAACTGGAGCTATTCCTGCAGTGACTGGTAATGGTGTGGAATATCGTGCATGTGCTCTTGCTGCACTTCCTGTTGAGCATGGTGAAGGACTTCCCAGTGGGACATGCACTGATATCTTGGAGGAACTTGAAGGTGATTCATCTGCTGGATCATCATCATCCAGAACTATCAGGTTTACTGCCATTTGTGCCTCCTTCTGTTTCTTTGCTGCAAGAAGCCAAGGTGGAAGACCTAATGCTTCCCCTCCTGCCGATGGAGAAAGATTTCTTGGTGAAGGTGCTGTGGTAGGATTGTCTGGTGGTAGTCCAGAAGGTGTAATAGCATGTGGGGGTTTTGGCGCAATCACTTTGTGATTTGTGCTGTTATGATCAGTTCTAGGCACCTGTGGTGAAGTGAAGCTCCGAGGAGCCATGTGTGTAGCAGGCACCAACCCCAACTTCCTTAACTGAACAAGAAAATCACTCTGACTGACACCAGAAAGTTGAGGGATTCGTGAACGATCCAGTTCCATCACCTGGCCCCTTGCTCCTGGTGCCTTGGACTTTGATGCTTGTCCATCAAGCTCTGGGGGCACCCGCCTGAGTGCCCCTGCCTTTATCAAAGCATCGATTGTCAGATCTTGATGTCTGGGTTCTGGTGGTGAATCAATACCAGGCAGATCATCAATGATGATTACCTCCTGGCCTGGAGGTGGCTGTCCACCTCGTCCATTTGATGAGAGACTCTTCCTTTTGATCTTCGGAGCTGCAGGGCTCCTTGGCTCTCCTGCCAGACTAGTTGAGAATGAGCTCAGATTGGTTGTCGCATCCAGACCTACTAAGGAATTTTCAGCTTGCCACTCCACATCACTAGCTAATCCTCCCTTTCTGGTGGCACTGGAATCATCAAACTGCAGATCTAGACTGTGTTTGTTGCTCCCTTTGTTCACATGCTGATTGGCATCACCTGCTTGCCATGGAACCACAAGCTCCCTGTTGACAGCTTCACTAGGAGCTCTGACAAGGCTAAGCATGGGATTACCTGGACTAGATGGCACATTGCCATCAGAAGTTTCTACCTCCTTCGATGGTCCCCACCCTGCTGCACCACTGACATGTGCTGATGTAGTAGCATCAGACTTTTCCAAAACTGCCTCTGCAGTTCCAACTCCTGTGTGCACAACTGTTACAGTGCTAGTGCCTGTCACATCAACCGCTTTTCCAGTCTGCGACTCTTTGAGATTTTCCCAATCAACAGGTGAGGCTTCTGTGGTCTGTTGCTTGTGTCCAAAAGATCCTTTGTCCTCATTAGAGACCAACACATTCTTGCCCATGAGTCGCAACACCGGATTGCCAAAAAGCCGGACCATGCTTGGATCCCCAGGGCTGATTCCCTCATGGGCTGGGGAAACACTTGCTCTGCTTCTTTCAAAATCCCGTGAATCTGTCAAAGCTTGAGAGTTCTGGGATGTTTGTGATGTTGGCGGTTGCTCAGTCATGGCGGCCCGTATCCATCCTGGCAGCTTTGCTACCTGAGAATCTAGCTCAGCCACTGCATTTGTCTGATCACCTGTGAGGCTATGACTTGCAGAGGTGCCTAACCCTCCAGAGACAAGAGGAGAGGTCATAGAATTTGTGGAACTATACTGCAGAGGAGTCATGCTTGCAATTGTTCCAGCCTGCAGGCATCCATGAGCTTCACTGAGAAATGGACTAGCCCAGAACTTGAGCAGTGCATCTTTGAGAAAACAAAAGAAATACCCATTAGTATCATTCAAATGCAAAGATATGGAACAGACAGAAAGATCAGTACCTGGACTATGACAGTCAGACTCTTTTCTGTTTGCTGGTTACCAGTAGCCTGGTAAGAGTGCTCTGTGCTTACAGGGCTCCTTCTCACACCAATTGGGAGATTATCTGGGGTGGCCCCATGGCCAAAGGCATCAGTTGGAGTCTTTGATCCACACAGAGCTGGGACATTTGGCTGCTGTGGTGAAGGAGATGCTCTGTAAGTGTCAATAGGTTCAATGCTTCCTCCTCTAGTGGTACATCTAGCAGTCTCTTTTACAGTTGTATGGGTGATGGGAGCAGCAAGATCTTGTAATCTTTCATCACTGAAATGGTCACTGTCTGGATATCCAGCTGCTTGAGCTGGTGCTTCACTAATGCTGCTGTGGACACTGGTGGACGGTCCTGTTTTGAGAGTATCAATCTGTGGGACTCCATCACACAAACCTGCACTTGCAGGCCTATGAGGAGGTGAGAGCAATGTATGAACAGGCTTGCTTTTGCTTGTGCTCTGGACTTTAGGCCCATTGGATAAAACCTCTACAGTACTCTTGGTGGAGGACCCACTGGCATTGTCCCCTCCCTCCTTTGCAGACTTGGTGCTGATGAAGCGTCCACCAGGACCTCTGGGTGGAACAATGGATTTCCTTGCAGGCTCTCCAGCATCCTTTGTGTTGGTGGCACCAAGAGTATTACAGACAGCAGTGCTTTTCATCAACGATTTTCTCTTACTTGTACTCTGTGACAGTGTTGGACTCCAGTCAGCTCTTTTTGGTGATGATTGTGTTTGAACTGGTGTCACCTCTCTCATGTCCCTCTGCTGATCTTCTGGTGTCTGAGAGCCTTCAAGCTCACAAGATGCTTGCCTTTGAGAGTCACTTGTCTGCCTCAGCAATGACTTTCCTGTCATGCCTCTAAGATTAGTGTCTGTTGAGCAGCCCAGATGAGATGATGGCACTTGAAGCCCTGAATCTGGTGACTGGTTCAAATCATGGATCTCCCCTTCCTCAAAGTGTTGAAGCCCATCCTTTGGTTTTTCTTTTGTGGCCTTCTCGCTCAACAGCTCTTCCACCTCTGACCTCAGATGAGCCCCAGAGTCCTGTGATTCCAAGATTGGTTCCACCACACCTTGCATGCCTCCTGACACATTTGCTGTATCCTTGGATATGCTGTCTGCTCCTCTCTGGAAAGAGGGGGTCATGTTTGCAGGGGTGTCTGGCAGTTGAGTTTTTTCACCTGCTGCAGGATTATCTGCAAGCAGTGCCGTGACTTTTTCAGTAGGTGAACTGCCCACTCTGCACTCAAACGGTTTACATGCAACAGGTGTGCCACCCTCTCCAAAGCGCTGCTTCAAGCCAAGTACTTCTCGGAGAATGGCATTGCTCCTGGACATTAAATGTGGAGCCTCTTTCTCAGTGTAACCCAGAAAAGGTCTCTTCCTCTTGAGCTTCTCTTTCCGGATGTTGGGTTCTCGATTCTTGTTTGTAATGGACTTCATCAATGATCCCACAGGATCTCCTTTCTTCCTTGAGAGCTTCTTACCCTTTCCAGTGGGTGGCTGTCCCATGTTACCCTCACCTCCTTCACCTGCTGCTGCATTGCTGGTCAAAGAGGCTTGTTGTTGCTGCTGCTCCAACACTGACAATGTTTCTTTTGCATCTACAACTGAAGCTGTCCTGTTGAGCTCTGGAGCACTCTGGTTTATTGCAGTACATTGACTGGGATTATTGTTGTTGGGAGGATTCACAAGCTGGTCTCCAGTATGATCCTCAGCTTCACAGCCAATTCCCAGTGAGGATTTGCTATTAGATAGGTCTTGTGCCTTAACAGGGATAGGAGAACCTTGCCTGGGTTCACTACCATTTTCTTTTGTTGCTGCAGTGCAAGACTTCTCACTCTGAGATTTGGTAGTTGAGGTTGAGCCAAGCTTCCTTGCTTCATGTGTAGACAATGCTGCTCCTGGAGAAACAACAGTCCCATTGGCAGCAGTCCTTGCAATTTTCGACATGTTTCCAGCTGGTGCAGGACAACCTGGTTGAGGTTGCTTTTTCTCCAAAGCAGCAGGTATCTTCTCCAAAACAGATGTACCCAATCCTGTGTCTTTGTCTGAACTGAGGACTCCAGGTCTGGATCTAAGTCCAGGCTCATCAGCCAAGCCATTTGGTGATGATGTTGTTGCAGCACACTCAATCTGGTTCTGTGCCACCAGCTCTACTACATCCAGTTGATGAACCTTCAAAGTGCATTTCAAAACAAATTTTGTCATTCCCATCAACACATCAGTGTACAGAACATTGATCTGCACTCACAGAAACTGATCCAATCATAATGCAAAAACACCACAATCAAATAGGTAAGCATCATCCAAACAAAGCATGGCATGGCTTTGCATGCCATGCCACTGAGTTCTTCATTGCACACTACTTGATCAAGTCTGCAGTTGGAAGCTTGCATTTCTTAGAAGCCAAACTTGAAGCTCCAGAAGTCAAGAGCTTTAAGAAAAAGAAAGTAAAAGACTTGGTTTTTGAGAGCTTTGTGTCAGCCTGTTTGGCAGCAAGAGTGTGTTCTTATGCATCTCTTGAGCTGTCTGCCAAAAAGGATGAAGAGCTCTGCAAGATTGAGAACAAGGTGTACAGAATGGAGTGAACAAGAATACCTCATCCTCATCCTCCTCATCTTCCAAGGCAGCATTGTCCTTGAGATCCCCAGGCTTGCCTCTGACCACCACAGGTAAATTTTCAGGATCCTTGCTGCAGTCAGGAAGCTTTTCTTTGGACCAAACTTTGGCTTCCTTGCTTGATTGCTTCAAGGAGCTGGGGAGTTGCTGCAGTTCAGGCAAAGAAGATGATGATGATGCACCACCTTTGTGAGCTCCTGCTGTTACTGCTGCTGATCCGATTGAGTTCTGCTTTTGGAGTGGCTGCAAAAGGCAAAAAAGTAAAATGCACCTAAGGTGGTCAAACAACAACTGAACTCAAGAATGCAAGCTTTCCACTATACGAAGAACCCCTCCAATATAAGCTCACCTTCTTCCATTCTGTGCAAAAGCTCACCCCCACTCACAAGAAAGAAACACAGCAGCAGTCTGAAGCATCATGCACTTCCTTGACGTTAAGAAGAAAGGATCTTCAGGCAGGAGGACACAAGGCTCCCAGAGAGATAGAGAGAGATAGAGAGGGGTGTCGACAAGGATCGACAAGCATGGTTACAAGAACAAACGGTAGCGAAAAACAGTTACCCCCCTCACGATGCAAAAGCCTTAAACCGCGTTCATATCACAAGGGCGGGCTGTCTGGCTGATGCACGGACTCGTGGAAGACTTGGGAGCCACGGCGGGGCCCACAAAGAAAAGCACGAACGAGGACCGAGGCGAAAGTATTCCGCAAATCCAACAACGTGCAACGGCAACAACGTGCAACGGAACGAAAGTATTCCGCAAATCCAACAACGTGCAACGGAACGCTACAACCCCCACGACAACTTCCAACCATCGTAGCTCTGAGGTGTATACCACCGCGTCAAAGAATTACAGAAATGGAAATGGAATATTTCGCGAGTGTTGACGACAAGCTCGACTCCCTCTAGTAGTAGTAGAAGAAGAAGAAGAAAAAGGCTTTGTTTACGTACACGCATGGCCAAAGATAAAAAATAAAATCAAGTGCCTTCCATCGCTGATTCCCATTGTAGCAAGATGCGTCTATGCTTATCATGATCCACAAAGTCCAAGTATCGATGCATGGCTGCCTACTGATGGGTGGAAGAGCGACAGCAGTAACAGAAACCCCCCCATTCTCATTTACTACTGGATTATAACGATCATCCGGACTTCTCAACTTGTCTGCAATCGAGAACTTGAACTTCTTGCACACAACAAGTCTGCAATCCAGAACTTGAACTTGCACACAACAAGTCTGCAATCGAGAACTGGAACTTGCACACAACAAGTCTGCAATCCAGAACTTGAACTTGCACACAACAAGTCTGCAATCCAGAACTTGAACTTGCACACAACAAGTCTGCAATCGAGAACTGGAACTTGCCAACAAGTCTGCAATCCAGAACTTGAACTTGCACACAAGAAGTCTGCAATCGAGAACTGGAACTTGCACACAACAAGTCTGCAATCCAGAACTTGAACTTGCACACAACAAGTCTGCAATCCAGAACTTGAACTTGCACACAACAAGTCTGCAATCCAGAACTTGAACTTGCACACAACAAGTCTGCAATCCAGAACTTGAACTTGCACACGACAAGTCTGCAATCCAGAAC
>Ga0209611_10005475_pt1 | contig 21243 bp, 17 predicted proteins | sample S1TSphgellanicum_3_FD_187693 | JGI IMG/M metagenome (GOLD analysis project Ga0209611, IMG submission 187693) | Host-associated microbial communities from peat moss isolated from Minnesota, USA - S1T2_Fc - Sphagnum magellanicum MG (SPAdes) (version 2) | ecosystem: Host-associated > Plants > Peat...
TCCTACTAAATGTGTAGGTTATTTATCATTTTGTAAAAAGTTCAATAATTCTCTTGGTAGACCATTTTAGTTACTCTTATGCTAAACAAATTTGCGAGTTTTTTTTTTTTTTTTTTCCCTTTTTTCCCTTTTTTTTTTTTTTTTTTCCCCTTTTTTCCCTTTTTTCCTTTTTCTTTTCCAATTTTGTGATGTAGCCAAACTGACTACATCATCCACAATAAGATATAGTCAATTTTGGCTATTGATCAAATGCAAAAGTAAATTTTCTTTCAAGAATCCTTTTATATTTTGGTTACTTGTTGGAACTTATTGTAGAAATATATATGGCAATTGAAAAAAATCTAAATCTTGCCAATTAAGGCCTTTTTTTCCCACAAAAATCCTCTGTATGTGTGGAAACCTTATTTCGCGATCTCAAAATTTTGACAAAAGTTTCCAAAAAAATTAGCTAAACTAGTCAACTTGAAACTAAAAACCCAAAACTTCCCAAAACTTTTTCAATTCTTTTGTCAAAATAAAAATAATTTTTCTTGAAATCCTATTTTTAAAACCAAAAAAAAAATGCAAAATTTTGAAAAAAAGGAAAAATGAAAAACACATAATACAAAGGCTTAAGTATTGTAAACTCAACCCCACCCAAAACCCAGTGTAAGCTCATAGTGCCTCTATGCCTTGCCACAAATACTCTTCTCCTTGGATGCAATGTTTCTTTTTTTTAGCATTTTGAGAAATATTATTTTGACATATACAAATTACTTTTTGTGATATAATTGGCCCTAATTAGTAGCCAGATTTTGGAAAAAAATTAAAATTAAATTCACCAGATTTTCTATGACACAGGTTTAGAAGATAGCCAAAATATGAACGGGTTCTTAAAAATTTCTACTTTCAGGTATATAGCCAAATTTGGCTAAATCTTCTTGTGGATGATTGCTCGTTTGACTACATCACAAAATTTGAAGAATTTTTTAAAAAAAAATCCCTGTTTGCAACCTTAATTTTGCTGGCTATATATAGCCAAAAATTGAGATTTAAAATTTAAAAGAATTTTTAAAATCTAGTTTTTTTTGGATTTTTTCAACAGTCAGAGTTAAACCAAATTCTTTTAAAAATTCGCCAGATTTCTATTCATGGTTCAAGTGGGTAGCCAAAAATATAGAAGTATGTTAAAAAAAAAATTACTTTCATATTTGGCTTGTAATCAAAATTGGCTAAATATTTCTATGGATCATTGCCACTTTGAATACACAAGAAAATGGACCCAAAAAAAAAGTGGAAAATATTCCTTTTCTTAGCGTAAATTCAAAAAAAAATGCTAAGAAATTTGAAAAATCTGCCAAATTTTCAAAACCACAAAATTGGGGAGAAAGAAGAAGAAGAAGAAGAAGAAAATACTAGTGAGTGTGTGAGAAGCAGCCTTTTTCTGCTGGCTAAATCTAGCCAAAAAGCTATGTTAAAAATTAAAATTGCTGAAATGAAGTGCTTTTGGAGATTGTCAATAGCCAGAACATGACAAAAAAATAATCTATACATGGTTCAAGTAGGTATAGCCAAAAACATAGAAGCATGTTTTATAAATTCTAATTTCATATTTGGCCAGTAGCCAAAATTGGCTAAATTTTCATTAACAGTTTGCCTACATTACAAAATTCAGCCAAAAAAAAAGAGCAGGGTGCGTGTGAGAGAAAATTTGACCAAAGATTAAGAAAAAAAAACCCAGATATCTGTACATGATTCAAGTATGTGTAGCCAAAAATATATAGAAGGATGTTTCAAACATTCTACTTTCATATTTGGCCAGTAGCCAAAATTGGCTAAATCTTCATTGCTAATGGATCATTGCCAATTTGGCTACATCACAAAATTCACCAAAAAGAGGGAGGAAGAAGTGTATGTGAGAGAGAATTTGACCAAAATTTAAGAAAAAGCACCAGATTTCTATAAACGATTCAAGTATGGTGTAGCCAAAAATATAGAAGTATGTTTTTATAAATTCTAATTTCAAATTTAACTAGTAGCCAAAATTGGCTAAATCATCATTGCTTGTGGATCATTGCCAGTTTGGCTACTTCATGAAATGAACCAAAGAAAGGAAAAAAAGGTGTTTGAAAGAGAGAGAGAGAATTTGCACCAAAACTTAAGAAAAATCACCAGACTTCTTCTATACATGATTCAAGTAGGTGTAGCCAAAAATATGGAAGGATTTTCTTAATAATTCTAATTTTATATTTAGCTAGTAGCCAAAATTGGCTAAATCTTCATTGCCAGTTTGGCTACATCACAAAATTTCCCAAAAGAAAAAGAAAAAGTGTGTTTGAGAGAGAGAGAGAGAGAGAAAAGAGAAGAAGGAAAGAAAAGAGAGAGAAGGGAAGAGAAGAAAAGAGGGTGTTGATTGCTTGTGAGGAAGAGAGAGTGTTGTGTGTTTGGAAGAAGATTGAGGAAGAAATGGCAGTGATCACATCTCCTGTGGCAATTTCAACTGCAAAGTCATGTATAAGCACAGCAGCTAGCAGAGGTGGAAGTAGCTTGTGCTCCAGCAGCAGCAGCAGAAGCAGGAGTACTCCTCGTCTACCCATAACAACTAGTAGAATTCAAGGTATCTGCAAGACTAGCACAAGAGTAGCGGTGGTGAGGAGTGAAGCTGCAGCAGAAGTTGCTGGCACTCAGCCAGCAGCTATTGAGGACCGTGAGCAGCATGAGGCTGTTGTGCAGAATGGAAGTGATAGACTGCAGATTTGTCGCGTGGTGAATGGTATGTGGCAAACCAGTGGTGGGTGGGGCAAGATTGAACGTGACCAAGCTGTGGATGCCATGTTGCGTCATGTGGATGCCGGCTTCACCACCTTTGATATGGCTGACCACTGTATGTTTTGCTTGCTGCATGCAGCAGCTCCTCTTTCTTTCCTTGCTATCTGTCCCCCATGCCCACCCTACCCATGACCCACTCCCATCTATCTTTCCTCTTTCATCAGGACCCAATAGTATTCTCGCAGACCATTTTCTGAAGAAACTTATATAATATACACACATTCTAGTGACTTGGGTAGCAACGATTTCAAGAGCTTTCCAGAGGGATGGATTCTTGTACTGTTCAGTAGTTAGCTGAAACTTTTTCTAAGACATCAGGATTCTGACCTAAATGAACAGATGAGAGAAAAATATTTTCTGAGTCAGTGTCACTCACTTGAATATCAGTATCCCATTCATTGTCTAGAGCTCCAGTCATTAGAGTAGCTATTGTTGTGGTTCTTGGGCTCTGTGCAATTCTGTTCTCCATTTTTACCTATCAAAATTGGTTATTGAAGAATTGGTTTCTCTGCTAGATCTGTTGAGAGGAAAGTATGTATAGTTAGATGGTGCAGATTTCCTTTCTCATAAGAGCTCTTGATGATGGGAGTTGATGTATGGCAACAATGTCATGAGATTACTGGTCAGAATTCCTTCAAAGTGTAATTGGAAATCCCAACCGAGTGAACAAAAGAGGCAAATTGGTCTTTCAGCAGAAGCATGGAATGATTTGGGCATCCCTGAATTTGTGTGAAACAGATGGACCCGCTGAAGATCTATATGGCATCTTCATCAACAAAATTCGCAAACAGCGCGGGGATGAGGCTGCTTCTCATGTGAGAGGGTAAGTTCCCAACCCAATTTTTGTGGTTCCTGACTGCAATTGTTTATGGGCTTACCAGGTCTCCTCTCAGTAGCTAGACTCATGTCTAAGCTGGTTCCATCAAGATAATTTCCACGAGAGATTCTTTATATGACATCATCCTGCTGAAAGCTGAATGGTCTTTTTCAAGGGCGTTCTGGAATTGAAAGTGATCATCCATGGTTGTTTTGGGGATTGGGTTGGGTGATGAAGTCTGACAAAGTGGGTACCACCTCCCGTAAAGATGACAAGAGCATATGTGGAGTCTAATATTGATCGCTCTCGAAAACGCATGGATGTCAAAGCCCTTGACATGCTTCAATTTCACTGGTACTTCTCTACTTATAATCTCCAAAGCTCCAGCTGCTTTGATGGCTGCAGGTGTTGTATGAATTTGAAAGATTTTGTAATTGCATGTTGTCACTCTATGTGGGAATATTGACCTTGTAATAATTATGTTACTACTGTGTGGTCATTTGTGTGTTTACATTTTGATCGGACATCGACAGAGGACATCAAGGGTGTCAAACTTGTGCATTGTCCTTGTATTGTCAAGTAGATTGGAGCTAATATCTGTTTAGGGCACAGGTGGGACTATTCAGATCCAGGCTACCTGGATGCCTTAAAGCACATGACTGACCTAAAAGAGGAAGGTCAGGAGCTCACTACTTTTACAATTGTCACAAGATCTTTCTACACTCTGCAAGCCAAACTTTGTGTAAAATTTTGCAGCAATGATTCCCATGAGCAGTGGTAAGCTGCACATTCCTTTCATGATCATAAAGGTGGTTAGTATCCAGATAAGAGTTCAACTGGGGGCTCATGGATTCTGATAGGGGCTGTGAAGATGAAACAGGATGCGGTTGCTGTAGATGTGCTTTTGAGCTTTATCTTATCACATGTTGATGTCTTTGCTATAATATTTATGTGAATCAGCTCATGCCCAAGACTAAAACATTAGATCTAAATCTAGAAGATTAGTACTCTAGTACAGAACTCTTATCATTGAATGTCTGGATGCTATGCTGTGCAGGTAAGATCAAGACCCTGGCATTAACCAATTTTGACACCAAGAGGCTGCAAATCATACTAGAAAAGGGCATTCCTATTGTCAGTAACCAGGCAGGTTTCTCACACTGGTCCTGTATTCTAGCCCACTCAACTTTCTTCATTTCTTTGTTTTGAAATTCAATTTCTCCTTCCTATTATCTGCATGCTTTTTGGTCATTCTATTGTTTAGCTGCTCTCTGCAAATCAATCAATCAGTTCTCTAATCAGTTTCAGGAGGTCTCTGTACATTTTGCAGAACTGAAGGTCCTAAAGCTGTAACTCATTCTTTGTTGGCAACAAATAAGGGTTTTGTTTTGTATTTGTCCAACTGCAGGTGCAACACTCAGTGGTAGACATGCGACCTCAAAAGCAGATGGCTGAGCTTTGTCAGTTAACTGGAGTGAAGCTCATAACGTACTGTAGTTTCCTTCTCATGGGTAGTTCTTGAAAGTTGCAGTGATGTTTCCACTTGCAGTTTTGCGAATGTAGAGAGTCATATCCATGCTGGCTTTAGAAATGTTTGAACTTTCTATACACCTAGTTCTCAAATGTTTCCAGATGATTCATTAATTGGCAGTCGGGTGTCAGTCCTTGAACGAAATGTGGCCAAAAGGGACATAGCTAAGCTCACTAGATTTTGCTGGATGGAGACAGGTATGGGACAGTGATGGGTGGGCTTTTATCTGAGAAATTTTTGGATGCCAACATCTCTATACCCTTTGCTGGCCCTGCACTTGACACACCATCACTTCAGAAATATAAGCGGGTACTATTTGATCCAGTGCATTTGCTTTTTTGCTAGTATCTGTTGATGCTGTTTTCCCTCTTCATTACATCTTTGTAGCCCTCTGCTCTCTCAACAGACCATCTCAACAATGTTCTACCATTTATTTCTTTCACCTTGACACAGGTTTTGGCATAAAATGTGAGATTTTACAAAACCTGTATATTGGATATTCTTAGCAGCTGTTTTGAGGATCTGGAGAGATAAATGTTAAGCCTTTTTCAATTTCCCTGGTTGAAAATGCAGATGGTAGATGCTTGGGGAGGGTGGAGTTTGTTTCAAGAGCTTCTACGCACTTTGAAGAAGGTAGCTTCCAAGCATGGGACTTCCATTGCAACTGTGGCAGTGCGATACATCCTTGACCAGGTATCACTCAATCACATCAATCCAGAGCTTTCAAAACTCATCTATCACACTAGGAAATCATCACAGTGGTGCTGGGGATGCTTCAAGGCTGACTTGTTCATCTTACAAAGTGTTAAATGGTTGTGTTTTGGAAATGAAAAAAAGGCATTAATCCTCTATTCACATCTACAAATTTTGCCTACAAGAGCAGAAATATGCCTCTTGTTGCACGATCTTGACATGGATTTCTCTTGATCTCAAAGCCATCCATGTCTTTCAAAGATAATACATTGTAATGTTTGTTCTGGCATTTGTAGCCATCGGTTGCAAGTTCCATGATCGGAGTGAGACTGGGTATCTCAGAGCACCTCAAGGACTCACAGGCAATTTTCAAGCTAAGGCTGGATGAGGATGACCTAGAAAGAATTTCATCAATCACAAGCAAAGGCCGGGACTTGCTGACTGTGATTGGCGACTGTGGAGATGAGTACCGGAGAGCTTAGTCACAAGCTACAACACCCATAGTGGGTATTGTACCTAATAACCTTGTGTATCATGTAGCCTTCACAAGATTCTGTGGATGGATTGGCTGCTCCATTGTAGGATAGAATGAGCAAAATTATCCCCTTCCTCATGTACAAGACCGAGGTTTTTTAAACCCTGCTTTTCTTGATATTTTTCTAAACTTAAATCTTATGGCCATAGACCTGCCAGGATTAAGTGAACTACGAGCCTGACTTTCTTCTCACACCATTCTTGTTACTTTTTCTACAATATATGTTTCTATCCTTCTCAAGCAGATCGAGCACTCCTTCATCCCAGTGAAGGCTATCAGTGCAGTAAGAGCCACAATAATTATTTTTTAGTACTGATGGAATGGACTAATTTGTGTTCACTGTTATGGCTGCATTTTGATATTTCTTCGCTTTTTTTCTTCCACCCATTGGATTTTGTGAAAAGAATGTGTAATTTCATGTCTTTCGTGCCATGCCAAAACAAATTGGTGCCCATGCACGTGGGCATGGTTTCATTGATATGGAAAGGAAGAACCATGAAAGGCAATCTTAGGTTCCAATATAGACTCTTTCTTTGGATGCAGTGAAACCAATGAGAATGAGTAATACCTGTGGTTTCTTCAATCCTCAGGATTGGGCCTTCACCTCCTTTGATTAGACCATATCATCATGTGTTTGATTTGGTAAATTGGAGAAAGACTCTTTTAGTTTTGGCAACAACATGCAAAATTTATACGATCATGGAATTTTGTTTTGATCTTGTAGAATTCAAGGAATAAATGAAAATATATTAATATTCCAACTTATGTCAATTTGATTGTCACACTATTGCAGAGTAGTGTGGAGTGCAAGTTTTGGTAAATTGGATGATAACTCTTTTGGCAATGGCATGGAAATGAAAATCTCTATGATTATGGAATTTTATTTTGATATTGTAGATTCAAGGAACAAATGAAAACATATTAATATTTTGACCTTATGTCAATTTGATTGTCATTGTTGGTGCATGGCAACATGGAGCCCAAGTTTGATAGATTTTACAAAGACTTTTTTGGCAATTGTATAAACCCAAAATTGCCTTGTGGGTAACATTGTACTTCTAACTAATGGCTTCTCTTGTAATTTTTTGGATCTAGCAATTAAGCAAAGTTCTCAAGGTATTTCTTGTGATATCTTTGACAAATGATCTCAACTAGAGTTGGTTTGCATGTATGGACATGATAAGGATGCCCCATGTTTGTTCCGATATCTCGATTATTGCTGAGTTGTGCATTTATTTATAGTGAAATTTAGAGATCCTAGATGCTTTTGTAGTTATAAGGTTTTCTTTGTTTACAAATGTTCAGCCTTTAGTCCTTTTGAAGAGTAAAGGCTACCTTCTAAAGTTGCCTTCATTATCTTCATTTGTCCTTAACAAAGAAGACCATGTCCTCACCACAAGGATCAATGATATAACTAGGTTGACATGTTACGAAAAACCCAATAAATTTGACTTTGCTTATGCTTTAACACCAAATGATTCAACATTGCTGATTTGGGGAGCCAAACAATATATATTGGAGTAGAAAAGTAGATTCAACACATGTCTATCAAATAATTAATTTAATTTTGAAAATTCCATGCAAAAGAAAGATGTGTAATCTTGTTTATTTGTAGGAAAACACATTCATTACAATGAACTTGGCTCTCAATATATACATTAGATCTAGAACATCTAAATGGTGGATCACGGTAAATAATATTTGTTCACTACAAGTTTCATTTTCAATCTTATCGTAACTTACTACTCGAAGTCCATCGTCACCACCATTATAATCTTTTAAAATATTCTCTACTTTGTGTCAAGTTTGATAGACATGTGCATGTGACTAATATTAACACCTCCCCTTACACTTTTCAAATTTGATACTCTTTTGATAATCCATGCATCATTTGACTATTCTAACAATTTGAACTCAAGTATACATCTTCATATTTGGAAACATGAAGACGCTATTCTCATTAATGGTGTTCAAATTTTGATTTATTAAAGACAACTATTTGATCTTTAAGCCTTTTAAAATGATGTTTGCCTAATGGTTTGGTAAAAATGTTTGTTTCCTATTTTGTTGTGAATGTGTATTTCACTACTATCTTTCCATCATGAGTTTTTTCCCAAATGAAATGATTTTGCATTTTATGTGTTTGGTCCTAGTGCACAAAATTGGATTTTTTACAAGTTTTAATGCACTCTAGTTGTCACATTGTATCATTGTGGGTTCATCTCTTCTAGCTTGTAATTCTACTAACAAGGCTCATAACCAAGTGACTTGTCTTGCAGCCTTTGGTAAAACACAATATTCAACCTCTATTTTAGATAATGCCATAATGGATTGAAGATGACTACTCCATAGTATTGGACAATGAGTAGACCAATTGTGGATTTTTACTTGCCAAGGTCTCTTCCCTAATTTGCATCAACATAAAAAATAGAAGCATCCCTTCCATCTTGCAAGAAAAATATTCCATAATTTGTGGTTCCTCTAATATATTTGAAAATCTTTTTTGCAGCAACCATGTGTGTTGCATGGGGACTTGAAACAAATTTGTTCATGCAACTCACATAGTTTAATAAATTCAAATGAATAATGGTTTAGTATATGAAATTTCCTATAAGTTTTTGGTACTTGGTTTAATCTATCAATTTTGAACCCATATCACTTAATAGCTGAACTCTTTTTTTCATAGGTGTGGCAATAGAATGACAACTAGATGTTTCAAATCTTTTGAAGGTGAAAGCATGCTAAGTGTACAATTCAATGTCCTTCAAAGTCTAGTTGTCAAGTTAATAAAAAATAGGATCAAAACCCATCACAAAATTATTCTACATTCAATATTTTTACTCAAATGATAAAAATAAGATACTTCTTCACTTTTATGAATTAATTTAAAAAAATTTCATTGTACAAATTGGTTTCAAGTAGATTTTTCTAAATGTAAGTAATTTTCTAAGCCTACTTTTTGTAGTGTAACATTCGTTTCAAATATGGGTCAAATATATTCTACAAAAGAAAAAATAAAATTTATTTATTGCCTTCCTTTGAATATACAATGATCATTAGGTTATAACTTCATACAAATATATTTCATTAAATTTTTTAATGAAAAAGTACTTTTGAACACCATATTGACAAGTCAAATTCAAAAGTACTTGTTTCCTACTTATATTATGCCAAAGTTTTTCAAATCTCGTATTCAATTTAATATAAACCCCATGGAAAACACCATGGTCTCAAAATGAAATTTAAATACAATTTGAATATAACTTGTGTTTTTGTCAAAAATTGTTTCATTATTTACTTCATTTTTGTTCAAGGACATTTAGTTGTATACTTTACAATGTTTTCACCCTCAAAAATTGTTTCAATAGATTGACATTGAATTAACATGATGCATGTAGGGAAACAAAAGAATTCCATTCCTATGTACATTTTTGCTAATTCAAAATAGGACATTTCATATTATATTTATAGCTTTTTTTCTAAACTGAACAATTTGGTGGTATTATCTACTATAAATAATACATCATCAACATACAAAATTAATGTAATAATCAAACCCTCTTTTGAAACATTGTAAAATAAATTGTGGTCTAACTCGTTATGTGTCAAATTGTGTTTACAAAAGATATAGTTTATGTTGGAATACTAAGCTCGTAGAGCTTGTCTAAGCTCATACAAAGCTTTTCGCAAACTACACACCAAATGTTGATGTCCCTTAATTTGAAACCCCTTTGGTTACAACATATATAGTTCTTTAATAGTTCTTTGTGAAGGAAAGCAAATTGCACATTGAATTGTTTTATCTCCCACTATCGTTGGGATATTAAAGCTACTACAACTTGAATGGTTGGCCTCTTTATAATGGGAGCAAAGCTTTCATAAAAATCAATTCTTTGAATCTATTCAAAACCCTAATTAGCTATCCTAGCTTTTAGTTTTTGACGGTGCCATCTACAAGTTTGGTCTTAAACACCCATTTATTTGTAATGGGCATCTTTCCTTTTAATAGATCTTGTGAATCCCATGTATGATTCTTGATGATTGAATCATGTTCTTGATGCATGGTTGTTCTCCAATCTGGATGATTTGTAACTTCTTTATATGTCACTAGTTCTTCCATTACACATTTGGTTGCAAACATATAGTCCTTGGAATAAAATGATGCATTTCAAAGTCATTGAAATGACTTCTTTAAAACTAAAGGTTGTGGTTGTTGCTTAAGTGGAATAGATTGTTCAAAATCCTAGGAATTATCCTATGAGTTGTCAACATGTTTAAATGATGAAGAACTAGCTTGCAAGGTGTCGACTTTTTTAGATGATGAACATTTTTGGGGATGTAGCAATGATCCATTAGCTTCATGTTGATCATCATTAGCAACAATGACCTTCTTTAATCCCCCTCTTTGGTTCATTAAATATTCATCTTCTGGATCTTCCAAAAGCAACACAACCAATCCTTTTTTACAATATTTAATAAATTTTCTTCTTCTTCAAGTAAGGTGTTCCCATAATTGATTCATCATAGACAACATCCTTTGTGACAATAAGTTTTTGCAATTGTGAACTACAAATCCTATATGCCTTTGAAGCATCATCATACCCAACAAAAATACTTCACTTAGTTCTGAGACCTAGCTTTCTACTTTTGTCCTTGGGCACATGAATGTAGGCTAGATAATTAAACACCTTCAAGTGTCCTAGTCTTGGGGGTTTATCAATATAAACATGTTATGGAGTAAATCCATTCAATGAACTTGAAGGACTACAATTCATCAAGTAAATGGTTGTAATGACTACCTTTGTCCACAAAATAAAGGTAGTTGAACTTATGTATTCCTTACTTTGTTTAGGATTGTGCAATTTTTTCATAGCCATTCTATTTTGATGAGGTGTGTTCGCTATTGTAAGTTGTCATCAAATGCGTTCATTTTGACAAAATATATATGTTAATATTAATCACTAGTTTGCATGTTAATATTAGTCACATGTACACATCTATCAAACTTGACACGAAGTACAAAACATTCTAAAAGAGTAGAGAAACTTGAATAATGGTGGTGATGGTGGATTTCTAGTAGTAAGTTATAATAAGATTGAAAATGAAACTTGTAGTGAATATATATTATTTACGATGGTCCACCATTTAATTTTTTTGATCTAATTTATATACTGAGAACCAAGCTCATTGTAATCAACATGTTTTTTTGTAGATAAACAATATTCTACATCTTTCCTTCATGGTATCATAACACACGTTCAAAATAAATTTTCTCAAATTGTGCAATCTAAGTCCTTGAGTGAATAGTTCATATATATATATATAATTTATTTTTTTTTCCTCTCATACTTGTGACTCATAAGTTATTACATGATAACAAATTTATGGCTCAAGACCATAACATGATTTCAATGGATTGTTTTAACAAATTAGAAGGACCATCAAATTACATGGTTTGGAAGGTCAAAATAAAGACAATATTGTTAAAAGAAGAAATTTGAGATGTGGTCAAAGCTATTAACAATGAAATTAATGTTGCAAGTAACACAATAATAGTAGAGGTGGTTGATGAAGATGAAGAACATGCAATTGGTGATAATGATCAAGTTGTGAAAGTTGTTGTTGCTACAAAAGCCTTGAACAAACATAAGAACAAGATGATGGAAATTTTGGCAATGTTAATTAAAGATGACATCATCCTTCATATTGTTGACATTGAAAATCCATGAATGTGTTTGACAACATTGCATAATTTGTAGGAGACTAACAATGGAACACGAGCATTGTTTCCCCTTAACAAACTTCATGCCATTGCATTGGATGAAAACACTTTGATGATTAAATTTGTTGCGAAAGTAAAAGAGATCATTACCAAATTGGTGCAAATTGGGGGACATGTACTAGAGACAAGAATGGTGTAGATCATGTTCAATGCATTACTTGAGTCATTTGAAAGACTCATTTGGTCTATCATAGGGCATGACAATCTGCCATTAATAAAAAAGTTCATTTCCAAATTGCTCTTTAATGAGCAATGATAAGAAAGCAAGATACATTATGCCAATGTTGTTTTTTTTGTAAGAATGAACCGTGGGTGTGGTGGCCATATGAATCATGGCAAAAGAACAAGAGGGGTTGGGCAAGGTGGTTATTCCAAGTATGAAAACAACATTAGTGAAGATATTAACAACCTGCACAACTACCATCATAATATTCCATGATAGCAAGGTAATTGCAATCATCTTGGACATTAGGGAAAAGAATGTTCATTCTCTCCAAATGATTCAACCTCCCAAGTCAACACCATGTAGGTTGAACATGAAAATGGTAATCTTGAAAGATAGGAGGAAACACTTGACCACCATGAACTTATGATGGCAATGCACATGTGGAAAAATGATGTTAATTGCTACCTTAATTCTAATGCCAAAGCTCATGTCACTAGAGATGCACAACAATTTAATTAAATTCATAAAGAAGAATTTGCAAGTGTCAAGTTTGCAACTAGCCATTCACATAAGGTGCATGGCAAGGGCAACATTGTTATTTCCTACAAAGGAAGAATAAAAAATGTGCACAATGTTCTTTATGTTTTTAAGTGTGAAGAAAAATTTGTTGTTTATAGGCACTTTAAGAGACATGGGTTGTGTTGTCATGTTTGGAACACACAAATTGTTGTTGTTAATGCTCCTTACATAATTTTAGCAAAAGATAGAAGAGATCATTTGAATGGATGTATAAATTAATTATACCATTTTTTCTACAAAGGAATTTGTAACTCGTACAACATAGACAATGAAATAGATTTTGCCCCTAGTGGCTAAAACATCACCTACAATAAAATTATGGCATTGCAAAATGGGACACATTGGGTTGTAAGATCACAAAAGGAATACTTTATATTCCTATTACTTCCCAGGTTTGTGATTGTTGTGTTTTAAGGAAAGAACATGAACATAGAGTGCCTACAGAAAATATCTTGAAAACATCTAAACAAAATGAATTGATGCATGCAGGTCTTTGTCGAATGTTCAAGCATTCATCCTTAGGAAGGTCCAAATATTTCTTAACTTCTATACATGATCACTTTCGAAAAACATGGATTTTTTTCTATTAAATAAGCATGCACATTTGATAAGTTCAAGATACTAAAAAATCAAATAAAGAATGAGACAAGCTTGGTGATCAAAGTATTTCATATCGATCATGGTGGGGAATTTTTATCTTTGGCTATCAATACTTTTTGTTAGAATGAAAGCATTTGAAAACAACTTACAATAATGAACATGCCCCACCAAAACAAAATGGCTGAATGAAAAAACTGCATGATCCTAAACATAGTAAGGAATATGGCTGTAGAAGTTCAATTACCCTTATTTTTGTCGATAGAGGTAATCAATACAACTACTTGATGATTTGTAGTCCTTCATGTTGATAATAAAATATTTCCAATTCGATAGAAGACATTATATTCTTTTCACAAAACATGTTTTTTTTCTTTGAAATTTCAACATTTCTATAAAGTGTTTCTTAATTAATGTTGAAGTTACCAAGGTACAATGGTATTGTTGAAAACCATAATACCATCTTAATACCATGGTATTATTCCATTATCATTATAATCCATGTGTCCAATCTTTTTCCATTTTTTGGGCTTAATAATCTACAAGAAAACGTGGCACACATTTTGACAACATACGTGCAACCTATTTTGGATATTTTGAAAAGGTGATAGGATAGTTGAGAAACAAAGAATTTCGAGATTCATAATCTACAAGAAAAAATGGCACAAATTTTGACAACATATGTGCAACCCATTTAGACATTTTCAAAAGATAATGGAAGGTTCAAGAACCAAAAAATTTCAGGGTTTACAATCTAGAAGAAAACATGGTGCACATTGTGACAACATATATGCAACCCATTTTGGACATCTTCAAAAGGTGGTTTTTTTCCCCACATAGATTTGATCATATTATTATAAAATTAAAATCCTTTGATGTAAGCCATTGGTTTTTAATAATAAAAAATATAGTACACCAAATTATCATCTAATGACAATAGATAAGCAACGGATATCCCACACAAAAGGTGATACCAATTCAAGATTCTAATGGCAAAGCCAAGAAACCTTCCTAAAAGTCATTGCACATGTGAAAAACCAATTTGGCTAATGGTAAGCTTGTAGGAGACAAATGAATTGAATGGAAGTCCTTAAAACATCATGCCATTAGTTGTTGGGCTTCCACCTTTCTATCAACCTAGCTAGCTTTCTAAGTTTTCAACAACCCTTAACAACCTTCTTGCAGTTACTTTAGGTGCCATTCACTACCCTATCTTGAACATAGTTTATCCATCACCACTTTTTTTTTTGTCTTTTCATTGGCCTTGTAGTTCAACTTTATCTTTTCCAAGATTCTTCTACTTGGCAATGTCTATTGTGTTTTGATGAGTGTATGAGTAGGGTTCAAAAATGAGATGTCACAAGATAAGAAAATCTTTGAGTTTCTTGGCTCCAAAAAAAAAGTGATACATTGACATTTTCCATGCTACATTGTGTTTGGCTTGTGAAAGCTCTCAACCACATACATAGTTCAAATGTGTGACACGTTCATTGGCACTTTGAGTCATAAAATGCTTGTATTCATATTTTAGTGCTTGATGGTCATTAAAGATTTCCATGTTGTTGCAATTGTCATGGTCATTTCAAGCACATGGTTAAAAGGTGCAAATTCTTAGAGCAATTGAATTGATGACCACTTTTGGAGTTGGGTGGGATATTTCAAATCTAACATGGCCTTGTTGTGAATCTCGCTTAAATGGTGACTACTATGAACAATTTGAATAAATAAGTACCCTATGTTATAATGGGGTTATTAGTTGAGGTTGAAAATGGTGACTATCAATTTTGGAAATAGGAATTTCTTTGAGCTACTAAGGCTAGGGGGTCTTAGTTCTTTTTCTTTTGGGTTTGGAAGGTGAGGGGGAGAAAGGAGAGAGAGGATTTTTTGTTTTTTGTTTGTTCCTAACGTGTTCCCAATAACACTTCATTTTTTATCCCATATGGTTTTACTGTGGTTCAACTTCCATGTATATAAGTTGTAAAAGGGGGTCAAGGGATGGAGATGGGGGATAAAGGGATGTCTGCATACTTAAGCTTCCTTGGTGTGGAGGGTGTAGGCTTAAATTTGTTAAGCTAGAAAAAAAATCCCAGTTTTTCCTAATTTTTTTAACAAAAAAACTACAAAATCTGCCAAGAAAAAATAAACAATGCTAATATTCATCTCATAAAACCTTCAAAGTATAACTGGATAAAATTGGAGGAGAATTGCATTTAAAAGGCTTAAAAGTGCATTCACACTTGGTGTTAAGGACTCTAGTATTAAGTTCCCTAACACCAAGCTAGTCATTTAGGAACTAAACCTATTTATCATGGAGATTTTATGTTATGTTAACATTCACTTAATATTAAACAATCACCCATTTAACATTGGGTACCACCTAAGATGCCACCTAGATTTTCACTTAACACTGACTTAACATTAGGTGTGAACACACCTTTATATTCATTCCAATCTGATCTCTTGTAATCTTGAATCTGATCCTTCAATATAGAAATGTCCAATTATGGTTGTAGATATACAGAAATCATTTCACCTCTGGAGCATCAAATAATGATTTTTTTTTTTTTTTTTAAAACTTTGATTTTGCTTCATCTATGTATATTAGAAGATTTGTCAATATTTTAGGTGTGGCAATTTCACCAAGCTTGGTTCTATTTTCTTCTACCAAAGTTTATGCACCCAGGCTGATACCTTCACCGTTTTGAGTGCAGTCTAGTTGTGGCCATATTAAGGCCCACTTTAGATGAGGGTCCAGAGTCCAATTTCCTAGGAACCAATTTGGACTGATTTGAAGCTAATTGAATCCTTGAGTTGGACTGTACCGTGGTCCCTAGCCTGATTCTTGGTTCTCCAAATCAGGAGCTCTCCTTTTAGCACTGTTTTTTGGTCTGAACCAATTGTTTTTCCCTCCAAAACTTGTGCCATGTAGGTTTAGCCTCAATTCATCACTTTTTGGTCTTGGACCCTCGTCTAAAGGCCTTGGGACCAATTTAAATCTTTTGACCAATAAGATTGCTTGAATTCGTTGGTCCCTGGACCTTGGACCCTCATCTAAAGTTGCCCTAAGCCCACAAACTGTTGGATTTCAGCTTGTAGACCTTGATTTAGTCTAAGCATGGGAAACTTACAATGCTTAGAAGCAAGTTGAAAGGACATTGCGATTTTTACATGTAGATCTTTACATGTGGCTTGTTTGGGCTTGAAATTGCATCAAGCTTGGGCTACATTTTCTTCCACTGTTGAAGATTATGCAAGTAGATATCTTGTGACTTGTTTTGGCTTCAAAGTATACAAGTAGAAGCTTGGGTTATAGTTTCTTCTTCTGAAGACTATGCAGGTGAAAATGTGGAATTGAGATCAATCCTCTTACAATCCCTTAAAGCATCTCCAATGGTGGAGAGTATGTGACCCTGCAAAAATGTTTTTCACATCCAAGTTTAGTTCTTTACTTGATTTCAACCCCACATATGAAACTGCAACTAAGACAGCAAATAGGTGAGGAAGTACTACTAATAGCAAACCACCTGGACCAATCATTATGATTGGCCAATCAGAAACACTGATCCTGAAGTCAGATCATATCTATTACACTCGTTTATGCAGGTGTACAGCGTTAGTGTGGTGCAATTTACCAGCCACCGCAAAGTGTGCAATTATGCTCAGCCAAAACCATTTTCCAAGCCAAAATGGGATGTTTTGACTTTTCTTAATCCAATTTTAATGTGCAGGATTACATACTGAGCACCGCTGGAGATGCTCTTACACCAAAAAGGCTTGGAGTAGTAAATACAGAAGCAATCATTTATGATAATTCCACCAAAATACCCTATTCACACACTGGTAAAGAAAATTGCCCTCCCCTCTGTATAATCTGAGTGAAAATGTGGCGAAAAGTTTTCAATAATTTCCGAAATTTGGCAATATTGTTTTCCCAAAAAAAGCAAGCACCAAACGGCAGAATATACTATTTTTTCTTTTATAATTTCTCACAAAAATATATGATTGGTTGTAATAACGTCTTACTTCGGGGAAGTTGCAGCTGAGTCACTGGCTATTGCCGGTTACATTGTTACAGTTGTGACTCGTGAGGGTGGGGTGAGGGCGTAGGACTACGGTCATAATATAGACAAGCCTGATCTAATCCTCACCGTCGAATTGAGGGGACGGTTCAGATTTCGTCTCGCACCTCTGGACGTTGCCGCTACTGTGCGAGAAAAGCTCCTCTCTTCTGCTCGTGTACAAGAACAGAGGGTCGCGAGCTTTCCCCGGCAGAGTCTCCTCTCTTCCTTCGCAGTCCGACTTCCTTGGCTGGTCTCTCTTTTCTTGTCGCATTTCCAAGGAGAAGCTTACGAAGTTCTCGCCAGGTATATGCTATATATTATATTCCTTCTTCCGTGTTTCTTCTTCTTCTTCTCTAACTTCTTTTTCTTTTAGATTGGGTTCACTGTTTCACTTCCTACCTGCTTCTCGTTCTTCTGTTTCTCCGTCAACAGAACGGTCTGTTGTGGCTGTAACGTTGTTGCTGTACATGTTTGGGTAATATGGAGGTCGATGTTTTGGAGTTTTATTTAGCTCGGATTTGTCTCCGCTCAAAGTGAATGGGGTTTTTTTTGGTCTAGTTTTGTACTGAGCTTTTTTTCTGCTGTGGGTTTTGTGATTCGGGATGTAGGGATGGAGACTTTTCTGTTCACGTCCGAGTCTGTGAACGAGGGACACCCAGACAAGCTTTGCGATCAAGTCTCAGACGCAGTGCTAGATGCGTGTCTTGAGCAGGACCCGGACAGCAAGGTGGCGTGTGAGACTTGCACCAAGACCAACATGGTGATGGTATTCGGAGAGATCACCACCAAGGCCAAAGTCGACTACGAGAAAATCGTAAGGGATACTTGCCGGGAGATCGGATTTACCTCAGACGCTGTGGGTCTGGATGCTGACAACTGCAAGGTGCTGATGAACATCGAGGCTCAGAGCCCCGACATTGCACAGGGCGTCCATGGCCATCTCACCAAGAAACCTGAGGACATTGGTGCTGGTGACCAGGGTCACATGTTCGGCTATGCCACAGACGAGACTGAGGAGTTGATGCCATTGACTCATGTCTTGGCCACGAAACTCGGAGCTAAGCTGACAGAGGCGAGGAAGAATGGGACTTGTGGCTGGTTGAGACCTGATGGAAAAACCCAGGTGACTATAGAATACAAGAATGATGGTGGTGCCATGGTGCCACTGAGAGTACACACCGTCTTGATATCCACTCAGCATGATGAGACAGTTACCAATGATGAGATTGCTGCTGATCTGCGAGAGCATGTCATCAAGCCAGTGATCCCCGAGAAGTATCTCGATGAGAATACCATCTTTCACTTGAACCCATCAGGGAGGTTCGTGATCGGTGGCCCTCATGGAGATGCTGGCTTGACAGGGAGGAAGATTATCATTGACACATACGGAGGATGGGGTGCCCATGGTGGTGGTGCTTTCTCTGGTAAGGACCCTACCAAGGTTGATCGTAGTGGTGCCTACATTGTCAGGCAAGCCGCCAAGAGCATTGTGGCTGCTGGGCTTGCACGCCGCTGCATTGTACAAGTCTCATATGCCATTGGTGTGCCAGAGCCCCTGTCTGTTTTCGTTGATACATATGGCACTGGGAAGATCCCTGATGCCGAAATTCTGAAGATCATCAAGGAGAATTTTGACTTCAGGCCTGGTATGATGTCCATCAATCTGGATCTCAAGCGTGGTGGCAACAAGAGGTTCCAGAAGACTGCTGCCTATGGGCATTTCGGCCGAGATGACCCTGACTTCACCTGGGAAGTTGTGAAACCCTTGAAGTGGGAGAAAAGTGCTGCATAGAGCTTGTCTACTAGGTTTCAACTCCACTGATTTTAGGAGGGGTTTGAGGATATGATGCCAACATATGATCTCATCCAAGAAGAACTTGATTTGCTGTTGGACATGGTAGTTTGTTGAATAGAAAGCATGCAGTCGTCCCTTTGCAAGATATCTCAAAGTCCTTGGTGAAATTTCTTATCATGTAATATGCTTGCTTGATATGAACAGAGATCTTTGAATTGCTTCAAGGAATTCCCATTGTACACTGGTGTTGCAGGCAGCTGTCCTCAAGAGACTCCGTGGCTTTGGCAAATGCTGGGCCCCTAATGAGGCCAGAAGTTGCCATTGAATTGATTCATACTTCGCTGGATCTGATTGTCTTTGAAAGCACATACTATCTCTTGTTTTGGTTTTCTGCATTTTACTGCAATTGCTGCACTATAAGTCAAGTCTCATGTATTATTTGCTGCTTGATGTGCTCTGCAACATTTAGTCCTAGTTTACTGCAATCAACTCATATTGATTCAAGGCTTCCATAATAACAATATAACCTCTGTTTGTTTGTTTGTATGTAGGTAAGATTACCAAAGAGCACAAGTACCTAATGTGTTGGAATGTTGTTTGGCATCTTCAGTGGTATTCTGTATGTGAACCTGCAAAAATATTTTTCACATCCAAGTCTAGTTATTTACTTTTTTGCAACCCCACCCATAAAACTGAAACTGGGACAGCAAATAGGTGGGGGACTACTAATAGCAAACCACCTGGACCAATCATTAGAATGGGCTGATAAAAAAACACTGAGCAGCAGTCAGATCATATTTATTACACTCTTTTCTGCAGGTGGACAGTGTCGCTGCGCCCTTCACCAAACTGTGCAATTATGCTGAGCTAAAACCATTTTCCTAAGCCAAATGGACACATTTTGACTTTCTTCCTCCAATTGTACTCTGCAGGATCACATACTGAGCACAGCTGGAGATGCTCTAAGCACAAGCTTAGCCAATTTCACATATCTTGTATATTTCTCCCTGGGAGAGCTTTTTATGTTAAATGTTTTTGACACTATGTGAATTAAAATGGATATTGTTTCTGAGGGTATGTGAGGGAGGATACAAATTCCTCACCTTCTTATTATCTTATTTTTTAATATTCACATCTTTTAATTATTTTAAAATTTATATTTGCATTGAATTGAAAGCCCTCACTTGAACAATCTTATTGACCACATTTTTTTTCTTTGCACCTAGGTACAAGCCTATGAGGCTATTACAAGGTTTAATTGGAAGTGTATTGAAGTGACATCCTCAAAACAACTCAAGGCTCCCATTCTAACAATCTCATTGATTCTATAGCTTTCTTTTACACCCCCATAGATGCCATCCTATTCCACATACCTCTCACATTATATTTGCGTATATATTTTTACACTAATGTTATAATCTTTGTTTGTACACACAAATGGTTGAAAACATCCAAAGCTTTATGTTGATGATACACCATTTTCCCTATTATATCTTCAAACAGTGTAAATAACTCTTAATTTGTGAAGTTTTTTGTCTCATTGTTGTTAACCAAACAATTATAGGATTAGTGTTAAAATAAATGCAAATATAAGGGGTCTATGTACCTAGGGATGGAAAAAAAAAAGCTTGTATGGCCAATTGGATGAGCCAATTTGATTGGCCCATCACAAAAATAAAGATTCTATGGAAAGATGGAGTGCCTCCCCCTTTGGCCCACCTATATAGCTGAGAAGGGGAGGACTTTGGGATTAAAGCGAGGTGCTATTGGGAACACCCTTGGGGAACACATTGGAAACCTGGGGAACATATTGGAACCTGATGGGAATCCATTGGGAACTTGAAGGGAACATGTTGGGAACAAAGGAAAAAAAAAAAAA
>Ga0209611_10005476_pt1 | contig 21243 bp, 15 predicted proteins | sample S1TSphgellanicum_3_FD_187693 | JGI IMG/M metagenome (GOLD analysis project Ga0209611, IMG submission 187693) | Host-associated microbial communities from peat moss isolated from Minnesota, USA - S1T2_Fc - Sphagnum magellanicum MG (SPAdes) (version 2) | ecosystem: Host-associated > Plants > Peat...
TGGAACAAAAGTCAAGCACTTGTGTCTTACAAGGACTGTGTTGAGCTGCATATGTGAGTTTGCAAATGAAGCCCTAGAAAAGTACCTTCAGAGAGGTGGATATGCCTGCAGCCTCCAAAGGGAAGGATGTCAAGCTATGCTGCTATAGCATCATCATCCTCATCATTTTAACTGCAATACCACTCCATGTGTCTATGGACTCTAAGGAGCTAGTTTCTGCCTGCAACGACAGCATGAAAAATTCAGTTTGAGTGCAACCTTGCACTGACAATCTCAGAGATGTGAGGAGCAGGAGAGGAGAATGTCAAAGGACATACCAGCAATGAAGAAGCAGGGACAGCTTGTAACTCTGCCTTCCATCCCCACAGCATCTGATGCATTTGCTCCTCCAACACTGCAACATCCTTCAACCTATTCTCCAACTGAGCCTGTTTTGTTTGTGACAGCACATCTTGCAGATCATCCTCCACACTGTTGGTTACCTTTGCCCAAAAATAAAGTGATCTTTTCTGCTTTGCAGCTGCATCACTCAAGCTCCAATATCAGACAATTTCCTGACCAAAGTGCTCTCATGTTGACATCACAAAAATTTGAACACTGAATCATTGTTTTAATCACAGCTATGTGTTCAGATTTTGTGGATGTGACCATGAGAGTACTTGGTTAGGCACAGAATCATTGTTCCAATCAGAGCTATGTTTTACATCAACTTTCTTCACCGCATTGAGAATAAGGACAGAACAAAATGCCAGCCTACAAGGCAGCATCACACAACCAACAACTTTATTGCAGCTTTGCATTTGTGTACTTACTTCATAGGCTTGTAGTGCCCAAGATAATGAATGCAGTCCTGTGCCTGTTGTTCCACTGCTAGGTTCCACCATGGGTCCATCAGGAACACATGTGACGCAATTGTCAGATCCAGTGCTACACCACCTGCCTTCAGACTCATCAGAAACACCTGAAAGAAGCCAATCATCAAGGTTAGAAAATTCACATCTGTGCGATGTGGATGACTGTGAACTCCATCCATGAAAGATAACAAATGCGCAGGAGCTCTGTGCTGCAATTTAATGGATATATGTGATCTCTTACAATTCTTCGAAAATAAATTCAGCAAGGGGTCCTGTGAACACACCGCATTCTTGCTCAATTCAAGGAAGACCTAACATACTCTCCTACTGCCATAACACACTCTTGTGAACTTCAGCTTTTGGTCATGCCAATGCTTTTGTTGACCTCAGTCTCAAACACAAATCATACCAAAATATAAGATAAGAAATTGAGAAGGAGAAAGCCAAGTAAACAAAATAGGAGCCTGCTAACTACAATCTGTGGGGAAGGGTGGATTACCTGACGAGCTTCAGCTGCAACCTCATCCGACTCATTGGCAACCGCCTGAGCAACTTCCAGCTGCTTCCTCAACATGAGGGGTTCATTGTTCCGAATGTCAAGCTCTTCTTGGAGACCCCACGCTGCAGCTTTCGTCAATTCAAGCTCTTGCTCCATTTGCAAGTCTTCGATCAACATTTCCTGGAGGACATTCATGTCAACATCTAAGGTTGTAACCACATCTACCTTCTATTTCAGCTCCCACCTCAGTGATTCCATCTCCATCCTTGCATCACCAAGGGCCGTCTCAGCTACAACAGCTCGCTGCTGCTACTGAAATAACTCTAAACCTTAGAATGCCACTGAAACAGGAACAAGTAAAGATGGGCAATGGGGCATAAAAAAAATAAAAATAAAATAAAATAAAAAACTTCAGTGAAGTACAGTCAAAATGTGTAATTACTTTTTATCGACAGGGTTCCAGCAAATCTTTTTTTCCCCCTACAACCCCCACCAATCCAGGTCTTGAGATCTCAATTTGAGGACAGGGAGACGTGGCCTCACGAGCATCCAGTACTTTTGGAAGGCGCTCAAGGCCTTCCCTTCAACCAAAAAAAAAAAGCAGCAAAGAAACACAAGCAAAGAAACACAAACGAAGAATATCGTAGTAGTCAGTCCATAGCCGCAGTGGTGAGATCTCCACCCCTTCTTCTTCCACCTTCTTTTTGTTATCTAGTGCAATTCGTTCATCCTTCGCACTGCAGTCATCATTTTTGCTGTGATCTTTTTTTGTTTTGAAATTTGCTGTTGAAGCTTTATTTTGTATGAAGCGTCATGTTTCTGTGACCTTCGCGTATATGTTTGTTTGTTTGCTTCGCAATTAATTGCGTGTTTTGACGCATCATCTCTGAAGAAACTGCAAGACGCACAGGCGGCGGAAAGAAGTTTAGAGAAGAACAAGTCGAGAACGGAAAGATTAGACTAAAAAAGAGAAGTTTTGTATCGGAACTCTCTCTTTTAATGTGATTCTTCTTGTGTGCATTTGAAAAGCACAAAGATGCAGACAGGGGGATTGTGTATGCAGAGAGTGAGAATTGCATTGCAGCCAGTAGTGATCTCTGCTGCAAAGCCTTCTACTGCTGCTGCTACTGCTTGCCAGAGTGACAACCTCATCAGCCAGAGGCAATTCTTCCGCTGTGGTGGTCTGTCATCGCTACAAATCCGACCTTTAGCTTCGGTCGCTGAGGCTCCTCTTTGGCGTCACAGATCGATGAGTACCGTGCGGGTATCTGTGGAAGAAAATGGTAGTTCTACTGATTTGTTTCTTCCATAAGACTTCGCATTCTCCCTGCGATTTCATTCTTAGAAATTTGGACAGGTTCTTGTTGTACAGAGCTTTTTTGGCAGTAATCTAGAATGGAGTGCTAGGCGAAGTGAGAATGGAAAGCTAGAAGAAGAGTCACAATAGTCCATCAGTCAGTAGAGTGTTCTGATTCATATCCGATTGAACTTCGCAGGAACGCCCGTAGCGCCATTCTTGACTGACGCTGCAAAGCTGATAGACAGTGCCAAGACATTCATTTTCGATTGCGATGGTTTGATTTTCTTTTCCCTTCAGTTTCTTCTTCCTTCCTTCCCGGTATTTCTGTCTGCGCGTTTTGCGCTCGTAATAAGGATCAACTAGCTGATCAACTACTAGTGATTTTCTGCAGAGAAAAATGATGTCCTTCAACAGAAACTGCAATCATTGTTGGATCATGTGCATCTTCACCATCCTTCAAGGAGTGCAGCCAGCTTTATCAATAAGCACCATGTTTCTCTAGGGACCTACCTATATACAGGGATTGTTCACTATCTTCTTCTCAGCAATGAATCTGAATTTGAGTTCTCAGCACTGCAGTAACATGCTCTGGGAGAACTTATATTCCAGGAAGTATTTGATTGTGGAAAGGGAAATACGCCTTGAATGACATTCATTCTTAATGTGTTAGAAACATTGGAATGATTGGAGATTTCACGACCTCAACTCGAAGAAACAACTTCTGGACATGCCATATTTGCTAGGTTTTGTCCTGAAGACAAAAGCCGCAATTGTGCAACAAGAAACATCAAGTTTCTGGACATGCCATATTTATTATTAGGTTTTTCCCAAAAACAAAGTTGTCATTGTGCAACAAGAAACATCAAGTTTCTGGACATGCCATATTTGTTTAGTTTTGTCCTGAAAACATAGCCGTCTTTGTGCAACAAGAGACATCAAGTTTCTGGACATGCCATATTTGTTAGGTTTTGTCCCTTAAACGAAGCTGTAATTGTGTAAAGCTGCTTCCTTTAACTGAAAGTTTCTTCAATTAAAGTGACAGCAGCGCATAAAACCCTTCCAAATTTTGATAAGAATCTGATACTAGTTTCTGGATGATGTGGGTTGCTCAATGCTTCTCATAGTTTCCATGTGCAGGTGTTATCTGGAAGGGTGACAAGCTTATTGATGGTGTTCCAGAGACTCTTGATATGCTGCGTAGCATGGTGAATCTTGTTTCCACCATGCTGCACTTTCTCTCAGAAGAACTATGGATAGGATTTTTCTATGGACATTCAAATTCTTTCATTTCCCATGCACATTTGATTTGATTCTGGTTTGGAAGTGTCATCCTTATAGGATTTGCAAAATTGATATGTAAGATCACAAGATGCAACTTCTGATCAAAGTTTTGGAGCTTGGTAGGGAAAGAAACTGGTGTTTGTGACCAATAACTCCACCAAGTCAAGGAAGCAGTATGGAAAGAAGTTTGAGTCACTGGGTCTTGATGTGACTGAGGTAAGTGCAGCAGAGTTCACTGTGTTTTTTGGCAGACCTTGCCTACAATATAGGTATGTTTCTTGATTGTATGGTATGTTTCTTGGTTCTACCCAATGAGTTCAACAAACTACGTACTGTGCTGCAGGAGGAGATATTTGCATCGTCCTTTGCAGCAGCTGCGTACTTGAAATCAATAAACTTCCCTTCAGACAAGAAGGTACAGGCATTTCTCTCTCTGGACAAACTTTATGAACAGCTGAATTTTAGTGTTCTTTCCTGAACACAAATTAAGGGAAACCAAGATAATAAAACCATTCTGAATGGGCAAACAGCAAGGTTAGTCAATGTTTTCACTGTATTTATTGCTTGGGGGGAATGTTGACTGCATTACCAGGTGTATGTTGTTGGTGAAGCGGGAATCCAGTTGGAGCTCCAGCAAGCTGGCATCAGTTACATTGGAGGCCCTGTACTTCTCTCTCCTTTGCCAGTCCTAACTTATCTTTGCTACTTATCAACAGTGCCAAAGTACTGTGCATCTAGTATTCATCTCAGTCCTCCTTCCAAATTCTCTTTTCACCTCTTATGGAGGTTGTGCCAAGAAGCATGCCAAATCTGAAGGTTTTCATCTGATAGTTGGGTGTGTAATTGGGCTGCTGGATTTCCAGGAAGATGGGGACAAGAAAATAGACTTGGCACCAGGTCATTTTATGGAGCATGACCAGGATGTATGATGTCTCCCCTTTCTCGTGTGTATGCATTATGTGCTTTCAATTTTGCTATTTGTTAGAGCAAAAGCAAATATTCTTTAGAGTCAGAACATGTGTTCCTCAACAATCAATCTGATGTCTGTCATTGTTTCTATGACCTTGGGTTGTGATTGAGCTGAAGGTAGTGATGCTTTCTGTATGCTTTCTTCCAATGGAGATGTGTGGGGGCAGTTTGGTTTTTTCTTTATTCTTACTGAGATGAAAAGCCTTCCTGGGTGCAGGTGGGAGCAGTGGTTGTGGGATTTGATAGGAACATCAATTACTACAAACTTCAGTGAGTCTACTTTGTCTTTTCTGGCATTTTCCAGTTGCATAATTGGTTGGTGCTCACCAAGCAGCTTTCATATTTCATGATACACTGTAGGCCGGGGAGTGGAAGGAGAAAGTGTAGCAGTGTGTTGAAAAGCAGTTTTGGTAGTTTCTGGTGTATGGACATAGGTGTAGTATGTTTCCCTGCCAGAAAGAGAAGGGCCAAATTGTGTGACTAAATAAGTGCTTCTCTGGGACTATGATATAAGTCTCAGAATTGTATTCTTAAGTGATCTCATGAGTGACTTATTTTGTGGTGAGCAAAAACCTGACTAACTACAGGATTGTTGGCCAGGTATGCAACTCTATGTGTACGGGAAAATCCTGGTTGCCTGTTCATTGCCACCAACTGTGATGCTGTGACTCATTTGACCGATGCCCAAGAATGGGCAGGCAATTCTCTTCCCTTATATTATATCATGAACTGTTCTTCACATGTATACTTATCTCTAACCAAGGTGCCTCCAACAAATAAATTCTGTTAGTAATCACATAAACAGACACCCAGTTGGGTCTCACCTTCTGTAGGTCATTTTGCAAACTGAAGAGTATCTAACTGTTGAGTCTGCCTGCTTGCATTGGTAGCAAGAGATATCTACTTTGCCCCTTAAATTCTGTATAGGGAAGAGAGGGAACTGAAGGTGCTCATGCCACGGAAACATACTGAGAGGAAGAGTGAAACAGGAGGGGGAGCAATGGTGGGAGCAATAAAAGGTTCGACAAAGAAGGAGCCACTTGTAGTGGGCAAGCCCTCAACATTTATGATGGATTATCTTGCTTCAGAGTATAAAGTCTTTTCTTACTCTTCCCACCTCTCTGGCTCCTATATTTCTTCTTGACTTTGTGCAACACTTTGTGACCTCCAGTAGTGAAATGGCCATGCATTAATGCCTGCATGTCTGCTAATCATCTGTGCATTATTTTCTGTCTAGCTCACCTCTGGCTTTTTGACTTTATTTGGTTTGATTATCTTTTGTGAAGCTTATTCGTTGTTTGAGAGTTGCTGGAATATTTATTAACTCTATTCATGAACACTTTGCATGTGAATGTTGTCAGCAATGCTTCATGATCACAGTTTACTGGTCAGCTTGGAGCCCTTCTGAACCTGTGGTATCTTGACTTAGAATTCACTGTTTGAAACAAGGAGTCTGATATCTTGCATTTGTTGAAGCAGGCCTGAGGTAGAAGTTGCATGATGTTGTTTAAGCTTTTCTGATTTGTTTTGCCAGATTCAAAATCAGCAAGTCGGAGATCTGCATGGTGGGCGACAGGCTTGATACTGATATTCTCTTTGGGCAGAATGGTGGCTGCAAAACTTTGCTTGTCCTCTCTGGTATTCCACAACTGATTCTCCTTCCATTATTGTACATCCTCTGAGTACTACCACTTCTCTATTGTACTGCTTTACATGGACTGAGACAAAGAGCTTGTTTCTTTGTCATATAAATTCTCACAGGTGTTCTTGGTGCTCTGCAGGAGTAACAACTCTGGAGACACTCCAAAGCCCTGACAACTCCATCCAGCCTGATGCTTACACAAACCAGATATCTGATCTTCTTTCTGCCAAGAAAGTTGCCAGTGCTTGAATTCAAATAGAAGCAATAGGATGTTTGGAGCATACTAGGCATTTATGCTTTCCATTAACACTTTTGTAACAAAGAATTATTCAGGCCACGAATTTCGATCTTTTGTACTGTTTGCTGCATTGACCAACATGACCAACAGGTGCAAAGTCACATGTGAACCACAATGTGTTCCAAAACGTATATTTGAGCTTTGAGCTTTGAGCTTGCTCTATTACCACTTCTGGTCCTTCAATATCTGACTGGCTTTGACAGATGGTTCCACCTTGGTGGCATTGAAGTCTCCTGGACACTGCCTGGGTCTTGAAGTAATGAAGAATTATTGTGTTGATCAGTGTGGTGAAATCGCAAAAACCATTGAATGTCTACCCAAGTAGAGAGCACAAGTGGAGAAGGTATGACTGCTGGAATGTGATTCATCTACATTTTCTGAACTGTGATTGCTTGGACATTGACTGGAAAAGCTGTACAGTGTACATGGGAGAGATGAAGGGGACATCATGTGCACATTTTCCAGTTTTGTATTCAGATGTAAGCTTTGTGAATGCTTAGTTTGTTGATAATACAAATCAGAAATTCCTTTGGTTTGAGAGCATTAGAAATCATCATCAGCTTTTCTTCTGATGGGCTAAATTATCTCGTCACTTATTGTCTGGTTTTGGGCAAGGTACTTTGACTCCATGCGGATTACACAACCCCGATCAAGGATCTGTTGGAATTGTGTAGGACAACTGTGGTTTCTATGATGCTTCATGTTCGGATCCATCCTGAATTTCATTGCTTAACTGGTACATGTTCTTTTGTTTCCCACTAAATAATACATCAGAACGAAGATCTTGGATTTTAGAGAATTTTCATGGACAATGGCAATATGAATCCCAGTTCAAACCCTTTCATGCCTCCTTGAAAGCTAGAAAGTTAGAAGAATATGGACTTTTTTCTTTTTGCAAATGCACAGAACCTGGGAATCATATTAAACTGGAATTCATTCCACAAGTGAGTCAGCCAGTTACACTAACATCTGATCTGCTACTTTGCAAAGAGCCAGAGTCAGCTTGTGGTGGCAATTTTGCTGAGGTATAGAGTACAGACTTTCTCAAAATACTCTTCAGTATTTACTAGATGTGTCAAGCTTAAATGTGTTCCATAGTTGGGGCTCTATGCTTGTGGGAAACAAAAGAGATTTGAGGCTCAGTCACACAACAACACACTATTCCAGACTATCGGACCCTCCTCTTTTAGATGTTGTGCATCTTTCACAAACTGAAGGCATTTCTTAAAACCCAAAATGCCTTCACAAATTGAAGTGTGCAAGTGCAAGTTCAAATGGCCAATAGATGTTTGCAACTCTTGGTAATTAAAACATTTGAAAACATGTGAACAAATCAAATTATTGGCATCATCTAGTTAGAGATGGACTGCAATTCTTGGTACTTGAAACATGTGAACAAATCAAAATATTGGTGTCATTTGGTTAGAGATAGAGATAATTTTTGCAATTTCATGCATTTTGACAAATTGATGTTTTGGAGTGAAATCAATTGGTTAGTAGACATAGGTAATTTTTGTAATTTCATACATTTGGATAAATTGAAGTTTTGGAGTGCACTCAATTGACCAACAGATGTAAATATTTTTCATAATTATTGACAACATGATAAATTGAAGTTTTTTAATGAATCAATTGATCAATAGATGTAGGCAACTATTGCAATTGCCAATAACTTGACAAATTGAAGTTTTTTAATATCATCATTTGTCCAATAGATGAAGTCAATTCTTTCAATCGTCAACGACCTAATAACTTGAAGTCTTCAAACGCACTTAATTGGTTGATAGATGTAGGTAATTTTTATAACTTGGAACAGTTGAATAAATTAAAGTTTTGAAATGCATTCAATTGATCAATAGATGAAAGAAATCTTTGGAAGTTACATGTAAACATATCAATATTTTGAAGTGCACTTAGTTGGTCAATTGATGTAAGAAATTCTTCCAACCACCATGATGTTGACAAATTAAAATTTTGAAGTGCATTCAATCAGCCAATAGAAATAAGCAATTTTTGTAGTTGTAACAAATTGAAGTTTTAGAATGCACCTTGACCCAAATGCTGTATTTGGTCATGATTGTTTAAAATCCCATCCATTGTAATTTTAACAAGACAATTATCTTTCAAGTTTTACACTGCCAATGGAGCAAGTAAACTCATGTACATTATTATATGAAAAACACATACAATTATTGGTCAAAAATCCATTAATCTTGAAATACCAAAGGGAAATTAAATTGTACAAAGGAAAGCTCACCATGAAACCATCACATCTTTGTATTCTCCAGACACTGAAGCTTGAGCAGTTTCAATGGAGACCGACGGCATCTTGATCACAATAGAGACATAATCAACCTCTTCCTTCCTTTTTGCCTGCTGTCCCAACATAACCATACCTTTCTTCTCCATGCTTTCACTTGAACCTCACACAATCATCCCCTATGCTGCTGTCTGCCATTCCATTATTTTCTCTTCAGAAACTTTCTTTCAATTATTTACTCTCCAAAATCCTTGAAAGGCATGGAGTTTGTGTTAATACTGAACATACTTGCTGTCTTTGCCCAATTTGTAAGGAGGAGGTAAAAGCAAAAAGCTCAAGATGTAGGGCGACATGACAAAGAGGGTGGGGAAATCAGTAAATTGTTATGAGCCTCTGAATTCAATGGCTCAATGGCTTGTAATCTTGTGCAAGAACTCAGAATGTAGGAAGAGAAAAAGGAAAATCAAGGAACTGAAATTTGTGGATAAGAGTTCAAATTTGCAACTAGACAAAGGTGAAAATTAAAGAGGCACAGGCTTTCAAAATACATGGACAAGAACAGCTCCAATGCCTTATGCAGAATTAGTGAATATTGAATACCTTTACAATATATGGCCAAGAAGAAGTTTCATAACTTAAGAGTTTTAGAAGGGACTAAAGAGATGGTTTGGGTTAATGAAAAGCTGTTGGGTATCTGTCAATTGCTTGTCTGACAAGACAAGAATGTCACTGACTCAAAACCATAGCATGTGTATGGGGAGTATTGTACATACCTGTACGTGTTAGGTAGATCTTAACTGATGGAACTAGGCCTCGGGTTTGGAAGAAGATTTTGTTCAGTGCTCCAAAGGTCATCTGTGGAACCCAACTTCCACTCTCCCAATTGATTCTATAAGAGTGCAGCACTCAGACCCAAAGAATCCAGAGATGTGGTCAAAACAGTGATGCTTATAATTCCACACAAAAGAGTGAGGCATGCACAAGCAGATGCGTCCTTGGCAAACAAAGTTCACATGAAATGGTGTGCATGAGAATGCACAGGTTTAGCAACCCAAGGATCTGTTCTTCAGCACAAGTGCTTGTGAAATCCCAGACAATCTAGACCCTGACCAAAAAATGGGAAGATTGAAAGTCTTGTGTGCACACATTAAGTGACCCCAGGCCTGCAATTTTATAGCACACAAGCAAGCTATCTTATTGGAGCTCTGGATGAGTACAAAAGTAGTAAAAAGTGGGCACCAGTAGTCTTGTTTTTGGGGGCAATGCTTTGCATTTTTTTCAAGCTGAAAAATATGATTTCGACACATGCAGGACTTTGTTGAAAAAAATGGCCCTAACTCACTAGATTTCAGAATTTCTTTTAATAAATTCATCAAATTTCTGCAGTCGGTAGCCAAAATATAAAAGGATTCTTAAATTTTCTACTTTCATATCTCTTTTATAGCCAGATTTGGCAAATTTCTTTGTGGATGATCACAAGTTGGGCTACATCACAAAATTGGGAAAAAAATTCCCCTGTTGGGCAACTCACTCAAGGGGCTGGAAACTTCAAATCAACTCTCAATAAATAACAATCAACTCTTTTTCTCATAAGCAGGGAAGGGGCAGCCCCCTGCCAACTTCTGTACATGCCACCACCAGTTAACTTCAGATGCACACAAATGAGGATTCCATACTTGTTGCCAAAGTTTGAAATAAGTTTGACACTTCCATGCAGTGTCAAATGAAGAATTACTCTGGCTGCCAGCAATTGACCTTGGGGCTGCAAGCTTTCTTGGAAAGTGACCTTTTGTCTTATCAGTAAAGGAGTGGAAGAAGCACTGTGTGGCTAAGAATGGAACTAATAGCAAACAAAGCACCCAATTGCCATATGGGCCGCCAACCTGTGGTAGGATGTTTAAGAAGTTCATTCCTGGACATTATGTTTATCAGAATGATGAACAAAATATCTACAATTCAGTAGCCCTTCATACAGATTCCTGGAGGACATGATTTTCCTGTAAACAAAGTCCTTGCAGTATAGGGGTTTTGTGATGATCAACCATGAAATGACCTTGTATGTTGTGTGGTGGCATACAACCTTGACAATGTCACCAAATATGCGACCTGAGCTAAGCCAGCTATGTTCTTTCCTGTCTCCCCTTTACTATATGGCTATGTAACAACAGGATAAAGGACATGAGGTATACTACATGAGGATATGTTTATACCCTCCCAATCCAGCTGCCATTATCATGGCTATCAGATTGATTGCAGTGAAAACTCTAAAACAACTACTTTAGCTGTTGTCTGTTATTGCAAATAACTAGCAAAACACACCAAGAACGAGTGGGGTCATAACCAAGACTCACTCATAAAAGCGTCAGACCTGGACCTGGACATTCGTATGAATAGCAGTGACAAGCTGGTATGACCACCCACTGACTTCATCAGCTGCCATCTAATACCCTTTGTGAGCCCTCTATTTGTGTTATATAGAGAGGTTTCCATTACAGCAGTGTCCAAATTGTTGGAAGTTGTGTTTGAAGAACATCTGAGTCGATTCACCTTGACATTATTCCTGGGACACAAAATCTTGTAAAACCTAGGAGATGATATAGGTTGAATTTTGGTCTACAAACAAAATTTCGGACAACTGTATTGAGGTTTGTAACTGTGCTCCAACAAAACATCAATGCTGTGGTACACCATAGCAATCATACATGGTGAAAGAAAAAGGTTTCTCAATCTGGGCTGCCATATTTTACAGGAAATCATCTATCTTCTGATTTTGCTTACATGCTCAGCAAATCCATGGAATGCCAACCGCTTCAGGGCCCTGAAGACAAGCTCATATGTTCCTTCTCACCCAGCCCCTCCCACCCCAGCAGGCCCGTCCACCCCAAGCCCACAGTCTTTTCACTTACAGCAACAATGTAAATGTTGCAAAATCCCACACATACTGAGAGAGACATGGAACAAAGATCATTATGACATTATCTCAAATGACATTACTGGAAAATTCAGCAATTATAGTGCCTCACATAATCAACTAGAAGAATTTGCTACTGACTAAAAGCACCATACTGTAGGCCCCAATTAGAAGATACATTTACAACAGAGTTTACCTGCAGAGAAGGAACAGCTTGGGCGCAGCTAGACACAAGCAATCCTGGGCCCATGCCCAACCCAATCCCAGCCCCTCCCCGCACCAACCCCAGCCCCTTCCACACATCAATCCCTCAGGAGGGGCCCACAAGCATTGCAAATTTGATCAACAACTGGTTCACCATCCAAAAAGCTTCCATATTTGGAAGCAAGTAGGACTACCAACAACACCTTACTGCTGCACTCAAAATCAAAGACATTCAATAGTTCTCAAAAAAGATTACATCCTTTCTATAGTGATTTAGTGTTGGCCCTTTCAAACCATCAAATGTTTGTATATTGAAAGAAAATATTGCATGGAACTGATACACAAAACCAACAGATTCTCGTGTGTGTGCACAGTACATATAAAAAATGGCATATGCTAACCAGTGCCAATTCAAAGAGCCAGGACAAGGTGCAAATGTATCCAAAAATAGACAGAAGACACCAAACAGTGTGACAGACAATTACTGCTCAAGTCCTGTCAGCAGCAAACCTAGGTTGTGGAGATAAACCAATCCATGTTGAAGAGGAGACAACGTTGAAACCAATGACAGACAGCAACAAGTTGTGCAAAAGTCGCCATTCCCCACCTTTGTTGTATGCACCCACAAAATACGGGATCAGAAAAGTCCAGCCAGTTCCACGATCCCTGTCCCAACCGCCCCCCCAATGGACCTCAAATATTGTTCTCTCCTTAATCAGATGGCTTCAAACCCTGGAACAAAAATGTCTGTATTGGGCCTTTCCATATGAATGCACTCACTACCTTTACATTTCAATGTGAACCTTTCTGATCATTGTCATGCATCTCCCTGTCCACACAAGATACACCACTGCAGAATGGTAATATCAGATGTTGATGCCTATTAAGGTGAGGACAGCTTAATGATACACCCCTTCTTTCAGTCACTTAAGCTAAGGCTCTCTGATTGTGATTTTGAAGGCTCCCTGCGACTCCTTTTGTGCCTGTTTGTGTTTTTCTTTCTTGCAGCTGCATCATCAAGAGTACCCCACCCTTTTCCCTGGTCCTCTGAAGGGGACAACTCTTGAGATTCAGATGGATGTCTTTTTCGCTGGTGATGCTTATGCTTCTCAATGCTGTCATCAATTCCTTGTTTGCTCTTGCTGCTATTGACAGATGGAAATAGCTCAGGAGACAGGGATGGAGATCGTCTCTTCCTGTGATGCTTGTGCTTTCGTCGTTTCCTGTCACCCTTGTCAGTGTCCTCATCAGTTTTGTGCTTCTTCTTGTGCCTCCGCCGCTCCTTTCTGGTATCTCCATCCTCATTCTTCTCACCATCATCACCAGTTCCCAACTCATCATCCTCTTCCCCATGTTTCTTGCGGTGTGATCGGTGCCTCTCCTTTCTATGTCGTTCATGACGTTCTCCCTCTTCGTCTCTCTGTGAGGTTTTCATCTCTTTGTGCTTGGCTGTTCCTTCTTCTTCAATGTCATCTTCTTCTTTGTTGTCAAGCTCTAGCACACTGGCAGTCCCCTCCAGACCATCCTTCATCAAATTCACCTTCACACCTCCAGCCTTGCTTTGTGTTTCCTCAGAGATCATTTCAACTGAAACTGTCTTGCTCTCAGCAACTTCAGTCTCCTTGAGTATGGGCTTGGGACCAAAAATGACAACCTCCTCAGCAGCCATACTCGCATCAATTTCATTTCTAATCTTTGTATCCCTCCCCACATCCTTGCTCACTGGACTCCTACCATTCTCTTTTTCCTGCCTCATTCTCTCCACAGACTTCACTTCATACTGTTTATCTGCAGAGGTCCTGGTTTTCTCCTTGTTCTCAACTATGTCTAGTTGATCTTGATTGTTCTCTTTCATTCTCTGTCTGTCCTTTTTGTCAATACCACGAAATGTCTCGATTTGGGCAATCAACTGCATGTCAATGGTATCATACCCCTGTTTTGAAGCAACATCTGAAACGGTGCTGTTTTGTTGATTGAAATCAGTTCGTTTTTCCCTGACAATCCCTGTCCCAAGACCAACACCAATCTCTTCTTGCTCCTTAGTGCTTTTATGAATAATTCCTCTTGCTCTCTCAAAACTCTTGGAATTCTCTTTTGCAAGTGCCTTGGCATCATCTCGCCAGTCATCCATTACCTCCATCTCTGTGCCATCACTTTCATCATCACTGAGAAGGGATGCATCCTTGCTGCTCTTCTTTATTGACCTTTTGAAGCCAGGAGCTTCAAGCCCAAATTCAGACTTTGTCTGCCTTTGTTCTCCTGCTTCACCATTCTTCAGCACCTCTGATCTGCTTGCCTGAATATTGATAACAGAGTCCTCAATAGCCATGTGGACTGTCTCAGATCCTGTACCTCTATCCACCAATTTATTGCTACCGGGTGCAGCCACCTCTGCAGGATTGACTGGGTGATCTTCTTCTTGTTGGTTCTCTCTGTCTTCATCCATTCCAACAGTGACAATCTCCTTGGGAGGACTCAGGCTCTTGATATCCTTCTGAGGACTAAGGTTCCCTTTTCTTCGTACAGGGCTCGTACTCAAACTGTGACTACTCAAAGAAGGCCTCCTCTTCACATCCTTGGAAGGAGACACTGACTGCCTAGGGCTTCGGGTTGTGGGTCTTCGCTCTGACTTACGACTCCCATGTCGCTTAGGGCTAGGGCTTCTCCCCCTGCAATCATCTTACATTTGATATGAGGCACAAATACATTAAAAGTTGCAAACAGTTCAGATGCAATTATGATCTCCAACACTCAAGAAGTACCACACAATTCACTGAAATGAATCAAAGACACTACAAAATCTGGAGCATTACCTGCGATTGCGAGGGGATCGTGACAATGTATGTGATCTCCTTCTGACTGGACTCCTACTCCTGCTTCTACGAGAGCTTCGGGAAGAATAGTGATCTCTACTGCTCCTCTCTCTCTCCCGCTCACGTCGCACAGAGTAACGTGGGTAGTTGTCGCGTCCTCCCCTGTAATGAGATCCACGCTCTCGACTGTGGCGCCGATAGTGATCCCTTGAAACAGAGGGAGAGCGCCGATCTCGACGGCGGTATCGAATTGGTGATAGTGACCGTGAACGGCGGCCACGGCGGTATCTGATAGGTGACCGTGAAGCTGATTTGGACCTTGATCGACTTCGAACTCTGCAAAAGAAATGCCCGACAATATTGTTAAAGCCACCCAAAAAGAAACCTTGAACACTAATTGAAGTTGGCATTACTAGAACATATTCCCTAGGCTGTTGGTAAATTATTCCAGTACTTTTTCCTCAGAGGTTTACCCTATTGGCTTCCTGATTGGTAAACCATTCCAGTACTTTTTTCCAACCTGAATTCTTGTGGAAAGCAGAGTATCCACCTTGGTTTAGCTGCAAGATAGAACCACCAACAATGGATACAGATTGCTTTCCAGACATTTCTAGGATACAAATCACAAAAGCACTTAAAAGTAAAACTGAATGCAAGCACAACTACTATCGCATACCTTGACATTGCCTTAGCATTCCAAGGGCAAGCACCATCTAACAATGAGACAGCATCAAAAGTGCTGATAGCTGTTTCCAATATTTGCTTGTTTGCTGAAGGACCCTTCAGGTTGTCTAGATGCTATAGAATATAATCAACTCATGGAAGCAAAGAGCCAGCTTGATCAACTTCCACCAGTTCCATGCAATTGCTGACATCTAACTCTTCAAAAGTAATGTCAGGCCCATACAAGTGCTTCTAACTAATGCAATTGTGTTCTTTAGAGCAAGATACATGTTTGAAGCTTCCTAAATAAGCATGTCCTTAAGTAGGGCTTACCGTGCATTCCCACTGGCCTTTCCTGGAGGAAGTTGATTCTCTGTTCCTGGTGCCCCTGCTCCCTCTCCCTCTCCATCACCTTTTAGTCGACGGCTAATCTCTGCTGCCCGGGCTGCTGCCATCTCTGATGCAGATTTCACTGTAGCAGCACGTGCTGCTGCTTGCTGTGTTGCCAAAGCCTGCTGCATGTACAGAGCCTGCTGAAACTGCATCTGTTGCATCACTACAGCTTGTTGCATCATCATTGGGAGTTGTGGCAGTGCCATTGGATTAAGAGAGGAGCTGACCCCCGTCGCTTGCTTGACCGCAGAAGGCTTTTTCTCAAGCTCAACAATGAGTCTCTGTCCACCAACGGACAAGTTATTCAAGGCCAATGCTGCCTTTGCTTCCTCTGGTTTTGAATATTCCACACAAGCAGAAGATTTTGAGTCTGAGAGTTTACATTCAGTTACTGTGCCACAATAACTGAAAAGCTGGCGCAGCTGTTCAGCTGTGAGAACCGGGTTGAGATTGGTCACATGGAGAGTGCGTACAGGATCATCATTGTCTACCCCAGACTCCAAGGGCTCCTCTTCAGGCCCTAGGATATCAGAATCAAGAACAGTTTTAGTGGTATCAAAAAACAAATTTTATCTTCTGAAAAACCAGTTGCATTGGCATGATAGAATACAGCCAAAAAAGGCACAATTTTACAAAGCCTTACTGCTATGATGGCTACATCCTAGGGTACCACATGTGAAGTCCACACCACAACACAGCCACCAGAAGCTAGCACACCTAACTAATGCTGAACACATTACTCTCTGCCATCACAACATCTAAACAAGGCAGCTATTTCTGCAGTGGACAATAATTGCCAGAAACCAGTCCAAATGTGTTGGTGGGTGCTTTGAGCAGTTCCATCTGGAATCATGCCCTCAGATCTTTTTGCCCTTGAAACATACAAGATACTAATGTGGCACAACCTTATATTTCATGTTGTCATGCAATTGACCAAAATGAAAAGTCAAAATTTGATCCTACAATCTGCACCATATACAAGCCACTTCTTGCACATACCTCTTGATTGTTGTTTTTGAGCTGCTTGAGCTGCCTGGTATGCATTTGCAGCAGCAATACTCTGAGCTGCAGCCATAGCTGCAGCTGAAGGCCCCATTGGCATTTGACTCAGGCCTCCCATTGTGCTCCCTGCAGCTAATGCTGCCATCAACTGGTTCTGTGGAGGGTGATTATGCTTACAATCTGTTCTTGCACACCGTCCATTCAAATAGTCCCTACACACTTCTCCAAAGGAAGCACCTAGTCCAGGAAGAACTGCCCCTCCTGTTGCCCCTGTCATGGCTCCTGGGATCATTCCCAACATACCAGGCACCATTCCAGGCATGGTATACCCCCCTATTTGCTGCCCCATGTTCATGTACGAACCCGGAGCAATCATTGATCCCGATGCTGGCATCATGCCCATCATTGCCCCTCCAAGGGGCACGCTTCCACCGCTGAAGAAAACTGGAAAAGGACTGCCAGAAATGGGCTGGCCATTGCAATCCACACTCACCGTGTAATCCCCTCGCTTTGCCACAGCATAAGTCGCTGTATAAGTCCCATCCGCATGATCCTTAACAACCGCTTCCTGTTCAAGACCTCCCACACCAGCTCCGGGAGTGACCCTAACCCTAATGTAAGCACCACCATGCGGCAATCGTCTTCCATCTTTGTCTTTGGTAACAACCACAAACGAGGCAGCCGCTCCAGCAGCTCCACCTCCCACTCCCGTCCCTGCAGCCGTGCACTTACTGGGATCCACAGGTCCGACAGGTCGATTCGCCAGTTTCGAAGCCTCGTCTCCATCGCTATCGGAGTCGGGTTCGTCTCCTCCGTTGGCGGCCGCTTGTTGATCCAAGTCACGGAAGGTGGCGTCAAAAGCAGCTCGAGCAGCCGCTGCCTTATCTTCCTCGTCTTTCACCTTCGCTTCCTCCGCATGCTTCATCCACGCCGGACGCGTAAGCGCCATACCCCGCCCCGCCATCTCTTAACCCTACCGGCTCTACACCTCCCGCCTCCACCGACGTCTGTCTTTTACAACACCACAAACATCACATCACCCACAACTTCCTTCTCTATTTTCTGTGCTAACGACTGACGAAGAAGAGGAGAAAGGAACGCTCCCCACGACGACGACAACGACGACCACAACTACGAGCCGCACGCGCACGAGCGACACGAAAAAAAGAGGCAACAACGGTGTCGTCGTCGCTGTGCTTTCTCTCGCCACCGCTCTTGGGCTTCTTCTTCCTTAGCTTCTTCACTAGGCTCGGTAATAGCTTGGGCACATAGGTTCGGTCTACAGGTTCGGATTATACCTTCGGTATATAGGTTCGGATGGGGCAGTCCCGCTATCTGTACGGGCAGTGCCGCGGCTACTCGTTCGTTCCCGATCTTTTTCCGTCAAAGCACTGGTGCCCCTAACTGAACTTTCTTTGATCACCAAGCACTGCCCGTGACTAAAATTCTTTAACTCCAGAAAAAAAAGTTCACCAGTAAAAGCAAGGCTGTATTTAACCTTGGTAAACTATGAAGCCTGGTTTCTTGGTTTTGTGGCCTTGCCTACCAAGGAAAGGATATTGTGTTTAGATTCATTATAGGGTATAGAAGCTTTAAGGATTTTGGCCCCCAGGTAATAGATCAATTTTTTTTATTTATATGAGGATTTTTGAAAGATGATATTTTGGCTGGTGTTGAAACTTGAGATTAGTTATAGAGTTATGATATCTTGAAGGATTTTGGTTTCTTTTTAGAGAATTTTTTGAAGATTATATTTTTTGCATGGTGAAATATTTGAGGTTTCATAATTCTTCTTTTGCCTTAAGATACCTTAGACACATGTTCTCATGAAAAAGCATCAATGTCATTGTATGGTGAGTCAAAGTTAAATCTCACAGCTCCTACAATTGTGAATGATTTATCAGTAAAGCTGTGAAATGACTTTGAACATAACTAGTTGCAAAACAAAATGGAATGTTGATTTAAAATCACAAAATTCATGATCATATCATCCTAATGGAAAAGTGTCCTAATACTACATGCAAAGCAATTATGTTTAGTTGTGTGTGATGAAAATGAAATTGAACCCAAATTTAAACCGATCCACTCTAATTGAAACCACAAGTTTTAGAAATCCAAAGAAACCAATCTCAACACCAAATGGAAGCTTGCTTCTAAACAAAAGTTAAAACTATGATCTTTTTAAAATCAAGAACCCAACAACATGATAAAAACTAGTTATGTTTCAAGTACATTCATGAAAATACATACAATCATGAATTTCCACAACAACAAACCAAAAGGAATATTAAAATTAAATGTATTAACTTTAACTTACTGAATGAAAATTGAAAATGCCTCAAATAGGATGCACAATTCCCCATGTCCCCCATGTAATGCACACTTTTTCATGAAATGAAGGTGAAAAAGAAAAAGATAAATCCATTTTTTTGCGCATGTAATGCACACTTTCTCATCAAATGAGGATGAAAATGAAAAGATGAGCCGCTTTCTTTGAGGATGTAATGCACGCTTTCTCATGAAATGAGAATGAAAATGAAAAATGTATTGTTTTTTAGTGCATGTAATGCACGTTTTGTCATGAAATGAAGATGAAAATGAAAAGATGAACCCGTTTCTTTGCGGATGTAATGCACGTTTTCTCATGAAATGAGGATGAAAATGAAAAGATGAACCCGTTTCTTTGCGGATGTAATGCACGCTTTCTCATGAAATGAGGATGAAAATGAAAAGATGAGCCCGTTTCTTTGCGGATGTAATGCACGCTTTCTCATGAAATGAGGATGAAAATGAATAGATGAACCCCTTTCCTTGTGGATGCAATGCCTGACAAACATAGTTCATCCATTTGCATACGTCTATGCCCGTGGACGCCAAGTCCAAGAGTGCCGATATTTTGTGCCTTTCGTTCAAAAATTTCTGAAGAAGGAAGCGTGGTGAAGTTTGTGAAGAAATTTCCGTTGAAGGAAGGGGCCCCTAAACCCTAGACCGCTCCACTCTGTCCGCCTCACTAATTCCTGGATCTTATTTATAGTTGGGAGCATGTGATCTTCGCAATCCATGCAGCTCACAAATTTTCCACTTGGTTGATAAGAGTCATTGCTTCCAAACCAGGATTTCATTTTCCTCCGTTTTGATCCTGCCCTAAGCGGAGAATTGAATGCTCAGAAATCCGTGAATTTGCGAAATCTGGGACACCAATTGTGGTCTAGATCATGGCTTCAAGTAGAAAGTCTTCTACACATAAGGCAGTTCAGTTGCTGCACGGCTTCAATGACGACCCACTGAAAGCATGTAGCTTGGTGGAGAAAGTGACCCCAGTGCCAGGGAAGGATGAGGTGCTCATCCACATGTTGTGCAGACCCGTCCACCAGGGAGACGTACTCTCGGTCCAGGGTCGTTACCCTCACTTCGTACCCAAGAAGTTCCCCATCACTATTGGAATCGAAGGCGTGGGGAAAATCTCTTAGGCGCGTATCATGTACACAGATCCTGATTCCTGAATGTGATGATCCAGACACAATAATTGTTGCTACCCAAGTTCATAATTGTATACTTAGAGTGTGGCTCAGAAACCTTTTCTCTGCAAAATCTCATACATACCTTTCACAGCTGCCCAGGAGTCTACTGGATCTCACACCCGCAGTTGCACTCAAAACCCTAAACCCCTAAACCCACCCGACACTTGACTTTTGTGGAAGCTCAGAACAACCTGATATCATGAATCTGAACATGCTGCAGGTTGGGGAGGATGTGACAAATGTTAAGGTGGGGCAGAGGGTTTATCCATTGCTGTCAAAGACAGCTGAGACAGATCAAGGCTCTTGGCAGGAGTATGTTGTTGTGCCTGCACTTCGAGTCATCCCCATACCTGACTCAGTCTCTGATGAATCTGCTTCACAGTTTTTCGGAAATCCCTGGACAGGTGTGTGTGTGTGTGTATTTCTCTCTCCCTCAGATAATTCTCCAAAAAAATTGATCTTGGATCATCTTGGAAAAGAATTGATCATGTGATACGATGTTAGAGTTCTCCTTTGAAGTTCAATTTTTGGCTGAGAAGGTCTTGATCTTATAAATGCTCAATCTGAGCTTTTTGTATCCAATGGACAATATAGATTTGGTTTTTTCACGAGTGGACAAAAGTTTTGCAGTTC
>Ga0209611_10005477_pt1 | contig 21236 bp, 15 predicted proteins | sample S1TSphgellanicum_3_FD_187693 | JGI IMG/M metagenome (GOLD analysis project Ga0209611, IMG submission 187693) | Host-associated microbial communities from peat moss isolated from Minnesota, USA - S1T2_Fc - Sphagnum magellanicum MG (SPAdes) (version 2) | ecosystem: Host-associated > Plants > Peat...
ATGCTTTTTTTTAGTTTTTATTTTGGTATTATTTTAACATTTTTTTTTTAATTCACATTTTTCATTTATTTGTGTGACAGTCGTAATGTTGTCATTTCAAAAGTTAAATATGAATACATAATTTTTAAAAAATTCGTTCAAAAATTGTATGATGATTCTCATTAAAATCTATGACAACTTGAATAATTAAAAATTTGACAATGTTAATTTTAAATATGATTTAAAATTTTATATTTATATGTAATCCACGTTTCTTCATCACATTTCCATCTTTGAAAAATCTTTGCACGGTTTTTGTTGAATTTTTTAACTCTTGGAAGCTTTTCCTGTTCTCCTAACTGCATTTTAATGTAGTTTTGGTCGAGTTTTGAGAGTTTCCATGGACCAGAGTTTATGCCACAGTTTTTTGCTCCTGACCTTGCAAACTGGTAGTATCAAGTCTTTGATGGACTCTGTTCCTGAACTTTTCATAACCAGAAATTGAACTCCTGCAGTTGAATTCTTCTTTCTGTTCACTTAGATTGCAGCATAATCTTGCTTCTGAAGACAATGATTCTCTTGCCATTCTGCATATGTGATATTATGGATATCTTGGGGTAAGAAATGGATGTGTACCTACCCTGATTTGTGCTCAGGTTTTTCTGTTCCAAAGTCCGGATGTAGATAAAGAGATCAATGGATGGATTAAGATTGCATTCTTGAGCATTTGTATTTGGTGTTGTATCTTGCTTTATGAGGAACAGGAAGGAAACAGTGTTTCAAAAACATCAGATCAAAGACAAATGGCAACTTTAAAGAATCTGAAGATCAAAACAGGAATCTGCCGACGAACACTGAAGGAGCTTCATTCATATGAGAGTGAGGTTGAGCAGGAATCTGCCAAAACCATATCCATGAAGGAGTGAAATGCAAATGCATTTGACATCAAGCAGCAGGTTCTCTCTGTTTCTCCCTTCGTTCTGTGTGAACTTAATTTGCTGCAACACATGAATGCTTGAATACTGCACAGCAATTCTGTACAACATATCAATGATTTTGCAAACAGTTTGAGGAGAATTACTGGAATCACCTTGTTCACTTCGCTCTAATTACCAGAGTGAGCTCTCTAAGAAGGTTTGGTACCAGTCTGCTCAATGTTGTCAATACCCTAACCCAACCTCTGGCCCTCTTCCCCATCTTGCTCTATCCAAGTCGAACAATGGGTTCTATGGCCATAAGCACCCTGTGTCCATCACTCTGGTCATACCATGTACAACCCCATGATTCAGTTGGTCTGCTTTAACAAGTAATTGGTTGCAAGTCATTTGCAGCATTATGTATGAACATCTGGAAAATGTGATACAGATGGACATTGGAGTGTCCAAATGAGATAGTAGTTCTGCTATCTTGTTCAAGACCTGAATATTGTAGACCCTTTTAAATTGAGTTTCATAAGAGTATTGAGTCTTGTGGCAGTTTTAGAGAGTTCTTTGTAGGTCAATGGTGATCTTCTGAAGAACAAAGCTGACTCTGTGAGGCTTGTATCAGTGTGAACCAACGGACTACTTAACAACAAAGTTTTTGGGTCTGGTGTTTTAGCCTGTGGAATCTCCAAAATGATTCTTCTGAGCATCTCTCACTTCTAAGTAGAGAGCTTTAAAGCCCACAGCTGATATATTTATAAATTTCCTGGTGGTTTTTCTCTCTTCTCCTCCTCTTACCTTCTTTTCTCTCTGGCTTTTCCCTTTTCTTCTCAGTTTTCTTTTTGTGTTTCCACAGTCTTTATATTTGTTGAGCTGGCCAGCATCATGGCTGATTCATTTCTGTTACTTGCAGATTTGTGACAGATACTCAGTAGATTGCTTAAGGTTTGACATCAGACTATACCATTTCTGGGAAGTGACAAATTTTAGTGGAGATGTAGTAGATAGTTACTACTGTTCATGTTGCTTTTGCTTGTGAGAGACTGGCTGTTTTCACACCACTTTTCAGTTCTGTAAATTTTTTTTGGGGGTCTTTTTCTTCTCTTCCTCCTTCAGCATGCTTTTAAGGTCTCCTGATGCCTGGTCTGAAATCTTTCTAACCATATTTTCAGCTCATATTACTATCGACGTTGACTCAAACCATAAGTCTGGAGAGTTCTTGGTACAAAAGAAGACATACATATCTTGTTTGAGATTTGTTTCATACATAGGGTAATGTTATACCTCCATTCCAAATAGGGATGTGCCTGACTGTGTATGCCAGTCTGCAGAACTCAAGATTAGACAGATGTTCTGCCCTATGTTTATTAAGCAGTGTCTAGTGATTCACAAAAGTATTTCATATGAAACCAAGAGACAACTAGTAACATAGACCTTTCTCACAATTGTGTTGGCATTGGAGCTTTTCAGGAGAATGTGCTGGCAGAGTCACAGATGATGATTCCAGACTGTAGAAAGAGGTTGGAATGGGCTTTTACAACTCTGCAAGCAGCTGTGGTGAAATTCTTTATCCTCATGTTTAATAAATGGAGGAATTCTATATGCAAAAAACATGTTTCAACTCTCATAAACTAGACTGACTTTATTTGGTTGTGATTTAGCACACTCAGAACCAGTGACACTTGTAGACCCTGGGGCATTTGATAGGTATGAACTAATTTAACCAAAGCTGCACATTCCAGCTTCAAAATATGTTAATATCAACAAAATTGTCAAGGGAAAATCTCAAGGTAATAGTCAGTCTCTTCAACAGCCTGATGTAGGCAGCATACCTTAATGCTGATCAAAGAAGTTTATGCTAAGCATTCTCATGATACTTATCCCATGTTGCCTGCATGATTTCTGGTCAGTTGTGGCCTCAAAGTGCTAATTGTGGTGATGACAGGTGGAGGCTGAAAATGATGCGGGCAGCCTGGACACTGAGGAGTTTAGAGCATCTCCACCACATGCCTGCAAACACCCCTTTTCATTAAATCTTGCAGCAGGATAGCGTAAATCCTGCTGCCCTCCTGTATTGATGGCGATTTTGCAGTGGTCATTTTAACCCTATTTCTTACATAGTGAGTTATCCAGGTGTGACCACACGTTAATTCAGTAGAGGTCCATCCACAACTTAAGTCATTACAAATAACCAGTGGATGGTTAGAGCATTGCAACCAGTCTTCAGCTCCCAATGGAGGGTGTATCCAAAACTTTTGATAGAAACATTGCACAAACATCAGCATCCTGAATTTTGTTGTATTTCCACAAACAAGGGGAAGACTAGTGACCATGTTATTTCCACAAACATAATTTTGGTTTCAAAAAAGTTAGTAGTCTCCTAATTCAAAGCTGCAACAAGCTCTCACAAGTGTAATGTTCATTTAATTCTAGTTTGTCCCTACAGAAGAAAGCATCTATGCCTAAAGAAAAAAAACTCCTCTGTGGAGAGTAGTGCTTGAAACCTTCATGCACTCCTGACATATTCTTTAAGCATATGACATAAAGGATGCAGAACTAAATTGCATGCAGAACATCTGCCCAACACTTTGCAAAGAAAACATATCTATGAGATTGCAAAGAAAATTCCACACCAACACCTCGAAGGAAATAGTTCTGTCAGTTCCAGCAAAATCAAGACTAACAAGTGCCGTTCTTAGTGTCACAAAAGTGTCAGACCATCACCTTAACGAGGAGTAGCAGTGACAGCCAAACATATCAATACTTCTGTAACTACTCACTACTAGGAAGATAATGTGTGTCAGAAAAGACTCTGATCAATCTGTCAAAGGGTACTCAGCTTTTTTTCTTGATGTCATCCTCCTTGCTTGTAGTACTCCCATCCTTCTCACCACTTCCTGCTTCAATTGCACACTGTCCTAGCAAATTACCAACTGTAAATGCAATGGAGGGGTCTTCAAAAAAGGATATCTCCATGCCTGTCACATTTAATACATTTCATTCTTAGCTGCAAGATCTCAGATTGTACAGAACACCATGGTGCTCCTCACTAAAATGAACCCGAAATAGGGCACTTCCGGGCATTTCTGTTCTACTACTTGAATCTCATAAAAATGCAACCTAAATTCAATCAGAAACCAAAAATGTCAATTCAAAACTAATATAGGAATCAAGCTACAAGGACAACACAAATTCATTGCTAGATGTCAAGGCAGTTTCTAATTTTCACATGCTGAAAAGGAAAAAGACGCTAATCCACGGGCGTGTCAGTCCGCCGCTTCAACTGAACTGCTAAGCGACCATCCCTTTCTTTCTCATACTCACGTATGTCAGAACGCTGTAAGAAGGCAACTTTGTCAAGGTACTTATCCCCACTCTTCTTATATGCCTCAAGCTCCAAATCTAAGCCCTTCTCCTCTTTGAATTCTCCCCAGTCCTTTCTAGACTTATCTAAGATATTCAATTTTGGTTTTTTACTAATCTGCTGGAGTAATGCATCCAGCCCTGAAGATGATGCAGCTTGCATTTCAGCTCTCCTCTGAGATGCCTGGCCAGCCTTTGAATTGGGATCCACATATTTTGTAATTTGAACCTCCTCTCCAGCAAATTCCCGAACTTCACTTATCTGCAAGAACAGCCACCATAGCAAGCGTAAGTCCTCAGCTCACAAGAATATCTCCTTAAGATTGTGGTTTGTGAACCCAGCATTCAGAGTAAGGGACCTCACCTCTATCTTCCCCTCAGTGCTTGCAGCTCCAGCAGCAGCCTTAGCAGCTGCTAGAGCAGCAGCTGCAACTTTCCTAGCCTCCTCCCTTTCCGCTTCAATCTGGTCCTTGTCACTTTCTTTGGCCTCAGTACCCCCATCAGTACTCTTCAAAACTTGACCACCTGCAGTCCTATCTCCAGTAGCCAGCTTTGTGCCACTTACTCCTTTTGATGATACTATGCCTAGACTTACCATCCACCCCTGCACCAACAAGATGATCCAATAACCATCAGCAGCAGACCATAACTGCAATATTGAAGGCACAACTAACAATGACTGCTTAACTCTTTCTTTCAATGAAACATAAAGTGGCCACAGAGAGAATGATCTGGAGAGTTTCATGCCTCCCCTAAAACAAGAGGAAATCAATAGCAGATACTCCTAACACTTGCATATTACATTCATCAATCATGATAAGGACAAAAGCATTCCTTAGAGATGCAGAGGAATATTGAAGCATCTGATGGTTGATTGGCTGATAGATAGAAGAGGTTAATGGAAGCAGAAATATCATTGTGAAAAGGCCAATAACCCATTGATAAAGGTCACAGAAGGGATCAACTTACTGGCACAGGTTTGGTACTTTTAGAATGACTTGGGAATGCTGGCACATGCCCTCGGCCACCCTTTGATTGCACAACAGGGTCTTTAGCCTTTAGCTGCTCCCAAATGGCATTAATCTTGGCTTTCTGTCCTGCTCTTCCATCAACCCAAAAAGCACTAAGTCAAATTCCCTGCTGAGAACTACAATTAGGTCAGGAGCAAAAAGTATCCAAAACTAGGGTTACAATGATCGGAATTGCACTAAACTGTAATGCGGTTCACTCTCTGCAAGGATCATTGCCACAAACATTCTTCTTACCAGCTACCGAAAGAATTCTCTAGTGTCTAGTAGAAATCATACACCATTTGTGGCGAGAGACACATCCACCAATGCTAGACCGAGATCTCGAAACTATGGACACGTGCCCCCACATACTTGTGCCCCTAAAATTTAGCTAAGCTTCATCCAGAACATGAAACAAAAAAAGAAGCTGTCACAGCCATCCTCTAGCTTCTTAGGATCACCTAACCCTAGTCGTTTCGCATTGGCTACAGTTCCAAAACCTGGAATCCACCACATCTGAAACTCGACGGCTAACTTCTAAAGTCTGCAGCCGTTTCATAACAGAAACCCTCACTGAAGCTTCAGCCATGTAAACTGATGAAACTATATCCGAAACCTTAACCCTAAAGCAAGGTTGTTCCCAGGGGGTGAAGGGAAATACAAAAACAAAAACAAACAACTCAAAGCAAGACGTAAGAGATTTGTGCAAAATACCATCAGCCTTCAACTGTGCAAGGGGGTCCGCGGTCTGTTGCTCATCGAGCGAGCGCTTGCCTCTCCCGCCGGCTGCAGACTCCGTCCCGGTATTACCACCAGACTTGCCATTCTGCCTGGCACCGTTGTTCTCCACATGCATGGCTGACTAGATACAAACACTCACACAGGGTAGAGAGATGTGAAGCTACAAAGCCGAGAAGTGCACAAGCTGATGATGATGATGATTCTTGCACACTGCTCTTCCTCAAGGACACAAGAACCCTAGATGTTGTTGTTGGGGAGTGCTCGATGTTTGTGCGCAAGCGCGAGCAGGCGCCATCTTCTTCCATGCTCGCCGTCTGTATTTAGGGTTTACTAATGACCTAATTAGCACTAAAGTAATGACTTAATTAGAACTAAAGTTCATAAGCCCTAAGTCCATAAAGTATTGTAACTTTCATCAAAACCTTGCAAAACTTTATTTATAAACACACGGCTGATTCTGAAAATGTACAAAGATATTTTTTTTTAAAAGGGGAAAATTTAAAGGCCATGTCAAGTTGTTGTAACTTTGGACTTTTAGAGCATATCCAATACAACGGTGTATGCACCTCTGCAAAAATATTTTTCACATCCAAGTTTAGTTATTTACTTTTTTGCAACCCCAATCATGAAACTGAAACTCGGACAGCAAGTAGGTGGGGGACTACTAATAGCAAACCACCTTGACCAATCATTATGATAGACCAATCAGAAACAGTGAGCAGCAATCATATCATATTTATTACACTCTTTTGTGCAGTGTTGTTGCGGCTTTTACCAGCCACTGCAAACTGTGATGATCCAAAATAATTTTGCTGAGCCAAACCAGCATGTTTTGACTTTCCTTCATCCAATTATACTCTGCAGGATCACATAAGGAGCACTGCTGGACATGCTCTTACTACCTATAAATATGTGGGGGACCTTACCTCAAGGTCAGCTTCCACTCTCCAAATTGAGAAAATGAACAATTAATTTCTTCGAAAAAACCAAACCAATTGGTTTTTCAGCTTTTAAATGATTTTGTGGTTTTAGAATGGTACAATAATTTTGTCATATGATTAATCAAATTATACATATTGTAGCTTGCCATAATTATGATGGCTTTCATCACCTCATTGTCTTATTTTTAGGAGAATTCATTTTGATAGTTAAAAGGATTATTTAATGATAAAATGGACCCTATGGTAGAGTGTATAGTTATAGTTCAATTGCCTACTTACTCACTCATTGTCAACTTCACTTTAGTTTCTACCAAATTTTTTGGTTCAATATTAACCAATTTGGTTGTATCATGTTTTTCAAAATTTTAAACCTTCGAAATGAAAACTCTCCAAAGCTTAGGATCTTACTTTTGTGTGCCAACCTTTGTGGGCGAGAGTGAACCAACAACATCCTTCAATGCACCATACAAGATGGATGGATGGATGGATGGTGTGAACAAAAAATACTTTTTCATTGTATTCTTGCCTGAGATCTAACAACTAACCGCGGTGGTTACTTATGCATGAACCATCCACATGCATTTACAAACTTGATGTACCTACCTATGTAACAATGACTTACAATTCCTTACCCACTTGAATAATTCTAGTGTCCATGGTAGTAGAACTTTGTGCCCGGGAAAAAGGCTCTCAATTTATATAATGTACTTTAATAGATAAATAAATCTTTAAATTTTAATTGAACCTTCACTTTGAAAATGTGAAAAAGAAAATAAAAATGGTAAAGGAGATGAAGGTTTATCAATTTTATAATATTCCTCCCTCCCCCTTTTAATTTCCCTTATATGTTCCCAAAATGGTTTTCAATAGTTCATCATTATTTATGTCAATCTTAATTTTTATTTCATTCTATAATATGGACATGAAAATGCACATTGACATAAGCCTTTTTATGTTTTTTTTTAATTAAAAAATTTAATTACATGTATATATATATGAACTATTTGAAATCATAGACTCTAGATAAATCCATAGAGCATCAAAATTGGTGGACATTCCATTAATGAGTGTCCTTTGGATGACAATTTAACATTGGAAGTTGGAACCTTTTTCATATTTATCTTATTATAACATCACTTTTCAATTGTCACATGAAAATGAAATGTGTTTTATTTTCTCAAAGAATATCAACACATATTTGAATTCAATTTAAGTCACCTCACATTAAATAAAAATATTAATTTTCTTAAAATATTTTCTTTGAGATTGATATGGTTTCATGAGTTTCTTGATGTAAATAATTCATGCATTATTTTTAAATTTTTTAAAAAGATGTTTTCCATAGCTGAAGATTGAATTTCATGTTATAAAATTAATAGAGATGATTTCATGAAAATGCCATGTGATCATGAAATTTTATTTTGATATTGTAAGATTCAAAGATGAAATGAAAATATATTAATATTCTAACCTTTTGTCAATTTGATCATCATTCATATGACCCTTTTCAAACACAACCCAAGGTGCATTTTGCATACTTATTCCTTAATTGTTGAAAATTTTAGAAAATTAAATTAAAAACTATCTAACCTCATTTTCTAAAATAAATAAATAAATAAAAATTCGGCAAAGAAGTGCCAATTGTGAGTCATAGATACGGTATATGCCTGTACATTACTTGGGGAGTGCAAATGAATATATTATACGTATGTACGATGTATGATACACATGGTGTATAATGCACACATACGTAGAGTGCGGAGAGAGACACACACACAAGAGCGGCGGTCCCCTTTGCGAAGGGCTGATGCGTCTTGCGCTTCGTTTTCGAGGAGTGGAGATCGGATTTTGTGAGGGATTCGAGGAGTGAGAAGGAGAAGAAGATGGTTAGCTCAATGGCTGCAAAAAAATTGTGGGTTTTGGTTGTGGTGGCCGTGATCTTGTTCTGTGGGAAGCAAGTGCAAGGAATCCGGTTCGTGATCGACAAGAAGGAGTGCTGGTCACACGAGGTGCAGTTTCCTGGTGACACTGTGCACGTCTCCTTCGTGGTCATCAAGTCTGAAAATTCCTGGAACTACGATCATTACACAGTGGGGCTAGATCTCATCGTAAGTTCCATTTACCTCTTTCTCGTTCTTTTCTCAAGGAGAATAGTAGTTTCTCACTGCTCTCCCCGAGCTCACCACTCCTCCTTCTGGTTGAAGAAATCTCTGTAGAAAGAAAGAGGGATATGTAGATATCTATCTTTGCCGTTGTAGACTCTCGCTTTCCAAATTAGGGTTTCACAGCTCCTAAGACCATCTCACTCGTCCAGAAACCCTAACAAGTTTCAGCGATCATGCTCTAGCTTTAATCTTCTTGTTGAAGGGGTCGAAGTCCATAACAAGAGATGGTGGGTGGTGTTGTGCTTTTGGTTCCAAAGGTTGAGGGGCCATCAGGTTACCAAGTACAGAACATCAAACAGAAAACAGAGGAGAAGTTTGAGTTTGTGGCAGAGCGGAGAGGCCTCTACAAGTTCTGCTTCTTCAACCTTGGTTCAATACATGAGACAGTTGACTTTGATGTCCATATTGGCCACCTCTCCAGTCAAGAACACTTGAAGGATGGTATGTAGTTTTTTTCCCAATGTCTGGTCTTCATTGGCTTTTGTACAGCTGCTATCTGATTTCGTTCAACTGCTGCAGTCGCTGCTTCAGATGTGTTTTTTGTTGCTCATAATGCTGGTCATAAATGTATGATCATAATGCTGGTCCTAATGCAGAACATTTTGAACCTGTGATGATGCAAATTGAAAGGCTTGAGGAAGCCATCTATGCAGTGCAATTTGAACAGCACTGGCTTCAGTCCCAAACTGACCGACAGGAAGTTGGTGTGTTCACAAATCCTTCATTTGTTTTTGTCAGCAGTAGACTGCTTGTGCATGGGTGGTACATTGGGTATCATCTCTCTGAGAGAGTATAGAATATCTCAATCTAACTCTCTTTCTAACATAGTGTTGCTTTTTTGTTGTGTGTGCTGTGTTTGTGGGGGCCTTGAGAGTTCAAAACCATCATCTCACATTGGGCATTATATGATTGTGGGAATGTGCCACAGTGAACCGAGCAATGAGCAGACGAGTGCTGTACAAAGCAGCATTGGAAGCATTTGCATTAGTGGGATCCAGTGTGCTCCAAGTTGTGCTGTTGCAACGCCTCTTTGAAAGAAAACTGGGTCAATCTCGTGTGTAGTTTTCACTACCTCATGCAGGTCCTACTTCAGTATTTTTTGTGGCAGAGCCACCTGAACGTACAGCCTTGGAAGTCATAATCTTTTAATGCTTGTCTCCTTCTCATCATACACATAATGTGTTTGTGATGCATTTTTTTTAATCATCAGCTATGCCTCCTAGGTGCTTGCCAACATCAGGACTTAGTCTTCCCATTGCTTTTGGAAATGGGACAGAGTCTCTGGAGCAGAATGTTCTATCATTGATTGCCCTCATTTGAAACAGATTATTACATCCTTATCTACACCCGCTGTCAGGAGCTGAAGTCAGTGGGGAGTAATGGCAGCTAGTCACAGCCATTCATGATGAAGGCAACAATGGTCTGATAATTTGTGACATGCAGAAGTTATAACTTATAACCACTCTCACTCTTGTTGCATTCTGTTTTGGATCTGGCTGCTGCAACTCACCTAATAGTTAGGTTCAAGTTGTTTTTGTGGAGTTTTCTCTGCATTCTTATAGATGTATAGTATTTGCTATCTATTTTGTCTGAACATGCATGACCCTCCCATTTCTGAGTGACTTCTCCTCTGCCATGTCTAGCCAGAAACCTTCATTGGAATCAGGGATGACCTACATTTGGCCATGCCCCTCAGGTAAATCATATTGAAGTTTAGGCATGCGCATTAGTGTCCTTCAATGCAAATAGTGCTGAATTTTGGGCATGCCCCATAGTGGTGCTTGCCAACACTAGTTTGACAGGAATGAGAAACTTCAATATGTTATGGACCATCATCTAAGAACTGGATTGATTTGTGCTTACTTAATGACATTAAGGTTATAGGACAAAATTGTGTTAAACGATCAACATTGCAACTTCAAGCTAAAGAGTTCACATTCATTCTCTAGGGCACCTTGAGTTGTAAAATTAATTAACCTAACATGGGGTTTTAAGGAGAGAATCATTGATCTAAATTTACACGCTTTCGAACAAAATATTGTGCAGCACACTGTTGGTATTATGATAACCAGAGCAAGGTTTAACTGAGAGCCCACTTCAAATGGATTGTTCGTTGAACATGTTTTCTCACATAAGCTTCATGTGATATGTTTTGAATATATTTGTGTGGCATTGTTTACTTGTGTTGTTGCTTTGGTATTTGTTTTGTTTTCTGATATTTTTGTGATCTTTTTTGACATTAGGGTTGACAATACTTCGTTCTCTAGCAATGTTTAAAATGTAGTAATACATAGCAACTAAATATGTTTTCAAGTTTCAAGGTTGCAATTCTGATCTGCAACCTTGATTTCCACTCTAATCCTTATTGGCTGACTTTTATGTTTCAAATTATGAATGTGATAGTTAATTTTGGAAAATGGGCAGTCGACTTCTGTAAGTGTCATTTTCTAGTGAGAAAAGTAGCACCGGTGTATTCGCCAATTTTGAAATATTAGTGGTCAGCTTGCCCTAACCCTACAGGTTCAGAAGAGTATGCGTGATGCTTGCTTGGTCACTTATATTGGACATAATGATGACTAATGACCTATCAGAGATTTCCCAGTGCATTGGGAGGGTGCCTTAACTCCATAATATTTCCTGCTGACATGGGAGGTCATCTTACAATTCTTACACATTCCATAAGGACCGGTTGTTTGCTCTTTGTTCATGTGGTAGGCTCTTACACATTCTATAAGGACCTGTTGTTTATTCTTTGTGCATGTGGTGGGCTCTTAAACATTCCATAAGGACCCGTTGTTTATTCTTTGTGCATGTGACAGGTCATTATGCATGGTAAGGACCTCAGAAGGGGGCGTTACTAGAATTTGATGCTGCCCTTGGACAGGTGCCTTATTCTGGTTACACCCTCATCTGCATAATGATCAATGAATCCAAAGTGAAGCCCATACCATAAACCCTTACCCTTAACAGACGCACAATGACATGGCTATGAGGACAATCTAATCCATGATGGCAAAGCCATGAGTATTCGAGAAGGGGAGCCTAGAGGCCCTTCCTTGTTTTGAGGTGCCTAGGCACAAGGGAAGCAGCAGGCGTGATGAGCAACAAAAAACATGGAAGGGCAGAGAGAGCTACCTTTCTCTTGCATAACGCACCATGCTCAAAAAAGCCCAGTGCTTTACAGCATGCAAATGCAGGTAGAATGGATCATGGCTGTGCACAGAACCATTGTGCACTACTAAACAACTAGTGTCACCAGACCTTGTGATGGGGTGTATTAGGCAAAATTTAGCTTATTTTTCAACCTCATTTCCCTAATTGAGATACCACTGATAACCAATTATTAAAAAATCTATTACTTCACAACTCCATTGCCCCTCGATGTAATCCAAAGGGAAGTGCAAACCTCTATTTGGGGAAGTTTCAGAATGTTTTTGTGATGGACCCAGGAAAGTGGCTCATTGCAACCAAAAAGAAACAACTTTTCAAGAACACCCCACTCCTTGAGTGTTGCCATACGTGATATGGCTAGCTACAAGTATTACATGGATGGTTGGTGCTATTTATATCCATGCTAGTGGAAAAGGTTGAATCAAAGGCAGTGAGAGATTTAAAAACAACAGCCAATGAGCTGAAAACATCACTTCAATGACATGCATCTTACCATTCCCAAAGGACACATTCATATCCAAGGTGCAAGAACTAATTTCCAATTGGGATTTGTTGATTTCTTTCTAGCTATGCACATCACTTTCTTCAATGAATCTGACAAGCTCTCTCTCTCACTCACTCTGATCTGCCCTCTTCTTCCTCTCTAACTTATTAGTTCACTCGCATCTTGCTAACATTTTAGTGACAAACAATTGATCACATGTGCACAACAATGTACATACATTTCCTTCCAAGTTGTCCAATTGATCTATAAAACTTAATGATAAGGAGTTCAATCATTTCCTATGTAAACCCCAACTCTGTCTGCCATTCTCCTAAGGCTTGGGTCTTCCTATTTCCTACTTCTCTTTCTCCTACAAAACAAGCTACAAGCACTACTCTGCATAGAGTACTCTAGAACAAAAAGTTCAGGTTTGATCTGGTTTCTTCAGAAAACCCAACCCAACCTATTGGTGTTCAAGGAGTTCTTGGTGTGTGTATTACTTTGTGTGCAAGTCATCAATTGCATTTGTACAATAGGTACAAGTGTTGTGTATGGGGGAAGGCTAGCCTAGGCTTCAAGAGTCTTTTTTGGGGAAAAGAATTGAACAAGCTAAATAGAATTAGCCAATTTGACTAAATTTTGTATCCCTGAAAAAAATGCGAAGTAACGTGTGGCCTGGATCAACTGTTTTTCTCAAACCATCTATCATTTTTCTTATACTACACACTAGTTTTTTAAGTGTAGACTAAGCTGCTCAGTTCACAGCTGAGCAAATTCTTCTCACTTCTCCATCTGATCCTAATTTGACTCCTACCCGACCCAATTTGAGCATAGCTGCAATAAACCGATTGAAGAATGCATCTGTGTTTTGTGAGTACTCTGTTACGTAACGAGCTGTGTGTGGGTCAGCCACCAGTGCAGCATCTGATGACATCAATCCCTTACCTTGCAATAAATCTGAGTAGTAAACCTCATCAAAGGTGTTTGGAGTTGTTGGGTCGAGTGGTACAGATGACCCTGGATTGAGTGGCTGTGGACACAAAGACCTGAGAGTCTGTCCGTATGCGACAGAGAGTGATGGGTCCATCCCATTGCTGCTGTTGTAGCCATAGAACCTTCTTGCCACCTCTGTGCAGTGAGCTCTTCCAAAAGTATGTGCTCCTGGACAACAATATATATATACATATCCAAGCTCCAATCTTAGCAGACATCAGACAAACTATGACAAACTTCAACATGCAGGAAAGTCAGGTACAAATCACAATTGGAAGAGACAGTTGCACGATCTGCAATCGATCATCCTTCAATTCTTGGAAATTGAATTTGCTACAAAACCCTAATCCAAGTCCATGGGTCAAAACACTTTGGGTACTAACTTGTGTTTGTTTGCTAAGAATTAGACATGTGAACATCCAGAGCTTACCAGATAGTGTGACCATGTCACGGGATGTCAAGCCAAGTGCAGCAAAACTGGCAACGAGTGTTGCAGCATTGGAATGTGATGAAGGTAGTAGAGCCTCAGCTTCTGCAGCAGATGACACAACACCATCCTTTCGTCCCAATTCCACAATCCAATCAGGTCCTCCTTGCTGGAAGAAAAAAAGATCCATGAGACAAAAAAAACTATGTGAGTCCAGGATTGGTTGGAAAAAAGAACATGAGACAAAACCATGTGCAGAGGATTTGCTGCAAAAAAGTCCATGAGACCAACACTATGTGAAGAGGATTTGCTGCAGAAAAATTCATGAGACAAAAAACTATGTGAGTACGATTTGCTGCAAAAAAGTTCATGAGACAAAACACTGTGAGTACTTACCTGGAAAACAGCATCTTTAGCAGCAAGAGCTATGATGTCAGCACACGAAACTGTGCCAGGGCAAGCAGCTTCCACCTGACTCTTGATCTCATCTAAAATATTGAATCCCCTCAAGGTTTGGTTGGGGATTGCATCTCTCTCTGCCGTGTTGTTTCGAGTGGACTTGATCAGAACTGATGCATCACAACCCTGCACAAACAAATCACATGAAACTGTGCATCAATTTACTTCCGGGTCAACCTCATGGGTGTCTGTCATGATCCATCTTGCACTAAGCAGGCTATTGAGAAATTGCAATAGCTCAGTTGGGCTCCCCCCTAAAGTATATGGGATAAGGGAAGTCAAAATTAAAATGGTAGGAAATAGAGGCTGTTGCAAAATCAGAAAAGCACATTTGGGTAGTCTTACATTGACAGCACAATCGTGGAAGAACATGCGCACAAGAGGAGCTCCAGCTGTTGGGTCTAGTTGGATATGGCTTGCGACCACTGATGCTGTGATTTGCTGTAAACTAGGGCATGAGGAGTGATAGAATCTAGTATCCAGTTTCGTAAGAGTCCCATGACTACTAGGACTCCTCACAGCTTCTTGGGATTCCACACAGCTGCAAAACAACAGAATTCCAATAACCAACCAAAGAAATTCACAACCCTGGAACTTTACTGAAGAAGAGCATGCAGGCCGAGCTTGCAGTAGCAGCTGTTGTGTCTTCTTGCACTCATGGGGTACTACGTTGTGTCTTCGGCACATTGAACTGCAATTCATTGCCATATTGATCAAAATTTGCGTTCTTCTTGCTAGAGTTCCCAGCTACCAAGTCTTGTCAGCTCTGTCTCTCTGTCTCTCTCGGTCTCTCTCTCTCTCTCTCTCTCTCTCTCTCTCTCTGTGTGGACTCTGGACTCTGTGTATGTGTGTCTCTGGATGTGGGTTTTATATGCCAGATCTCTGAGGCCTTGATCAGCAGCTGTGAGGTGGAGTGTGCACTGGGCACTACTACTAGAGTCTTCGAGGAAATTATAACTCAATCCAGCAATGATCTGTATCTATCTGAGCTGGATTGACAACCAAGAATTCAAGGAGGTCTTCTACAAGATTTAAGAGCATCTGAGATCATGATTAGCCTATGGTACAATGTACACTAGTGTTGTGTCTCTCATGAGTTTTTTTTTTGTTTTGGGTGGGGGCCCTTCCTACTATAACAGCTCTTTCAGCAGCTACAGTTAGAAGTTAGTATCTTCCTCTCTTGCTCTTGCAGCAGCCCATGGAGTTAGCCAGCTGCTGCTGCTGCTCCACCCTGTGACCAGCCTGAGTTTTGTGTGCTGCAAAGAAAAAATGTCTGGAGCATGACTGAGTATGTCTCTGCCTGTCTGTCTGTCTGTCTGTCTCTTTGTAAATTCCTTCATTCCCCAATCCCAGTAGCTACAACTATCATCACCACCAGATCAGCTGACCAAACCACCCACAACAAGAAGTTTCCTTGATAATAAACTACTCCTCAAAAAACCAACAACAAGTAGTACGGTTGGTTATACGTAAAGTAAGAAAAACACAGCACCAGAACCTTGAGTTTGGTCATAACAACACAGGGTGAGATTCGAAAAAAAACCTGCAAAACAGTACATTAGCATTCAACTGGGGATACAACTCAGAAAACCATCAATTTCCGTGGTAAACTGAGTTTCATCCTGTCTTTCCTCTTTCCTGAGCGCCTCCTCCACTGCTGCTACATATATTTTCACTGCTCCTAACTGTACAACAACTATAGTTAGTCTCGAACCTTGTGCATTAAATGCTGAGTATCAGCATTTCATACTGAGATTTATTAAAATGTCTTTACTTTGCGGATACCACTGAAAGAGGGGATATTGGGTGAAAGGGGGCCCAAAGACAGGGTAAAGACAGGGTTATTTTACAGATAACTCTAATATCTTAAATTTTCTTGGAGACTGAAAACTTCTTCTTGAAATTTTTTTGGGTCATGCTCAGGGCCTCTAAATCTTGCCTTCTTGAAAACTCTTTCTCTCTCTCTCTCTCTCTCTCTCTCTCTCCAAGTAATGGGTGAACAGATCTTCTTTCCCCAAAACTTTTTCCTAATTTGTTCATGGTCAATCTCTAATTTTTGCTTCCAAATTTGACTCAATTTCTTTACTAAAAACTTTCAATGGGTTTCAACTGAATTCTCTCCATTGAGCTAAATTTCCTGATTTTTTATTCATGATACTCCTCCTCCTCTTCTTCTTGTTCTTCTTTTTGTTTTTTCTTCCCCTTTCTGACCCAAATTATTGGTTCTCTCCAAATCTCCAAATTCCTCAAATCCTTTTATTTATATGCTTGGATGCTTCTCCACCATATACACTAGTAATACTTCAAATAAATAAATAAATACCTCCTCCTAAATCTTTCTCTCTTTTACTCTCTCTCTCTCTCTATTGACTCTTTATCATCACTCAATCTTGTTCAACAAAGAGATTGACACTCTTCCAATTTCCTTGTGAAACAGCCGCCTAGATAATCAATGGCGTGTACCTCTGCAAGAAAGAAGTATAAACTTCAAAACTATAATGTGATTAGGATTAAGTTAAAAGGTACCTAGTGTGATTAGGATTAAGTTCAAAGGTAGGCGTGATTAGGATTAAGTTAAAAGGTAGTGTGATTAGGATTAAGTTCAAAGGTGGGCGTGATTAGGATTAAGTTAAAAGGTACCTAGTGTGATTAGGAAGGTGGTGTGATTAGGATTAAGCTCAAAGGTGGTGTGACTAGGATTAAGTTAAAAGGTACCTAGTGTGAGTAGGATTAAGTTCAAAGGTGGGTGTGATTAGGATTAAGTTAAAAGGTACCTAGTGTGATTAGGATTAAGTTCAAAGGTGGGTGTGATTAGGATTAAGTTAAAGAGTACCTAATGTGATTAGGATTAAGTTAACTTGGTGATATGAATTAATGAAATTAAGTTAATCACTACCTTAGTATGACAAGAAAATGGAGGAAGAGAGAGAGAGAGAGAGAGAGAGAGAGAGAGAGAAAAGGGTGGGGAAACAAGTTAAGAACTAATTGGGCCAAAATTGTGAAGAGTGTTGTACCATGTTTGCTCTCATGTGTAAGTAAGCTTCTCAATCAAGTCATCATTAAATTGGATGCCTTGAAGCAAACACCTGTTTGGAAGAGGTTGGTAGAGAGAGTAGAGAGAGCTGTACTACAAGGGCATGCCAGGTCTAGCCAGTCTGGCCCTACTCTGGCCTTGTACTTCCCTCCTACCTTTCATCCTCTAACTAACCTATGTAAGGGGGAGTTAGTTACATGCCAACTAAGTCCTCCCCACCCCCAACCCAAAAATTAAATTTTTTAAAAAAAAAAACTAATTCAAATTCTAGAGAAAGGGAAATGAACAATACCTTCAGAAAATTTGCACATTTAGGGTTTATGCATATTTGGGGAGGGAGATAATTGAGAGTTCAAGTAAATAGGGTAGAGTGTAAGGCAAACAACTATACACATATAACCTAACCTAACCCTACCTATAACTTTTAGAAAACAACTCTATTGTGAAATTTGATGCTTACAAATTAAGTTTAGAATATGCACTTATTCAATGGTTACATTCCATGATTTGTGCACTCTCACAATCTCTAATTGGAAAACAATGGGTACTATAAATTGTGGGGCAATCCCATTGGATTTGGCATTGTCAAATTGTCTAAATAATTCCAAAATGTCAACTTATTTCCTTGTTATTTAACAAGAGTTTTGTATATATCCAAAAAGGGTATATGATAAGGATGCTCAAACCTCATCATAAACACTAAACCTTAATTTTTTGTATACTCAAATCTTCCTCTAATGGAAAAACTCAGGTGATACTATATCTTATCCTATGGGTAAATCAATTTTTTTTTTAATTTGGGCTCCACACTAGTGTGCACTATTAATACCAATCAACTAATGGAATTTTTTAATTTTTTTCTGTGCAAATTAAGTTCCATCTGAATGAAAATATTGAACAACATTGCATGCAACTTGAATTGAATTCAAATTTAATTGAAAAGGAATGGGAAGCAAATTGGTGTAAAAATTGTAAATTTTACTTGCATATTATGGTTGAACCAAAAAAGAACTTTGAAAAAACATAAATTTAAAATGTCACTTTTAATTCCATTCCTCTTTACTCAACAAGTAAACATATTCAATATCAATTTAAAACTCTTGTCCAAAGAATAACTTATGGAACCTTAAATTATTGTAACTAAACCAGCTCCAATGAACCATCATTGCTAAAATTATATTTAAAAAATTATGAGACTATATAAAAAACAAATACTTGCACAACATTAATAGATACTAAAGAAATGTAATGAGTGCAATGCAATCCTTTAGTGTTCTTTTCTCAAAAAGTTTGTGATGTAATAGTTAAAAGTGGGTACCATCCATAAGATGATGTAATCAAATTTTGGTTATAAATGTGATATGAAAAGTTTTAAAAATTAAAGCATCTACCTATTATTGGCTACTTAGAGTAACCTAGTAATGAAAACTAATTATTCAAATTATTTATTTTCTAGAGAATTGGTGATTAAAACCTCAAAAACAACTTTTTCACATTTTTCGATTCTTAAATTTCACAAGATAAACTTTATTTATTAAAGAACATTTTTTTTCAATCAACTTTGGTACACACTAAACAAGTGCAACAAATAGAAATTTCACAATTTTCATAAAAGAATCCACAGTTTTTACATGGGTGATTATTTTCTTTTTTTCAATTTTTTAAAGAACCACGGCTATGAACCTAACCAACACAAGTTCTTTGATTTTTAGAGAACCATGGTTATGAACTCTTACGAACCACCTTGATAATATTTAGGGGCCAAGCCTGACTAAAGTCAAAGAAATGCAAAATATTCAAGGAGAGAAGGACCCCTTGCATCCTTGAATCCACTCCTATGTTAATGGATTGTTAATGGCCATAAGTTTTGATCAATTAAAGGTTGATGTTTGGTTTGAGGCATATTCATAATGACCTTGGCAAATGTGCATAGTGTATTTTCAAAGGCACCTTATAAGGCACAATTCCCTTGCCAGCTTAAAACAAGAGGTTTCTTGTAAGAAAACATTAAAAACAATTATAAGCTAATATGGGTCATCGTTGTTGTGCAAATAAAGTTTGTGTAAATGCATTTGGGGCTTTGACCATTATGCAAGTTAAATTTATATTTTTTAAAACCAAAAACAAAAAATCCCAATCTTTTGGTAAAAAAAACAACAAAAATTTATCCCCAAAAAAAACCATAAATATGAGTGTGCATTTCTATTCACTATTGTCATCACATAAATATAAACACATGCATATTCCAAATTCTATGGCTTCAAGCCATTCACCACGTATTCACTTAATTCTTGTCATCATGTATGGATGCATTTCTATGCCATCAAATAATAACCACCTCTTTCAAGCCTAGCTACTACACTCCTCCCCCCTACAAACTTCCATGAAAAGGAAAATTCCAAATACCCTTTCAAAACCTCCACCTCATTTATCATTATTTTCTCCTCTTTATTGCATACATTTTGAAATCTTCCCTTTCAAAGTGAAGCTTAAAATAAAAATAAATTTTTTATTTAATTATTAGATACATTCCATAAATCCAAAGCTTCTTTCTATAGCCATGGGGTTCTTATTTGAAAATCTCGCACATTATGATACAATCATTTAATTTGGGTTTTACATTGTTGAGCACTACTAGTGATGATCAATTGATTAATTGATGACAAAAATGAATTGATTTTACAAAAATCAAGTTGCTTTTGAATGAAAATATTGAATGACATTGCATGCATTTTGAATTAAATTTGAGTTGAATTCAAATTGAATCCAAATTCCTAAATTCAATTCAAATACATAGAATGGAATTCCAATTCCAATTCAACAATTGAAGATTGAATTGAATTCAAATTGGTGGAGAAGGTATGGAAAATCTCCTTGTGAATATGGTGTTAGAAAAAAAAAAACTTTAAAAGTAGTCTACTTCTCAAACACATTATGGCTAAAGGCTAAATAGATCCAAAAAGACACTTTTCCATGCCTCTTTACAGAGGAATGGGCTAGACATATTCCAATTTGGAACTATCCAAATGATGACTTTAGGTTTATGGAACCTAAAGTTGTCCTACCTAAACCAATTCCAATGAATTGTCCTCACTAAAATTGTGTAATTTGGTATTGAAATTCCTTTCACATGTTTTTAAATTTTCAAAAAGAAAATTAAATTTTTATCTTCATAATTTAATAAAATTTTATAATAATTTTAAATGTGAAGACATTACATTATTTTTAAATCCTTTGGATTGGTTCATAAATCCAAATTAACATATTTTTAATTGAGCTAAATATTTTAATTGAAAATTAATTTAACATGAAACTTGTTAAAATTCATGACCAAAGGGGAAATTATGGATTTAAATGGAATTTATTTTAATATTCCATTTAATCTTTAAATTTTAACTTGGGTTCCACACTACTAATGACAATGAAATGGTAAAAAAAAAGAATTGATTTTGTGAAGATTAAGTTCCATTTGAATGAATTTGCATACTGCAACTTGAATTCAATTCGATATTTTAAATTGAATTCAAATTCTTACATTGAATTGAA